>ERZ869909.57-NODE-57-length-160736-cov-27.408922_pt1 | contig 160736 bp, 155 predicted proteins | sample MGYA00520892_ERZ869909 | MGnify/ENA primary metagenome ERZ869909 (study PRJEB32215, sample SAMEA104723947) | bioreactor metagenome | biome: bioreactor; feature: anaerobic bioreactor; material: water | place: China | collected 2015-03-12 ... | reverse complement strand
CAGTCAATAAATCGACCACACTGGTTGTATCAATATCCAGTTCATTCGCATCAACATCATCAGGAATAGATTCATTTTTACATGAAACAAAAACAAAGGAAATCAATAAAATAAATACAATGTGTAACTTCATGGCAAGAAATTTGTTCTAATATAGAAAGAATTGTTAAATTGGTATATTATGAGAGTCACAATTTTAGTTTTCATTTTCTTAATTGGAAATCCCTTTCTTCAATTGGACAACGGTCTATTGGCGCAACCCGATGATTCTATCTACGTAGCCTATTTCAAGCGAGACATTGAAATTGTGGATCCTAATTACAAACGCAACTACAATTATATGTTGCGTAAAGTCAAACGCGTCTATCCTTATGCCTTATACGCCAAAGAATTGTTGGAAAATTATGAAGCGGATATTTCAGAAATCGAAAAGAAACGCCAAATAAAAAAATACGGTAAAACCGCTCACGAAAAATTGATGGATGATTTCGAATATGTAATTCGCGACATGTATGTATCTGATGGGAAGATATTGATGAAGCTGGTTTACCGTGAAACTGGAATATCAGTATACGATATCATAGCCAAATACAGAGGAAAAATGAAAGCCGGTTGGTATAGTACGGTAGGAAAAATGTTTGAGCAAGATTTGAAGGCAGCATATCAACCTGATAAAGAAGATTGGCTAATAGAACGTATCGTTAAAGAAATTGAAGCTGGTAAACACAAACTTGATGAACTGAAATTGTTGAGTAAAGAAGAATTTCTTGAAATTAAAAAAAGTGATAAAGAAAAAGCTAAAAAAGCTGCTGAAGTCAGAAAAGAACGCGAACGCCTTAAGAAAGAAACTGAAAAAGCACTAAAAAAAGCTGCTAAAGAAAAAGGGAAATAAAAAAAGTGAGGTGAACTCCACCTCACTTTTGGTATATCAATATCTCTGAAATAGCTTATGCTTGCGCAGCTACATCTTTTTCATCGAAAGATTGAGAAACAGCCGATTTTTCAATACGAATTTTAGTCGATGACTCACATGACAACAAAATTGTCGTATCAGCTACTTCTAAGATTTTACCGTGAATTCCTCCTATCGTTACAACTTTATCTCCAACTTGTAAATTCTCTCTAAATTTTTTCAATTCTTTTTGCTTCTTCATCTGAGGACGAATCATGAAAAAGTAAAATACTACGACTACTAATACTAAAGGCAATAATGATTCCATTTTATTATTTTATTGATTGTTAACTTACTTTATTTTACAGTTTTAATTACGCAACACGTTTCCTTTAATCATAAAAGGAGTTCGAGTAGGGTACGTATTTGCCATCATGGTAATTGACTTCGTTACATCACCAAACATTCCAGATGTATTTAACTCAGATTTTATGAATGCCGTTTCTCCTGGTAAAACAGGTTCTTTCGTAAATTCAGCCACTGTGCAACCACAAGCTGGTTTTACATCAACTATCGTCAATGGAATTTTACCTGTATTTTTCACTTCAAATGTGACCTTCACAATTTCACCTTCCATGACATCATCAAACGAATATACTGTTTCGGCTTCAATAGTCGTTGCTTCACCAAAATTATCCTCCTCGCTATTGCTACATGAAGCTAGACATAGTAATGGGAGTAGTATGAATATCAATTTCATCATTTTTACATTTTATTGCATTAAACCGCGACCTACTTTTTTAATCTTTCCTTCTTTTTCCAATTGTGCAATGGCTTTATCTAAAATTCCATTGATAAATGTATTACTTTTTGGCGTACTATAGAATTTAGAAATTTCAATATACTCATTCAAGGTTACTTTTTTAGGAATGTTAGAAAACTCTTGAAGCTCTGTAATTGCCATATTCATTAGCAACACATCCATTTTAGCGATACGATCCAATTCCCAATTATCCGTCAAACTTTCGATTAATTTCGAATTTTCAGTTTCATTTATAATTGACTTGCGAAGTAGTGTGACAATAAACTGCTTTTCATCCACAGGATCTTTGTACAATTCCAGCAAACGATTCGGACCCTCTTCGCTAAATGACTTGATGGTCTTCAATACCATCGCACACATTAAGTCGATATCATCTAACCAACTGATGCTTTTTTCTTCAAAATAATTGAATAACAAAGGTGAATTTGCAATTTCCTCTTTGAATAATGCAAGGATAAACGCCTTGTCTTCTTCAAATCCAGTCACATCATTGTTCATGTATGAAAAAAACGTTTCAGAATCTTTAATTGTCAAAAACATTTTTCGAAACATTTCCCTATTCACATCACCTATCCAATTCACTTTTCGCGTCTCGGATAACGATCTTAATTCAGCGTTGTTTTCTAAAATTTCAATAATCTTATTGTTGACGAATTTCAAATTTGGATTAAGATCACTTTCTTGCGGTTGAAGTTTATTCTTTGCATCTTCCATACGGAGAAATGCTATGTGTTTCAACTCACCAAAAGTAAGCAACAAACTTACGTATAAGTCATACATCCGTTCTATGGAAGTAAGTAACTCATTCTCAGCTTTTCGGTAATTATCTTCATTTGACTGAAAATAAGCATACAAGGTCTGCAAAACCTTTATTCTTAAATGTCTTCTATTGACCATAAACTTATTATAGAGGTAACTTAACTTTTCCGATTGCAATAATGCGCTCTTCTGCCATTTTATTCGCAATTTGATAAGCAGGAACCCCTTCTTCTTTAGAACGATTAACGATAGTACTTATCGTATTATAAATTTCATTAGCTTTTCCCATAGCCCATTCAGCTGACAATCCTTTTACTTCAGCATAGCAGTTTATTACACCTCCTGCATTCAATGCGAAGTCTGGCGCATAAATGATACCTTTATCCATTACAGCTTTACCATGAATCGACTCTTCCTTTAATTGATTGTTTGCTGCACCAGCAATAATCGAACACTTTAATCGCTGTAAAGTATCGTCATTGACAGTTGCACCCAATGCACATGGTGCATAAATATCCATGTCGATGTCATAAATTTCATCTAAGCCAACAACTTTAGCGTGGTAAGTATCAGCAATTCGTTTTAACGTAGGTTGGTGAATATCTGTAACATAGACTTCAGCTCCTTCTTTTGTCAAATGATTAACCAAGTATTCTCCAACATGTCCTACACCTTGAACAGCCACTTTTTTTCCAGCTAATGAATCGGAACCAAATTGAATGTTTGCACAAGCTTTCATTCCGACATAAACACCATAAGCCGTGACAGGAGATGGATCACCACTTTTCCCAGGTAAACCTACCACATGGTCTGTTTCCATATTAACCCAAGTCATGTCAACTGGTGAAATTCCAACATCTTCAGCAGTAATATATTTTCCACCAAGGCTATTGACAAATTTTCCAAAGCGACGCATCAATGCTTCAGACTTTTGTGTGCGTGCGTCACCAATAATCACCGCTTTACCTCCCCCAAGATTTAATCCTGAAATCGAATTTTTGTAGGTCATTCCACGTGACAAACGCAGTACGTCATTCAACGCCTCTAATTCATTGTTGTAATTCCACATGCGCGTACCACCAAGAGCTGGTCCCAATGTCGTATTATGAACAGCTATAATAGCTTTCAAACCTGTTTCATTGTCATTGCAAAAAAGGAGCTGCTCATGATTGTATCGGCTCATTTGAGCGATTACAGGATTCTCTACGAGATGAGTATCCTTAATATCTTTCACTTCAAACATACTTTTGTCTTAATTGATTAGAACTTTTGTCATTTCAATTAACTAAATTTGTCACGCATCCAGTTAACTAAAGCGGTGCAAAAATAGTAATTTTCAAATGAAGTCTTTAAGCTATCTCAACAAATATTTGTTAAAGTACAAATGGCGATTAATTTTAGGTATTCTATTCATTGTTTCGTCAAACATTTTCGGTGCATACATGCCTATCATTGTGGGTGATGCGGTAGACACAATGACCAATATCAAGACAGATCCAAATTATGCAGATGAGTTGCTTTTTGTCGCACTTAAAGTATTTGGCATATTTATGTTGCTTTCATTTGGCAAGGGCTTCTTCTTATTTTTTACACGCCAAACAGTAATTGTTACTTCGAGATATATCGAATACGATTTGAAAAATGAGATTTACAATCAATATCAAAAACTCTCATACCGATTCTATAAAAAAAATAATACTGGGGATTTAATGAATCGCATTTCAGAAGATGTCAGTAAAGTGCGAATGTATCTTGGCCCTGGAATAATGTATTCGATAAATTTGGTAGCATTATTTGTTATTGTAGTATATCAAATGCTACAAATAAATGTAGAAATGACCATATATGTGTTGATTCCATTGCCGATAATGTCATACTTGATTTACAAAGTAAGTGCGCGCATGAATCGACAAAGTGAACGAGTCCAGCACGAACAGTCACGAATATCGACTTTAGTACAGGAAACATTTAGTGGCATTCGCGTCATTAAAGCCTATTCAAAAGAAGATGAAACGAAAAATCAGTTCAATCAATCTGCAGAGGCCTACATGAATAAAAGTATGAATCTAACGCTTACCAACGCACTATTCATGCCTACGATTATGTTGCTAATCGGATTGAGTACAATTATTACCATTTACATCGGTATCTTACTGACATACGATCAAAAAGTCACGCCTGGCAACATTACCAGTTTCATTTTTTTTGTCAACATGCTAACATGGCCATTTGCCTCAGTTGGTTGGGTAACGTCACTCGTGCAACGAGCCGCTGCATCCCAAGAACGTATCAATGAGTTTTTGAATGAAAAACCAGAAATTATTAATCCAAACTCGTCCAAACTTGAGGTGAAAGGTCAAATCATTTTCAAAAATGTGACATTCACGTATGCAGAGTCTGGTATAAAAGCTATAAAAAACATTTCTTTTGAAGTTAATCCAGGTGAATCATTAGCAATTTTAGGCAATACAGGTAGTGGAAAAAGTACACTAGTTCACCTATTGACACGTCAATTTGACCCTGAAAGCGGCAGCATCTTGATTGATGGACTTGAATTGAACAAACTCAATTTGGATGAATACCGAAATCAAATAGGTGTCGTTCCTCAAGAAGTTTTCTTATTCTCTGACACCATTGCAAACAACATTAAATTTGGAATGGGTACAGATGATGTGTCTCAAGCAGCTATTGAACAGGCTGCAAAGATGATGCATGTACATCACAACATCATTCGTTTTAAAGACGGATACAACACCTTATTAGGTGAGCGTGGCATAAACTTAAGTGGCGGTCAAAAACAACGTGTCAGCATGGCTCGGGCAATTATTCGCAATCCCAAAATACTTATCTTGGATGATTGCCTTTCAGCTGTCGACACAGAAACAGAGGAAATTATCCAACGTAATTTAAAAACAATTATGAAGGATAAAACTTCCATCATTATTTCTCACCGAGTTTCTTCCATTCGTGATTGTAATCACATCATCATGTTAGAGGATGGTATGGTGGTGGAAGAAGGCAATCATCAGAGCTTGCTCGAGTTAGGAGGATTATACAAAGCCATGTACGAAAAACAGCTTTTAGAAGAAAAAACAAGCTTAGAATAAAAATATTCCATTTTTTTTAGCATATTTGCTTATCACATAATTTGAAATTCAACTTAATAGCACGATGGGAGAAGGAATAGAAACGAGAAATGATGAAGTGTTTTCTAAAGCAGTACGCGCTGGAAAGCGAACATATTTTTTTGATATCAAAACCACAAGGGGAAATGATTTGTACTTAACGATTACCGAAAGTAAGCGCAAAAGTCCAGACAGTAATATCTTCGAAAAACACAAAATCTTTCTTTACAAAGAAGACTTTGAAAAATTCAGTGAAGGACTCAAAGATGTCCTTGATAAAATAGAAGAATTAAAAGATTCTCAAGAATTTACACTGAAAGAATCGTCACATTTAAGTGCAATTGAATTTGATGATTTAACTTAATAAACTGATGTAGCGAATCTTTGTACTTCGTTAAGTATTAATTTTTTACAAAATCGTTAATAACTCATTAACGATTTTTCAATTTTATGCATAAATATCTTGTATCTTTATCTTTCTAAAATTATCACAACTTTATGGGTAAAATAATTGCTATTGCGAATCAAAAGGGAGGGGTTGGAAAAACAACTACAGCAGTTAATCTTGCTGGGTGTTTTGGTGTGTTAGAATACAAAACATTACTCGTTGATGCTGACCCTCAAGCTAATGCAACATCAGGTGTAGGCTTTGACCCTAAGAATATAAGAAACATCTATGATTGTTTGATTAACGATGTTTCACCTCGTGATGTGATTCTGCAAACAGCTAATCCAAACTTGGACCTCCTACCCTCTCACATTGATTTAGTTGGAGCTGAATTGGAGTTGATTAATTTACCTAATCGTGAGCGCATGTTAAAACAAGCGCTGGATAAAATCAAAGATGACTACGACTTTATCATCATCGATTGTTCTCCTTCCTTAGGCTTGATTACGGTTAATGCGTTAACCGCTGCCGATTCTGTTATGATTCCTGTACAATGTGAGTTTTATGCGTTGGAAGGACTTGGTAAATTGCTAAATACAATTAAAATCGTTCAAGGAAGATTGAATACCGATTTAGAAATTGAAGGCATTGTCTTAACCATGTACGACACTCGTTTACGTTTAGCTAACCAAGTAGTAGATGAAGTAAAAACACATTTTCAAGACCTTGTATTCGATACAATTATTCACCGCAACACACGTCTAGGTGAAGCTCCTAGTTATGGTGAAACAATCGTAATGCATGATGCAGCGTGCAAAGGTTCTATAAATTATCTTAATTTTGCGCGCGAAATTTTACAACGCAACAACTTAACACAAGTAAGTGCTAAGGATAAACAAATGAACTTTAAATAAATGAGTGTGAAGAAGCCGGCAATGGGAAAAGGACTGAGCGCATTATTAGAAAGCGCAACTACTGATATCACATCACGAAATAACGATAAAGCCGTATTGGGCAATATCGCTATGATTCGTATTGATCAAATTGAAGCAAATCCTTTTAATCCTCGTACTCATTTTGAAGAAGAGGCACTTAACGAACTGGCTGACTCAATCAAAGAACACGGCATCATTCAACCTCTAACTGTACGTAAAGTTGATGTAGACAAGTTTCAGCTTATTTCTGGAGAACGCCGTTTTAGAGCATCTCAAATCGCTGGACTAGAAGAAGTACCTGTATACATTCGCTTGGCTAATGATCAAGCAATGCTGGAGATGGCGCTTGTGGAAAATATTCAACGTGAGGATCTAAACGCAATAGAAGTTTCGCTTTCATACCAACGTTTAATCGAAGAGTGTGACTTGACACAAGAACAATTGAGTCAAAAATTATCTAAAAGTCGATCATCGATTACAAACTTCCTTCGTCTTCTTAAGCTCCCCGCTCCTGTTCAATCCGCTATTCGTGATGGATTAATTTCAATGGGACATGCGCGCGCCTTGGTATCTGCTGGTGAAGAATCACGACAGTTGGAACTGTTAAATGCAATACTAAACGAAGGTTGGTCTGTACGCCAAATTGAACAAGCCATAAAATCAGGTGTTGAAGTCACTTCTAATCCAACAAAAGTTTCAGACAAACCAAAAACAGGTGAAATTACGCTGGAGCAAGATCAATTTAAATACGCACTTGCTGAAAAAATTTCTGCTAAAGTAGATATAAAAAAATCTGCCAATGGAAATGGAAAATTGATTATAAATTTTGATTCTGATACCGATTTGAATCGTATCATAGAATTATTAAATAGATAATGAATCTCCGAGTTTTAATTTCAGTAATTCTCACTTTAAGCATTAGTTCATACACTAATGCGCAATCTAATGATTCTTTAACTGTTAACAAGAAACATTCGGTCAAATTAGCCACCTTACTTTCTACAGGTTTACCAGGCGCTGGTCAGGTATACAACCACATCGGCATGCCTAAAGGAAAGAAAAAAGCCTATTGGAAAGTACCTCTAATTTACGCGGGACTTGGAGCAACAACCTATCTGCTTATTTCACATCAAAGCAATATGAATCTTTATAGGCGAGAATACTTAGGTCGAATCGAACAAGAACTAGCTCCAGGACAATTCATAGACCCAGCTACTGCAAGCTATGATAACCAGGCCTTGCTCACATTACAAGAAGATTATCAAGGTAAGCGAGACATGATGATTTTAGCAACAGCTGGAATATACATTATCAACATTCTTGATGCCGCTGTTGAAGCACATTTTGTGGAGTTCGATATTAGTGATGACCTTACAATGTCTTTACGACCACGCATAATGATGGGATACTCACCTGGTCTATCGTTAAGATTTAACTTTCGTTAACGAGCCGATATAAACGATATACATAATTTACAGACATGAAAATTGCATTGATTGGATACGGAAAAATGGGGAAAGCAATTGAAGAAATAGCTATAGAAAGAGGACATGAGGTTGTTTTAAAGGTAACCAGTCAATCTCAAAACTGGGAAAAATCACTTGAACACACCGATGTAGCAATCGAATTCACAAGACCCGATAGTGCTGTTCACAATATAACTACATTAATAAATACAGGCATCCCAACTGTTACGGGTACAACTGGTTGGTATGATCGTTACGCTGAAATTGAACAGTTAATTCAACAAAATAATGGGAGCTTTTTAGCGGCCACTAACTTTAGTATTGGAGTGAATCTATTTTTCGCTATCAATACATACGTTGCTAAGCTAATGAATACGCAACCAGAGTATGATGTCAGCATGGAAGAAATACATCATTTACAAAAATTGGATGCACCAAGTGGGACTGCTATCACATTGGCAGAACAAATTATTGCTCAAATTGATGGGAAAAACAATTGGAATTGTATCGAAAATGAAAATAGCGAAATCGCTACCAACAATGAAACACTTCCAATATACGCTTTTCGTGAAGATGGTGTTCCCGGTACTCACACCATAAATTACACATCTGACATCGATACCATTACGCTAACACATACAGCTCACAACAGAAGAGGGTTTGCCTTAGGTGCTGTGTTGGCAGCAGAACACGTTGCGCATAAAAAAGGTATATTTACCATGAATGATGTATTGAATATTGATAAAATTAAATAACTCACAATGAACGTTTTTTATTACTTTATACTACTTACGCTTCACCCATACATTGCAATGTGGTGGAAAATTTTTCCAAAAGCAGGACGCAAATCTTGGGAAGCACTTATTCCATTATACAATTATTGTATTGCCTCCAAAATCAGTGGTCAACCATGGTGGTGGGGATTATTCATGATTATTCCTGGTATCCATTTGGTTATGTGGGCTGTCTTCAATGTAAGTTTACAACGTAGATTCGGATATTTCAGTATAACTGAAACGGCAACAGGTGTATTCTTCCCTTGGATTAATTCATACAAAATCGCAAGTGATGACAGCATCACCTATTTGCCCGAAATGGATTGGAACAATGCTGAGCTAGTCAAAAAACGTGAACAAGGGGATCATTTAGTATTATTCCTTTCCCTTCCAATAATCGGTCATGTGATTGCTTATGTATTGGGAAGTGTTTCTAAACGAAAAAAAGGCGCCAAGACAATTATTAAAGAATGGGGTGATGCAATTTTATTTGCATTAGTTGCCGCTACAGGTATTAGAACCTATGTTTTTGAGCCTTTCCAAATTCCGACAGGTTCGATGGAAAAAACCTTATTAATTGGCGACTTTCTATTTGTAAATAAATTGGCGTACGGACCAAAAGTACCTGTTACTCCCCTATCTTCCCCATTGGTTCACAACACTATTCCTTGGGTTAATGTACGTTCTTACTCTACCTTACAAACGTCTGAATACACGAGACTTCCAGGTTGGGCAAACATCGAACGCTTTGATGTAGTTGTATTTAATTTTCCTTCGGGAGATACTGCGGTATACGATCCACGTATGCCAGATGGATTAATGGGACATGATTATCATGGGATTGTAAATGACGAAGCGTTGCGAATGTTTTATGAGGAACAAACATTTCCAAACTATAATGCGCAACAACAAGCTTTATATAACAAAATCAAAGAACGTTTTAACAACCCCAGTGAAGCTGATAGTGTATTTCAAATTCAGAATCAGAAACTCAAGCAAATTCTTGAGAACCAAGTTGACAGTATTCAAGGTAAGTTTATTGAAAATTATGCATATTGGTCCAATAGAGCCCGTAAATACATTGCAGAAGATAAAAAAACACATCGTCAGAATGAAATTATATCACATTACGGTGTCATCTACAGACCTGTTGATAAACGAGAAAATTACATCAAACGCTGTGTAGGAATACCAGGAGACACCTTAGAAATAAGGGATGCACAATTGTACTACAACAATACTCCTGCTCCAATTTTTGATTTTCAAAATTTACAATATACAGCATACAACATGCCTCGTTTAAGTGAGCAAACAATGTTAAGTCGATTTGGTCTAGAATCAGGAAAAGATTATTATGGCGATGTATTCTTTATCACTGAAGCTGAAAAGCAAGCAATTCTAAAAGCATATCCAGAAGTTCAGTTTGAGTTGTACAACCCGAAAGTAGAAGATTTAGGATTATTGATTAATGGTCAAAAATTGAACAATTTGAACTTGTACCCAAAATCATTTAATGTAAGTAACACGATTTCCAATTTCGACAAATTTTGGGTTCCTCAAAAGGGCGTAACAATTCCGCTAAACAGACATAACATTGACTGGTATAAGCGTGTCATCACAGCTTATGAAGGCCATACCCTAGAAGAAAAAGATGGAAAAGTGTACGTAGATGGAAAAGAAGCAACAACTTACACATTCCAAATGAATTACTATTGGATGATGGGAGACAACCGTTACAACTCAGCTGATTCTAGAACTTGGGGATTTGTTCCGGAAGATCATATTGTTGGACGTGCTGCCATTGTGTGGTTCTCAATTAACCAAAAATACGGAATGTTTGGTGGTGGAGTTCGATGGGACCGTGTCTTTAAATCAATACAGTAGAAATATGCCGCTTGCTCAAGAGCAAAAACGTTTATTTCCCCTTCTCTACTTTGGACCAATTGAATACTATCGGCAATTGGTGCAAAATGGTGATGCTGAATTTATCCTAAACGAACGGTTTTCTAAACAAACTTACCGAAGCAGATGCGACATTATGGGAGCAAACGGAAAGCTCACACTTTCAATTCCTGTTCATAGACCATACGGTAAAATGACACTAATGCACGAAGTGCTATTATCCGAAGAAACTCCATGGAAGCAAATTCATTGGAAATCAATTAAAAGTGCGTACGGTAGAGCTCCCTATTTTGAGTATTATGCCAGTTTAATCGAACAAATGATACTATATCCGACCACGCATTTGAACGATTATTTGAAGAATTTGTTAACTGAAACATTTCGTTTACTGGAAATGCAACAAATCCCATTTTCAGAACACTCACTAACTAATGATGCACAACAATCCATAGATTCAATCGCATGCTGTAAAATAAACACAGCAGTAGCTTCAGCAAATTATTGGCAAGTTTTTCAAGATAAACACGGCTTTATCGATAATCTTTCTATTCTAGATTTGCTATTTAACGAAGGTCCACAAGCTCAAATCTTCATTCATCGATAAATATTATAGCTTAGGCGAAAAATCAGTTTTTATACAAATTGTATTGAAAAATAACATTAAATTTGTAATGATTTAGGTGGTTAGGTTAGGTTGATTAGTAAATGGGGAGGAAACGCTAGTTTCTTTCCCATTTACGTTTTATGACTAATCGTTAATAATCTCATTAATCACATAACGACCATTTTTCACCAGCTGATTATCATTCCTCGATTTAGCGTAATCATATTTTATAGGCAAGCGTTCCTTGAATAAAAACTTTTTTTGCGCCGATTCAAATGGACGATAAATGTAGAAAGCACTATTGTCCTGAATCGCTAATTTGTCAACGTATTTATAATGAAGCTGAATGCCTTCATCCGTATTCCCCGTTGTTAGATTGATATGCCTAAGCGTTGTTATTCCTGCTTTTTCGTAAACAGCAAAAAGTTCTCCTGTTTCACTATCCTGCAACAACTTATTCTTCCATCCTAATCGTTTAGGGTTGTGGTGAAATTGAATGGAAAGACTGTCTAACAAATTAGCGTCTAAGTCGTATTTCAACATCACATCTTTATAAAAATCAAACACATAAATCTCGTCGTCTTTCACAAACAATGGTGCGTAAATTTCCTTATACAAAATCGAATTTGTGAATATTGACGCGCCAATAATAATCTCTTTTTCTACACCTAGCTCACGCTCCATTTCCCTCGCCCACAACTTTGTCCGCACATCAACCCATTTGTATTCTGCCAAATACATTTCCATCATAATTTCATCCTCAATATTGACTATTTTCTTGTAAACGCTATCTAACCTGTCGAATGAAAAATAGTCAACTGCAGGGTAAATTTCTTGATAATTTGAGAAAAACAATTTAGAATCTGCCGTATCAATAATTGGTGCAACATAGGTTAGAAAGTAGTTTTTATCTATTCGGTACAAATCGATATGTTCTTCATTCACATCAACATGATAAACCGAAGATTCTGTAATCAGGTGAATATTTCCCCTAAAATCACGCACAATTTCTTTTACACCTCCTCCTCCATCGTGATGGCTTTTTATTTTTTCGTTTTCATCCACCAATAACAGTTCGGCTCCTTTATTTAATTTTCGCTCGTACGTCAATAATAACATACGATTGTCAGGAAGCAATTCAAAATCATCCACGCTCACACGTGAAGACCCAAATAATCGTATAGGTTCAAATGGGTTTTGAATCACCACTTCAGATGACATATATGTTTTTACATCCAAATAAATAACAATCTTAGCACTATCGCGATAATTAACAAGGCTTAATAAGGTATCTTTTGAAAAAAAGCCTACGTGAGAAATGTTTAATTTAATCTCACTGGCTCGCGTATGAAAGGATACTGTTCCTTTTGAGTCTGAAATATACAAATCAAATGATTTATCAGTATTAACTAAGACCTGTGCGTTCCGAATCTTAGTTTGCTTAACCTCTGATTCGATTAATTCAATTTGAACCCATTTCTCATTTCGTTGAGCAATAGTCGGCGAAAAAATGAAGAGTAACAATAGACATCCTATAAACTTATTCATGCAGGTGTGATTCTGATTCAATATTATGATGCTAACATATAGCTATTTCCATAAAAATAATAAAAATATAAGAACTGATGTCAAACATAGTATTTGGCATAACTAAGTTTATTATTTTTGTCTCAAATGAGAGGTGTAATATTTATATGTGCTATCATTCTTTCTTCAATTTGCCATAGTCAAATCCATGATTATGGCAAAAGTATAGAACTTAGACCAAAGGCTGGTTTTCTGATTGCACACCGTGCGAGTATGAACCACTTGGTAAAGTCACATTTTTATTCGGGAGAAATTGCATTTAACTTTCACACTGATGGAAGTAAATATTGGCACAAAGCCTACAACTACCCCACTTTTGGAATCTTAGGGACATTTACCTACAACGGCAACAGCGATGTAATCGGTCAAGCGATAGGAATAGGTGCATGTGTTAAATTACCATTTATCAATCGTAACAAATGGTCTTTCAACTCCAGATTAGCAGGTGGTTTTGCATATTTAACTCGAAAGTTTGACATTATTGACAATCCCAAAAACAATTCAATTGGCTCACATCTAAACCTACTTGTCATATTGGGTATTGATGTCCAATATCAATTTGAAAAAGGTTTTATCAATTTTGGAATTGACTTTACGCATTACTCTAATTCGGGAACTGTAAAGCCTAATTTGGGTCTAAACATTCCTTCATTAGTGTTAGGCTATGGGTTCAAAACAAAACGAGAAACATTAAAAGACCCTGAATATGAAGAAGTAAACAAAAAATGGACTTTATTGGTACATAGTGTTTTTTCTGTAAATCAAAATTACAATTATCAAACACGTGTTTACCCGGTATTTGGAATAAACACCTATTTGAACAAAAGATTTGGCGAAAAATCAGGAATTTCTACTGGAATCGACTTAATCTACAATGAGGCGAATCGTCACTTTAAAACTTCACCTACCAATCAAACTGTTATACAAACCTTTCAAGTCGGTGCATTCACCTCTTACGATTTACAAGTAAATCGATTCGTTTTTCAACTCGGGATGGGAGCCTACCTATACAATCCTTACAATCCAAATGGTTGGTTATATCATAAGTTGGGGGGGCGTGTAAACCTGAATAAAGGCTATTACATCAATGCAACTGTGAAGACACATTGGGCAAAGGCTGATTATTTCGAACTAGGTCTAGGTTATCAATTCAAACTTAATCGAAAATGAGAATAGTAGGTGTATATTTAGGTTTAGCACTACTCATTTTTTCTTGTAAAAAATCAGAAGATCGCACGTGTTTCAAGTCAACTGGCAAAGAAGTCACAGTGGATGTAAAACTAGATGGGTTTCTTGGTTTATATTTATTGCAAAACCTAAGTTATCACCTCGTTCCGGATACCGTTAATTTTGCTCGAATTACAGGTGGCGAAAACTTGATCAATCACGTTTCCTTTAATTACTTCGATTCTATCTTATACGTGATTAATGATAATAAATGCAATTTTTTAAGATCTTACGACAAAACCATACGTGTAGAAATTCATTACACACAATTGTTTAGTACAAAGTTTATCGGTTCAGAGACCTTAACGAACTCAGACTCTATTCGTGGAGAACATTTTAATTTATACGTCGATAAAGGCTCTGGGTCGGTTGATTTGACAGTTTATAATGATTTTAGTAATGCCTTGGTTGGTGACGGCGTTGGTGATTACACGTTGCGCGGAAAAGTTCGGTATGGTCATTACCAAATACGAGACAATGGATTTGCTGATGTAACAGGTGTTATTGCCAGTGAAGGATTAAAAATATCTACTACATCAGCTGGCATAATGAAATGCAGAGCAGATGGCATCCCACTAGTCGTAAATATCGATGGCCCTGGCGATGTCTGGTACTACGGCACGCCAAGTTCCATTACCCTAAACAAGTCTGGTGATGGTAATTTAATCCATAAAAATTAAGCGTACATAACACTTGACCTCAACAGCCTTATTATCTCTTTGTTAAAGGTTGTTAATAATCAATTTTGCATGTAATTAAATTCTAATTTTACGTTATAACAATGTATAATTCTAAAGTATCTCCTACTTCACAGGGGAATTCTTAAAGCAACAATGAAAAGTCTTTTTCCGCCCGGAGAAAGACTTTTTGTCGATTAGACGATTCTTTAATTCCCCATATAGCAGCCTACTTCTGTGAAGCTTCTTGATAATTCTGAAAAGTTATGCACAATAAGTTAATATTTTTTTGCTTTTGAAGTTTGCTATTCTCTTTCAAAGCAGTATTTTTGGACACATTCTAATTAAAGCAAATAAAATTCTCATAAAATGAGCGTACTCGTAAATAAAGACTCAAAAGTTATTGTCCAAGGATTCACAGGTAGTGAAGGAACTTTTCACGCCGGACAAATGATTGAATATGGAACAAATGTGGTGGGTGGAGTTACACCGGGTAAAGGCGGAACAAGTCACTTGGACCGACCAGTATTTAATACCGTTTCGGAAGCGGTTATCAAAACTGGTGCTAATGTTTCAATTATTTTTGTTCCACCAGCTTTCGCAGGAGATGCAATCATGGAGGCTGCTAATGCGGGTATTAAAGTAATTGTTTGTATTACAGAAGGTATCCCTGTAAACGACATGGTAAGTGTAAAAGAATATATCCGTGATTTCGATGTAACGCTAATCGGACCAAACTGCCCAGGTGTGATTACACCAGGTGAAGCGAAAGTTGGAATTATGCCAGGATTTGTATTCAAAAAAGGTAAAATTGGTATCGTTTCAAAGTCTGGAACCTTGACTTATGAAGCTGCTGATCAAGTTGTGAAAGCAGGAATGGGAATTACCACAGCAATTGGTATTGGAGGCGATCCAATCATTGGTACTACGACAAAACAAGCTGTTGAATTATTGATGAATGATCCTGAAACTGAAGGCATCATCATGATAGGTGAAATTGGTGGTAACCTAGAAGCGCTTGCTGCAGAATGGGTGAAACAAAATGGGACTAAACCAGTAGTTGGCTTCATCGCAGGAGAAACTGCTCCAGTAGGGCGTACAATGGGTCACGCAGGTGCAATTGTAGGTGGTGAAAATGATACTGCTGAAGCTAAAAAACGAATTATGAAAGAATGTGGTATCCACGTAGTAGACTCACCAGCACAAATCGGTGCAAAAATGGCAGAGGTACTTGGGGTTCATGCATAATTGAAATATTTTTATACGAAAAAACTCGCTAATGTCTTAGCGAGTTTTTTTATGCCTTATCGAACCAACTCTGGCAAATTATGATTTTATTTTAAATACCCTTAGAAGGTTTTTACCAATTTCATCCAAACGACCTAAATTCTCGCGAAGCGGTTCAAGTACAGATGAATTTCTTAAATCAAGATTTCCTACATTATCTTCAAAAGACTGGAGCGGGTAGATTAATGTAAAACTAAACTGATTGAAGTATTTTGTTAGGTAATTTGGAATTTTGTTCATCGTTGGGTTGTGTGACAAATTCCCTTTTCTACTCATCACAATAATTAAATTATCGTTCTGTTTCACGTCTGCTTTAAGCACCAAAAAATCATCCCAATCACTAAATTCTTTAAATTCACATTCTACAGGATGCTTAGATTGAAGAGCCCTAATTACCTCCAATGTTTGACTACTACCATAAAACATCATTTTAGTGCCTGTATTTCGTCCAATATTCCACACTTTTACCATCCAAAAAGGGAATCCCAGTTCTTTTTCTGCACCTAGTGGAACAAAAATCAAGTGCCTCTTAATCGTTGCAAGCGGCTGTTGTGATTTGTAAATAAATGTAGTCGTATTACAGCGATCTAAAATTCCAGCAGTTAAATGTCCTAAAAAAGATTCGGTCAACCCTTTTTTCTTATGAAGTCCAATTATTAAATCCGTAATCTTATTTTCTTTCACCACGTTTGTAATACCATTCACCACATTCAAGTCATAGCGAAGTAATTCGTGAATTTTGTTGTCACTCCCCGCAGCTAAAGATGATGCTTTTTCCAAAATCTTTTTCGCACGCTTATCTCCCAATCCATTCGAAGAATCGACATCTTCGATAACATTTAGTACATAAAGTCCATCTTTGTTACGCTTCGATTTAATGGTCACACTCAGATCGACTAATTCTTCAGCTGTTTCCAAGTTGTTTACCGGAATTAAAATGCGCTCTTCACTTTCAACCACATCCTCTTCTGACTCTTCTGATTCTTCAGACAAAGCTAAATTTCGCGCACCTTTTTGAACCACAAATGAAGCGATTGTACATGTAAATAATATCATTAAGATTGTACCATTTAATATACTTTCACTTAACAACCTTACTGGTTCCACAACTTCACCAATTTTAAGAGCCTCATTTACTTCTGTTTGATTCAAGATGATGTTATACCCCACCAATACAGCAGCAAGAGTAGCAGCCGCCTGTGCATTACTGAGTCCAAATATCAAACGTCGTTCATCTGCAGAATAGCCATATATTTTTTGGGTAATAAATGCAGCGATAAACTTAGAAGTTGTCGCTACAACAATCATAAAGCCAGCTACAATAATTGTTTCTGAGTCTTTAAAAAACACGGTATAATCAATCAACATTCCCACTCCTATTAGGAAAAAAGGTATAAAAAGCGCATTACCGACAAACTCAATACGATTCATTAGTGCAGAAGTATGTGGAATAAGCCTATTGAGTGATAAACCAGCTAAGAAAGCTCCAATGATTCCTTCAATTCCCGCAGCTTCCGCTAAAAAAGCTCCTAAAAACACCATACCTAACACAAAAATGTATTGCGAAATACTGTCGTGAAACGTTTTGAAAAACCATCGTCCAATTAAAGGAAACAAGAACACGACTATTGCGACAAAAATAAGTACCGAAACACCAAGTCTTATCCAAAACTCATTGTTGATTTCTCCAGTTGACATTCCTGCAATCACGGCAAGCACTAGAAGTGCCAGCGTATCCGTAATCATTGTTCCACCAACTGTTACATTTACAGCCCTATTTTTGGTTACACCAAACTTACTAACGATTGGATACGCAATCAAAGTATGCGAAGCAAACATACTCGCTAGTAAGATGGAAGTAAACCATGAAAATCCTAAAACGTAATACGAAAGTAACGAACCTAATGTCATTGGAATAATAAATGTAATTAACCCAAACACTAAGCTTTTTATACTGTTCTTTTTAAATTCCGCCATATCTATTTCAAGCCCAGCTAGAAACATGATATACTGTAACCCTACCGTACCAAATAAGATAATACTACTATCCCTATCCATTAAATGAAAACCATATGGGCCAATCGCTGCACCAGCTATAATCAATCCAATTAAATGCGGAATTCGCAGTTTATTCAAGATTAAAGGAGCAAACAAAATGATAAACAATATCAATGCGAAAATCAGAATTGGATTCTCAAGCGGCAAACTAAAGCTTAATGAACTATGTAATAACATGGCGTATTTATTTCGTATTCAAAAATACTACAATATGCGAATCAGCATGATTTATACATCAATATTCTTATGAATACATTTAAATTTAATCCAATTCTAATGTGATTTTAACCTTTTTTGAGCGAAATAAAATTGAATATGTCCTTATATTTGAACTGTTTTGTCAGTAATAACTTTAAAATAATTAATAACTTGAAAAATACAGAAAATATGAAAGCGCATACTCAAGAGACTCAAGCATCAATATCACCTGAAAAGGCACTTCTAATCTTAAAAGAAGGTAACGCTCGATTTATTGAAAACCTAACCGTTGACCGTGATTTATTGAAACAAATCAACCAAACACGTGATGGTCAATGGCCCTTTGCAGCAATATTAAGCTGTATGGATAGTCGTACTTCGGCTGAATTAGTATTTGATCAAGGTCTTGGAGATGTGTTCTCTATTCGCATTGCAGGAAATGTTGTCAATACAGATATATTGGGAAGTTTAGAATACGCTTGTAAAGCAGCTGGTTCTAAACTCATCGTAGTATTGGGACACACTAAGTGTGGTGCAGTAACAGGAGCATGTAAGCACGTAGAATTAGGTAACTTGACTTCATTGTTGTCGAAATTACAACCTGCAATTTACGACGAAAAAGAAACGAAAGACCCTGAATTACGCACTGGAGATAATCCTGAATTTGTTCAAAATGTAGCGAATATCAATGTACGTAGAAGTGTTAAGGCTGTAATCGAAAGAAGTATCGTGCTTGAAAAATTAATTCGTCAAGGTGAAATTGGAATCATTGGAGCGATGTACGATGTAGAAAAAGGAACTGTTGACTTTTTCGATGACACATTTGTATGCTCAGAAAAAACACTAGAAAAAGCTTTCCCTGCATAAGTTAATGATGTGATTTGTCACTTATTTACAGCAAACTATTAAAGGAAAAAATAATTGGATAGGTTTCGATTCGTTCGAAAGAAACAAAAATAATCTTAGAACATTATTAATTCATCCTTGACAATTATTTTTTCTTTCTTTTTACTTCGTTAAACCTTTAACGATAAGACTAACAAAACCATACACCTCTTCCTCATCTTGTCCCATGTCCTCTCGAATATACATTGGGATTTCGAGTCCTTTTAATATATTCACTATGGTTGTAGCCATTTGTTTTGGGTTATTTAAGGAAAAAACGCCTTTGGTTCTACCCGATTCTAACAAACTACTTAAGGCCTCACATTCCATCGTATGATAAGGTGTTCTGGCTTTCTCAATATCGGGTAAAAGAAAAAACAACTCGTCTTTTAATACTTTATATCGCTCAGCTATTTCGGACATGATTTTGATCCGTGCATTCAAGTAGTTTTGAAGTTTAGTCACTTCATCACTATCTTCTAAAAGAATTTGCCCCAATTGATTGACAAGACTTTCCGCTTCAATTGAAATTATTTCCGAAAAAATACTCTCTTTATTTTTAAAATAATAATACAATGCCGTTTTCTGCTTACCTAATGAAGAAGCGATATCTGTTAACGTAGTTTTTTTAAATCCATATTGCGCAAATTGCTGACTTGCAACCTTTAAAATATCTTCTCTCATCCTTTTTGAATTATCATAATAAAGCAGTAATAGATGTCAAATATAATTAAAAACAACTTAGTATTAATAATACAATGTATACTTTTATAAATTCCGCTAAATTTGTAAAAAACAAAACCATGTCAACTCCTCTTGCTGAACGTATGCGACCAAAACTGCTGACCGAGTATGTGGGGCAACAGCATTTACTTCAACCGGGGGCTAGTTTAAGAAAGGCGATTGACAGTGGCATGATACCTTCCATGATATTGTGGGGACCTCCTGGTGTAGGTAAAACGACACTTGCTCAACTCATTGCTAACCAATTAAAACGACCTTTTCATACGCTAAGTGCAATCAGTTCGGGTGTCAAAGATGTACGTGAGATTATTCAGAAAGTGGAACAATCAAATTTATTTCAATCAGGTAGTGGTGCCATACTATTTATTGATGAGATTCACCGTTTTTCCAAATCTCAACAAGACTCATTACTTGGTGCAGTAGAAAAAGGGACAATTACTTTAATTGGCGCAACAACCGAAAACCCTTCTTTTGAAGTCATTTCTGCATTATTATCAAGATGTCAGACTTATGTATTGGAACATCACACCAAAGACGATCTCGAACATATTCTCTTTAAAGCTATTCAAGAAGACGCGTATTTGAAATCCAAAGAAATTGAACTTAGAGAAACCACTGCATTGCTCCAACTTTCAGGTGGTGATGCGCGAAAATTATTGAATATCTTTGAACTCGTAGTTGGCACATTTGGTCAACAAAAAGTGACTATCACTGATGATGTGGTGATGAGTGCTGCTCAACAAAACACAGTACTTTACGATAAAGCTGGTGAACAACACTACGACATTATTTCTGCGTTCATCAAATCAATCAGGGGAAGCGACCCTAACGCAGCTGTCTATTGGTTAGCTCGAATGGTAGAAGGTGGAGAAGACCCAAAATTTATTGCACGCAGAATGTTAATTGCAGCTTCCGAAGATATTGGTTTAGCTAATCCAACAGCATTGGTTATTGCAACTACTACATTTCAAGCGATCAGTGTAGTCGGATGGCCAGAATCCCGTATTATTCTTTCACAATGTGCTATATATTTAGCAAACTCTCCAAAGGGGAATGCCGCCTACACGGCGATTAATAATGCGCAACGTATTGTATCGGAAACTGGAAATTTACCTGTACCAATTCACCTTCGAAATGCACCTACAAAATTAATGAAAGACCTTGGTTATGGTGCGGACTATCAATATGCGCATGATTCACCAACTAATTTTGTGAACCAAGAATACCTTCCTGACGCATTATCAGGAACTGCAATATTCAGTCCAGGAAGCTCTCCTAAGGAACAAGAAATTGCACAGAATATAAAATCGAAATTTAAAGGGAAATACTAAAGGCGAACAACCATTCCTTCTTCAGCTGTAATCACGTTCTCAAAATAGATAGAAGCTTCTTTTAAATGCTCCGTCACATCATCATATCGTGAACTAAAATGTCCAATCATTAACTGTCCAACCAATGCTTTTTTAGCCAAAACTCCTGCTTGGGCTGCCGTAGTATGAAAGGTTTTTTTTGCCCTGTCTTTCTCAATATCTAAAAATGTAGCTTCGTGATACAATAAATCCACTCCTGTGATGTACTCAATGAGACTTTCACGATATAATGTATCTGAACAATAAGCGTATTTTTTGGGTTTTTCTGGAGGCAATGTCAACATGTGATTTGGTATTACCGAACCATCCTCCAACACGACATCTTTTCCTTCACGTATACTTGGAATAAGGGCCACACTAAGTTCGTGCATATCAAATATCGATTTGTTTAAACTGAGTAGGCGTTTTTTTTCTGAGACAATGAATCCATGCGTTGGAATACGGTGTTTTAATGGGATTGATGCAACCTCTATCACATTATCTTCATACACGATTTCTGAAGTAGGATACGACAATGCTTTAAATTCAAGTTCAAAATTCAAGTAAGCCCCTCCTATTTCTAATTGCGGTCTAATAAGCTCTTCAAGTCCTTCGGGGCCAATAATTTGCATCTTTTGTTTTCGACCTAACAAATGCATGGACGACAATAAGCCAACTAATCCAAAATAATGATCTCCGTGAAGGTGAGTGATTAAAATTAATTCTATTCGTTGAAATTTTATCTTGTACTTTCTCAGTTGAAGTTGAGTCCCCTCGCCACAATCGATTAACACATATCGTTCGTTGCAATTGACAAAATGAGCAGATGGGCGACGCTTGATAGTAGGTAATGCCGATCCTGAACCAAGAATTGTGATTTCAAATTTCATAGTTTGCGTTAGGCAAACAGCTTATTCGATTATGAATTGACTGTAAGTGAATTCATTTTATCAGTAGCCTCTTCTTTCGTGTTTGTTATCAATAAAACGCGATCCAATTGTGCTATGGAAATTAGTTTCGCAACACTTGATTGCAAACCACAAAGTACAAAATTACCACTTGAATCTTTACATAAACGATTAGCGATTAAGATACTACTAAGCCCTGATGAGTCACAGTATTTTGTCGCAGTTAAATCGATAATGATGTTATTTACACCGTTTTTGTTAAGTAAAACCAATTCTCCTTTAAGTTCTGAAGCATTGGTCGCATCAAGCTTGTCTACTTTAGAAGTAACAACGGAACAATTTTCTAAGTGGTCAATAATATAATTCATAGTTTATTTGGCTTTCCTCAAATGTAACAATTTTTATTATTATCTATCAATTTTTCCAGCAAGAAGATAAATTACAGCCATTCGAATCGCCACGCCATTTTCGACCTGGTTCAAAATAATTGACTGCTTGCTATCCGCTACATCCGAAGTTATTTCAACACCTCGATTGATAGGTCCTGGGTGCATTACTACTATGTCTTTATTAAGTGAATCAAGTAAGGCCTTGTCCAAACCAAAAAGCATCGAGTATTCTCTCAACGAAGGAAAATACTTGATATCTTGACGTTCTAATTGAATTCTTAACATATTAGCCACATCACACCATTCCAGCGCCTTACGGAGATTATTCTCAACCTTTACACCAAGTTCTGAAATGTATTTTGGAATGAGTGTAGTCGGTCCACACACCATCACCTCAGCACCAAGTTTTTGGAGACAGAAAATATTTGACAACGCTACACGTGAGTGTAAAATATCCCCCACAATAACTACTTTTTTTCCTGCTACATCACCTAATTTTTCGCGAATTGAATAGGCATCCAATAAAGCTTGAGTTGGATGTTCATGAGTTCCATCTCCTGCATTTACAATTTTTGCATCAACACGTTCAGACAAAAACTTTGCTGCACCAGGGTTAGGGTGACGCATTACTACCATATCTACTTTCATAGAAAGGATATTATTGACAGTATCAACGAGCGTTTCACCTTTTTTAACTGAAGAAGATGCCGCACTGAAATTTACAATATCTGCAGACAATCTTTTTTCTGCCAATTCGAATGACAATCGAGTTCGTGTAGAGTTTTCAAAAAACAAATTGGCTATCGTAATATCTCTCAATGAAGGGACTTTCTTAATTGGGCGATTGATAACTTCCTTAAAACTATCCGCAGTCTTGAAGATAAGTTCAATGTCTTGCTTCGTTAAATCTTTAATTCCTATAAGGTGTTCTACGCTTAAATTATCCATTCGAGTTAGTTGGTGTGAACAATAAAACTTTATCCTCTCCTTCAATTTCTTTCCATTCCACAGAAACACGCTCTTCGTTGAGTGTATCTACTGCTTTTCCTATATAATCAGCTTGAATTGGAAGTTCGCGCTTAAATCGTCTATCAACGAAAGCCAATAATTCAACCTCAGAAGGTCGACCAAATGCCAATAGTGCATCTAGACCCGCACGTATCGTTCTTCCTGTATAGAGCACGTCATCAATTAACACCACTTTTTTCTTTTCAATTACAAAGTCGATGTTTGTTGCACTCGGAATTAATGGACGTTCTCTCCTTCTAAAGTCATCACGATAAAATGTAATATCCAATGCACCACATTTCACTTCTTTTCCTAAAATCGTTTCTAGTAATTTCTTCAATCGCGTCAACACGTTTACCCCTCGAGGTTGCAAACCGATGAGAACTGTTTCAGAAAAGTCGCCATGATTTTCAATCAACTCTTGGCACAAACGGTTTAACGTTAATTCGAAATGTCGACTATTGATGATTTCTTGTGTTTCCATTTAATTCGTAAACTTCACAAAAATACATTTTTTTTTCAACCAATATCAGAATAGATTCATCTCTTTCGTATCAATCTTTGAAAACAGCTTCATGTAGAAAAATCTTGTAGTAAAAATAGGCAATTAAACTAAATACGTTATCTAGCAAATAGTATTTCATACTAATGTCTAGCTGTGCTTCCGAAAAGTGTGTAATTCTTTGTGTTGTTTTTACTAATTACAATAAAGCCAATATAGAAAATCCAAGAATAACCAAAAGTGCCCCGCCAATAAGCGCAGAAAACACCATTATCAAACCCATATTGATTCGTCGATTGGGTAAGCTCGTTTTTCTTCTGGCTTTAGCGGCCAAAATTAGCGCCATAATACTCAATAAAAACGCCGCAGCAATCAACGGGACTAACATATGAGAAACACTTGACACAGTAAGGGCGATTGTTCCGACTGCGATGGCTCCTAAAAAAAGTCCAAATGCGATTTTTGAATCGCTTGACGCCTCTTGCTCAAAGTCGTTGTCCGAAGCTACTTTTCCTATGCGATTCCAAATAGTATATGTTTTTTCTGCACCCCCATCATCAACATTTGGTTTCGTAGTAATAGTTTCCTCTTCAACAGCCACACTATTTTCTAATTTATCATCATGTAAATTGGAAAATTCAAACTGCTCATCCTGAGATAAAAGCTCATGAGAAACATCTTTTTCCTCACCACTACTCGCATTACGAAATTCATAGTGTACAATAGCCATATCACTGTTCTCTAATTGCTTTTTCTGTCCGTACCAATACCCTCGTTGATATTTTTTGTTGTGAAAAGATGTGCCACATGAAGTAATCGATAAAAAAAGAATAAAAAAAAGAAAAATCCTCATCACATAATTAGTTATTGACAATCCATTTTGACAAGTCTTTTCGAAGTAAAATCCTGATGAATAAATGATATGTTGATCTCTCTTTTTCAAGTCTGGGCGAAATTAATAATTTTCTAAACAAAGTCGCTAAATTTAACTCAAAAACAGTAATTTCGCACATGCTTATAGCGAAAGACATTCATAAAAAATTTGGTGAACTTGATGTACTCAAAGGGGTAGATATCACCATTAATCAAGGTGAAATCATATCCATTGTGGGGCGTTCGGGAGCAGGCAAAACTACGCTGCTCCAACTCCTTGGTACGTTAGAGAAACCAGATAGTGGCACTGTACTAATCGACGGAATAAACCCATTCACCTTAAGCTCAAACAATTTAGCAAAATTTCGTAATGATAAATTGGGATTTGTATTTCAATTTCACCAACTTTTACCCGAATTTACCGCATTAGAAAATGTGTGTATCCCTGGGTTTATTCAAGGGAAGCGTTCACGAAATCAAATTGAATCTCGCGCAGAAGAATTATTAAACTATTTAGGTATAAGCAATCGCTCTACGCATAAACCAGCTCAGTTATCTGGCGGAGAACAGCAACGTGTAGCAGTTGCACGTGCATTGATTAACAACCCTTCTATTATTTTAGCAGATGAACCATCAGGTAATTTGGACTCAAAAAATGCAGAAGATTTGCACGGTCTATTCAGTCAGCTTCGCAATGACTTTAACCAATCTTTCGTCATTGTCACACATAATCCAGATTTAGCGGCAACAGCAGATCGTGTCCTAACCATGGAAGATGGTAAATTAGTATAAAGCATGAAAAAACCTGACTTAAAAAATTTTCTAGACCAAAAAGTTGAACAATATAACACACCTGATTTCATTCAAACAGACCCTATTCAGATTGTACATCAATATAAAACGAAACAAGATATTGAAATAATGGGCTTACTAATAGCCACTATAGCTTGGGGTAATAGAAAAAGTATCATTCAAAATGGTGAGCGTTTAAGTAAACTAATGGAAAACAAACCATACGATTATTTAACAAACACGACGGAAAAAGAATGGCAACATCTCGATTTCGTTCACCGCACCTTCAATAAAGAAGATTTACTTTTCTTTATGAGTGCACTTCAGGCTCACTATTCACAGTCGGATTCACTCGAAGACTTATTTCTTTCAAATCCCTCCGAACCTGGAGTAAAATCAAAAATTCATAGTTTTCGAACATCATTGCTTGCTCATCCTCACCTAAAACGTACAGAAAAACATATAAGCGACCCAATGAATGGAAGTGCGGCAAAACGGCTCAATATGTTTCTAAGATGGATGGTACGAAACGATGGAAAAGGTATTGATTTCGGGATTTGGAATAAAATTCCTCTTTCAGAACTGCGCATTCCGTTAGATGTCCATACAGGCAATGTAGCTCGTAAACTGGGTATCTTGACTCGTAAGCAAAACGATTGGAAAGCACTGGATGAAATTCATGCTCATCTTGATAAATTCGATCCAAAAGATCCTGCAAAATATGATTATGCACTTTTTGGGCTGGGTGCTTTTGAAGGATATTAATGAGCTTAAATCGTTTCTAACGAAGTATTTTACTTGCTTAGAATTGACTTTATTTGATGGACTCTATTTTAAGTAAAAAATTGTTTATTTTTGCTCAATATGAATTTCCTATATCCTCAATTCTTATTTGCACTTGCCGTACTTGCTGTACCAATTATCCTGCATTTATTTCATTTGAGAAGATTTAAAACATTTTATTTTTCCAATGTCGCTTTTTTGAAAGAATTGGACACCACTTCCAAATCGACACGTAAAATAAAACAATTCATAATTTTACTCCTCCGCTGCCTTGCTTTTACATTTCTAGTTCTTGCGTTTGCACAACCTTATTTTCCATCGCAAAACGAGAATGCTTCAGACAAACAGTCAGTACGCATGTTTTTTATTGATAATTCGCTCAGTATGTCCGCAAATGGTGTAGAAGGCGAATTGTTAAGTCAAGCTAAAAACATGGTGCGTGAACTAATATTAAAAGACAATCCAGGAACAAAGTATTTAATGATGTCCAATCATTTTGCTTCAGAAGAATTGCACATAATGAGTCAACCAGATGCTATAAACTATGTGGATAAACTTAGTTTTTCTAACAATTCTAAAACGATTGATCAAATTCTACCACTTATTCAAACGATAGCAAATGAACAACAAGTAACTGGTAAATTATTCATTTTAAGTGACGCACAAAAAAATCAATGGGAAGCAAACGGGAATCACCAACAGCAATTCCCACTTTACTTTGTTAAACTACTTCAAAACAATCCTAACAACATCAGTATTGATTCAATGTGGACATCCAAACCATTTTTTAGACCAGGATCTCCTTTTGATCTTAACATAAAAGTGACGAACCATTCAATCAATGCAATCAACTCAATTCCAGTTAAAATTTCATTAAACGACAATATTCAGCCTTTAACACTGGAATTTAATGGCGAAAAAGAAGCATTTGCTACATTGAATTTTGTTTCACCTGATATAGGATTCCATACATTAAAAGTAGAAATTGAGGATGAGCAAGTCTTCTATGACGACGTATTGTACGGTACATTTGAAGTGAAATCACACATTGATGTAGGTGTAATAAACGAAAGTCTAACTCAATCCAATGTGGGTATAGTTTACTCATTGGATGAATTTCATCAACTGAGCGAATGGAACGAGTCACAAATTCCTTTTCAAACTGCTGTAGAAATGGACTTACTGGTTTTAAATCAGTTAAAACGTGTCGATCCAGCCTTGAAACAAACTGTTCAAACACTGCTACAGCGTGGTAAATCGGTTGTTTGTATACCACACACTGAAGCTGATTTGCAGTCATGGAATACCTTGTTAGCCGAAATCGAAATGCCATTGCTAGAGCAAACTGACACGATAAGTGCCACAATAAATCGAATCGAAATAGCTCACCCCTTCTTTACCAACATGTTCGACCAAGCTAATCCTAAAATTTCGATTCCCAGTAAACGAAAATCTAGGTTAAACAGTTCATTCAGCCGGTCATTTTCATTATTATCGTACGCTGATGGATCACCCTTTTTTGTAAAAAGTTCTAAAAAAGGTCAGTCATGTTACCTCTTTAACACGGATTTGAATGACGCCAATCAACAAATTGTATCCAGTGATTTGTTCAGTACATTATTTCTTCGAATAGCTGAAAATGCAGGTGAAATTACCCCTCTCTACTACACCATTGGTCGCTCAAGTCAATTTACTATTCCTAATACTCCAAACGAAGAATCGCCCCTTTCTATTTCAAACAATTCCTTTCAATTCATTCCTAAGCAATTAAAAAACAATGGCTTTGTACAAATTTATTTAGCCGAAAATGAGCACAGCAATGAATTTAAAGAGGGTATTTACAGCATCTTGCTAAAAGAAAATGAATTAGCAAAAATTGCATTTAATTTAGACCGTCGCGAATCCAATCTTAGCGTGCTGAACGAAAATGAAATAATAGATTCATACGCACAAGCTGGAATCACTGACATTACAGTAAGTGAAATGGAAATGACAAACCAAATTATCGCAATAGAATCCGTAAATTCGAACAACTTATGGAGAATTCTTCTAATTTTGGCATTAGTCTTTTTACTAAGTGAAATAATCGTTATCAAATTCTGGAATAAGAATTGATGTTATAATTAATGAACTCAAAGCAAACAACATAGAGATGAAAATCTTAATTAAACAAGCAAAAATAATCGATCAGCAATCTGCCTTTCACCATAAAACTATGGATGTATTAATCGTAGAAGATAAGATTGTAAAAATTGATTCGAATATATCCGAAAGTGCAGATATTCTGTTTGAAGCAAAAGATTTGCACCTTTCCAAAGGCTGGTTTGATTTGAAAGCTCATTTTTCAGATCCAGGTGAGGAGCACAAGGAAACAATAGAAACAGGTTTGCAAGCAGCAGAATTTGGCGGGTACACACACGTAGCCATACTACCCTCTACCCGACCAGCTGTTACAAACAAAGCGCAAATTGAGTACATCTCTAATAAATCATTATTTTCAGCAGTTCATGTTCACCCGATAGGTACATTGACACAAGATATGCAGGGCGAAAATCTAGCAGAACTGTATGATATGTATCAGGCTGGGGCTCGTTTTTTCTTTGATGACACACATTATATCAACGCAGGTATATTATATAGAGGACTACTGTATGTACAGAATTTTGGTGGAAAATTGATAAGCTTTCCCAATGACCAAAGCTTATCAAAAGGAGGTATGGTAAATGAAGGTATAGCCAGTACGATGACTGGACTTAAACCAATACCATCCATTGCTGAAATCATTCAACTTGAACGAGATTTAAGACTGGTTGAATATACAAATGGTGCACTTCATTTCACTGGAATTTCTACAGATGAAGGTGTACGATTAATCGCTGAAGCAAAAAAGAAAGGCTTAAATGTCACCGCAGACGTACACGCAAACCACCTTATTTTCAATGAAGAAAGTGTACTGGGGTTTGACAGCAACTTTAAAGTTATGCCTCCGTACAGACGAGAAATTGATCGTCAAGCACTCTGGAATGGTTTAAAAACAGGTGCGATTGACGCAATTGTTTCAGATCACAGAGCGCATGATAAAGAAGAAAAAGATTTAGAATTTGATTTTGCACATTTTGGCAACATTTCACTGCAAACAGTCTTCGCATCTTTATCAAAAGCACCAGAGTTTGATTTGGCATTAGTTATAGAAAAACTTTCAAACGGACCTCGATCTATATACGGTATCGCAACGGAAGGAATTGAGATTAATCAAGAAGCAGATCTCACGTTGTTTTCACCTTCTAAAGAATGGACTTTCGAACAATCCGATGTATTATCTAAATCATATAACTCAGCATTTATCAATCAATCATTGAAAGGCAAAGCCCTTGCTATCGTTAGCAAAGGACAATTTGTAAACCTCAATGAAGTAGAAAGTTATGAGCAGTAAACGAGAATTTTTTAAAGCTTTTTTTACCTCTAGAAAAGTGACAGGTTCTGTAGTTCCTAGTTCACGTTTCTTAACGAAGAAAATGCTTGAAACAGTTGATTTTAAAAGCGCTCGATGTATTATTGAACTCGGACCTGGAACTGGCGTTTTTACGCGTGAAATTTTAGATCAGATGTCCAACGAGTGCCATTTGTTTGTCTTTGAGTTAAATGAAATATTTGTAAATAACCTCAATGAATCCATCACAGACGACAGGGTTCATATCATCCTTGATTCAGCAGAACACATGGACTATCATCTCCATAAGAATGGGTTTCAAGAAGTCGATTATATTATTTCTAGCTTACCGCTCACCACTATCCCACTTGAAATCAGAGAAGCTATTTTATCCGCATCCTACAACTCATTAAAAAAGGGGGGAGAGTTTATCCAATTTCAATATTCGCTCCACCAAAAAAAGAATTTACGAAAATTATTTAAGCAAGTAGACGTAAGCTATACACCACTTAATTTCCCTCCGGCATTTATTTATCGCTGTATCAAGTAATGCTACCTAACTTGTACAAAGTCAATCACTAATTTTTCTTTCAAAAATTTGAATTTTCGCATATCAGCAGGCGTCACTAAGCAAAGTGAAATTCCACGTTTACCAGCGCGAGCTGTTCGTCCACTTCGATGCGTGTAAAACTCCGTTTGATCAGGCAAATTATAGTGCACCACGTAAGCTAGATTATCCACATCTATACCTCTAGCTGCCATATCCGTAGCAACTAAAATTTGAATGGATTTATTTTGAAAGGAGCGCATCACTTTTTCACGTTCTTTTTGAGTCAAATCTCCATGTAAAGCATCGGTCTCGTATCCTTTTGCTAACATCATACCCGCAACGGTTTGAGCATCACCTTTCGTTCTACAAAAAACAATCCCCCTAGCCTTTCCCATCGACTTAAGAAATTCCATCAACATATATGACTTTTCCTGCTTTTCGCAAATCACATACTGATGCTCTATCATAGGATTTATTACATCCGACTTGTGCTGTACTCTCACAGAAGGTGCAGATTTATCCATATACGTATTAATAATCTCTTGCAACGATGATGGTATAGTAGCAGAAAACAACCAAATTTTTCTAAAATCATTGGTTTTAGCTAAAATTTTGTCGATATCTTTCTTAAAGCCCATTGCTAATATCTCATCAGCCTCATCTAATACGAATTGGTGTATACCTGATAAATCAACTATTTTTTTCTCCATCAATTCCAGCAAACGCCCTGGTGTAGCAACTAAAATTTGAGTAGGTCTTCTTAGAGAAGCTATTTGACGTTGAAGATCAACACCACCATAAACCGATTCAACAAAAATTTTATCCGTATATTTTGTATACTTAAAAAACGCTTTAGCATTCTGCTGGCACAACTCACGTGTTGGACACAATATAAGCGCCTGAATGCGTTTGTCTTTCGAATTTATTCGTTGAATAATCGGAATAGCAAAAGCTGCTGTTTTACCTGTCCCAGTATTTGCTTGTCCAATAAAATCCGTTTTTTCATTCAATAATAACGGTAAAGCTTTTTCCTGAATCAATGTGGGTTTTGAAAAGCCTAATTCAGTAATAGCTTTGAGAATAGGCGCAGACACACCTAATGATGAAAAATCGGACATATTGGTTATTTTTCAGCAAAGATACTAAAGGAAATACATTACCCCTCAACTTGTGTTCTAAAAGAAGGCATGATGTGTTTAGGAGCATCCAAAATAAACATATTAACTAACCATGAAGGAAAACCATCTGTGGAGGCTTTTGATTCATGAGTAGCACGAGTTATACCATTCACTACTGGTTCAAAAGTCCAAGAACCACTCAAGTTGTGCATACGTTCATAACCGTCTTTTTTAGGAACCATTCCGTCAAGTGAATAGAATTTTACTTTATACACTTCTTTTCCCATTGGGTATACCGTATACTTCATGACCAAATCCCTGTCATTATAAGGCCATGGAAAATCGACGATACAATACATAATCCACTCATTATCAGAAACGACTTTTACCATTTCAGAATGCGTAGTTTTATACATAAATTTGGAGTACTTCTTCAAATCTTTTATTTGAGCTACACAATAGGACGGAGTAGCTTTCACCTCCACAACCCCCCTATACTCTTTGACAGATGAATTACCTACATTTCGAGTATATATCTTTATTCCGTTTTTATCATACTCTTTATTCCAGTCAGCTTGGTCTGAATAGATACCTATAGACAGTAATAAAAAAGGAATCAACATTTTCATGAGAACTGATTTTGTGAATTAATTCAATTAAAGCAAAAATACAAAAGAAATGTTTAGTTTTGAAATGAATTAATGCGTTTTATGAAAAGAGCTAGTACACTCCCTGATTTCCAAAAACAACTCATCAAATTTACGTTAATAGGCATATTTGCTGTGCTCGTTGATTTGACATTTTACTATACCTTAATGCATACGCTTCCTGAAAAAGAAACTTTATTATTAGATAAAAACGATATAGCAAAAACATTCTCATTTATTTGTGGTTCTCTTGTGACGTATAATCTAAATAAATTTTGGACATGGAAACAGAAGGATAAATCCAATGTGCGATTTGCCAAATTTTACTCCGTATACCTCGTTTCACTACTACTTAATGTGGGGATTAACAAAGGAGTGCTTATCGCTTTTGAAGAGGCAACATTGTTGAGCGATATACCATATCGATTTTTCTGGGCATTTTTCTGTGCTACAGGTTTCAGTGCTGTTTTTAATTTTGCTGGACAAAAAATTTGGGTTTTCAAATCCAACTAATACACAATTAGAAGTTTAATTATTTCTAATTCAACGTGTTTATTACCTATACAAAAAGAATAAACTTTCTATTATCGCAATATCTTTTTAGAATCAAAAAACATCTAAAAACCTTATTATCAGTACGATATTAGTGTTTCGAAATTCTTTTTTTGTTAAATAATGAGTTGAAAATGAATTATTAAAAAGAAAAGCTTAACTTTACAATACATTTAAGGGATTGTTAGTATCGATTTTTGTCTTTCTACGCTTTTATTTGTGTTAATTTTAAATTCCGATAAACGGAATAGTATTTATTTTTTAATTTTTTTTTATGAACATTTTTGTTGCCAAACTTGATTATGGCGTGACAAGTGAAGACCTTAGAGAGGTTTTCGAAGAGTATGGGGATGTGTCTTCATGCAACGTAATTTTTGACAAAATGACTAGAAAGTCTAAAGGATTTGCCTTCGTGGAGATGCCTGATGATTCTGCTGCTCAAAAAGCAATCACAGAATTAAATGAAGCGTCTATCAACGGTAGAGCTATCGTTGTTAAAGAAGCTGAAAGCCGTCCTTCGACAAGAAGATAAGCGTTAAGAGCTCAAACATTTACAGGGATGATCAGGATTGGTCATCCCTTTTTTTATATTTTTAGTGTTCAAAAATAATAAAGCAAATGAAGACATTACAATTTTCAAATCAGGACCAAATACCTGCATTGGGATTAGGTACTTGGAAATCGTCACCTGGTGAAGTTGGAAAAGCCGTAATTCATGCTGTGCAATCAGGATATCGACATATAGACTGTGCAGCTATTTATGGAAATGAAAAAGAAATTGGTGAAGCATTAGCTTATCTTTTCAAATCGGGTGTAGTAAAACGTGAGGAGTTATTTATCACATCAAAACTGTGGAATAACGCACACCGTTTCGATGATGTCACTCCTGCCCTTCATCAAACACTTGCTGACTTACAGTTGGATTACCTCGATTTGTATTTGATTCACTGGCCAGTTGCCCATATAAAAGGAGCTGTGAATCCTAAAATTGCTAGTGATTTTTTAAGCCTAACTGATATTCCCCTCATTGAAACTTGGGAAGGTTTAATTCACACCAAAAAATCAGGTTTAACCAAACACATTGGCGTTTCAAATTTTAGTAAGAAAAAACTTACCAGTCTTATTATTAACAGCAGTGAGTCGCCCGAAGTGAATCAGGTAGAATCGCATCCTTTTTTGACACAAGAGCCCCTCATCGAATTATGCAATAAGCATAACATATTACTGACAGCCTATTCCCCACTTGGTTCACGAGATCGAGTTAAAGAAAATGCGCCCGATTTATTTGTGCATAAAACCATCCAATCAATAGCTAAAACACACCAAATTCCTGAAGCGCAAGTGATACTTGCTTGGGGACTTCAACGCAATACGATCGTTATTCCTAAATCAATAACTCCTGCACGAATTACAGAAAATTTTAATGCACAATTTGTAACGCTAACACCTGAAGAAATGAAGCAAATTAGTGCCCTCAACCAAGATTACCGCTATATAGATGGTTCTTTTTGGGTAAAAGATGGTAATGGATATACATTGGAGAATCTATGGGATTAAAAAAAGCTGCACCACTAAATGTTGTGATGCAGCTTTACATGAATACGTTAAGGCTTATTGGACTATATTAACTGTTCCTACATTACGATATTTTGCTTCCATATAACCTCCTTTAGAAGTCCCTGCATCCAAATCTTTCTTCACAGTACGAACAAGCCAACAAGTCGCTTGTCCTAAACCTAAATTGGATAACTTATTAGCTCCTAGAACGAGCGATGTATTTCCTTCTAAAATAGTTGCAAACAACTCTGCATTTCCTTGTTGAGTTCCATCAATCCATAACGACACTGTCTCATTCGGACCAACAGGGTCTCCCTCCCAAATAAACGTAAAAGAACTACCCATTGAGATCTCAGTCAATCCAGTTGGATAATTAATTGGTTTAATCACTGGAGAAACGTTTGAAAAAGTATTTCCATCAAGGTCATTGTATACGAATGCACCCGAATCTACAAAACCAGCATATTCTTTCCGATGTGCACCCAATAATTGATTGTATAACAACACGTCATTATTAAATCTTACTTCGGCAGAATCCGATAATTGTAATAATGTACCTGTTAAGCCTCCAAATCTAAACCAAGATGTGACATGTGTTTTATCTTCATTGGTCACATAAAGAATTTCATACTGTTGGTGAATAGAATCTTGATTCACATTATTCGAATCTTCTTTTGCACAGCTCACAAAAAGTAGTGGGAGCATTGCACATGCAAACATGTTAACTAATTTCATAGTAGCGTAGTATTTAAATTTAGCGCAAATTAATAAAAAAAGTTTAAAATTTAGCGTAAATTAATGGAAAACAGTTTAAATCTAAACTAAATTCACTGTAACACGTGTTGAAAACAAATACATTATCCCTTCTTCAATGGGAGTAAACAAGGTTTTAATAGGGCTATTTGATTTAAGTATTAATGTCATCAAGCCCATTCCTCCTCCGCCTTTTTCAGATAATTCTCCTCTTTCCAACTGCGTCAAGTATTTTTGCTTGATCTCGTCGTGCGTCAAACCTTCAAATTCAATTAATTTATTCTCGATAATTACTTTGGTTTCATACTTCACCAGATTGCCAAATACTAGCCCCACATAATCATTCGTTTTGTAGCAAAGAAAAAATGATACGACGGGTAAATCCGAGTTTTTCAACCCATGACGTTCGATGTTTTGAATTCCTTCAACTGCAATCGAAAAAATTCGTTTTCGGACAGTTTTAGAAAATTCTTGTTGAATCAAGGATTTTTCGAAATCCTCAAACAATTTATCCACTACCACAGAAATAATTTCCCCCGAAAAAGAATAGAATACATCCATTTTTTTCTCGGAAACCAATCCATTTAGTACTTGATCGATATGAGACCCTTGATTCATAATTTAAGCATTACAATCTATATAACGCATAAATTAGGACAATAGTTGGTTAATATGTGAAAATATTTTGGAAACGGCAGGACATATCTCTGTGTTTTTCAGCGATAAATTGAGAATTTGATTCATGTTTTTCCGATCCGTATGCGGGTATTCTCGACATGCTTTAGGTCTCCATTCGTATACACTGCAATAATTATCTTCACCTAAAAACGGACATGGAGATGTTTGAAGTACCCAATCCCCCTCATTATCCATTTTTAGATAGCTCTTTGTGAATTCATTAACAGGTTTTCGCAAATGTTTTGCTAAACGTTCGATATCCACATCTCTAAATATGGGGCTGGTCGTTTTACAACAATTGGCACATGATAAACAATCGATCTCTTCAAAGACTTCATCGTGCAATTCATGAAAAAGCAAATCTACCTGTTTGGTGTTTTTCTTTTTCAGTTTTTTAACAAGATTTGCAAAAGCAGATTTTTGAGCCAATGCACTATCAATGTCGGATTTATACTTCATGAGCAATCGAATAAGTTCACAAAGTTATCTAAAATCAACAGCTAATTGCAATTAGGTTTGTATATTTACCCCCTCAAATAATCCTATAATCGTTGATGGAGCATTATGACTTAATAGTTATTGGAGGTGGACCCGCTGGATATGCGGCTGCTATGCGTGCTGTTGATTTCGGTAAAACTGTTTGCTTAATCGAAAAAGACCGTGTAGGTGGTGCAGGTTTGTATAACGGGGCTTTGTCTTCCAAAACATTATGGGAAATGTCTCAAAAGATTTTTGAAGTCAATGAAGCAACTGAACATCTTCGAAAAGAAAAATTTGGATTTACGTGGGACGAAGTAAAAAAAACACTTGAAGAAGCACTTTTTGAACGAAAATTCCATTATTCATGTCACATTAAATTACTTCAAAGTGCCACCACCAAACAATTGTTTAATTATGAACGTGGTTTTGCAAAATTGCTTTCTCCTCATGAAGTAGAAATTTCTCGGAATAATTCTTCTGACAAAATTGTTATTAAAGGAGATTACATCATTTTAGCCACAGGAAGTACTCCTCGAAAACTGCCACATATTGATGTAGATGAAAAAACCATTCTAACCTCTGATGGCATTGAAAAAATTGAAGATTATCCAAAAAGTTTGGTAATTGTCGGTGCAGGTGTAATTGGTTGTGAATACGCTACCATTTTCTCAAACTTTGGCAAGACAAAAGTGTATATCATTGATCGTCAAGATAGAATCCTTCCTTTTGAAGATGAAGATATTTCCACAATGGTTGCAGATAATTTAACCAAAAAAGGTGTTACGATTCACAACAATGCACAACTTGAACGGTTAGAGAAAATTGGCGATGAGGTAGAATACGAACTTTCATACCCAGACGGAAGTCGCGAGGTAATTCGTGTAGAAAAAGCGCTATTATCGATTGGACGAAATCCAAATCTCGAAAATTTAGGACTTGAAAATGCTGGTGTCATGTTATCTACAAGAGGTGTTCACGTAGAAGACAATGACACTCAAACCAATGTGCCAAATATTTTTGCTGTTGGTGATTTAATTGGTCGAATAGCCTTAGTGAATATGGGGGAAATTGAAGCTCGACATTCGGTCGAACGAATTTTTGACAATTCGGTCAAAAAAATCAATTACGACAATGTGTGTACTATCATGTTCTTGCGCCCAGAGGTAGCATTAGTAGGTATGAACGAACAACAATGCGTAGCCAAAAACATTCCGATTAAAGTCGTTAAATTGGATTATTCGTTAATCTCTAGAGCTATAGCCATGCGCCGTACGCAAGGTTTTATCAAAATCATAGTAACCAATGACGATAAAATGCGCATACTTGGAATGCGCGTAATTGGTGAACATGCATCATCCGCTATTCAAGCAATTGGTTTACTAATCAAAATGCAAGAACCTATAGAAACACTTTCTGAATTGATACACCCCCACCCTTCTATTGTAGAAGGTATTCAAGAATGTGTACGTATGCTATTGAATCGATCCGTTTTTAAATCATCCGTTTTTAGAGATAAAATGTCTTGTTACAGTTTAGTAAACGGTAAAAAAACGCCTCTTGATAGACTCTAAAAACAAACCATCTATGTATAGATTTATCCGATGGTACATTTATTGTAAGTCATTTTAAAATAAACAACTATTTTTAACCAAACAATTAATAACTTCATGAAAAGATTAAGTTCAATTCTTTTATTTTCCGGACTGACACTAACAGTAATCGGACAAGAAAAAAAAATACAGTTTACCGAGTATGACTTGGAAAACGGTATGCACGTAATTTTGCACCAAGATAATAGCAACCCCATAGTAGCGGTTTCGATTATGTACCATGTGGGTTCAAAGAATGAAAACCCTGAGCGTACAGGATTTGCTCACTTTTTTGAGCACTTAATGTTCGAAGGTAGCCAAAATATTGAACGTGGTGAATTTTCAAGATTAGTAGAAATGAATGGTGGCGTATTGAACGCTAATACATCACAAGACAGAACCTACTATTATGAAATTCTTCCGTCCAACCAACTCGAGCTAGGGTTATGGCTAGAAGCTGAGCGATTATTACACGCTAAAGTAGATTCAATTGGGATTGAAACACAGCGTCAAGTAGTAAAAGAAGAAAAACGCCAACGTGTAGATAATCAACCTTACGGATCGTTTATGGAGAAAGCTTTCGCTATGATGTTTAAGGAACACCCTTACAATTGGGTTCCTATTGGAAGTATGGAGCATTTAGATGCCGCTCAAGAGGAAGATTATGTGAATTTCTACAAGCAATTCTATGTACCTAACAATGCAACTTTATCGATTGCTGGAGACATCAACATTGAAGAAGCGAAGAGAATGATTGCGAAATATTTTGGTTCAATCCCAGCTGGCGATAAGTTAAATGCATACCGTGACCTAGTAAACTTACCCGCTGCTGAAGTAGCTCGCATTTACAATCTGAAAGAAGCTGATATTACAAAAGCATTAGCACAACATACTCCTCAAGTAGCTGCTGACAAATTGTTCAAAAATGTAAGTAGCAAACCAATTCCTATTATTCAACCAACAGTTGTAGAACCCCCGTTAACAGGTGTATTAGCTGATACGGTATATGACAATATCCAGCTTCCTGCTCTATTTGCTTGTTACCGTATGCCCGCTCAAAACTCTGACGATTTCTATGCCGTGCAAATGATGAACGAAATTTTATCTGGAGGTAGTAGCTCTCGTTTAAATAAATCGATTGTAGAGAAGCAAGAATTAGCTATGACAATGTTTTCATTTCCTTTTCCTCTTGAGCACCCAGGGATAGCACTCGTGTTAGGGATAGCAAATTCAGGAGTCGATTTAATGGATTTACAAAATGCAATGGATGCTGAAATTGAACGCATTCAAAAAGAGTTAATTTCGGATGAAGAATATACCAAAATCCAAAATTCATTTGAAAGCAATTTCTATTCTAGCAATTCAACAATGGCAGGGATAGCTGAAGCATTGGCAAACAATTATGTATACTTTGGAAACACTAATTTAATCAATAGTGAACTAGAAAAATACAAGAATGTAAGCAAAGAAGATATTCAAGCTGCCGCTCAAAAGTATTTTAACCCAGGTCAGCGTGTAATTTTATATTACTTACCAAACGAAAGTTCTGAACAAAACTAATTATAGACATATGAAAAAGATATTTGTATTATTTTCGGCACTAAGTTGTTTGTCATTATCGGCACAACTTGACCGATCTGTAAGACCAACAGCTGGGCAAGCTCCTACTTTTAACATTCCCGAATCAGAAGTATTCACTATTGAAAATGGAATAACGGTAATTCTTTCACAAAACAGTAAAATCCCACGTGTTTCTTTTAGCTTAGTAATGGGTTCGGAACCAGCGCTAGAAAAAGATAAAGCGGGATTAGCTGAATTTAGTGGCAACATGATATTGTCAGGCACATCTAACATGAGTAAAGATGAATTGGACTTAGCTGTCGACTTAATGGGAGGCTCATTAGTTGCTTCTCAAAATTCAATTTACGCTTCAGGTTTGTCAAAATATGCGAATAAACTTGCTGATTTAATGTACGAAGTTGTTAGACATGCAAATTTTCCTGAATCCGAATTTAAGCGTCTTAAAACTCAAAATGCTTCCGCTTTAACATTAGCAAAATCTGATGCAAATACAATGGCGTCTAACATCACACGAGCTGTTAACTTTGGCACAAACCATCCGTATGGTGAGGTGATGACTGAGGAGACACTAAATGCTATTACACGTGATGATGTAGTGAATTATTTCAATTCAAAATTTACACCATACAATGCGTACTTAGTGGTCGTTGGTGACATTTCTCGTGCTGATCTCGAAAAAATATTGGCGAGTACATTCAGTTCGTGGGAAACGAAAAAAGTGCAAAGCGATAACTTTAACGTCACTATTCCATCGAATGGAACACGTGTAATATTTGGAAAAAAACCAGGAGCTGTGCAATCTGTTATCCAAGTTACCTTTCCAATGGATATTAAACCTGGAAGCGATGATGAAATTAAGTTAAAAATCATGAATCAAATCCTTGGTGGAGGTACATTTGAAGCTCGATTAATGCAAAATTTAAGAGAAGATAAAGCGTTTACTTACGGATGTCGTTCTTCTGTTGACATCGACCGAAATGGAAGCTACTTTTCTACTTCTGGAAGTTTCAGAAATGAAGTTTCTGACAGTGCAATTGTGGAAATTCTAAAAGAAATTCGCGGTATGATTGAAGCACCTGTTTCTGCTGAAGAACTAGCGTTAGCTAAAGCTTCGATGACAGGATCATTTGTTCGTTCGCTCGAAAGACCACAAACCATCGCAAACTTTGCATTGTCTATCATTCGTAATAAATTGGATAAGGATTATTACAAAAACTACCTTAAAGCAATTGATGAAACGACACTTGAGGATATTCAAGCAATGGCAAAAAAATATCTGAATGTAGATCATGCGAATATCGTTGTAGTTGGAAATGAAAAAATAGCTGAAAAACTAATTCAATTCGATTCAGACGGGAAAATTGAGTATTTCGATGCATTTGGAAAACCTGAAACTGGTTACAAAAAAACGGACATGGAGGCGGGTAAAGTAATCGAAAATTATGTGCTTCAAGTTACGCAATCTAAAAATATGAAAGAAGTAGCTAAAAAAATGGGTAAATTCAAAAGTTTGAAACAATCCATGACTGCTACTCCTTCTGGAATGCCTGTTACCTTTATCATGAACTCTTATTTTAAAGCTCCTAATTTTGAAGGAATGGAAATATTGTTCAATGGTCAAGTAATGCAGCGTACGTTCTTTGATGGTAAAACGGGTGGTATGGTCTCTTCACCTATGGCTGGTGGCCAATCTATTGAATATACCGCAGAAGAAATCGAAGAGAAAAATAAGACAGTTGGAATCATTTCAGAAATGAATTATGTAAAAAACAACGTAGACTTTACCTTACTTGGAATTAAAAAAGAAATGGGACAAGAATACTATGTTATCGAAGTAAAGGGTGTGAAATCAATTACACATGACTATTATCATGTGGATACATTCCGAAAAGAACATTCGACAACGACAACAACGCAAGATGGTGAAACATCTACTTCAACTATTTCATACCGTGAATTCAAAGCGGTAAACGGTGTATTATTCCCTCATGAAATGAGTCAAATCGTAGGTTCTATGTCGCTTACGGTGAAAGTTGATTCAATTGAGGTAAATAAATCTATTGACGATAAGAAATTTGTGAAGTAATAATCATTTATTGATATCTGAATAAATCTAAAACAAGGCTGTCGTAATCACAGCCTTGTTTTTTTTTATATTGACTCCTGATTAATAGAATGTAAAAAAAACACCCCAATAATCAGATGACTACTGGGGTGAATAGCTATGAGTTTTAACTTCAGTCTAACCTTTTGCTTTTACCAAAGCCTTAATATCACCTTTAGAAAAAAACATTCCTGTAGTAGAGTACCCATTGTACCAAATAGAACCTGATTCACAATCTACAACAAAAATATATTTACTACGAGAATATATTGGTAAAAAGTAACAATACTCAGTATTATTACTGTTAATTGCTTCTTCTAGTTCTTCCTTGCTTACAAATTTTACTTTACCACCATATACCGATTTAAAATCTACCTGACTCATCGATTTATTACCTACAGCACTTAACCCTGTTGCGTAAGGTCCTTGTGTCAATTGGTCTTTGTCAACTAATAATGTTTTCTTTTTGATTTTCGGTGCTTTTGCATTGTAAATCTTTGCTGTATTATAAGCTACTTTAGTAATTGAAGAAGCCACAACAGGTTTTCCATCCAATTTCAGCTGAATATAATCTTGCATAATTTTAACCATTCCATATGCTCGGTAAGCAGCCTCCTCAATTTTAGATTCATATCCAAATCCATCCAATATAATATCTGCAACTACTCGCTTCATTTCATCTTCAGAGCCACCTATAATTACGCCATAATGTGGATAATATTGGACAGTATAGCCATCCGCAATCTTAAATTTATAAGGTATTACATAAGAAATACTCTCATCAGAATCATTGATTTTATGGTTAGCTTCCACCATCTCAAAAGGAGTGTGCGTCCAATACTTTTTGAAGCCATTTTCGATGTTTGTATCAAAATGTTCATTACCTGTCTTTACAACAAGTGTTTTAGAATTCAAAAACCGGGCTTTAATTTTATCATTCCAATAAACTCCGCCAAATTGAGCATTTGTAATAAATGATACCAATACTGTAATAACAAAAATTGTGTGTTTCATAAATGTATGTTTTTTTGCCAAAACTAGTTGAAATTATTAGCTTTTACAAACAGTATTCATAACACACAAATTTTAAGCTTATTACACAAACTTCATAAAGCTGAAAAACTATCTTAACCCATTTAAAAAAGCCATCGTATCAATATTGTCCGCATAATCAATAAGTGCAGGCGTTTGCGATGCTCCAAATGGAGTATACCCCTTCCCTACTATCACCTGAATCTTATCACGATTAGCGAGTAACAATTGGCTGGCCTCTTCTATTGTTTCGTATCTGTGGCAATTGATTACAGACAAAGGTGAATTTAAATCATTCGTATAGCGTACCAGCGCAAAACCATTCTCCAATACATCTTCCCTATTTAGTAAATAAATTGCTTTATTATAATCGTAATTGTTTATGTATTTATGATGGTTCATTACCACTTCATTGTACTTGTAGATACCTTTAAAGAAGCGATCAATATCGAAATCTTTAGGCACCAAAAGTTGCGAAATATTGCGACATCCCAGTCCAAAATACATGAATATATCATCGGCTAATTTCTCAAGTTCATCATCCGTTTCTTCACCAGTAAGAAATGCAACGGAAGTTCTGTTTTTTCGAATAATATGTGGGTATTTGCTAAAATAGTACTCAAAATACCTTGCCGAATTATCGCTCCCTGTTGCAATAATCGCATCAATTTCACCTAATTTATGTTCACTAATTTCACACAATGCTTCGAATCGATTATCAATCGTTTGAAGTAACCGAATGAGAGCGGGCCACAATTTATTATCGTTCGATGAAAATTTACACACAGCAATATTCCCACTCATTATAACCGACAAAAAATCGTGAAAACCTACTAACGGAATATTGCCCGCCATTATCAACCCAACCCGTTTTGGCTTATTTGTGAACGAATAATTTGCAAGCCATTTAGTTAATTCTACCTCATTTAACCAAGTTGATATTCCATACATCGATTTTTTTACAAACAGTGGCGTAAACCAAGGGTTATACACATGCACACTATTCACTAACGACACAAGCGACTCATATTCTTCCTGAGATAAGCCTGTTTCGTATCCAGAATATGGTTTTTCTTCAGAAACAGACTCCAGTATGCTACCCAATTTACTAAAAAGCTGAATGATTTCTTCTCTTTTCATGTATATCCTCTATCTTATTCTTTATTTATTTTCGAAAGCCAAAAACCATTTATTTTTTAACAATTTTCTACTCCTTAGTTTGAAATATCAAGCAGTAGATACAATTCAATCAAATTAACGAAACAGTATCTAACTGATTTTGTATATTTGCAAATCTAATTAAATGAACCGTAATAATTAAGTACAGATGGCAATAATGATTACTGACGAATGCATCAACTGCGGTGCATGTGAACCGGAATGCCCAAACAACGCAATTTATGAGGGTGGAGCTGAATGGCGATATGCTGACGGTACTTCATTGAAAGGCATCATCAACACACTAGATGGTGAAGAAGTAGATGCGGAACAAAATTTTGAACCCAAAGACATGGATGTATATTATATTGTAACAGATAAATGTACTGAATGTGTAGGTTTTCATGACGAACCACAGTGTGCTGCAGTATGCCCTGTTGACTGTTGTGTTGACGATCCTGAGTACAGAGAATCGGAAGATGAATTGCTTGCTAAAAAAGACTTTATGCACCTGTAATTAGGTCATTGAATAAATTATTTGTAGCTTAGTAGATTGGTAACTGTAGTTTGTTTGTAACAAAAACCTATTTTTTCCGTTACATAGTAGAAATGAAAAATGTATTAACATATCTGTTTTTATTCGTATTTGGCTCTGTTTTTAGCCAAGTACAAACCGATTTGTCTGATGCAGAATACCGTATCTCAGTAAAACTTAATGCACTTAGAGAAGCTAAAGACCAATCTGAAATTACTAAACTCAACACCCAATTAAAGCAAGAGCTGGAATCTACTTTTAAGCTTGATGGCGTGATGGATTATCCTTTTTCAAGATTGCGTTCTATGGGTACAGTTAAATCGGATGATAATTTAGTACGCTTATTCAACTGGAATATCGAAAAACCTGATTTCACTCACGATTACTACTGTTATGTGTTGCATTATAACACCAAAAAAGGAAAAGTAGAAGTTACTGAATTGATAGATAATTCAATTATGCTTCCTGCTCGCCCAGATGAAACATTAACTGCGGACAACTGGTATGGTGCATTGTATTACAGCATTGTTACAAAGAAAAGAAAAGGTAAAACATATTATACACTTTTAGGATGGGATGGCAATACAGCTAGCTCCAACATCAAATTGATGGATGTATTGTATTTTACTGGAAGTAAACCTAAATTGGGTTATGCTTTATTTAAAAACGAAGAAGGTACTCATAAACGTTTGTTCTTTGAACACAAAGAACAAGCAGTAATGACAATGCGTTATGAAGCACAACGAAATATGATTGTGTACGACCATTTATCTCCTGAGTCACCTGCTTTAAAAGGGTTTTACGCATACTATGTTCCTGACATGTCTTATGATGGTTATGAATTTGTAAATGATTACTGGGTACACCGCAGTGACATTATTTCTACCAATAAAGAGAATAGGTCTAAAAAGATGACAATCTACACATACAATGACACTAAAGGTAAAGTAGAAAAAAAGGAAGTTAAAGAAGTTTGGAACGACCCTACTGATGGCAATGTAAACAATGGTAAACACACAGCTGTTCTTCCTGATGATGCTAATCAAGGTGTAAAAGAACCTAAAAAAGTTAAAACAACGAATAAACAACCTGGTGTTGTAAGTCCATATTACAATGGGAACAAAAAGAAAAATGCACCGGGATCAATATTACAAAAAGGACAATAAAATTATTGTCCTTTCTTTTTTGCTGTAAACTCTATTATTATCCCAATTGTTGGTAAAACCGTACCCGTTAAATTTTCAATTTGCTCTGTCTCATAAGCACTAGGGTTATTAGGGTCGATTTTAGGATTTCCATTCTCATCCCGCACCACATTCAGAATTGGAGCTAACTCTGCTTTGTAATTATACACATTTTGAATGTCCAAGTAAAAATTCAAACTCCATCTAGGAAAGAAAAATTTCTTATCAATTCTTACGTCCATTTGATGAAAACTACCTAATCGTTGCGAATTTAATTGATTAAAATCAAACAACCCACGACCATTCACATCCCACACTACTTGTTGCGAACTGAGTTGAACATCATAAGGAGTGTATGGAGAACCGCCAGAGTAGCGCCACCTTACGCCTACTTCCCATCCTTTTTTGAAGCTTTTACCTACAGACATCGACAAAATATGTCGGCTATCCCAAGAAGAAGGAACATATACTCCCAATTTATCTTGAAACTCGCTCCTAACAAACGTATAAGCTAAAATACCATAAAACCCTTTGATTAATTTCTGTTGGTATAAAAACTCCCCTCCTATTGACCTACCTTTAGAACTGGAATTGATTTCCTCATTTCCAATCACACCAAAATCAGAACCTAAATTGGCTAATGAGATAGAATCTCGTAACGAGAATGGATACCTATCATAAATTTTATAGAAACCTTCTACCGAGAATCTCCCCTTCCATGATGTGACATATTCTACTCCAGCTACCAAATGATTTACACGGATATAGGAAACATCATTTGATTTATTCACTAAGTCACCTGCATTATTTCTAAACCCTAAGATGGTGTAGGATGGCAACTGGTGAAAACGACCCACATTAGCTGATATTGCCCATGCATCCGTTAGTCGGTAAGAAACAGAGAGTATAGGCGATAGTTGATTTAGCGGGTTCGACATCGACTTGTTATAATCCGCTATATCTGTACGTAAGCCAAGAGATGTATTTAATCTGTCTTTAAAAAATCCTTTAGAAACTTGGCTGAATAAACTTGCTTTACTTACCAGTAAATTCGATTGATAATTAATATCAAAAGGTTGTCCATTTAAAATAATCGTATTAAACGTTCGATTGTTGTATCGTGCGAGTTCGTAACCTGTTCCCACATTTACTTTCCATCCATTTTTCTTCCAATCGTGTTCAAAACGGAATTTGTTTTCTGCTTCAAACGAAGCGTAATCCAATAATAAATTTTCGGGAGTTTGAATGTTGTTAAAATAACGAACAGCAGTATTGTTGAGCATATTTCGAGAAACAACCACTGTTTGGTACGAATTTTTAGAAAAATGCGTCCATTTAGCACCCACAGTGTAATTCCACTGCTCGTTGATTGGGAGGTTTCCTAAAATATAATTGTTGCGTTTTAATGTTTCTTCGTCCGTCACCCCATCATTTACCGATTCATTAATACGAAAATTGTCCAACGCACCCAAACCAATAAAAGTCAGTCGATTTTTTTTATTCAAATCCACATCAACTTTGTACTGCGAATCAGAATATTGCGGCAAGAAAGGTAATCGGAGTGCGCTAAAGAGTAATTGAAGGTAAGACGTTCGAACTGAAAAAATAAAATTTGCTTTTTTCCCAATCGGTCCGTCAAACGTTAAACCTAAATCGCTTGATCCAACCGTAAACGAAGTGATTAACGCCTCTGGATTGCCACGTTTTTGTTTAAACGAAATAACAGAGCTCAATCCATTCGCACGATTTGCTGGAAAAGCGCCTGCATAAAATTCGACTTCGCGAATAAAATTCACATTTAACAATCCTACAGGACCGCCACTACTTCCTTGTGTGGCAAAATGGTTGATATTCGGTACTTCAATATCGTCCAAGTAAAACTTGTTCTCACCCGGTGAACCACCTCGTATAATGATATCATTTCGAAAAGCAGGAACTTGAGCCACACCAGGAAGCGCTTGCAAAACCCTACTTACATCACGATTTGCACCAGGGTAGCGTTCAATTTCGGTAGCATTTAACGTGCGTAAACTAACAGGCGATTCATCATTTCGACGAAATGGACTCACTTCGATTACCACTTCATTGGTCACAGTCGAATTTTCACGCAACGGAAAATCAAGTGTAAGTACACGTGAAATCGTGACAGTAACTTCGGAAAATATGTAGTCTTCAAAACCTACAAAGGATGATTTAATTGTATACACTCCGGGTTCAACTCCCTCGATTACGTATTTACCATCCAAATCAGTCACAGCTCCTATACCTAATTCGGCAACAACCACATTGGCAAAAGGTATGGATTGATTATTCGTTTCATTATATACCCGACCACTAATTTTTCCAGTTTGGGTATACGCATTTACTGTTAAAAGTAGTACACAAAAAGCACCTAGGTATTTATACATAGTTGTTAATAAAGTGATAATCAATGTTAACAACTATGTTTGAATAATGTTTATTGTTAATTCAAAAAGCAGTAAAATTGCATACAAATCACAAAATTTAATTTATGAAAGTAATTTATTTAACCCTCACTCTCTTATTTGTGAGTTATTCCTTTTCTCAATCCATAAATTGGGAAGAAAGAAAGATAAACTCTTCTGAGTTTGAAACAATGCTAAATCAAAAAAAGATGAGAAAACTTACTACTCCATCTGAATCAATTAATTTACAAAACAATCGAGTGAATCAATGTGTTGACACATTATCTTATGGTTTAGCTAAAGAGTTTGCTTTGGGACTTGGGGCAAACGGAATTTTCTTTTGGGAATTTTCTGAGCAGTTTAGTGAAAGAGCATCACAAACGTTTTATCACTCAGGACCTACCGAAATCTCTATTTCTGAAGTAGAAATAATTGCCGCTAATAATACTACCGGTCAGCCAACATCAGAAGTTGAAGTTTCTATATATGAAGTCGATGGAGCTAATAATCCTACAACATTGCTAGGTACTGCTAGTGTTTCAGTTACAGCTACTGCTGCACCGACATTCTACTACGCTGAATTTTTAACTCCAGTCTTGGTTACAGGTAACTTTGCTATTGTTGTGGAAACTGTTAATCCAGGTTCTATCCTTAGACTATTTGGAAATCACCCAGCTCCCAATACTTGGGATGAAGACTTAGCACGGATATATGCAGAAGTTGGATCTATTGATTATCCTACAGCAAATGGGAATTGGCTACAGATTGGGCCAAGTATTGGTCAACCAACAAGTATTGATATGGACTTTTTATTGGGTCCAATAGTATCTTACGAAATGGACGTTGATTTTTCAGTCATCTCATCACCAGCATGTTTGGGGACACCAATTGAATTTGAATCCATTCATTCACCTTCAGAGCTTATTGAAAACAGAATGTTTAGCTATTTTGAGTTTAGCAATCACTTTAATTTCTTCCCAAATAATTTAACTTACCGTTGGGACATGGATTTTGATGGGGCAACACCAGATTACACTGAATTTGGAACTCAAGTTAATTATACACATCCATCAATTGGCTTAAAAGATGTATTACATGTCGTTGAAACTGGATTGTTTAATACTTGTTTAGATTATGACATCCAAGAAGTTGAAATTTTACATCAAGATGATGCTACTTTCGAATATCCATCTAACTTGTTTTGCTCAGAAGATGCAAATCCTATTCCTACAAAAAACGCAACTGGAATTTTCACAGTAGATGTTCCAGGTCTTGAAATTGATGACGAAACAGGTGAGGTAGACCTAGCGTTAAGTACACCTGGTAGTTATCAAATAACTTTCACAACTGATGATGCTGATTGTCCTGACATGTATTCTGTTAACGTTATTTATGACATAACGCCAACTGTAACAGCTGCTGTTACTGATAACTCAATTTGCTTTGGCTTAGAAACTGAAATTTCTGTTACTGGTGATGCAGATTCATACTCATGGAACAACGGAGTTGGTGCAGGTGATATCCATGAAGTATCTCCAACAGCAGATATCACATATACTGTAACAGGTTATTCTGTTGAAGGTTGTCCAGCAACTGACGATGTATTTGTTGAAGTTAGACCTTTAGATGATGTGACATTTAACTATATATCTAGTACCTTATGTTCAGGTGGCGCGAATGAAACTCCTACAGGAGTTGTTAGTACTGGTGTTTTCTCTGTAAATAATACAGATTTGGAGTTTGCAGATGTAGCAACAGGTGAAATTGACATGTCTAATACCCTTAACGGAGTTTACGAAATCACATTTACCGTGAACATGGATTGCCCTAATGAAGACACAAAAACAATTACGGTTACTGATGACCCAGAAGCTGATTTTTCATATTCAGCAACAGAGTATTGTAATTCAGATGCTAACCAAACTCCAATTTTTGATGCTGGTGCAAGTTCGGGTAACTTCTCAGTAGATATTACTGGTTTGTCGATTAACACAAACACTGGTGTCATCAATGTGTCTGCAAGTACACCTGGTATATATGAAGTTACCAATACAATTCCTGCGCTTGGTGCTTGTGCAGCTGATGCAGCAAGTTTTACAGTAGAAATTCTTGAGTTACCATCAGCTACAATTTCTGGAACAGCAAATTACTGTGACAACGATACAGATCCAATCGAGTTGACAATTGCTGTAACTGGTAACGGTCCTTGGGATGTAACATATACAGACGGAACGACACCAGTTGTTGTTACATTATCTTCTGCATCTGAAACAGTTACAATTACTGATGCTGGAACATATACAATCTCTGAGGTAGAAGATGACAACGGATGTACAAATTCTGGTACTGGTTCAGCTGTTATCGTTATAAATACAGCTCCTACTGTAGTTGCAAATGCAACTTCTACTGAATTCTGTGAAGGTGAAGAATTAACTCTAACAGGAAGTGGTGCTGTTTCATACATCTGGGATAATGATGTGGTAGATGGTGAAGAATTTACTCCTGAAGAAGGTGTAGTTACTTATACTGTTACTGGTACTGATGGAAACAACTGTTCTAACACAGATCAAATTACAGTGACTGTGAATGAATTCCCAGAAGTAACTCACGCTGCGGTAGAATCAATTTGTATAGAAGGCGCTGGTCCATTCACAATTCTTGGTGCTTCACCTGCAGGTGGAACTTATACTGGTTCTGGAGTAACTGGTGATTCATTCAATCCATTGAGTGTTGGAGTTGGTATATTTACTATCACTTACACTTACGAAACGGCTGAAGGATGTTCAGATTTTGTTGAATTTGATATTGAAGTGAAAAGTTGTAATAGTTTAAATGAGAACAACAATTACGCTGATCTTTCGATTTACCCAAATCCAACTTCAAGTGATTTAACAATTTCTTTCTTCAATAACAACAACGTAACAGCACAAGTAGTTATGTTGACAACTGATGGTAAAGTAGTGATTTCACAAACTGCTCAACCAATGAATCAGTTCGAAGAAAAAATCAATGTAGGTGGTTTAGCAAAAGGTGTATATTTTATCAATATCCACTCTGTAAACGGAACTCACGTTGAAAAAGTAGTAATTCACTAAGCAATTATTCTTCATAAATATGAAATCCGCGTTTATTTTAAACGCGGATTTTTTTATTTTAGCTCATGTTAAACAACATTCACTCACATTATATTGCTCCATACACTATCACCTCCATAGATTGTGTTTCGGATGATATCATGCCGCTTACCAATACTTTTTCAGTTGGCATACATCCTTGGAGCACCACCTCAATTGAGCAAAACAAGCAATCGATACTCAATCGATGTGCTGAACTAGCCTTACACCCTAACTGTATAGCAATTGGTGAATGTGGATTGGATAAACTGAAGGGGGGCGATTTTAATCTCCAACTTGAGTTATTTCACTTTCAACTAGAGTTAGCCAACAAGCTAGATAAACCCATTATAATTCATTGCGTCAAAGCATACAATGAACTGATGAATATTCGTAAACAAAACCCATCAAACAAATGGATCCTTCATGGATTTAGAGGTAAAAAAGAATTGGCGCTACAACTTGAACGTCATGACATACACCTTAGTTTTGGAATTCACCTCTTAACGTCCAAGCAAGTCCAAACGGCATTCTTAGCTATAGAAAAAAACAAATTCTTTTTTGAAACGGATGAGGAATCCCCTGAATTAATTGATGAAATAATCAAGTGTGCAGCTCAATTGAAAAATGTATCTTTGGAGCAGTTACATCAACAGATAGAACATAATATAAAGGAAACGTTTAGAATTGATTAATATGACGCATTGGTTAGAACGAACTGAATTATTAATTGGAAGTGAAGCAATAGCAAGACTTGAAAATAGCCATGTCTTGATTTGCGGTTTGGGTGGTGTAGGTTCATACGCTGCTGAGTTTATCGCTCGAGCCGGAGTTGGTACGATGACTATCATAGATGGCGATGTGTTTGACCCTACCAATAAAAATAGGCAACTACTTGCGATGGATTCAACAATAGGGCAATCAAAAGCAGAATTGTTGGCAAATAGAATATTGGACATTAACCCTTCAATAAAGTTAAATGTCTTAAAAGAATTTGTGCAACCTGAGCGTGTAGGTGAAATCCTAAATACATACAAACCCGATATTGTAATGGATTGCATTGACTCTATTACCCCAAAACTCACTTGGCTTATTGCATGTAAACGCAATAAAATTAAAGTCATTAGCTCGATGGGAGCAGGAGGAAAATTAGACCCTACAAAAATTGAAACACGAGATATTTCGAGAGTTGTGAATTGTAAAATGGCTACTCACATTCGCAAACGTTTGAAAAAAGAGAAAATAAACAAAGGTATTAAAGCCGTTTTTTCTTCTGAATTACAACGCAAAGATTCCCTCAAAATGACGGATGGAAGTAACTTTAAAAAATCATTTTATGGAACAATAAGCTATATACCAGCTCTATTTGGTCTTCATGCAGCAGCTTATGTAATTCAATATCTTGCTAAAATTGAAAAATAAGTCCCTTATTATCATACTCTTTATAGCGAGTTGTTCACTTGCGTTGTTTGCTTCACCAAATGATTCGCTTAAATTTCAAGCGGAACACAATTTTCGAGCTTTCATGGATAGTATATTGCGTAAAGAAGTCGATTTAAAAGATTATACTTTGCGGAATTTTAGTGAACTGATTGAAAAAAGCGAATATCCAAATGATTTGATTTCATTAGCATTCCCAAATCTATATGCTGATTTGGATGAATATTATGCAGCTTTTTTGTACCGCGAACGATTTCACAACGACTTGGATTTTATAAACCTGAACCAAACAACTCTAAAACACTACACGAAACTACGAAAATTGATCTCAAAAGGTATTGTTTCCAATAGCATTGGCTCTCCTAAAGAATTAAAATTATTAGCAAAATTACAATCCCTCATTAATCAATATCCCCCTCCAGTTATAGGCTATATACAATATGCCCAAATCGAGTACATTTACCTTCAACGTACTTCGGTCACAAACTTCGAAATTCATTATAACTTAAATTTTGGTGTTGAAAATTTTGGAATTAGATAGATGCTTTGTTTAAAAAGTAAGTATTTTTAATTTTATGTTTATATTTTAACATTCTGTTTTTATTTAGATTTTTATACTAATTTTGTCAGGTATTAAAACATAAACAAATGGAAACACCTTATTATTTGTATGACATGAATTTGCTAGAGTCAACTTTGACTCAAGCTCAAACAGCAGCTGATTTGTATAACATGAAATTAATGTATGCAATAAAAGCGAATACAAATAAGCGAGTGTTGGAAAAAATCAAATCGTACGGTTTTGGGATTGACGCTGTATCAATTGGCGAAATTGAATTAGCAATCGAATGTGGTTTTTTACCAAATCAAATTGTTTTTGCAGGTTCTGGTAAAACAAAACGAGAAATTTCGCGCGCTTTAGAATACGGTATTGCCGTGTTGCATTGTGAATCAATTCAAGAATGGGATTATATCAGCAGTATATACACGAATGATTGCCCTACTCAGATTGCACTTCGTATTAATCCAAATGTAAGTGTTGATACACATGCGAACATTCAAACAGGTGGCGAAAATCATAAATTTGGTGTATCAATTCGAGAAGCACACGATTTAATTGAACGATTGTTACAAGAAAATGCATCACTTTTACCTTGCGGATTTCATTTCCATGTAGGTTCTCAAATCACACAAATGGACTTTTTTGAAGATATGAGTATAGCAGTTAATCGTTTTTTATCATCTCTTCCTTCTAATTTCGAATTCAATTACCTTAATTTAGGCGGTGGTCTTGGAATAAATTACAACGATCCTGAAACAGATTGCATGCCTAATTTTGTAGGATGGATGCGTGCAATTCGACCTCATTTTTCAACTGAAAGATTCCCTGTTATTCACCTTGAGCCAGGTCGTAGTTTGGTGGGGCAATCTGGAAAAATTATCGCCGAGGTTCTATACGTAAAAGATCGTCCGGGAGAGAAAATTGCCATTCTCGATGCTGGAATGAACGACCTTATGCGCCCTGCACTTTATGAAGCACGTCACTTAGTTACCATTCACCAAGCTATTTCACATAATCAAACAATTGAAAATTATACTGTAGCTGGTCCAAGTTGTGAGTCTACAGATACTTTTGGGAAAAATTTCAGATTACCAGTTCTTCAAACAGGAGAACAAGTTGCTATCCACTCATGTGGAGCTTATGCTGAATCTATGCGTTTAGATTACAACCAACGTGGAAAAGCAGCATGTGTTTATTTGGAAACGCCAGCTGTGAATTATGTAGGTAAAGAATCCTCTGTTGAAATGGTTAACGCAGAATAATAAATTACGTAATAGTTAGTTCTAAACAAAAAGTTTCTAATTTTGTTAAAATTAGAAACTTTTTTATGCGCTATATTTTCACTTTAATCATTGCTTTTCATACAGTTTGCTCATTTGCATTTCAAATCACACCAGGATTTAACAAACAAGAGTACATCGAGTTGCTTAAAATGAACGCTGCTCAACCTGATTCTATTCACCCTGATGCAGTTTTTAAGCCTGCTGGATTTGAGCGTGTATACCGTTCTAAAGTTGTGGGACTTCGAAATCGTTGGGATTTGTGGGTGGCGCATGACAAACAATCAATTGGAATAAGTTTAAGAGGATCAACACCTGAAGCACTGAGTTGGCTTGCAAATTTTTACGCTGCCATGATTCCAGCGAAAGGTGAAATTAAAATAAATGATACAATTACATTTAACTATAATCTAGCCGAAAACCCAGACGCATCGGTGCATGTAGGATGGACTTATGGATTGGGTGCTATGGCACATGATATTGTCGCAAAAATTGATTCGTGCTATCAAACTGGGATTAAAAACGTTTATATTGTAGGACATAGTCAAGGAGGAGCTTTAGCATATCTAGCCACATCCTATCTTCGCTACCTTCAGAAAGACTCTAAATTACCCGTTGATGTTTTATTCAAAACGTATGCAAGTGCCGCACCAAAACCAGGTAATTTATATTTTGCATACGATTATGAACAACTTACGTTTGGTGGATGGAGTTATACTGTAGTAAACCCCGAAGATTGGGTTCCTGAAACACCAATTTCTGTTCAAACTTCCGAAGATTTCAATACTACAAATCCATTTCGGTTTGCTAAACCCATGTTAAAACAACAGAAATTAATTGCCCGTATTGCGCTTCAAAGTGCTTATAAAAGCATGGACAAATCAACCAAAAAAGCACGTAAAAACATCAAAAAACAGTTGGGATATCGCGCCGGAAAAATTGTTCAAAAAAACAGACCTGAATATGCAGAACCTTTATTCTCTAATAGTGTTCACTATTCTAGGGCAGGTGTTTTTGTTGTACTCCAACCTAATGAAGCATATTATGAAAAATATCCTAAAGATGCAGGTGACAAGATTTTTTCTCATCACATGTTTGAGCCGTATTTGATGCTTTCTGAAATGCTTCCGAATTAAAAAACAGAACATCTTAATTGATTACAGAAAGTGGCGCGTAATACAATTTTATTACCGTTCATCTACCCTATTTTCATTTCAACCATTTTCAACTAGTTGATTTCATCATTCTCCTTATATTAGGGGAAAATATACTATTATGATTTATTCTGTAAAGTTATTAATCTGCAGTTTGGCATCTGTTTCACTGTCAGCGCAAGATGGAGATGATAAAAAAACTAATTCAAATCAAGCAGCACCAAAAGCTGTAATTGACTTATCTTACATGGACAAAACTGTTCGTCCTCAAGATGATTTTTTCTTGTTTTGCAATGGTGAATGGGTAAAAAACAATCCCGTTCCTGATACCGAATCGCGATGGGGAAGCTTTAACGAACTGGATCAAGATAACAAGTCAAAACTAAAAGTAATTCTTGACCAAGCAGCTTCTAGCAATTCTCCTAAAGGCACTGCCTCTCAACTTGTTGGTGATTATTACACCGCGTTTATGAACATGGAACAACGTAATCAATTGGGATACAATCCTATTAAAAATGATTTAACCGCAATTTCTAAAATTAAAAAAAGCGAGGATGTACAAGCAATTATTTCTCGTTTTCACAAAGAGGGCGTACGTCCCCTATTCTATTTTGGCGTGCGTCAAGATTTAAAGAATGTAAATGGTCATATTACCTACTTTAGTCAAGGTGGTCTAGGGTTGCCTAACAAAACGTATTACCTTAAGGAGGATAAAGCTGATTTAAGAGAGGCATATAAAAAGCACATCGCTCGCCTATTTCAATTAGTTGGCGATGACGAAAAAACGGCCACTAAAAAAGCACAGTTAGTATTTGAGTTAGAAAAATCGCTAGCACAAGCAAGCATGTCACCAGATAGCTTACGTGTACCTGAAAATACGTATAACAAAATGGACCGAAAATCATTTGAAGCGAATGCTCAACACATGAATTGGAAGAACTATTACACCGCGTTAAATGGTATTCAGTTTGATACCATTGTAGTAGGACAACCGCTATTTTTAAAGCGTATGAATGAATTGCTAAAATCTGAATCAATCGAAACGTGGAAGGCATATCTAAGCTGGAATTTAATTAACAAATTTGCAGGTCATCTGAGTGACGATTTTGTTCAAGCAGATTTTGATTTTTACGCCACAACACTTAGTGGTACAAAGTCCATGAAACCTCTCCACGAACAAGCTATAAATGAATTAACTGGGCTTCCAATCGGTCAGTCGTTGGGTAAACTTTTTGTGGAGGCTTATTATTCAAACTCTGCTCAAGATAAAATCAATGAATTAGTAGATAATTTAACAGTAGCATTTAGAGAGCGACTTGAAACACGCTCGTGGATGAGTGATGAAACGAAAGTTAAAGCGATTGAAAAATTAAATGCCATCACTCGAAAATTAGGTTTTCCAGAAAAATGGGAAGATTTTAGCAGCATCGATATATCTGCCAATGATTACATTGGTAATTTGCGTAATATTTCAGCTTATTCTATCAATAAAAACTTGAATAAACTAACCAAAGAAGTAGATAAAAGTGAATGGGGAATGCCTCCTCACATGGTAAATGCATATTACCATCCTTTGATGAATGAAATTGCTTTTCCTGCCGGAATTATGCAACCTCCATTCTTTGATGAACACGCTGAAGACGCTGTAAACTATAGCCGTATCGGAATGGTGATTGGTCATGAACTAACACATGGTTTTGACGACATGGGCTCAAAATTTGCTGCGGATGGCTCTTTTACAAATTGGTGGTCGGATGAAGATCGTGACCGTTTCAACATTCGCACCTCTATGCTAGGCGCTACTTTTGAAGATTTTTGCCCATTTCAAGACCAGTGTGTAAATCCCAACCTAACGATGGGGGAAAACATAGCGGATCTTGGTGGAGTTACTGTAGCGTACTACGCTTATACAAAAACGGAAGAATTTAAAAAAGGTGAAGTAAAAGACGGATTCACTCCTGCTCAACGCTTCTTTATCGGCTTTGGACAATTGTGGAAAATAAACTATAAAGACGAAGAATTGAAAAAACGTTTAGCTACAGACCCACACTCGCCTGGAATGTATCGAATTAACGGTCCGTTGAAAAACTGTCCCGAATTTTTTGAAGCATTTAACGTAGCCGAAGGTGATCCAATGCGTAATCCTGAAGGGAAAGTGGCTGAGATTTGGTAACTAGTTAATTATTAAAATTAAAGCATCCTCCAAATAATTGGCAGGATGCTTTTTTTATCTTATCGGTTCGTAAAATACAATTTTTTCTCAACGGATATATTATCGATTTTCAGTTATAGAATCACTCTTCTCCACCAACCCAAACTGTTCTTCAGCCTTATCCACCACATAATTCCCAATAGCCAACGAAGCCGTCGCTGCTGGAGAGGGCGCATTCAACACATGAATCGAGTTCCCGTGATATTCAATTCTAAAATCATCACGAGTGTCACCATCTTCTCTTAACAACAATGCTCTAACTCCCGAACGGCCTGGTTTCAAGTCTTCCATTGTGAGTGAAGGAATCATACGTTGCAGTGTTTTCAAAAATAGTTTTTTAGAAAAAGCACGGCGGTATTCATTGATCCCAAAACGCATATTTGAAAAGAATAATTTCCAAGTACCTTTGTATGTTAAGGCATCCCAAGTATCATTTATGCTGAAGTCAGTTTTACCATAACCTTCTCGCTTAAATGTAAATACGGCATTAGGTCCGCACTCCGTTTCTCCATTTGTCATACGCGTAAAATGAACGCCTAAAAACGGAAAATCAGGATTCGGCACGGGATAAATTAAATTCTTTACTTTATGCTTCGCTTGATCGGTCAATTCATAGTAATCACCTCTAAAACCTATCACTTTTTCTTTTAATCGAACACCATCTTTTCGTGCCAAACGATCAGCTTGTAATCCTGCACAAAAAATTAAATATGTGGCTTCAAAAACCTTTTTATCTGTAAAAACTTCTGAATAACCATGTTGTTTTTTTACATCAAACACTTCATGTCCAAGACGCAATTCACTTTCGGGTTGTATTTCGAGTGCCAATTCAACCATTTTAGCTGTCGCTGCTCGAAAATCTACAATTCCTGTACACGGAACCCATATTCCTGCAATTCCTTCCACAAATGGCTCGTAATCCTTTATTTCTTCTCCAGTAATCTTCTTTATTCCCTCAATCTCATTTTGAAGTCCTGTTTCAAATATTTTATCCAAATATGGTAGTTCTGTTTTATCTACAGCAACGACTACTTTACCGCATACATCATGTGCAATTTGGTGCGTCTGACAAAACGCGACCAATTCTCTTCGTCCTTCCACACAATTTTTTGCCTTAAGCGAACCCGGTTTGTAGTATAAACCAGAGTGAATTACACCTGAATTATGGCCTGTTTGATGATCTGCTAAAATGTGTTCTTTTTCAATCAATACAATTTTTAAATGGGGAAATCTTTTCTGCATTTTATAAAAAGTAGCTGCTCCTACTATTCCACCACCTACAATTGCAATATCAAATCTTTTTGAAACCGACATGATTCTTTTTTTTGGCAAAAATAATCATAAAGTAAGTACTCAAGTCTATTATGTCAGTTTGATTTGAAATTCTAAATTTTAGTCCAAATCAACTATCGTCGTTGACTGTTTTGTGAAAAATAACACAAAAGGTGGATTTAGAGACTATTCATGGTTAAAAAAATAAGTTCATTTTGAGCTAATTGCATTTTTTTTAAAAAAAATATCAAAAAAATTTTCAAGATTAATTTCTTTGTTGAACTTTGTACCAGAGTTTAGTGATAATAAAATGATAGAATTAAGCTCAACAACACATATTACGTTAACTGAAATTTAGACAATGAGTACAAGCAAACCAAGATTAGTAAAGGACTATGAGAAACTTGACACAGAAATCAAGGAGCAAATTAAATTGGCATTTCCACATGGTTTTGATGGTCACTTAGTATCATACACCAACAAAGAAGGTCTCAAAGTTAGTGCTTTACCTTTCGAAACGGACGATTATTACTATCTCGTTCGTATGACAGCTCAACAAGCGCGTATCATTATCGAAGAAGACGATGACTTTGATGACGACGGACACTTAAAAGAAGACGTAAAAGAAGACTACAAAGAAAAATTTGCTGATGTAGACTATATGTCTGAATACACGTCTGATGAAGAAGAGGACGACAGCTATGATGACGCCGATAATGATTCAGGTGATGACGAAGACGAAGACTAACACTAAATAGGTTACGATGAGGCTACTTTTTTAAGTAGCCTTTTTTTATGCCTGAAATTTATCATGTTAAAAGCTGACAAAAATCAATTTTAAGCACGGCCAAAGGTTCCATATTTGTACAAATTAAAATTACTAATATGGAATCAAATACATTAAATAACACGTTTTGGCATCGACTAATACCTGATTTAGAAGTTAATCGTTTTGGTGTAATTTCAATCGTTATTTTATTAGTGGGATGCATGGGCGGAATTGCCGTTGGATTGGGCGCAATTGATTATCTTTGGCAATTAATTGCAGTTGTGATTCCAACTATGTTAACCCTTAGTTTACTTTTGGCAGTAGCACCTATACATCAAATAATGACCATGATGGCAATTGCCTTAATCATTGATATCATTCTAATTATCGCCAACTTAATCGCCTAAATCTGTTTTGCATAGTTTAGTTTGATTGTGTTTGTTTGAAAGCGAGTGAAAACCACTCGCTTTTTTTATTGAATAATATGAAACGAGCTTTTAGATAATGAAGGAAAGGGCTATAAAAGCAAAAAGAGAAGTAAAGCTTTACTCCCCTTCTCTTTTTGTTAAACCATGCTAAAACTATAAAACCCAAAAATTGATAACTAAGAAGTTATCTACTACAAAAGTAGATATTTTTTCATTACCTACAACTATTTTTAGTTTTTTTTTGAAAAAAACTTGTTATTCGCTCAATTTTGAGACGAAACTTTCGAAATCAGTGGTTTCTATCAAGTTAATGATGTTTTGAAAATAGCGTTCGTGAAACCCGAAACCACCGTAACGTAGTTCTGAAATCGTAGCTTCTTTTGTCCAACCTTGATATATTATTCGATAAAAAGCAACAAAAGCACCCGTTCGATCTGCCCCATGTTTACAATGTACTAAAACAGGTTTCTTGAGTTGTTGGTAAAGTTTGAATGACTCCAGCATATCCGCTTCTGAAATTCGCCATGTATTGATTCTAATCTGATTAAACGATATGTGTTCTGACTTACCAAATTTACGATTACCTGCCACACTCCTAAAATTAAGAACTGACAAAATCCCATTTTGTTGCATCGTTTCTAGCGCTTTGGAATTAGGTTGAGCTGAACGAAATAAACTATCACTTACTTTATAAAAGTTCGGTATTACATCGGATTCAATGAAAACTGATTGAAAATGTATTAATGAGTCATTTTTTTGACCACTAGCAGTGAATAAAAGCAATAAACTGCAAACACATGTTAAAACAAGTTGATTTGCAAAAATCCCTATTCCCAAAACTCGAAACGATTGACGCATATCAAAACAATGTATTTACACGATAAACGAAATTAACAGCTATAACGCACACATTTTATGTGGTGTTATTTTAGCCAGACTAAATGTTTTATTTTGTTGGCTTACTGAATATGGTCAAAATTACTTATTTTTGATAAAAAACAAATGATTAAGATAGTTACTTTCTCATTATTGCTTTTCACTCTATTTTCTACTAAAGTTCTTTTTAGTCAAGAAAATACGAGAAAAACGCTCGCTACTCAACAACTTGAAGAATTAGCCGATGGTTACTTACTTGTTCAACTCTTCAATCGCGATAGAACAAAGCATTTTATTCGCCAAGAATTGGGTGACGAAGCTGTTAAAAAATATGAACTAACACAGCTTTCTAACCATAAAAAGTTAATGAAGGCTTTTCAAAACCACTATTTTTTCAGTAAAGTATTATTCTTCTACAGCGCTGATAAAAACCATGTCCTTAATCAATCATTTGAAAACGTGACATTTTATGGATATGATCATGAAGTCGTTAAATTGGATACGATTAAAATCAACTCTTTTTATGTGGGTGAATTATCACGAATAGAGACAGATTCAATCACTTACACTAACTCAATTGGGGAATCTCACAAGCGACCAAGTTATGGATTTAGCGCATTTATCATTCGTGACAATCAATTCAGACAATTGACAAAGCCTTTTCCATACTATACGAGAACCTTAGAGGGAGTTCCTATCTTTAGGCGAAAGGAAAATGCACTGATTAAATCGCTGCAATCCAAACTGGAACGCAAGCATAAAAGTTTTAAAAAATCAAGTCGGTAACTGAACGAACATTTTTGTAGTTTTGATGTTTGAAGTCTAATAGAATTGCACTAAAAGTATTACCTATGAAATCAAGTTATGATGTTGTGATAATGGGAGGAGGATTAGCTGGTTTAACGCTTTCTCTTCAGCTAAAACAACGTAAACCATCTATTTCTATTCTTGTAGTAGAAAAGCGAAATGATAATGCTCCCACAGCAGCTCATAAGGTTGGTGAATCCACGGTTGAGTTAGGGACACATTACTTACGCGAAGTGCTTAATTTAAAAGACTACTTGGACCAATATCAGCTTCCAAAACATGGACTTAGGTTCTTTTTTTCACCCAATCACAAAAATGATATTACAAAACGTGTTGAATTAGGGCCTCGAAAAAGACTTCCTGTTCCAAGCCACCAACTTGATAGAGGAACATTAGAAAATGAATTAATTCGCCGTTCTAGGGAAATGGGTAATGAAATTGTATTGGCAGCAAAAGTAACCGATGTACACTTGCTTCCCAATGATGCCCATATTGTAGAATATACAATTGGCGAACAAACTCATCAAATTGAAACAAGATGGGTTGTAGATGCAACTAGTCGCCATTCCTTATTGAAACGTAAATTGAATTTTGCCAAAGAAATTGACCACAATGTAAATGCAGTATGGTTTAGGGTCGATAGTGAAATTGATGTGACAGATTGGACAAATGATGCTGAATGGCAATCTTTTTTGGAACCTGGACTAAGACGTTTAGGAACCATTCATTTTATGGATAAAGGATATTGGCTTTGGTTAATCCCCCTATCTTCGGGTGCAACCTCTGTTGGAATTGTTGCGGATCAAACTTTTCATCCGTTTAACGAAATCAATCGCTTAGATAGAGCGATGAATTGGATGGAAAAAAATGAGCCTCTTGCACACAAAATGATTACACCATTGCTCGACAAAGTACTCGATTTTAAAGTCTTAAAGCATTATGCACACAATAGCGGTCGTCTATATTCTGCTGATAGATGGGCTGTAACAGGTGAATCTGGCGCATTTCTAGACCCATTTTACTCACCAGGGACAGATTTTATCTCGCTGAATAACACATGGTTGTCAGATTTGATATTGCGTGACCTAGCAGGAGAAAACATCGAATTACACGCTAGTGTTTACGAAAAGACACATTTAGCATTATTTGAAAGTTGGATTCCTGTATATCAAAATAAATACCAGTTGATGGGGTCAACACAAATCATGGTGGTGAAAATATTCTGGGATTGGGCTGTATATTGGGCTATTCCATGCTTATTATTCACCAATGATGGGTATACTAACATGAGTATTCTTAAACGCCTATTTGCCAATGAAGATAGTGCAGGTAGACGTTTTGGGGCACTAAACAATCGTATGCAAAACGTGTTTATTGAATGGCGACCATACGATACGGGAGATTTCGTTGAAAAATACATAGACCCTTTTGACTTATTGTTTCTTCAAGAATTTCATAAAGGAATTGAAGAACAATTTGAACCGCGTGATTTGATCCTTAAAGTAGAAGAAAACCTTTCTCAACTTGAACGCATTGCGTCTGAAATATTTAGACACATCTCAAATATGGTTCATGGCACTCCTATGGACATTCCTGTTGATCCTTACACAATGAAACTTTTTCCATCAGAAAATGATTCCGTAGGTACACATTTTGTTGAGCCTGATTTACCTATTCAAGAACAAGTTGGCGTCATGTGGTTTTATCCTAAAAAAGAAGTAGTCGGGTAAATGGATAATCAAGTTGCACAACATATTACTGAAATCATGCAGGTATTTCGCGATACTGAAATGCATTTTACGGATACCAGCAATATCAATGCAATATTGAATCTTAATAAGCCGAAACATCCTGAGTTCACATCTGTGGTTTACGAAGCTATTGCAATGTGTCTAGCAAAAAAAAACATGCATTCTACGCATGTAGACTTAGCAGAGTGGCAATTATTTCACACCACTCATCGCGACTTGTACAACACCCAATTACTCATCGGATTAGGCTGGGCTCTCGCATCTAATAACCTATCAATGGACAACCTTTCCTCCTACTCATTTAATGAAACGGAAATTTCTAAAATAATGGATGGATCAGGTTATTATTTTGGTTTATTTCGCTCTAGACTGACAATTAAGAATGCGTTAATCCCAGAAATATATGAAGGAGTTATCCCAAATGGATTTGACGCAGGATTAGGTCGTTCAATTTATTATCATTCGAAAGGAAATCCAGCATCCATTCTCAACTACTTATCGAATTTCCAACACGAACGCCATCCACAACTATGGTCTGGAATAGGAACAGCTTGTGTTTTTGTCGGTGGTTTTACACAGGAAGATTTAAGCACATTACTCACTCAATCAGGTATCTATGCCTCTAATTTTATTGAAGGTGGAAAAAAAGCATGTGAATCTAGAATTCTTGCCAATCAACCAACTCCATATTCAATCCTGTTTAGTGAACAATTTGAGAATTCCTAATTAATTGTCCCCAACTGCTCTAACTTCTTCGCTATTCGTAAAAGTCTATGATCATTATCACCACATTTTTCTATATTTACCTAGCGTAACAAATTGGGAAACTAACACCTTTTTAAGAAGTTGAGTAAAAGTCTTGAAATATTAGAAAAATACTGGGGATATACCGAGTTCAGACAACATCAACAAGAAATTGTTGAGGCCGCAATATATGGGCACGATACCTTAGCATTACTACCAACTGGAGGTGGAAAATCAATTTGTTTTCAAGTTCCTGGAATTGCCCGAGAAGGTGTGTGTCTAGTCGTTTCTCCACTTATCGCGCTCATGGAAGATCAAGTTCAAAATTTAAAGCGAAAAGGAATTAAAGCCGAATTAATTGTGAGCGGTATGAGCTTAAAAGAAATAGATATCATTTTGGACAACGTACGATTTGGTCAAGTTAAATTTTTGTACACCTCACCTGAGCGATTAAAAAGTAACCTTTTCTTGGAACGTTTTAAGTTGATGAATGTAGGCTTGATAGCAGTAGATGAAGCACACTGCATTTCGCAATGGGGATACGATTTCAGACCTTCCTATTTGGACATTGCAAATTTGCGTGAAATACATCCTAACACTCCTATCATTGCTGTAACAGCTACCGCGACTAGTCGAGTTAAAAAAGACATCGTTACCTATTTAAACCTAAAGTCACACCGCTATTTCGAAGGAGATTTTGCGCGAAAAAACTTATCGTACGAAGTATATCACGTTGAAAACAAAGAAAAGGCCATTCTCTATATGGCTAACAAAATGAAAGACTATTGTGGTATTGTTTATTGTCAAACACGGAAAAGCACCAAACATATAGCTCAATTATTATTAGCAAACGGCATTCAAGCTGGATTTTACCATGGTGGTCTCACCCGAGAACAACGTACATTGAAACAAGATCAATGGATTAAAAATCAACTGCGTGTAATCGTAGCCACCAATGCGTTCGGGATGGGAATTGATAAACCAGATGTCCGCTATGTATTACACTATGAATTTCCTGACTCCTTAGAAGCGTATTATCAAGAAGCAGGAAGAGCAGGAAGGGATGGATTACCTTCTCGAACTATGAGTTTTATAGAAGAGGGAGATGTTAACGAGTTAAAACGTAGAGTTTCACTTCGTTTTCCTGAAATAGATACCATAAAACAAATCTATCGAGCTATCTGTAACTACCTGCAAATTGCAATAGGCTCTGGCAATGAAGAAACCTTTCCATTTGACATCAATGATTTTATTACGCGGTATGGATTTGATGCCATGACGACATTCAATGCTGTCAAAATATTGGAATTAAATCAAACGATTGCCTTTTCTGAAAACGCACTGTACCAAACACGCATGCGCTTTATAGTCAGTAATAAACAAGTCTATAATTTTCAAGTTAAACACGAAAAATACGACCGTTTAATTTCGATGATATCTAGAACACATGCGGGTATTTTTGAGCAATTTGTTGAACTCGATGAAAAAGGATTGTTGAAACAACTTAAACTAACAAAAAGCGAATTCACGTCACAATTAAAACACTTAGAAGCTAACGGCATTGCTGAATTTAATTGGAAAACAGAACTCCCACAAGTCACCTTTTTACATGAACGACTTCCAGATGATTACCTCACTATTTCTCCAAAAGTTTTAAAAACAAGAAAAGAAGTAGCTGAAGAAAAACTTGAAAAAGTTATCGACTACATCGAAAAACCAATCTGTCGAAGCATTCAATTGGTAAATTACTTTGGTCAAGAAGGTCAACCATGTGGCGTATGTGATGTATGTCGCGAGGCAAAAAAACCAAACTACACAATCGAAGAGGTAGAAGAAAAAGTGTTAATACACCTAGCAACTCCAAAAACTTATACCGAACTTAAACAACTGATTGGTAGTCGGCATGAGTTATTTCTAAAAGAGGTTATTTTAGAATTAATAGACAAAGGTAAAATTTACATCGAAAATGAAGTAATCAAACTTAGTGTAGCTTGATTTAGTAGAAAAAATAAACCCGAATAGCTTCCGTCTTTAGACGTTGGCGTATCCATTTTCTAATTTGTATTTTTTCTTCGTCAGTATAGCCTTTTGTATAAGAATGAAACACTACTAATTTCAGTTCACTACCAGCCACAGAAGTATCAGCGTAAAGATTTGCTTCAGAATAAATACAAATATCTGTTTGAGGATAAATGGTTTTTATTTCGTCTAAAATTTCTTTTCCAATTTGATTACGTTGGCGCAACGCTAGAATTTGAATGTCTTTTTCTTCAATTAATTTATTCAATCGAAACATTTCACCTTTGAGTTTTTCCACCTGCAATACACTTCCATCTACATCATCTAAAGTCACACGTTGTTCGACATTAATTTTGGTGTCATCATCAAGTAAAAATCCTTTTGATTTTTTACGAATACTTTCTTTTTGTTCTTTGGTCATTGTATTACCTAAAAAAACCAACGTGATTTCATGCTTATCGGCATCAATTTCATGTTTTAACAAATAATTCCCTTCAAAATCTTCGATATTCTTGATATAACGTGTAGCATTTTCAATAAATCGTTCTTTTTGAACCAATCCAAAACCAAAATAAATACTGGGAATAATTGTAATCACAATCACAGCCGAAATCCATCGGTTAACAACCGTTTTTCTCGAATTATCCACCAACGTAATAATGGGGAATTTGAGAACTTGAGACACAACCATTGCAGAAATAGCTATGAACACCGTATTAATAGTGAATAAATAAAAAGCTCCGAAAAAATAGTAAAATTGTCCTGTAGCTAGACCATATCCTGCTGTACACAAAGGAGGCATTAATGCAGTAGCAATAGCTACACCCGGTATCACATTACCCTTCTGCTTGCTACTTATTGCTACAATACCCGCTAAACCTCCAAAAAGCGCTATCAATACATCATATATCGTAGGACTCGTGCGCGCTAATAATTCAGAATGAGCGGTTGAAATTGGACTTAAGGTAAAATAAAATGTGGAAGCTATCAGACTTGCCCCCACAGCAAATAGAAAATTCTTGAGTGCCTTTCTAAATAACGGAAAATTATAAGTCGCAATACTATAACCCATGCCGTTGATGGGTCCCATAAGAGGTGAAATAAGCATGGCGCCTATAATTACAGCAGTAGAATTCATATTTAAACCTACAGATGCCACGATGATAGCAAATACTAAAATCCAAAGATTTGTACCTCTAAATATGATATCTTTTTCAATGTTTGAATGAATTTTCTCAAAATCATCTACTTCACCGTCAAGTTTTAAATACTCTAATAATTCTTTAATGTTTGCCATTATTTGCCATTTGCTTTAGCGAAAATACAATTTTTCACACGGAAAACTATTCAATATAAAAAAAGCCGCAATTAAGCGGCTTTATGTAGAATTGGATTAACCTCCAAAATCATCAAATCGAACATTCTCATCTGGAACACCCCAATCTGAACACATCTTTGTTACCGCATTGTTCATCATCGGTGGTCCACAGAAATAGAACTCTATATCTTCTGGCGCTTCATGCTTTGACAAATATTGGTCTATCACAACTTGGTGAATAAATCCAACAAATCCATCACCTTCAGCGTGTATATCCTCTTTCACTTTCCAATTATCCTCAGGAAGTGGCTCAGAAAGTGCGATATAAAACTTAAAGTTAGGAAAATCACGCTCTAGAGCTCTGAAATGCTCCAAATAGAACAACTCACGCTTTGAACGTCCACCGTACCAATACGTAACTTTTCTACCCGTTTTAATCGTTCTAAATAATTCATATAAATGCGAACGCATTGGTGCCATTCCTGCTCCACCACCAATATAAAGCATTTCTGCATCAGAGTGGTTAATGAAAAACTCACCGTAAGGACCTGAAATAACCACTTTGTCACCTGCTTTTCTAGAGAAAATGTAAGACGAAGCCACACCTGGGTTTACTTGCATCCATCCATTTCGCTCTCTATCCCAAGGTGGAGTAGCCACACGAACATTCAACATAATACGACGACCTTCTGCTGGGTAAGAAGCCATCGAATAAGCGCGAACAATATCTTCATCATTCTTCATAACCAATGGCCATAAATTGAATGTATCCCACTCTTTCTTAAACTTATCAGGTTCACCTGGATGTTCTTCTGGATGAGCCGTAATATCAATTGAAGAATATGGAATTTCACAATTTGGGATACGAATTTGAATATATCCACCTGCTTTGTAATCCATATCTTCAGGAATTTCAACAATAAATTCCTTAATGAACGAAGCAACACTGTAATTTGACACCACAGTTGCTTCCCACTCTTTAATACCAAGAACCTCTTCCTCCACATGGATTTCCATGTCCTCTTTCACTTTCACCTGACATCCTAAGCGCCAATTATCCGCTATTTGCTTGCGAGAGAAATGAGGTGCTTCTGTTGGCAAAATGTTACCACCACCTGACAATACTTGACATGTACACTGTACACACGTACCACCACCACCACATGCAGAAGGTAAAAAGATACCGTTACTACCTAAAGTGCTCAACAAAGACCCACCACCATCTACTTCGATAGTTGTATCTCCGTTTATTGTAATTTTTATTTTTCCTGACGGAGAAAGTTTAGCCTTAGCAAATAGAAGTACACTTACAAGTAAAAGCACTACTATTAAAAAGACTACGACCGTTATTCCTACTGTTAATCCCATGACTAATTCGTTGAACTGATTAATATTCTATTCCCATAAAACTCATGAATGCTATCCCCATCAATCCAGTGATGATGAACGTGATACCAAGACCACGAAGTGGAGCAGGTACATGAGAGTATTTAATTTTTTCGCGGATAGCAGCAATAGCCACAATTGCGATAAACCATCCAATTCCTGAACCCAACCCAAAAGCTGTAGCATCAGTAATTGTTGAATACTGACGATCTTGCATAAATAATGCACCACCAAGTATCGAACAGTTTACAGCGATAAGCGGTAAGAAAATTCCCAACGCACCATAAAGAGCTGGAGCGAATTTTTCCACAATCATTTCTACTAACTGAACCATCGATGCGATAACCGCAATAAACATGATAAAAGAAAGGAATGATAAATCAACCGTATCTTTTCCGCCAATACCCCATTCAGGATTAAGCCAACCTAAAGCACCTTCTTTCAAGATGTAGTTTTCTAATAAATAGTTAATCGGAACTGTAATACCCAATACAAAGATTACTGCCGCACCTAAACCAACAGCTGTATTTACAGTTTTAGAAACCGCAAGGTACGAGCACATCCCAAGGAAATATGCAAAAATCATATTTTCCGAGAAGATAGCCTTTACAAAAATATCCAATGTACTTTCCATAATGATCTAATTTTATGAGGTCTAGTGCTCCTCGATTAATGATTTGTTGCGTGAACGTTGAACCCAAATAATAATACCCACCACGATTAACGCCATAGGAGGTAAAATCATCATGTTATTGTTGACATAACCAAATGAATACAACCCGTTACCTTCAATGTAATCACCAAAAATCGGCATTCCATATAAAGTTCCTGAGCCAAACAACTCACGGAAGAATGCAACTACGATTAATATCCAAGCATAACCAAACGAGTTCCCCATGGCATCCATAAATGATGGCCAAGGTTTATTTGCCATTGCAAACGCCTCAAAACGTCCCATGATGATACAGTTAGTAATAATCAAACCTACAAATACGGATAATTTCTCTGATACATCAGGTAAAAATGCCTTCAATACTTCGTTTACAATAATTACCAACGAAGCTACCACTACCAACTGAACGATGATACGAATTCGCGAAGGAATTAAATTTCTTAATAAAGAGATAATTACGTTACCTGCACCCAAAACAAACAATACAGATGCAGACATTACTACTGCCTGTTCTACTTGTACCGTAATTGCAAGTGCAGAACATATACCTAATACCTGAATGGTAATCGGGTTATTGTCCGACAATGGTTCTGTAACTAATTTTCTATTTTTCTTTGAAAAAAGCGGCTCTTTTGGCGCTTTGATCTTTCCTGCTACTTCACTCATATTATGGGTTATTTAAGCGTTTTAAAATAGTTCATATAAATCTGCATCGTGCGATTCACCATCTCCTCTACTCCTTTCGAAGTAATCGTACCTCCAGTGATTCCATCCACTTTAAGTGGAGCTGCTCCCGATCCGTCTTTCACAACAACAATTGGATTATAGTCCAAATTGTCATTAGCAACTGTTTCACCAACATAGCGATTTGTAAAGAACGACTGTTTGATTTCAGCACCCAAACCAGGTGTTTCACCTTGGTGGTCAAAACTAACTCCGTAAATGGTGCGCATATCGCTATCCAACGCAATGTATCCCCAGATTGGTCCCCAAAGACCTTTACCTACAACAGGAATAATATACAATTGTGTGCCCTCTTTTTCAGCTAAATACAAAGGATACATTTTCATATCCTCTGTTAGCGTTTTGTCACGATGTTGTTTACGAACATCAATTGAAAACGCATCACCTTCTACAATTTCACCTTTGTTGTTGATTACCAAATCAGATGTAATGTATTCTGGGTACAATGATTCAGCGTCAGAACGATTACTTTCAATTTGAATCGCTGCCAAAATATCAATTTTCTTTTTGACTACATTGTTCATAGCTTGTCTATCTTTCAATCCCATTGAAAGCGACGCTAATATAGTTCCTACAACAGCAATTAATACAATTGTAAAACCAAATATATATCCGTTATTTTCTTTATTAATTGCCATAATTATGCAGTTTTAAGACGTTTCAAACGGCGTGAGATATTGATTTGAATCACATAGTGATCAATCAAAGGTGCCATTACATTCATGAATAAAATTGCTAACATCACTCCCTCAGGGTATGCTGGATTTAGCACACGTATCATTACTGCTAATATACCACCAAATACACCGTACCATATTTTCCCTGAAGCTGTTTGTGCAGCGGTAACTGGATCCGTTGCCATAAAAATAGCACCGAAAGCAAAACCACCAACAAGCAAGTGCATGTAAGAAGGTATTTGCATATACTCATTTCCTAATCCTGGACCGATTAAGTTGAATATGTATCCCATTGCTAAACCACCTAAAGTGAAAGACAACATGATACGCAAACTACCTACACCAGTAATAATCAATAGTGCTGCACCAATTAAACAAGCTAAAACCGAAGTTTCACCGATAGAACCAGGCACCATTCCGAAGAATGCATCGGCAGCCGTAAATTTCTCCATGATACCAGCTGCACCATCTACCGTGGGTGAATCCGAGATTAGAGAAGCAGCATCTCCTAAGAAAGTAGCTCCTGAAAAACCATCTGCTTCTTGTCCCCCCATCCATACTTTGTCTCCCGACATAGAAGTTGGATATGCGAAGAACAAAAATGCACGCGCAGTCAATGCGACGTTCAAGATATTCATCCCTGTTCCACCAAACACCTCTTTTCCGATTACAACCGCAAAAATAGTAGCTGTTGCAACCATCCAAAGTGGTACTTCAACTGGCATAATTAATGGAATTAACATACCTGAAACTAAGAAACCTTCATTGATTGGATGTCCTTTGATAGTACAGAAAATGAATTCAACTCCAAGCCCTACACCATACGATACAACGACCATTGGTAAAACTTGAATTAATCCGTAGATAATTTTAGCTCCAAAATCTTCCCAATACGGTAAACTCATATTCCCAGATTCAGCCACCATGTGCCAATGTCCAGTATTGTACATACCAAACAACAACGCAGGAATTAGAGCTAATACTACAGTAAACATGGTTCTTTTCAAATCCACACCATCGCGAATATGTGTACCTTTTTTGGTCGTTTCAGCTGGTGTAAACATGAAGGTCACTAACGAATCGTATACGTAGTGTAGCTTCCCCAATTTTCCGTCTTTTGCGAAAACTGGTTCCAAACCTTTTATTTTCTTTTCAAGAAATTTCACGTTCTTATCTTTTAAGTTCAACAATTATTTTAGAAACACTCTTTTTGAATCAAGTCTAAACCTTTTCTGATTTCATCTTGAATTTCAATTTTAGAAGTGCACACATACTCACATAAAGCAAAATCTTCAGGAGCCACCTCGTAGATTCCTAAATTTTCCATTAAATCAATATCTTCCGTCATTGCAGCCTTAATCAATTGCATGGGGTAAATATCAAATGGGAAAACTTTTTCCAACTCACCTGTCACTACAAATCCACGCTCTTCACCATTTGTATTGGTATCTAAACGGAATTTTTTGCCTGGCGTTAAATAGGTTGGGAATAAACGTGAGTTCGAAAATTTATCAAAACCAAGACTTAACCAGCCTTTTGTTAAGAAAAACTTCATTTCATTTCCTTCAGGAATAACCGAAATGTGGTTATCATAGAATCCAATGAATCCATTTTCATCTACCTTGGTTCCTGTAAGTACGTTTCCTGAAATAATACGATTATTACCTTCGTTTAATAATCCAGCCACAAAGCTTTTTATAGAAGCACCATTAATTACACGGTAATATTTTGGTGACTTTACTTCTGAACCAGTTAAGGCAATCAGTTTTGTTAAATCAAATTTACCTTCCGCAAAGTAACGACCAATAATCATTACATCTTGTGGATTAATTACCCAAACAAATTCATTTTTGTTAATTGGGTTGGTATGGTGAATTTGCGTACCTACATTTCCAACAGGATGCTTACCTACAAATTGATTCGTCACTACACCTGTTGCATTTGTAAACGCATCATCGTGTCTTACACTCCCATTTAAACCTAAGTATACTTTTCCTTCTGTTAACTTAGTCAACGCATCCAATCCTTTTTGAAAATGTGCTCCTTGACCATGCAATACATAATCATAATCTGGAGCCAAAGGAGCTGAGTCAAAAGCAGAAATATAAATTGCTTTTGGCTTGTTGTTTGGATTAGCCACTACATCCAATGGACGTTGCTTTAACATAGGCCATAGACCTGAATCCAATATCCTTTGTTTAACTTCTTCAGCAGACATCGAACTTGGATCGGCAGGAGAAGCTGATTCGAACACAATTTGCTCATCAGCTTTGATGCGAACTTCTAAAATCCGTCTCTTTTCTCCACGCACAATTTCAGTTACCTCTCCACTAACAGGAGAAGCATACTTGATTTGCTCGTTGTACTTGTCAAAAAAGATTACTGTGCCGGCTTTGACCTTGTCCCCAGCTTTCACTAACATTTTGGGTGTCATACCGTGAAAATCAGCTGGTTTCACGGCATAATAATCAGAATGTGGTGCGTTTGCCGTTACTTTCTCAGCCTCACCTATCAATCTGATATCCAAACCTTTTTTAAGTTTTACAGTCATAGACATGCGAATTACTTGTTAAAATTCGAAAGGCAAATTTATAAATTTGTTTTGTTTGGGATTACGTTTCACTAAGTAAGTGTACATATATTCTTAATTTAGAATCTTTCTAAATTAATCGATTACTCTTTTTCGGAAAAAGATGCTACAAAATATTAACTGATTAAAATTTTATGGTTATATTTATGGCTGTAGTTAAAAAAATTACGAGGGATGAAATTACATACTGCCATCACAGAAGGTGTAAAAATCAGTGTCACGACTATGTTTAGACCTGATTTTTCAAGAGTTTCTGAATCCATTTATTACTTTCACTATCGAATTGAGATTGAAAACAGAAACAATTTTCCTGTTAAACTTAAAAGAAGGTGTTGGCACATATACGATTCACTCAACCCTTTCCGAACTGTTGAGGGAGAAGGCGTAATTGGAAATCAGCCTGAATTACAACCTGGAGAAGTGTTTCAGTACACATCTGGATGTGATCTCCACTCTGAAATTGGTTACATGGAAGGGAATTACATCTTTGAAAACTTATTAACTCACGAAGAATTCCTAGTTAACGTTCCTCAATTTGATTTAATTTTCCCTGGAAAAAACAATTAAACAACCTAAGCATTCTGTTGAGGCGCTTTAATGTAAAATAACACATTAGTCGTTAATACATCTGAATCAATCAATTTATCCTCGACCAATTGATTGAGTAGTTCTAACGAAAAACTTGAAAGCTCTCTCAAATCCACTTCTATTTCTTTTAACACGTGATTATAAGCAATCGGAAAATCATCACTTAGTACTAACGTATTGGGTTCGATTTGAGCAAATGAAGTTCTAATCCCATCACACACACATACCATTCCTGATTTAAAGCGTACATCTTGATTGTTGCTATCTACCAACATCCAATGAATGCAATAATCTTCTATTATATGCTGATTAGTCAATAATTCATCAATTGACGTGGCATCAGAAAGCATTGATTTATTTGCCTCTAGGTATTGAAATAACAATAAGGACTCTAACAACGGTAGTGTTGCATCCCAATAAAAAATCAATCCATTACTCAACTGAATAGTACGTGTAGCAGATAATTGCTCTCGACCTAACACACAAATCAAATCATGGTTATACGCCGTATTCGTTTTGGGTAAAAAAATGTTTTCTAATGTATTGGTAACCAAATTCAATCTTGCTTGAGATGCTTCTGAAAAGGAATTGTACCTGTCTTCTAACTCTGTATACAAGAGTTGTTTTTCATCCAATAATCTAGTGTATTTTCGGTTCTCCATTGCTATTCGAATCACTAACATAATAATGGCAAAACACAACACAAATACGGCTGTCAATATAAACCACTTACTACGTGATTCTGACAGTCCTATTCGCTCCAATGATTCCTGTTCTTTCATTAAAAAGAGTTTATTCTTTTTAGCCTCATTCATCATGCGATCAAATTCAAGCACCGCAATATCCTCTCGCTTGGTGTTTAAAAATTGTTTTTCTTTCAACTCAATATATTCTTCATAATATTCAAGCGCCTTATGATAAGCCTTGCGTTCTTTTTCTACCTCGGTCATTGCCATCAATGCATCTGCCATCAACGCATAAAGCTCAGATTCTTTCGCTATATCATACGACATTCTGTAATAGGTAATAGCACTATCATAGTGTGCTTGAAAGAAAAACCAATCTCCCAAATTATAATAACTTTCTGAAATACTGTACTTATCCCCTATTTCAATTCTAAATTGCAATGCTTTTGCAAAATAGGCTTTCGACAGCTCGGGTTTATCTTGATGAAAATAACTGATTGCTAAATTATTATAACTGTGAGCCACTTTTCGCTTGTCGCCTATATTCATACTAATAACCAACGCTTCATTGAAGTAATAATCGGCAATGTCATACTCATCTTTTTCTTGATGATAGCCCCCCATGACATTATATGCATTTGCAATATCAGCTTTACGCTCGTGTTTTCGGGCTTGTTCGATGAAATCTAATATCATGGACTCTCCCTTAAGTGTATCATTGATTAACAAGTAACATCTTCCTAAATTAATTTTAGCCAAATTCTCCAGCCAAGTATTTTCGTGATCTTGTGCCGTATCCATTGATTTCAAATACCACAATATAGCTTCATTATAATCTCCTTTTCTAAAATGGACATTACCGATACAGTTATAGAGTTCTACCAATTCGAATTTTAAGTCATGTTGTTCATAGAACACTTTAGCACGATTCAAATTATCCAAAGCCAAGGCATGATTACCTCGCTCGCTGTAGTAATCTGACAAATAAAAATATGCCGTAATTTCAGCAAGTTCGTTATTATCGTCTAATGCGCGACGCAGTAGTTCCTTTGCTTTTTCGTAGAGTAAATCGGGATTATTCTTGGCGTAATATTCAAACAGTTTTTGATATGCTTTTAATTCAATTCGTTCCGTGCGATTCGATACAGTAATTAAACTATCGACGTTTGTATTGTTAGCAAACGAATAATTTGCAAGAAAAGAACATAACAGCGTTAGTATAAGTAGATACTTGGTCATAAAAAGCACTTAGTAGATGCACCAAACTTACGTAATATTTTTTGAAAATTGGGTTCTACAGTATGATACAATGGTATTTTTTATCATTTACATCAAAATAATTTAAGCTGATTACTTAGAGATGTAGCTATGTTAAATGTTATGTAAGAATCAATTAATAATGATTAAAAATTAGTTGTGTGACATAAGTAACTTGTTTATTACCCGAATACCTTTATTTTTGTAAAAAATCAGAATTATGGCAAACGGAATAGTAAACGTACCTATCGCAAAAAATGAACCTGTAAAATCGTATGCACCTGGAAGTGTAGAGCGCAACGAATTATTGGCAACATATAATGAAATGTATGCGCAAGAACCCATTCATATACCTATGTATATTGGTGGTCAAGAAATTAGTACAGACAATAAAAAAGCGCTTACTCCTCCACATGAGCACAATAAAATAATAGCACACGCTAGTCTTGGAGAAGCATCTCATGTAGAAATGGCAATTGAAGCAGCGATGAACGCTCGAAAAAATTGGGCAAAATTACCTTGGGAAGAACGTGCAGCTATTTTCTTAAGAGCAGCTGATTTGTTGGCGGGTCCATTTAGAGCAAAATTAAATGCGGCAACAATGCTTGCACAATCTAAGAATGTGTTTCAAGCAGAAATTGATGCGGCATGTGAACTCATTGACTTTTTCAGATTCAATGTACAATACATGACTCAAATCTACAAAGAACAGCCTGAGTCGTTACCTGGTACTTGGAATAGATTACAGTATAGACCGTTAGAAGGTTTTGTATTTGCGATAACTCCATTTAACTTCACTTCTATCGCAGCAAACTTGTCTGCAGCCCCAGCTTTAATGGGAAATGTAGTGGTATGGAAACCTGCTGAGTCTCAAATATATTCAGCAAAAGTAATCATGGACTTATTTAAAGCTGCGGGGTTACCAGATGGTGTAATCAACATGGTGACTGCTCGTGGAAGTGTTGCTGGCGATGTGGTATTTAACCACCGTGATTTTGGAGGACTTCATTTTACTGGTTCTACTGGTGTATTCCAAAATCTATGGAAAACAATTGGTGAGAATATTCACAAGTACAAGTCATACCCTCGTATTGTTGGAGAAACTGGTGGAAAAGATTTCATTGTGGCACATTCATCTGCAAACCCTAACGAAGTAGCAACAGCTATGTCTCGAGGAGCTTTTGAATTTCAAGGTCAAAAATGTTCTGCTGCTTCACGTGCGTATATACCTTCGAATTTATGGCCTGAGGTAAAAAAGACATTGGTAGAGCAAGTTGGTTCGTTTAAAATGGGATCTCCTGCTGACACCTCCAATTTTATCAACGCAGTAATTGATGAAAAAGCATTTGATAGCATTACAGCATACATCGATTATGTCAAACAACAATCGGATGCTGAAATCATTATTGGTGGTCAGTATGATAAATCCAAAGGTTATTTTATTGAACCTACAGTAGTGTTGACTACAAATCCTTCGTTTAGAACGATGTGTGAAGAAATATTTGGGCCTGTATTAACGGTTTACGTGTATGATGCGGATAAATTTGAAGAAACGCTTCATCTTGTTGATCAAACATCTGAATATGCATTAACTGGAGCTATATTATCGAATGACAGGTATGCTACTCACCTAGCAACTGAATTGTTAGAAAATGCTGCTGGGAATTTCTATATCAACGACAAACCAACAGGGGCTGTTGTGGGACAACAACCGTTTGGAGGAGCTCGTGGATCTGGAACAAACGACAAAGCGGGTGCTTCTATGAACTTGCTTCGTTGGGTTTCTGCTCGTACGATAAAGGAAACTTTTGTTCCTGCAACTGATTATAGGTATCCATTTTTAGATTAATCAGCTATAATATATAGTTAAGAGACTGTACTAATTAAGTTAGTGCAGTCTTTTTTTATAACACAGCCCCCACTATTTCACTTCGATAATTATCATAATGAGCTTTATTAAAGTTTTATTGTGAAAAAGATTTACGGTGCACCAGTAAGGAAATCGTTTGTCGTATGTACTTTTATAAAATGAAAAAATACATCAAGTATTTCAAGAACAAATTTATCCTAGTAGGAAGTTTATTTGTGTTGTACATCGTATTCTTGGACGACGTTGATGTCTTCATGCTGTATTCAAAACACCGTAAATTGAGTCAGCTTGAGCAAGAAAAAGTTGAAATGGAAAGTAAACTGCATGAAATGGAAGAAATGCAGTCTATATTACAAAATTCAGAATCGTTAGAACGTTTTGCACGAGAAGAAAGGCTTTTTCGAAATCCTAATGAGGATATTTACGTTATTTCGGAAGAATAATTTCCTTTTCACTCACTGATTTTCAATTGGTTTTTATTCTCATTTGTTTTTTTTTCATTTTTTTTCAATTTTTCTATTGCACAACCAATTTTTTGATGTATTTTTGCAACGCTTTTAACGGAAAGCATAACGCTTAAAATTAGCGCTATAATGATAGAAATTAACTTTGCTTACGCAAAGATGAACAATACAAAATTTAACAACTTCGGTTGTATCTGACTGTTGTCAGAGTTTTAAATAAATTTTGGTCTGGTAGTTCAGTTTGTTAGAATATCCCGACATTACATGTCGGGAGGGTCACAGTTCGAGTCCCTTTAAGTCGAATTTTTGAAATGAAATTTTAACTTTGCAGCGGCAAAGATTATTATACAAAATTTAGCAACTTCGGTTGTATCTGACTGTTGTCAGAGTTTTAAATAAATTTTGGTCTGGTAGTTCAGTTGGTTAGAATACCTGCCTGTCACGCAGGGGGTCGCGGGTTCGAGTCCCGTCCAGACCGCACGCCTCTATGGCTGGAGGAATAGAAACCCCTAAGATGTATCAAATGTCTTAGGGGTTTTGTCTTTTATGTACCTCCTATTTTCCTAATTGACTATTTCCCAATACTGAAAATCAACTCATTATTTTCCCAAATGAAGCAACACATCTTCTAATTTAATATCTCCAAAATCATCATAAAATACGGGGTGGTCATCAGTAGTTTTTTTATTCGCTTGAAGATTTACAAAATATGCTGCATCTGTAAGTGCCAAACGAAGGTTGACCAAATTCTTTGCAAAATACCCTGAATGTAATTCGTTTTCGATTTCTTGCCAAGTCATGGTCCATTCATCACCTTGACCAATTCCTGTGTGTGAATTTGAATCTGCAATGTAATACGCCTTATCACCACCTAACAGTTGAGTCATCTCAATAATAAATTCTCTTGCTTCTAAGAAATTGGTTAAATAGGTATAATCTTGTTCCATCACCATATCATAAACAAACCACCATCGCACATTTAACGATCTAGTTAAAATATCCAATGACTCGATGGAAATGGTCAATCCGAAATCAATAGATTCACCTTCGTATTGAGCTATCATATAACATCTGTCAGCACTAAAATCTTTTAGAACTTCAAGATTTAGTTTTGGATCATTCGTCCAATTTTTCATAAAGGGAGTCCACTCTGCTGCTTTATCTCCAAACTGTTCTAATAAAAATGTGTACATGTAGTCTTCGTCACAGATAAAGAGATTTTTTTTAGCATTAGGAAAAGTATACGCATCAATAATATACCCTTCTACTTCATACCCTTCTACTTCAAAAGGATTTATCAAACCTTTTGAAACAATTGTAGATAAGTATTCATCCAAATTAATATACGAAGGAAAAACATAATACACATTTGTCTCAAACCTGTCTGAAAGTTCTTTCATAATGACTTTAACATCAGTGTAAGGTAAATTGTGATGTGCTATTATTTTTAAGTTTGTAGCCATGTATATTAATACTAAAGAAATGGATACCTGTTTATGATTGAATACGGTGTCATGTCAAATCGACATATCAATGGATTATCATTTATACGCTGTGTATTTTTTAGACCAACTGCCGTTCACCCCCATCAAAAGATTCAGGCAATTTCTATGTCACTGAAATATTATTGAATTCCCTTCAGTAATATTTTTCGAATGAAAAATGTGACTAATAAACTGTAGATGACAGAAAGCAACATAAATCCCATGAGAAGAAATACAAATTGTACTTTTGGGTTGAGAATACCGTAGGTTGTTTGACGAATACCTTCGATAATTTCTTCACGAGATTTTAATTCTGCACTGGGATTTGCAATACGATATTCTTTTAATTGTTCATCGGTAGAAAGTTGTTCTACGACTAAGGTCATGCGTTCATCAATTCGATAATCGAGGTACGAACTGTCTATTTGGTCGAGGTAGTACCACGAAAAAGTCGCTACGATTAAGGTGTAAATAATTCCACCGGCAATACCTTGTTTCACATCTTCAAAGAAAGAAACGGGCTCAAAGCCATTTTTTTTCTTGGTCAAGTAAAGTCCTATACCGATTGTTGAAAGTAGGAAAAAATTGTTGAGTAATGCGCTGGTATTGTACCAATCCATTCCACTACCTAACAAATACATAATGAGTTTGGCTACAACCCAAAGTGCAGCCAAACTCATTCCTACTTTTATTGAAATACGCATCATGTTATCCGTTCATGGAAATTAAAAACTCTTCATTAGACAATGATTGTCCAAGGCGTTCTTTCACAAATTCCATTGCTTCAATTGGATTCATGTCCGCTAAATACTTTCTCAATAACCACACACGTTGCAATGCTTCTTTATCCATCAACAAGTCTTCTCGACGTGTTCCAGACGCTAAAATATCTATAGCTGGATAAATACGACGGTTTGCGATCTTACGATCCAACTGAAGTTCCATGTTACCAGTTCCTTTAAATTCTTCAAAGATAACCTCATCCATTTTAGAACCTGTGTCTGTTAATGCTGTGGCAATAATCGAAAGCGAACCTCCATTTTCAATTTTACGCGCTGCACCAAAGAAACGCTTCGGACGATGAAGTGCATTGGCATCAACACCACCAGAAAGTACCTTACCAGAAGCAGGAGAAACGGTGTTGTACGCACGAGCTAGACGTGTGATAGAATCTAACAATATACACACATCATGGCCACACTCTACCATTCTCTTCGCTTTTTCAAGAACGATATTGGCTACTTTTACATGTCGATCAGCAGGTTCATCAAACGTAGATGCAATTACTTCGGCATTTACGCTTCGTGCCATATCGGTAACCTCCTCTGGACGTTCGTCGATTAACAACACGATTAAATATACCTCTGGGTGATTGGCTGCAATAGCGTTCGCCACATCCTTTAACAACACAGTTTTACCTGTTTTAGGTTGTGCCACTATCATACCACGCTGACCTTTACCAATTGGAGCAAATAAGTCCATCACACGTGTAGACATGCTCTCATTTTTGTGTCCTGTCAAGTTAAATTTCTCATCAGGGAAAAGTGGTGTAAGGTATTCAAAAGGAACTCTATCTCGCACTAAAGCAGGCTCTTTTCCATTGATATAATCTACTTTTACAAGCGGGAAATATTTTTCACCTTCACGAGGAGGTCGGATTGTACCTTGAACAGTATCACCCGTTTTCAAGCCAAATAATTTGATTTGACTTTGACTTACATAAATATCATCTGGTGATGGCAAGTAGTTGTAATCCGAAGAACGAAGGAATCCATAGCCATCAGGCATTAGTTCCATTACACCTTCTGCAGATACAATTCCAGCTAAATCAAAAAGTTCTTCTTTAGCTTCTTGCTCATTTTGTACTTCTCTTTTTTGCTCAAAATTACGTTTATGCCCATTCGAAGAATGCTCATTTGTCTCGTTAGCAGGTTTTTGAGGTTCTTTCTTAAAGATACGTTCTTTTGGCGCTACTCGATCTGCTGTAGCCTCAAGTTCTTTTGGCTCTTCAGGCTTCACCTCCTCTGGAGTTGATTCAAAAAGTTCAGGTTGTTTAGGTGGTGTTGTACCAGTAGCTTTTTCGACTACATTAACCTTTTTGATTACGCGAGCGCGTTTTCGTTTTCCTTCACTTGCCTCATCATTTTCAGGAAGTGGTTGGTCAATAGAAACTTCTTTTTTAGTTGCTGGTTCTTTCTTAGGAGTTACAGACTTTGGTTCTTTAGATACTTGAGGTTCATCACCTCCCGCAATTAAGTCAATTAAATCTGCTTTTTTTAACGATTCAAATTTTTTGAACCCTAATTCCTTAGCAATTGCACGCAAATCAGGAAGTTTTTTCGCTGATAGCTCTTCTTTTGTTAACATATAAGAAATAAATTATTCTACTTTGTGAAGTTAAAACACTAAAATTTGGATTTTATCTCCGAGGGCAGGTGCTTCTCTGTAAAGATGTTGCAATATTACAAAAAAAATAGAATGCAAGTCTAATTGCGAATCTTTTTTTTAACTTATTTAACATTACCTAAAAAAACCTTACAAACTCAGCGTATTAATTAGGTAGTTATACGGTATTTTTCAGTTTAAAATCCGGCTTCTTTTTCTACATTTGTCAAAATAAATTTACAAAACATGAAATTTTTCATTGATACGGCAAATTTAGCCGAAATTAAAGAAGCAAATGATTTAGGGATTCTTGATGGTGTAACGACAAATCCGTCTTTAATGGCGAAAGAAGGAATTACAGGTCACAATAACATCATGAAGCATTATGTAGATATTTGCAACATTGTGGATGGGGATGTATCAGCCGAGGTTATTGCAACCGATTTTGAAGGTATGGTAAGAGAAGGTGAAGCACTTGCTGAACTTCACGAGAATATCGTTGTAAAGATCCCTATGACCAAAGAGGGTATTCAGGCTATTAAATATTTTTCTGGAAAAGGAATTCGAACTAACTGTACCTTGATTTTTTCTGCTGGACAAGCACTTTTGGCAGCAAAAGCAGGTGCTTCGTATATATCTCCTTTCTTAGGTCGTTTGGATGATATTTCATACGATGGTACCGATTTAATTGCACAGATTCGAACAATATATGACAATTACTTATTCCCAACTGAAATTTTAGCAGCGTCTGTTCGTCATCCTATGCACATTATCACTTGTGCAGAAATCGGAGCCGATGTAATAACTGCTCCGTTGAAAGCAATTACTGCGCTCTTAAAACACCCACTTACTGATAGTGGCTTACAACAATTCTTAGCGGATTACGCAAAGGGAAATAAATAATTGAAAACGATTAGGGCATAAAAAAAGCAGCGAAGAATCGCTGCTTTTTTTATGCTATTATTTATTTCACATGTGCTTATACTTCCATTTGCCCGACAATAATTCGTCCGCAGTGCTCACACACAATTACTTTCTTTTTTGATTGAATATCTACTTGACGTTGAGGTGGTATTTTATTAAAACATCCTCCACACGAGTCGCGTTCGATTGCTACAACAGCCAATCCATTTCTCGAGTTTTGACGTAGACGTTGATAAGCAGAAATCAATCGCTCATCGATTGCTTCTTTTGCTTTTTCAGATTTCTTGATCAATGCCTCTTCCTCTTTTTGAGTTTCAGCTACAATTTCATCAAGCTCTGATTTTTTTGCAGCCAAATCACCTTTTCTTCTTTCTAGGGTTTCTTTTGCTGACTCAATAATCTCTTTTTTGCTGTCAATATCAAATTTAGCTTCTTTGATACGCTTCTCACTAAGTTGTATCTCAAGCGTTTGAAATTCAATCTCTTTACTTAAAGATTCATATTCACGATTATTACGCACATTGTTTTGCTGCTCTTTATATTTTTCAATAGCAGCTGTAGCGTCCTTAATTGTGTTTTTATGATTTAATATTGAAGCCTCTGCGTCTGATAAATCATTTTCTAATTTATCCAAACGAGTAGTTAGTCCCTCTATTTCATCTTCTAAATCTTGGACTTCTAATGGTAATTCTCCACGAATAATTTTGATTCGATCTATTTCAGAATCAATTTTTTGGAGGTTGAAAAGAGCATCTAACTTTTCAGCGATACTTACTTCTGTTTTCTTTGCTTTGGTAGCCATGCGCTATAGATAATTTACTGGATTCGTATTTAACTCTGTAAAATAAACGGCAAATGTAACAAATTTTTTCTTCAATTGCTCACCAATTAACTCAATTGTGAATTGCTCACTTTCATAATGCCCAATATCAGCTATAACAAGCTGTTTATCAGCATCAAAAAAATCATGGTATTTGTAATCTCCCGTAATAAATAAATCAGCACCAGATTGAACAGCATTAGGGAGTAAAAAACTGCCTGAACCACCACAAAATGCGATGCGTTGCACTTTATCTTTAAGTAGTGAAGTATAACGAATACAACCACAATTAAAAACCGATTTTACGTGCTTCAAAAACGTAAGTGTATCCTGAGGGTGTTCCAATTCACCAACCATACCTGCTCCTTCATAATTATTTGTGTTGATTAACGGAATTAAATCGTATGCTACTTCTTCATAAGGATGCGATTCGAGTAAGGCACTGATAACTTTCCGCTTGACGTGAGTTGACAACACTACTTCAAGGCGCACTTCTTTTTCAGTATGCAGTTCGTTAAGTTCTCCCACAAAAGGTGTGCTTCCCAACTTAGACCTAAAAGTGCCACTCCCCTCTAGTGAAAAACTACATGAATCATAATCTCCTATATTTCCTGCTCCCGATCCAAACAAAGCTGTTTGAACTTTTTCAAGATGAGCAATTGGCACAAAGGTTACTAACTTAATCAGTTTATCAGTTGCTGGAGCTAATACTTTAAGCTTATGCAAGCCTAATCGCTTCCCTATTTCGTAATTCACCCCAAAGCGATAATTATCAAGATTTGTATGAAGTGCATAGATAGCTATATCGTGCTGAATCGCTTTGATTAATGTACGTTCAACATAATTTTTACCTGTCAGTTTCTTTATTCCTTTAAACACTATCGGATGATGTGATACAACTACATTACAGTTTTTTCGAATAGCCTCCTCAATGATGTCCTCTGTACAATCAAGTGAAACAAGTACACCCTTTATAGGGGTATCAGAATTACCATATATCAATCCACAATTGTCATAATTTTCTTGTGAACTTAATGGAATTAAACCTTCGATATAATTTGTTAAATCTTTTATTTTCATGAATTCAAATATAGTCATTTCCAAAGATAGCGTGTTTAAAACGAACTATTCACTACTTAAGTTCGTGTAAACAACATAAACTATTGTCACAAATGTACAAATTGTCTACACAGATTACAGATTCATCGAAATTATTGAAAATAGTGCAAATGACTTAATCATACAACCAGTTGTTTTTACTAAATTTAGTAAGTTGGAATACTACACTATGAAAAAACATACTACTATTACTATACCTGTTCACAAAGAATTGGATAATGAAATTCGGAAAAGTAAACTGACTCGAATCTTCACATTTATCGCATTGGTTATTTTCGTTTCGAGTGGTATTAACAACATTTTATTAGGTGATATTAATTCTGGAATTCTCATTGAAATCATAGGTGGTTGCACATTATTTGCCCTCATCCTAAACTATTACAATAAGAATGATATCGCATTATCCTATTTATTCATTTTACTGAGCTTAGCCATTTTTTATTTCAGTTCTTACTCTGGAATAGCTTCTGGCAGTTATTTATATAATTTTCCTTTGTTTTTCGCCATTGCCAACGTGTTCAGTATGGACAATGCGTCAGATCGCAAACTGCTTATTGGTTTAACATCCTTCTTGATAGGTCTGGTTATGATCAACATTATCACCTCTTTTTCACTATTCACTAATCCCAACTTATTACCTGCACAGAAGAAAGTAATGTTTGGGTTCAACTTCGGCTTCTCTCTTTTATCAATGGGCTATTTTCTTTTTTTAATGATAAAAAATAACCAAGAAAAATTTAAACTCTTTCAAAACCTCATTGAAGAAGAAACCAAAATGCGTGGACTCGAAGCGGAAAAAACACATGAGCAGGAAGTCCTTTTAGCCGAATTACAACACCGAGCACATAACAACTTGAGCGTCATTACTTCTATTTTAAAATTGAAGCACTATCGTTACGAAAACAATGGCGTGGATTCTCAAAAAGAAGTTGCTCTAAAAGAAAGTCTACATGCTATTCAAACAATATCTAATGCACATAAACTACAACTGCATAAAAATGGAAAATTAATGGTCAACATTCCTGAATATGTAGATCAAATTGTGACAGATTATGAAAGTATGATTGGAACCAATGAACTTCGTTTGGAATTATCCCTATCTGACTATCTACTCGATATTAAACAAGCAATTCCTTTTGGTTTGTTAATTCACGAATTACTGATGATTGGAAATGAGTATATCAGACAAAATGAGTGCCTTACACTACATCTGAAACATGCGAAAAATGGTAAAGAACTGATTACATTGTCACTTAAGGATATCAAAGATAAAGTGTTGTTAAATCGTTTAATTGAAGAAAGTTTAATTCAAAGTTTAATTGAACAAACTGAAGCCGAATTTGATCAAGCCATTCAACATGAACTACACATCAAAATTCCACTAATGGAAACAATACCTTACATTGAAAGCGATAAGCTGTATACTAAATAACAAGGTCGAAAATAGTCTAACGAAACTTTAAAGCATTTCCTTTAACTATTTTCACACAGCTATTTTGTACTTTTGAACTCAAATGAATCAATTTAGGCGCTTATTATTTCCTTTTTCACTGATTTATGGAATGGTGACTGCTATTCGTAATCTGTTATTCGATGTAGGAGTCTTCCAATCATACTCACCTCCTACTCCAACCATTGTGGTAGGAAATTTAAGTACGGGTGGAACAGGCAAATCTCCCCACGTTCTCTACCTCTACAACATGCTTCATACGCGTTACAAAACTGCTATTCTAAGTCGAGGTTATGGCCGAAAAACAAAGGGCTTTAGTTATGTCACTCACAACCATACAGCCGCCGACGTTGGCGATGAGCCCCTTCAGTTTCTATCTCATATAGGACAACATGCATTGGTAGCAGTGTGCGAAAAAAGAGTATTGGGAATTCAAACGATTTTAACTGACCACCCCGATGTGGAATTGATATTACTTGATGATGCTTTTCAACATCGTGCTTTAAAAGGCGGTTTTCAAATATTGCTAAGTGATTTTAATGATCCTTTTTTTAAAGACCTTGTATTACCCGCAGGTAATTTACGTGAATTTTCAATTGGTAAACATCGAGCTGACTGCTGCGTGTTTACTAAATGTCCTGAGATTATCACTGAAGCAACACGACAGACGTATCGACAACAATTTGACACTTCAAAACCTGTATATTTTTCGCGAATAGCCTACGGGACATTCACTCCATTAAATGCTATTCACCAAATGGAGGATATCACACACATTGTATTGGTTACTGGTATTGCTAATCCACATGTCCTAATCGACCACTGTCGAAAGACATATGAGGTTACGCCGATTATATTCAAAGACCATCATAATTTTTCAGTCAAGGATATTCATCAAATTCATGAAATATTTGGTAATTTTACGACGGAAAAATATGCCATTGTCACTACGGATAAAGATGCAATGCGTCTAAACTCTAACGAGTTTAAAAAGATAACAGCAGATTATCCATGGTTTACACTCCCCATTTCAATTGAAATTGAGGATAATATAAAATTTGAAAACGAAATAATTAACTATGTTGAACATCATAAACGAAGCAGCTGAATACATTAATCTTCACACGAAAATCAAACCAGAGATTGGAATCATTCTAGGAACAGGCCTTGGTGGATTGGTAAAAGAAATAGAAGTAATTGATGAAATTCCTTACGAACACATCCCACATTTCCCCGTATCAACCGTAGAAAGTCACAAAGGAAAATTAATCTTTGGAAAACTTGGCGGTAAAAGTGTCGTAGCGATGCAAGGTCGTTTCCATTATTACGAAGGGTATACGATGCAAGAAGTTACGTTTCCCGTTAGAGTAATGAAGATTTTAGGAATCCAACGTTTATTTGTGTCTAACGCATCAGGTGGTGTAAACCCAGATTATCAAGTGGGTGAAATCATGATTATAAACGATCATATCAACCTCATGCCAGCTCACCCGCTTATTGGAAAAAACATCGACGAATTAGGCCCTCGTTTTCCAGACATGAGCGATCCCTATGATGAAGACATGATAGCTTTGGCTGTTCAAATTGCGGAAGAAAATAACATTCGTGTTGCACAAGGTGTATATCTAGGATTGACTGGACCTACACTTGAGACACCTGCCGAATACCGTTATGTTCGTGTAATTGGTGCAGACGCAGTTGGAATGTCAACTGTTCCAGAAGTAATTGTAGCACGACATATGGAGATACCTACTTTTGCTATTTCCATCATTACCGATTTAGGGGTGCCTGGAAAAATTAAAAAAGTCAGCGTACAAGATGTCATCGAAGTTGCTTCGCGTCAAGAGCCTAAGATGACCTTGATTATGAAAGAATTAATCAGCCGAATTTAATTTAACACTATAACGATACACGCATGTTAGACACTCAAATTAGAGATAAGTACGAAGTAGTAATTGGATTAGAAATTCACGCTCAATTACTAACCAAATCAAAAGCCTATTCGAGTGATATTAACGAATATGGTGCTGTTCCAAATTCAAATGTAAGCGTCATATCGTTAGGTCATCCAGGTACACTTCCTCGTCCAAATAAAAAAGTAGTTGAATTTGCGGTAAAATTAGGACTAGCTGTTGAAGCAGACATTGCACCTGCGATGTACTATGCTCGAAAAAACTATTTCTATCCTGACCTTCCAAAAGGTTATCAAATTACACAAGATAAAACACCAATTTGTACAGGTGGTCGCATTTATATTAAAAACGAAGAAGGTGTCGATAAATCGATTGCGCTTACACGTATACACATGGAGGAAGACGCCGGAAAAAGTATTCACGACGTTGATCCATTTGATACCTTAGTCGATTTAAACAGGGCGGGAGTTCCCCTACTTGAAATAGTATCTGAGCCTGATTTACGTAGCTCTCAAGAAGCGTATAACTATGTCACCGAAGTTCGAAAATTAGTGCGTTACCTTGATATTTGCGATGGTAACATGGAAGAAGGTTCGTTGCGATGCGATGCAAATATTTCTGTAAGATTAAAAGGTGCTAGTGAATTCGGTACTAAAGTAGAGGTCAAAAACATGAACTCTATGCGTAATGTGCAACGTGCGATTGAATTTGAAATCGAACGTCAAATCATCGCAATTGAAAATGGGGAGGAAATTGCTCAAGAAACACGCTCTTTTGATGCACTCAAAGGAATTACTATTTCAATGCGAAGCAAAGAAGCAGCTAATGATTACAGATATTTCCCTGAACCCGATTTACTTCCACTAGAAGTTTCAGAATCTTATATCAAATCGGTCAAAAGCAAACTTCCTGCTCTTCCACGAACATTGTTTGCAAAGTACACGAAGGAATTAGGTCTTTCAGATTATGATGCTTACGTGTTAACTGATCAAAAAGGAATTGCCTTGTATTTTGAACAGCTGATTGAAAATACGTCAAATTACAAGTCCGCTGCCAATTGGGTTATGGTAGAAGTTAAGTCCTACCTAAATCAAATGGGAATTGAAATTGAAGATTTTCCTGTATCCGCAATTCGCGTTGCAGAAGTTATTAAATTAATAGACGAAGGTAAAATTTCTCATTCTGCCGCTTCACAACGTTTGTTCCTTGAACTCATTCAATCACCCACAAAAACGCCACTTCAACTTGCGGAAGAACTTAATATTATTCAGGAAAGCGACAGTGAGCATATCAAATCTTTCATTGATGAAGTCATCAAACAAAACCCTAACGAAGTTGAACGCTACAAAAATGGCGAAAAACAACTGGTCGGTTTTTTAATGGGACAGTTAATGAAAGTATCAAAAGGGAAAGCAGATCCAAAAGCTGCAAACCAATTAATGAGAGAAATGTTGGAACAATAAAATCCAACTTTATCATAAACGATTTTACGTATGTTTAAATTTAGTTTGATTTTTAGTTTTCTACTTATATCCTTGATATTGTTTCAAGGCTGTAACACGCCTGAACAAAATGACCCTGTAACATCGCATCAAAATGATAAGCAACATGTTACGGGAATAATCAATAACGCCGCTGGTAAAACGATTAAACTTGTTGCATTCGATGGTGAAAAATGGAACCCGCTATCGGCATACGAAATAAAAAAGGATGGTAGCTTTATACTCACAGCACCAAATGAGCTCCTGTACTGCCAATTATTAATCGATAATGCAAATGGCATTCCAATCCCTTTAGCAGGAAATGACTCCGTTTATATCGAAAGTAGTTTTCCAAATTTATCTGAAAACTTTACAGCATCTAACATTTCGTATGCAAGCACATTGAACAGCTATATTCACATGATGCATGAATTTATTACATCACAGCAGTCTACTATTACGCTGATTCAACAACAAGATCCTAATGACACCTCTTCCGTTAACGGATTGGTTCGCAAAATACTGTTAGCTAAGCAACCTATTGATGACTTAGCTATTGAATATGTAAACGCTAACCCAAGTTCACCATTAAATCAAGTACTATCAGCTCAATTTTATCCAAACAATGGTTTTCAATTTTGGAATCCTACTTACATGAATCACCTTGATCTCATACTCAATGCCTATAAGAAAGAATACCCCAACGCTTATTACACAAAGTCGTTAGAAATACAACTAAACTCGTGGAAAGGTTCGTATGAACAATATCAAAAACACCTTCAACGACTTGCATTTTATGGCGACCTGAATAAACCTGTTGAAATTGGCAATAAAGCACCGGATATATTATTGGAAAACCCAGAAGGTAAGGAAATTAAACTTTCATCACTTAAAGGTCAATATGTCTTAATTGACTTTTGGGCATCATGGTGTGGGCCATGTAGAAGGGAAAATCCTAATGTAGTTCGCTTATACCATCAATACAAGGACAAAGGTTTTACAGTCTATAGCGTTTCCTTGGACGACAATCTGGAGCAATGGAAAGCAGCTATTATAAATGATCAATTAGCTTGGCCACATCATGTTTCGGACTTAATGAAATGGAATTCACTAGTTGTTCAACTTTATAAGTTTAATGGAATTCCACACACCGTGCTGTTGGACAAAAACGGCGTTATTATTGCCAAAAATCTAAGAGGTTTGGAATTGGAACAAAAATTGCAGGAGTTGCTAGGTAAATAATTGTTTTTTGAATTAAAACAAACTCCGTTAGCTGTTTTTTTATTAATTTAAACCTTTTTTATAGGGCTTTTTTAAGAAATATTAAATATTATGATGAACTCATTCAAATTCACCCTTCCGTTTATTCTTTGTTTAGTGATGCTTTCAGCTTCTTATGCTCAAAAACCCATCACGGTAAATATTACTGGTCAAATTTTCAATACAACTGAAAAAACTATCTATTTATCCCAATTTCAAGGAGCAAATAATTACAATGACCTAACGTCTACCAATTTTGATGAAGCTGGAAATTTTGAACTGAATTACACACTTCCAGTAAAAGATTATTACACACTCCGTGTTGGCCAACAAACAATAAATCTAGCACTAACAGAGAACGATAGCATCAGGGTATTTGGAGATGGTAAAAATTTGCTGTACTTCACAAATATCATTGGGAACGATGCGAGCGCAGCAATGGTTGAGTTTTTTAGAGAGTTTAATACATTTAATTTATTCCGTGATTCAATACAGCAAGTTGCACAAGCCAATCCACAAAACATACAACAATTGGAGCAAATTTTCCGTCAACGAGCTGGAGCATTTCAAGGTTATAGAGGTCAATTCATTGTTGAAAACACCAACTCCCCTGCACTAATCGCTACCATTCAATCGATTGATCCGCAAGGTGAATTTACAATCTACAAAAGCGTAATGGAACAAGTAATTACAGCTATGGAAGGTAGTCCTACTGTGGAGAGTTTAAAAGTAAATCTCACTCAACAACAAGAAAAATTCAATGCCGCTCAATTCTTAAGCCCTGGCTCTGACGTCCCTGAAATAGCTATGGAAGATGTGAATGGTAAAATGCTCAAATTGTCTGATTTAAAAGGACAAGTTGTATTACTTGATTTTTGGGCTTCATGGTGTGGTCCTTGCCGCAAAGAAAATCCAAATGTGGTAGCACTCTACGAAAAGTATAAAGATGCCGGATTTACAGTATTTAGTGTATCATTAGACAAAGCACGTGAACCATGGCTGAAAGCAATTGAAATGGACAAACTAACATGGCCTTATCATATCAGTGACTTGAAAGGTTGGTCTAGCGCTCCAGCTCAGCTTTACAAAGTTTCGAGTATTCCTTTCACGCTTTTACTTGACAAAGAGGGAAAAGTGATACAGAAGAATCTTAGAGGACCTCAGTTAGAACAAGCACTTTCGTCTATTTTCGGTTTCTAAATGTCAGCACCAAACAAACACGTATACTTTGCCTCAGACTTTCACCTAGGTGTACCTAGTTATGAAAAAAGTTTGGAACGCGAAAAACTACTTGTAAAATGGCTAGACGAAATCGCTCCAAAAGCTGAAGCAATCTACCTTGTAGGGGATTTATTTGACTTTTGGTTTGAGTATAAACAAGCTATCCCTAGAGGATTTGCTCGCATTCAAGGAAAAATAGCAGAACTGACAGACCGCGGAATTCCCGTACATGTATTCACAGGCAATCACGACATGTGGATTTTTGATTATTTACCCAAAGAACTTGGAGTAAAACTTCACCGAAAATCGATACAAGTAACGCACAGCGGTAAACAATTTTTCATCGGACATGGCGATGGATTAGGCCCTGGTGATTACGGCTATAAATTCATTAAAAAAGTCTTTAATTCTAAATTGTGTCAATGGTTATTTGCCCGTATTCACCCCAATACAGGAATAGGGATTGCTAATTTTTGGTCGAGAAGAAGTAGAAAAGCAACTGGTGATGATGACGCCACTTTTTTAGGAGATGAGCAGGAATGGTTAGTTATTTACTCGAAAGAAATACTCCAAACAACACATTACGACTATTTTATCTTTGGTCATCGTCACCTACCTTTAAACATCGCATTAAATGATCAGGCTACCTATATCAATTTGGGAGATTGGATTAAGTACTTTACCTATGCAGAGTTTGATGGAGAAACGTTGCAATTGAAAAAGTATCCAGAAAACACACTATTTACACCCATTAACAACTCAAAGAAGTGATGTGTGTAACTAATATCACATTCTATTATTCTTTTCAACACTAATTTCACACCATAAATTCACCACATGAAATTAAATTTTTCGATTTACAGCAAAGGTGTTGTAACAGTGTTAATACTTGGTTTAATTGCCCACTTTACAGCGCCTTTTATTCCAGGTATGAATGGCGTGTTATTTGGATTAATCATTGGATTAATCATCGGCAACCTCCTGAACATCCCTCCTACTTTAAACCCCGGAATTAACTTCACAAGCTCTAGCGTATTAGAATTTGCAATTGTTCTCTTAGCATTTGATATCAACTTAAGTCAAATTGGAAAAATGGGCTGGGAAACATTGTCTATCATTTCTGGAACAATCGTATTGCTCTTATTAGCAACAAAATACATGAGTAAAAAAGTGAACTGCCCTGGCTCAACAGGATGGTTAGTTGGATTCGGAACTGCAATTTGTGGTTCGTCTGCCATCGCTGCCGTAGCTCCTAGCATTACAAAAAACAAAGAAGATATTGGTGTAGCACTAGCCGTTGTGAATCTGATGGGAGGTGTAGGAATGATACTTCTACCCTTTGTAATTCCCTTTTTCAACTTATCTGATAATACCATAGGAATTGTGATTGGAGGTTCGTTGCACTCAGTTGGAAATGTAACAGGTGCTGGCTACGCAATCAGTGATGAAGTGGGTGGAATAGCATTAACTGTTAAAATGATACGTATTGCACTTCTTGCTCCTGCCGTGATCTTCTTTAGTTTTATTATCAACAGAAAAGAAGCGAAAAATTTTGCTGATTATTTTAAGTTGCCGTTATACTTGTGGGCGTTTATAGCGATTACACTAATTGGTTCATACGTTACAATTGATGAATCCATTTTAGCTCTCATTAAGTTTGTAGCCATCATAACCTTAACCATGGCTATGACAGCAATAGGTATGAAGATTAGCTTCTCCAACTTGTACGCTTCAGGACGTAAAGCAGTTGGTTTTGGATTCATGATATTCGCCATACAACTGATTATTCTAGCACTCCTATTAGTAATTTTAAGTTAATTATTTTTAACAGATTAGCTCGAAAAGTATTGAAATTATAATCACTTCACAATTCATTTCTAATCCTAATTTTGTACATTTGGCTCACTTAAAAAAGTAAGGGTGAAGTATTTCAATTGGCTCAATATTTTTATCAGCTTGATAGCACTCCCTGTTATCAGTCAAAACCAAACACCATACGGTGTATTTCCCGATGCCATAAATTATTCTGTGAATGATTACAAAGCTTCTGCTCAAATATGGCATGGTGTGCAAGGTAAATCAGGTCAACTTTATTTTGCCAACAATAAAGGAGTACTGATTTTCGATGGGTCAAGATGGAACAGAATAGTAACACCTCAACAAACTGCTGTTACACGACTCTTAAAAGCGCAAAACGATTCGATTTATGTAGGCGCAAAGAATGAAATTGGATTAATCGCCCACGACTCTATCGGAAGACGAATTTTCAAACCCATTGCTAAAGAAGCGTTAAACAATAAGCCAATAGGTGCCGTGTGGAGTATTTTTGAAACGAAACAAAATCAACTATTATTTTTCGGTTCTAACGGTGTACTGAATTACGACAGGGGCAACGCTGAAGTTATTTTGCAAATTGAAGACGGTAGAATTACAACTGTGCAACGATTTGGAAATGGGTTCTTAGCACTTGTAAAGAAAAACCAAACCGACAAAACAGCAGAGGACATTAAATTACTGTATCTCGCCGATGGCACATCGCGATTTGTGGAGATAACACCTCCTAATCAGGTTAATTTAAAAAACATTCGAGGAACACTCGTAATTAATGGTAAACTGATTTTATTTGACGAACAAGGTTTTCACATTACCGCTTCGCAAATTGGAAAAAATCATTTCAATTGGCTTGCAAATGAATTTACCTTTGAAGGTTTAACAGACTACAAAATCAATTGTGTACAAGAACAAAACGACCTTATTTACATAGGAACCGACAATGATGGCGTATTGGTATATGCTAAATCTGGAAAGCTTGTGCGTCAGTTTAACGCAGATTCAGGATTACTCAACGTCTCTGTATTTGAATTGTTTTTTGACCGCAATAACAACTTATGGCTCTTATTGGATAACGGAATTTCGTTAATCGAACTATCTTCTCCCATTACACACTACAAAAAAAATGAAGGTATCTTAGCCGCTACCGAAGCCATTGAACACTTCAATAACACCCCCATCTTAGCGACCCGAACAGACCTTTTTATGCTGCAAAAGAATAAGGCTAAAACAGAGTTTGTCAATTCGGGTATTATCAATGAACCAACGTTTGGAATAGAAGTATTTCAAACCACCTTTGGAGAAAAATGCTTGGTAATTGGCTACAACGGAATCTATGAACTGACTAACGAATTAAAGAAACAAATCGTGCAATACGATACGTATGTGTGGTCACTTTATCAATCTCTTGAAAATCCCAATATTATTTATTGCGGCTTTGATTCTCCTGGTGGTATTGGGAAATTGGAAATAACCGCAAATGGTTGGACTTTTGAAGAACTACTTACTGAAAGTGACGGCGAAGTAAGAAGTTTGGTCGAACATCAGGGAAACATCTATTTTGCAGTTAAAGAAAAAGGAATAGGAATTTATAACCTTTCCACCAAAAAAGTAGCATACATTACTGAACAACCTCGAATTAAAGAAAATTTAGTTTATTTTGTCGCGCTTTTTCAACACAAACTATTTGTTGGAAGTAACAACGGACTTTACACAATTGAAGAACAAAATAAACTTGTACCGTTTCAACTTACTGCTAATAAGTCTTTACACAACGAACGATTATATGTACACCGCATCTACAATGAAAACAATGAACGCCTTTGGCTAGTACTGTTTTTTAATGAAGACCAAGAATCGGAGTACCGTGAAATAGGCTATCTTATTCATGATAACAACGAATGGATTTGGGAAAAACCACCACTCTCTTTAGTAGAACAAGACGTAATACATTCCATCAAACAAGATAACAACCAACTCATTTGGTTAGGTGGGGAAAAAGGAGTGTACATATACAATAAGAAAGCTACCGAAAACATTAAAAAACCGTTTAAATCTGTCATTTCCCGTATCATAACGGAAACAGATACGTTATTCGGTCAATTTTTCCTATCACTTAATGCCACTTCAATCCCTTTTTCAAACAATTTCATTCGATTTGAATTTTCTTCACCCATATTTTATGGATCAGAAAAATTAAGATACCGAACGAAACTAGATGGATTGGACAACGAATGGTCAAGTTGGTCTACACTCGATTATGTTTCATATACGCGTTTGTATGAAGGCACTTACACTTTTCATGTGCAATCTGAAGATATTTATGGTAATTTAAGTGAAATAGATTCGTATACCTTCTTCATCTTACCTCCGTGGTATCGAACTTGGTGGGCATACACTGGCTACGTTATACTCATGATTGTCGTGATATGGGGATTAATCAAAATATCAATTCGCAGGGTAAAGCTACAGAATGAAAGACTGGAAGATACAGTGAAGGAACGTACACAAGAAATTGCGGAACAAAAGAATAAAATAGAAAATATTAACCGTGATTTGGTGGACAGTATCAAATATGCGAAACGCATACAGAACACCATATTACCAGATGATGATTTACTCCACAAAATGCACCCAGACCATTTTGTATTCTACCGACCGAAAGACATCGTTTCTGGCGACTTCTATTTTGCTGAAAAATTTGATGATACATTTATTTTTTCTGCTATAGATTGTACAGGACATGGTGTGCCGGGAGCATTTGTTAGTATTGTTGGCTACAACGGCCTTGTTCGTGCAACCAATGAGTTTGAATTACGAAAACCAAACGAGATCTTAGATAAACTTAGAGAAATAGTATTGGACTCGTTTAAAGGTCAATCCAATTCGGAAGTAAAAGACGGAATGGATCTTTCGTTGTGTGCATGGAATCAAAATTCAAATGAATTGTTATTCTCTGGAGCGAACAACCCGTGCATCATTATTCGAAAAGGTGAAATTATTGAATTAAAAGCCGACAAACAACCAATTGGTCAATTTGAAAATGCTAAATCGTTTACGTTGAACCGTTTTCAATTGGAAAAAGGTGATGTCGTTTACCTGTATACGGATGGTTATATCGATCAATTTGGTGGACCATCAGCTGCAGAAGGAGGAAAAAAATTCAAGTCAAAACCATTCAAAGAATTGTTGAGCACGTTATATCATTTACCTGTAAGTGAACAATACAAAATGCTCGAACAACGCTTTGATGAGTGGAAAGGTGAAATGGAGCAAGTGGATGACGTATGTGTATTTGGTGTAAAAATATAACTGACATCAAATGAAAAGAAAAATCTACATATTTACACTTATACTGTTAGTTGTACTTCCTGCTTATTTCATATTCAAATTAAACGCATTAAACCCTGTTTTAGGAAATTTCCCAGCTACACTCAAACTACTTTTCATATTAGTTGGTGTGTACATTATTTTATTAAATCAAGCTGTGGATTACCAAAAAGACAATTCAAATGTCATACGGTTTATATTTACCGCGATCAGTTTTCTTCCTCTGATTGCATTTAGCTATTATCCACTTCCTGAAATTATTATTCAAACTCCTGACATCATTTGGATTAGCATTCTCATTAGTATATACAGTATCTTAACAAACCATACGGGTTTCTTTTCTGTTAATCCAACTCGCATACTCGAAAAAATTACGTGTTGGATTATTCTAGTATCCTTTATCCTTTCTATTCTTGCAATTTATCGGCATTCTCCATTGTATTTTTCGATTTGGTTAATCAGCGTAATACTGACCGTTTTATCCGCATTGTCCATCGTTTTTCAAAAAAAATCCGCAAACCTTCGTTAATGAGTTACATTTCGTTTGTTGTAACGAATAAGGATTATTCCCACCATACACAATACGGACTCTATAACAATCCATTGATTACCAAAATCTCCCAATTTTCCATCTACCAAGATGGTGATGTATCTAGAAATAGCATAAAGCCCCCAAAAAAGAGATAGAAAAAGCAAAATTTCATGTATTTTTTTCTGAATAAACAGGTAGATTAAACTTGTCGTAATAGTCAACCCTACTCCACCATATATACCTCTAATTGAGCTTATCGCATCGGTGTTCCCTAATTCTAAATTAACTAAATCCATCGTAGACTGAGGAGCGATAAACGAAGCGACACTTAAATAAGCTAAACTCAGTACACAAAATCCAACATAACCTTTTGTGGATAACCCTAATACTTTCTTTTTCATAATTTTGATATTAATATTTAGGTCAAATATCTTTTAAAAGAAAATAATGAAAGTTGGTAAATACCAAGATTAAACTGCTAAAAGTTGACAGAATTTATCAGCTTACTAAAATTTGTAGGATCAATACCTAAATAGTTTGCTAAATACTTGTGAGGCACTACCTGAAGAACATGTGGGCTTCTCCTTAGCAGTGTTTTGAATTTGTCTTCCGAACGTTTTAGTTGAAGATCGACCATGCGTTCTAACAAACCTGAAAAAGCGAGATGTGAAGCATACTGAATCAATTCTGAAATGGATTCGTGTTGTGCCATTACTGATTTTAATTGTTGATGTGATGCCCTTAAAAACACCGATTTAGAAATCGCCTCAAACGTATATTTTGATGGTTGTTGGAGCAGAAATGAATCGACCACTCCTGCGAACGAATACGGGTAGGTCAATACCAACGTAGCTTCTTTTAACGTATCATCAATATAATACACCCGTTGAATTCCTTCGCAAGTGAAATAAAGGTAACGTTCAACTTCGCCTACATTGGTGATAGATTGCCCTTTTTCCACCTCAAACTTCTGCCAAATGGAAGTAAAGTCAGACCAAGCTTCATCTTCAATTAATTTCAGTTGAAGTGTAAACTTTCTTAATTCTTCGATGTATGAAGTCATCTTTAATTCGAATCGGTTAAATAGCTTCCAGCACTTCGTATACGTTTACTCCAATAAGAAGACGATTCAATATCCGTAATCACAATACCCTGACTTGTACTGGCATGCACCATTTTGATTGCACCTCCTTGATTGGCAACAACGATTCCCACATGATTAATATCATTACCGCTTGAAAAAAATACTAAATCACCTGGTTGAGCCTGCTTTAGTGGTACTGTTTTCGAAGCGCGTTCTTGATCTCGTGCAGTTCGAGGTAATTGTTGCCCAAATTTAGCATACACAAAGGTCGTAAAGCCACTGCAATCAAACCCTTTTTTATCCATTCCTCCTGGTTTATATGGAATTCCCACATGATTTTGAGCAAAATTTACCAATTCAACTCGAATACTGTTTTTTCCTACATTCTGCTTCACCTCTTTTTCATCCACCTTCTCCGTTATCGACTCCAATTCATCCAGCCCTGTGATACCTTTGAAAACTGCTTGTATCGTCTGTTGTACTTTAGCAAACAGTGATTCATCTCCTTGTTGCTTAAGTTCTTCTGCAAAAGACTGTAAATCTTTTTTGAGGGATTGAATTTCATAATAATGTGCACTAAACAATTTAGCCCCCTGATCCTCGCGTTTCACCATTAAAAATAATTCAGTAGCTTCTTCTAACGCGTTTGAATTACGTTTTCGCCACTTTTCTGTTCGATACAACTGAAAAGTGGCAATACTTTTATAATAAGATGGGAGCAAGGAAAAATCATACTCAGGATTATCCAATAATCGGTTTGCTTGTCGCAGTACGCGTGAATAATGACCTTGGTCGTACAACATTTCCAATTTGTCAAACTGCTTAATTTGAGCAACAGAAAACAACGGACAAAATAATAGTAACAGTGCAATAAAACGCATAAATGTAAACTTTGCTCGAAGTTCATTAATTTTTGAATCCTATTTTAATCACGGTCGATTTATAATACACAATCTAATGTTCAAAGCAGAAAACCTTCGTCAGCACAATTTGGCTTAATAATTGTTCAAATAAACGGACAGAAGCTGCTGAATGAAAAAAAATTGTACATTTATGAAACAAAGTCTCCATAAACACAGATATATGTATACCAAAATAGTATTTAACCTTGTAATTGGTGTTAGTTTGTCGTTGTCCGTATTCGGTCAAAGTGACAGAGTGATAAAACCAGAAAGCCGTATCTCAGAAGCACTTGGGTTTATCGATTATTTTTACGTCGATGATGTCGATGCCAATGATTTAGCTAACGAAGCCATTGTCGCAATGCTTGAAAAACTAGACCCTCATTCGGTTTACATTCCAAAAGACGAGGTAGAAGATGCCAATCAGCAAATAAATGGAAGTTTTGTCGGAATAGGTGTTCGCTTTCAAATCATAAAAGACACCTTAATGATTGTAAATCCTATTCTAGGTGGACCATCAGAAAAATTAGGTATCCGAGCAGGTGACCAAATAATTGCTGTCGAAGGGAAAAGTATTGCGGGAGTTGGCATTAAAAATTCTGACGTTAGAAATCAATTATTAGGTGAATTAGGCACGAAAGTTAATGTCACAATTAAACGAAAAAACGAAGTTAAACCGCTTGAATACACCATAAAACGTGACAAGATTCCTGTAAACTCTGTGGTTAGTAACTATATGATTGACGAAAAAATTGGCTACATCAAGTTAACCAGTTTTTCGCGAACCACTGTAGATGAAGTTCGAGATGCGATCAAAGAATTAAAATCTAAAGGAATGGAAGATTTAATTTTTGATTTACAAGGAAATGGTGGCGGTTTGCTTTATGCAGCCAAAGTCATTGCAGACGAATTCTTGGATAATAACAAACTTATTGTATACTCAGAAGGACGTAGACAACCTCGTCAAGAATATATTGCGGACGAAAAAGGACTTTTTGAAAAAGGACGTCTAGTTATGCTAATTGACGAAAGTTCAGCCTCAGCTAGTGAAATTTTATCAGGTGCTGTACAAGACTGGGACAGAGGGCTTATTGTAGGTAGACGTTCATTTGGAAAAGGATTGGTGCAACGACCAATTGACTTGTCTGACGGAGCTCAAATTCGCCTGACTATCGCACGTTACTTTACCCCTTCTGGACGTTTTATTCAGAAACCTTACGAAGATTCAGAAGAGTACCAAAAAGACAAAGTAAATCGTTATCTAAGAGGTGAATACATGCATAAAGACAGCATTAAACTTCCTGATTCATTATTATTTCGCACCAAAATAAGCGCTCGTGAAGTCTATGGTGGTGGGGGAATAATGCCTGATATTTTTGTTCCGCTGGACACCACTGGCATAAACGATTTGTTCCGAACGATTGCACGAAAAGGAAACATGAATAGTTTTGGCATTGAGTATGTGAATACGCATCGTGATCAGTTGAAGAAAGAATTTCCAGATTTTGACACCTATAAAAAGAACATTGAAGCGTATTACCCTCAGGTTGAGAAAGCTTTTCTTTCATATTTATCAACTGAAAATCCAGATTTAGAATACGATGAAGATGAACTTGAAGAATGTCGCTATCTGATAAAAAAACGACTTCAAGGATTTATTGCTCAAAATTTGTGGGATTACGATCGTTTTTACGAAATTTACAACGAAACAAATGAAATATTATTAAAGGCTATAGAGGTCTTAAAAACTAAAGAATACGATAAATCTAAATTAGCTAAACATTAAATTTTGTCTCTATGAAGAAAATATGGGTTGCTGTCTTTTCAGCTGGATTAATCATCTCGTGTTCTGATTCGAATACGGAGGGAACAATAAAAGAAGGAGAAGTGAAAAGTAAATTAGCTGCTGACGGATGGTCGGAAGATGATTACCAAAACTCGGAAGTTGATCCCAATGCGAAACAATACACCACTCTTGCGTTTGATAAGTACGAACATGATTTTGGTAAAGTTTTTCAAGGAACTGACAACAAGTACATCTTTAAAGTAACCAATACGGGGTCTGCCCCACTTATCATTAATGATGCCTCAGCATCATGTGGGTGCACGGTTCCAAAAAAACCTGAAAACCCTATTGAGCCAGGAGGAACAGGTGAAATTGAAGTGATTTTCAGCCCAAAACCAGGTCAAACAGGAATTCAATCCAAAACAGTAACAATCAAAGCAAATACTGATCCAATCATCACCACGCTAAAAATTACTGCGGACGTGATGGAAAAAATGATGTAATAATCTTAGATATATTTATTTAGCTATCTGGTAGCTGTATTTTTGATAATCCGATAAGATTGGGAAAACCTCAATATTATCGGATTTGTTGTTTTAATGCAGACACCAATACTATCGAAATCTGACAACCTGATGATTAAGCAAATTCACGAACTTTCTTGATGTTTTCATACGCATCTTGAATCGCCTGAAATTTTTCCTTTGCTCCTTTTTGGTATTCTTCTCCCATGTGAGCCACTTTATCAGGATGATACTCAATAGCTAATTTGCGGTAGGCCTTTTTAATTTCCTCATTAGATGCGGCTTCAGCAATACCTAAAATCTTGTAGTCACTATCTGTATCTCTAAAAAACATGTGTTTCAAACGCAAAAAATCCGCATTGGAAATACCTAGCATAATCGAAATTTCTTCAATAATCTTAACTTCTTTTACGCTAACAACTCCATCTGAATGCGCAATTCCGAATAAGTAATGTAGCAACTGAACTCTAACCTGTGGTTGGGTACGCATTTTCACATCCAAACAAATTTGAGCCAATGGAATTTTTTCCGCATTTACAAAAGATTTAAGTGTTTGTAAATGCCCCGCGTCAAACTGAGGTCCAAATTGTTGACGAAAAAATGATTTAACGTAGTCTAATTCGCTTTTCAACACCTTTCCATCAGCAGTCATAACAGCTGCTGAAAGTGCCATAAGCATGTGTGTAAAGTCATCTACAGCTGTGCGCTGTTGGTAATAAGAAAATGTATCTCCTCTGGCAGAACGTTGAAAACGTTGTCTTGTTTCGTCTGTAACTTCTTCAGCACTGTCTAGCAAATACCCTAAAATAAATCCTGCTAAAGCACCATAGAGACTTTTTGTCACCAAGTAACCAACTAACGCAAACACAAATTTATAATAACCTTTCATCCTATTATACCCCATTTAAAAGGGAAAAATAAAGGTTGCAAACGTTCCTAAATGAGGATATTAATTTGCAACCTTATTCTTTTATCATTTCATTTCAATATGTAACGAAGTACAACATTGAAAAATTCATTTTAACCCAACTCGGTTGAGAATAGCTCAATACTTATACTAATTCAATGCTTCGCGCTATAAACTGGTCAAGTGCTTCACCTTTGAGCATACCCTGTGAAAGCATTGCTAAATCTGCCAATTGCTTCACTGTATTTGTCTTCAACGCTTCTTCTTCAATCGCTAAAATTGCACCAATTTTAGGATGATTCGTATTAATCACCAAGTTGTAATTCTCAGGAAAAGCTCCGAAGAAACCACCTCCACCCAATCGTTGTTGCTCCATCATTCGTCGGATGAACTCAGGTTGAGTGATGATAATTGGGGCGTCTTTTTCAGACATACTTTGAAACTGAATCGTGAATTTTGATTTATCGACTGCGCTTTCAAAAACTGGTTTAATAGCCTCTTCTTGTTCTTTTGTTAGTTTAGAGGGCAGTTCTTCTTCTTTTTGAATCAAACGATCCAAACTATCCGAATCGACACGAACAAAAGATAAATCACTATGAGTTTGCTCAAGTTTTGAAATAAAATGTGGTGTAAGTGGCGAATTAAGTTCAAGCACATCATAACCACGCTCCTTCGCACTTTTCACAAAACTGAATTGATTCTCTTTGTCGTTGGTATACAATACTACCAGCTTATTGTTCTTATCTGTTTGTGCTGCTTTAATTTTCTCTTTATATTCTTCAATTGTGGCAAACTCACCAGTCGTTGATTGTAAGAGCGTAAACGCATTCGCTTTTTCTGCAAACTTATCTTCCGAAAGCATTCCATATTCTACAAAAACCTTTAAGTCATTCCATTTAGACTCAAAATCTTCACGGTCTTTGTTAAACATTTCACGCAACTTGTCTGCAACCTTTTTGGTGATGTGTGCTGATATCTTTTTGACGTTGCTATCAGACTGTAAGTATGAGCGTGATACATTCAACGGAATGTCAGGAGAATCTATTACTCCATGTAATAAAGTCAAAAAGTCTGGCACAATATTCTCAACCGAATCAGTAATAAATACTTGGTTACAGTACAACTGAATTTTATTGCGTTGAACTTCTACATTTTCTTTAATTTTTGGGAAAAACAACACACCTGTTAAGTTGAATGGATAATCCACATTGAGGTGAATATGAAAAAGTGGATCTTCAAACGTCATCGGATACAATTCTCTATAAAAAGACTTGTAGTCCTCATCACTCAAATCAGCTGGTGCTTTAGTCCAAGCTGGAGAGGTATTGTTAATTTGTCGTTCTTCCTCTACCTCAATTTGCTTTACTTTTCCTTCCTCATCTGTTTCTCCTGAAGGATCATCTTCAAATCGTTTTTCTGTTCCGAAAATGACAGGTACAGGAAGGAATTTACAGTATTTATCTAAAATTCCGCGAATACGAGATTCCTCCAAAAATTCGAGCGAATCTTCTGCGATATATAAAACGATATCTGTCCCGCGTTCCGATTTTTGAATTTCCGTTATGGTATAGGATGGATCTCCATTGCTTTCCCATTGAACCGCTTGTGCTCCTTCATGTCTCGAAAGTGTTTGGATTTGAACTCGTTCTGCCACCATAAAAGCAGAATAAAAACCTAACCCGAAATGACCGATAATTTGTTCTGCACCTTCTTTTCCTTTATATTGTTGCACAAATTCTTCTGCTCCCGAAAATGCAATTTGATTAATATACTTATCAATTTCCTCATCCGTCATTCCAATTCCTCTGTCACGAATAGTAAGTGTACGCGCATCTTTATCGATGATGACAGCTACTTTAAGCTCCCCTACTTCTCCTTTGTATTCTCCTGTTGAACTTAAAACTTTCAACTTCTGCGAAGCATCTACAGCATTGGAAACCAATTCACGTAAAAATATTTCATGATCGGAATAAAGGAATTTTTTAATTATCGGAAAAATATTTTCCGTCTGCACATTAATCTGACCTTTTTTCATACTCTTTTAAACTTTTACCATTAATATAATTACTCACACTTCTAAATCGAAGCTTTTTTCTATGTTTCAAGATTTGTGCCATGTAAAAACAACTGACAAAATGACAACTCAATATGAAGGTGTGATAACAATTTTGTTACTATTTTTAAAAAATGAATTATAGGAATCAACATTCATTAATCATATTGAATATGTCTTGGTATTTTACACTGTTAATTTTTATATTGGGTTGTGATCAACAACACATCACGGATAATAGTCTTTATACAAGTCAGCTTGGATATCACCAAGAAGCACTGGCATTTTGCACCGAAAACAACCTCAACACATCATTCTACTACTTGGTCGATTTTCGATTTCACTCTGGTAAAAAGCGTTTTTTCGTATATGACTTCAACCAACGTGAAGTTATACAAAGTGGGTTAGTCACTCACGGAGCTTGTGATGTATTCGAGTCAAACCCTGCAAAATATCAAACTGCCAAGTTTAGCAATCAGACGAACAGCCATTGTTCTTCGATTGGCAAATACAAAATTGGCGCACGCGATTACAGTTCGTGGGGTATTAATGTAAAGTATTGGATTCATGGCCTTGACGAAACGAACAGTAATGCCAAAGAGCGGATTGTGGTTCTACATTCTTGGTCTGCCGTAGATGATGATGAGATTTTTCCGAACTATGCTCCACTAAGCTGGGGTTGTCCAGCAGTTTCCGATAATTTCATGCGTCAGTTGGATACACAACTAAAAAGTACTTCGAAGCCAGTTTTATTGTGGATAATTGGCAACGAGTAAATCCGTTAAAGCACAAAATGAACTTCTTTCAAATCCAATAAGCGACTTTTCCCTTCAGCTGTTTCGATTTGTAATAATCCCATTGGAGTAACACCTGTGATTTTAAAAACAAGTTCTTGATTCTCGTTCACTTCCCACGCTTTCACGTATGCTTCAAATCCATATAAAAATCCACAATATGATTTAGCTAACCACTCAAATGAATAATGCTGATATTGTTGAATAACTTCGCCTATGCATTGAAACAATTGCAAGGCAACAAACTTCACATTTTCGCTTTTCCCCGTTAAGTTAGAAAGACTTATTCCATTGATTCCATCTGGAAAATCGAGTTGATTGACATTCAATCCTATTCCAATTACAGAAGAGCTGATTAAGTTACCACGACTTTGGTTTTCAATTAACACTCCACAAATCTTTTTCGAATGAACCAAGATATCGTTTGGCCATTTAATCATTGCTTCCACGTTATGTGCCCTTAAAAACTTGCAGATTCCAAGCGCTACATACATTGAAATTCGAAACTGATGTGCTAAATCCAGTGTCGTCCATTCCACATAGAGTGAAGCAATCATATTTTCACCTGACACACTCTGCCAATTTGTCCCCCTCTGTCCCCTGCCTGCCGTTTGAAAATCAGCCAAAACGACCGTTCCACTATCCACATTATTCATTTGAACCAATTTGGCAATGTAATTGTTAGTAGAATCAACAGTATTCAAGTGAACAACTTTTACAGGAATTTGAGAATAATCCATAGGATAGAATCACTTTAATAAGTCTGTAAATTTAAAATTTAATTAGCTTTGCAAGTCATTGAAAAAAGAGAATGGTAAAAATACTTCAAGAAATAGATTCTAAAACCCTTTGCGACTCAATTGTCGAAGGGATGCAAGAAAACAACGCAAAAGACATAACTGTCCTGGATTTAAGAAAGATAAACGGCGCAGTATGCGATTTTTTCGTCATTTGTTCGGGTGATTCAAGTACACAAGTAGAGGGTATTGCTGATTCAGTTGTGCGATTTACACGAAAGAATTTAAAAGAAAAACCTTGGCATATCGAAGGTAAATCAAATGCTGAATGGGTTTTATTGGATTACGTCAACGTTGTCGCACACGTTTTTTATCGTGATGTACGATCATTTTACGATTTAGAAGATTTGTGGGCAGATGGTATCCGAACTGATATTGAAAATTTAAATTAATAGTTAAACAAAATTTGACTTATGTCGAAAGAAACTCCTCCAAAAAGTAATAAACCATCCTTTAATTTTTATTGGATTTATGCGATTATTGCTATCGGCATCATTGCAATGCAAGTATTTACTTCGGGTAGTAACACACGTGAAATTTCACCGAATGAATTCTTAGAACTTGCTAAAGATGGTTATGTCGATAAAATTGTCATCATCAACAATCAAGAAGTTGAAGTATTCATTGCAGATGATCGTTTAGAAGATTTACAGGCACGAGATCCTAAGTTTAAAACCATTACGAAAAGTAAAGGACAATTTGGTGAAAATCCGCAATTGACATTTACTCCTCCTGAGCCTAAGTTTTTCATGGATCAAGTTAAGGAAGTTAATGCAGAATTAACTGAATCTGGTCAACGCGCTATTGATTATAAAATTGATAACCGTGTTAATTGGCTTCAGGTACTGCTAACATACTCCTTACCAATATTGTTAATCTTTGGTCTTTGGTTCTTTATGATGCGTCGAATGGGTGGCGGTGCTGGAGGTGGTGGACAAATCTTCAATATCGGAAAATCACGCGCACAACTTTTTGAAAAAGGAAAAGGAACCAACATCACATTTAAGGATGTAGCTGGATTAGAAGGTGCAAAAGAAGAAATTCAAGAAATTGTCGAATTCCTGAAAAATCCAAAAAAATACACCGAACTCGGAGCTAAAATTCCAAAAGGAGCACTACTAGTAGGACCTCCTGGAACAGGAAAAACATTGTTAGCTAAAGCTGTTGCAGGAGAAGCTCAAGTTCCATTTTTCTCGCTTTCAGGTTCTGACTTTGTAGAAATGTTTGTCGGAGTTGGTGCTTCACGTGTGCGTGATTTATTTAAACAAGCTAAAGAAAAGGCACCTGCAATCATTTTTATTGATGAAATTGATGCAATAGGTAGAGCGCGCGGAAAAAATGCCAATATGGGTTCCAACGATGAGCGTGAAAACACGTTGAACCAGTTGTTAACCGAAATGGATGGATTTGGAACCAATTCAGGTGTGATCATACTAGCAGCAACCAATAGAGCAGATATTTTAGATAGAGCATTGATGCGTGCTGGACGTTTTGACCGTCAAATATATGTGGATATGCCTGATTTGAACGAACGAAAAGAAATTTTCCAAGTTCACCTTAAGCCAATCAAACTTCAAGATAAAGTTGATGTAGATTTCCTTGCGAAGCAAACTCCTGGATTCTCAGGTGCTGATATCGCAAATTTGTGTAATGAAGCTGCGTTAATTGCTGCGCGAAAAAAGAAATCTTCCGTAGAATTACAAGATTTCCTTGACGCTGTGGATCGTATTGTAGGTGGATTGGAAAAGAAAAATCGTATCATCTCGAAAGAGGAAAAACGAGCAATTGCTTTTCACGAAGCTGGTCACGCCACTGTTTCATGGTTATTGAGATACGCACACCCATTAGTAAAAGTAACAATCGTACCACGTGGTCAGTCATTAGGCGCAGCATGGTACTTACCTGAAGAGCGTAGCATCACACGAACTAACCAGATTTTGGATGAAATGTGTGCTGCACTGGGTGGTCGTGCCGCAGAGCAAGTCACATTTGGCGAAATATCGACTGGAGCACTAAGTGATCTTGAAAAAGTTACCAAACAAGCTTATGCAATGGTTTCCATTTATGGTCTGAATGAAAAAGTTGGAAACATTTCATTCTACGACTCACAAGGGCGAAATGAATATTCGTTTTCAAAACCATACTCCGAAGACACTGCAAAAACAATTGATGAAGAAGCAAGCAAAATTATTGAAGAACAATATCAGCGGGCAATCAAATTGTTGACAGAGAACCAAGATAAGTTAAATGAACTCGCTGAAAAACTACTTCAAAAAGAAGTTATTTTCAAAGAGGATTTAGTGGCTATTTTTGGCGAACGTCCTTGGGATAGTTTGGAAGCAGAAGATCAAATTAAAAAAGCGGCTAAAGAAATTAGTGAGCCTGAAAACGACAATCAAACAGTTGTTGAAACAGAAGAAAATGAAACGAATAACAATACAGACGAGCAAAACCCTGAAGAAAAACCTATGGGGTATTAATGCATTAACTAATAGCTTCTGTAAATAGAAAATGGTACGAAGGCTGTCTAAATAAGACAGCCTTTTTGCTGCTATGCCATTTCATAAAGAAAGAGTTTGATATTTCGTAGCTTAAAAATTCGATTCATGAAGTCAATTTATCTAAAATCTTATATTTGCAAAAAAACTACATGAGCAACATTATAGTCAGAACACTGACAGGGGCTGTATTTATATCCATGGTTATCATTGGATTAGCTTGGAGTACATGGAGTGCATTAGGCGTAATGGGGCTTTTTTCAATATTAGGAATTTGGGAATACACTACTATTTTGCAATCAAACAACAGTGGTCCGGACAAGCTTACCAGTTTTTCATTAGGCACATTACTGTTCATTCTTTTAAGCATAGCGTGGTTGTCGTTTGGACAAACTATTAGTTTTGCTGCATTTTTTATTATTTTAATACTTCCTTTTGCCGTGATGACAAGAGAATTGTTCTTAGAAAAAGAAAAACCCCTAGAAAATGTTGCCTTAACACTATTTGGATGGTTTTATATTGTGTTCCCCCTTTTCTTGTTGGCATATATGAGAGGAGATGTAAGTTGGTCGTATGAAGCCATTTTTCCAATAGGGATGTTACTTATAGTGTGGACAAATGATACATTCGCCTATTTATCAGGACGTTTTTTTGGAAAAACTCCTTTATTCCCTCGCATTTCCCCAAAGAAAACATGGGAAGGGACAATTGGTGGAATCATATTCAGTTTACTAGCGGGTATCTTACTTTGGTATTTTTCAGGAATTGATTGGGAATTTTGGGTAATTGCCGCTTTAATTATTGCGCCGTCCGCAATTTTTGGCGATTTGTTCGAATCACTTATTAAACGGAGCCTAGGTATTAAGGATTCTGGGAATATACTTCCTGGTCATGGTGGAATATTAGACCGATTTGATGCTACTTTTTTTGCAGCCCCACTGTTTTTTATTTTTCAATTAATTTATTTTTACATTTGATTTCTTTTCACGAACACATTAAACTATGAAACTTCACAAAGAAGGATTTACAATTATCATTTGGACATGCATCGTATTGACCGTCCTCCAATTGGTTAACTTTTACCTTTACGACCAGATTAAGCTAGGTTGGTTGTTTTGGTTACTTTCATTAGGGTTTATCGTTGTGGCGGTATTGGTTATTCAATTTTTCAGAGTTCCGATACGAAAAGCAGCATTTGAAAGTAACGATGTCCTTTGTCCAGCAGATGGTAAAATTGTAGTAATTGAAGAGACAGAAGAAACAGAGTATTTCAAAGACAAACGAATTCAAGTTTCCATTTTTATGTCTCCGCTTAACGTACATGCCAACTTCCACCCTATTTCAGGCACTGTGAAGTATGTAAAATATCATTCTGGCAAATACCTTGTGGCATGGCATCCTAAAAGCTCTACTGAAAACGAACGTAGTACCTTAGTAACACAACACGCTAATGGTACAGAAGTCTTGTTTAGACAAATTGCAGGGGCTGTGGCACGTAGAATAATCTTTTATCCTGAAGAAGGTCAAGAAGTTGTCTCTGGTAGCGAATTTGGATTTATCAAATTTGGCTCTAGAATAGATGTATTTCTTCCGTTGGATGCCAAAATCAACGTTAAAATTGGGGATAAAGTAAAGGGAATTAAAACACTTTTGGCACAATTGTAGTGGTAGAAACAATAAATTTTGTAACTTTATAAAAAAAATAACCATGAAAAAAGCATTTTTAGTATTGACAATGGCAATGTTCATCGGATCGATGGGTGTTACAGTTTACGCAATGAATAACACAAATATCACCGAAATTGTAAAAGGTGAAGACGATAAGAAAAAGAAGAAAAAAGGTGAAGCGAAAGCTTGTTGTGCAGATAAAACTGCTTCAGAAGCACCTGCTAAAACTTGTTCTAGCGAAGCTAAAACTGAAGGAGCAAAATGTTGTGCTTCTAAAGCTGCTGCTGAAAAACAATAGTCTATTATTTTCAGAATATAGTAAAGCCTGTACACAAAATTACAGGCTTTTTTTTGTAACTCATTCTTCTATCATAAATACAACAGATGATTAAGCTATTCGCCATACTTTCCTTACTTGCCTTGTCTACCCTCTCGTTTACTTATGGGCAGCGCTTCAATTTTGAAGGAGAACTTATTTACTTCACCAACGACCCCATCCAAGAAACTATTCCTGTTGATAGTGCTGCTTACATCAAATACTTTGTAAGAGGCGAAGAAGTTCGAGTTGAAAGTGTTACACAAATGGGAAAACAAGTGTATTTAATTAATCACAGAGAACAAAAAGCCGTGTTAATGCTCAGTTTTGCAAACAGACATGTGGCATTGGTTCAGGATTTAACAAAGGATACAATTACTAAAAATTACACCATTAAAAAATCCTGTAAGTCTCAAAAAATTGGTACACTAAAAGGATCGAAAGCTACACTATCTGGCGAACATTTAACAGAACCCATTACGCTATTTTATTCCAAAAAATATCCAAATTATATTGTTGACATATACAATGGTGTAATCCCAGGACTTCCATTGAGTTACGACTTAATCATTCAAGGCGACCGTGTGAATTACGAAATCGTAAAACTAGAAGAAAAAACAATTTCCGATGATTATTTCCATGTTCCCGCGCATTATACCGTAATGACAATGGAAGAATTTCTTCAACAATTATCTCCAGAATAACGATTTCATGAAAACAATCACAGTTGCAATTGATGGCTTTTCTTCATGCGGCAAAAGTACACTTGCCAAGGCATTAGCTGATAAATTAATGTATACGTTTATTGATTCTGGAGCAATGTATAGAGGAGTAACCCTATATGCATTGCAAAATGGAATAATACACAATGGCACCATCGATTACACTAAACTCATTCAGTCATTAGACAGTATACAGCTTAATTTTAAAAAGGTAGCTGATTTAAACAAAATGGCACTCTTTTTAAATGGAGTAAATGTCGACAATGAAATTCGAAATATGGATGTAGCACAGCATGTTTCTTCAATTGCAGCAATCAAAGAAGTTCGAGAAAAATTAGTCGAATTACAGCGAGAGATGGGGAAAAATGGCGGTGTGGTGATGGATGGAAGAGACATCGGTTCTGTTGTTTTCCCAAATGCAGAATTAAAAATTTTTGTAACCGCTTCTCCTGAAATTCGTGCACAACGAAGGTTTCTTGAACTCAACGCATTGGGAAAAAATGTGACGATAGAGGAAGTTACTAAAAACCTCCAAGAACGCGATCACATTGATACCACTAGAACCGAAAGCCCGTTGATTCAAGCTGACGATGCCATCGTTTTAGATAATTCACACATGACCCGCGAAGAACAACTCGACATTGTGTTGAATCTGGTTTACAAACTCACAAAATAGTTAATACGCTATGAACAAATTGTTTTTTCCAATTGCAATGCTTTTGGAATAAGTACTTCATCTTCAATTTTTGCGTGAATATGTAAATCCAACTCCAATAAACTCAGCTGAGTTAAAATTCGATTAATTTGAGGTGCTAAATTCGCCTGAGTACTATATGACTTTAACAATTGACCAACCATATTCAAATCCGCTTCAGTATCTGTATGTGCCAATAAAAATGTAGCTAAATTGGACCACCCATTTAAAAAAGTAGCCGGTCTCAACACACTTGTTTTAGTTTGATTTTTCAGCAACTGGTTAATATAAGGGAATACATAATTGTCCTCTTCATCCATGTGTGCAATTAATGATTCATGATAACGCTTTACAAACTGCGTCAAGTAGATCGACAATGGATGACTATATCCTAATGATTCAATAAGTTGAGCCACATTCCACTGAAGTTCTGGTAACTTTTTATCCCTATACAATTTATGTCCATTACTTAGATATTCCAAAACTGTTTTCATAGAAATTTCCTCAAATAACGAAGCATCAAACCGATCTGGATCAATAAACAACTCTCCCACCAACGATATCATTGCTTGAGACTCACCAACTACTTGATTCTTATTCAAACGATTGTATCTCATCGCCACCAAATCTGATGCTTTTTCAATTTCAATTTCATCAAAAACATTATGCTTTTCCATACCTTATTTTTTACACCAACAAGATACTGCTTTTCATAGCTTCGTGTCAATACCGTGTTTAAGGTATTTCACCAAATTCATTTATACCTTAAAGAAAACAATTACTTTTAGCAGCTTATATGGAATAAAAACAGTTGCATGACACTAGTCGAATTAAACGAATTATATCAATCTCGAATATTAACCTATGAAAATCAACGAAATCGGTTAATTCAACAAAAACGCTCTATCGGATGGTTGCGATTAATGACCTTTCTTACCATCCCACTATCGATGTATCTATTACATCCAAACTGGCAAATTGCGGTACTTATTGCCCTACCCGCTTTTGCAGGATTTCTATATCTTGTATCGCTATTTACAGACCTTAAACAACGTTTAAAGTTTGTAGAAAAAATGATACAGCTCAACAAGTCCGAAATCAAATCGTTAAATAAAGACTATAGTGATTTTGAATGCGGTAGTGAATTTGCAGACACATCACATCCATACGCTATTGACATGGACTTATTTCACCCAAATGGGTTGTTCGCTTTTTTAAACAGAACAGCGACTCAAAACGGAAAAAAAATGCTCAGCACATACCTGCTCCATGGTAAAAAACAACAAACCCCAATACAGGATATTACTGAAGAACTTAAAGAAAAGTTGGACTGGCGTCAACAGTATTTAGCTGGAGCAACAATAGAAAATAATAATGTGGAGGAGGATGCTAAGAGATGGATTAACCTTACCGAAAAATCCAATAAATCACTGCTCATATTACGCTGGATACTTCCTACGATTGCACTATCCGCGTTGACATGTTGGCTACTTAATCAAATTAGTGATTTTCAATTTATACTATTAATCCTAATTCCACTAACAGTAGTTGGATTTTACTTTAAACGAACGAATTACATCCTAATTACAGCTTCCAAAGCAAATGAAAAATGGCATTCGATGCGAAATCGATTGGATGCGATTCAATCTGCTAATTTTACAAGTCCCGGTTTAATTCAGTTAAAAGAAAAACTAACTGGAGGAAACTCTACATCTGTCGCACTAAAACAACTTATCAAACTCAATAATCTTTCGGATTATAGATTAAACATGCTGATGGGTATAGTACTTAACATGTTTTTTGCATGGGATATTTGGATGCGTACACTTTTAGTTCAGTGGTTAGAAGAATATGCTTCAAAATTTGAGCAATGGGAAGATGATTTAGCCGAACTTGAAGTTTGGATTTGCGCAGGAAATTATGCGTTTAATCGAAATGATTTAGTTTATGCTGAATTAGGATCAGATGAAATTGTGATTGAACAACTAGGGCATCCACTTTTGTCCGAAGATGAGGGAGTAAAAAACAATTTTGTTGTACGCAAAGAATGTGCATTTTCAATTATCACAGGACCAAATATGGCTGGAAAAAGTACTTTTCTTCGTTCTGTTGGCGTTAATTTAATTTTAGCACACTGTGGATTTCCTGTCGTGGCAAGCGTATTTAAAATGCCCGACTTAAAATTATACTCGAGTATGCGAACTTCGGATGATTTAGCAAGTTCATCATCTTATTTCTTTGCCGAATTATCTCGACTTCGCTTTATCGTAGATGCAATAGAACGAGGTGAAAAAGTGTTCATTATTTTAGATGAAATATTAAAAGGCACAAACTCAATAGATAAAGAAAAAGGTTCTGCGGCATTTTTAATGAAATTACAGCAACTTAATGCTAAAGGAATAATTGCTACACACGACCTATCATTGTGTCAGTTAGCCGAAAACAGTGATGTATTTCAGAATCTCTATTTCGACTCCATTATTGATAACAACAACCTATCGTTCGATTACCAAATTCGAGATGGTGTGTGTCAAAACATGAACGCTTCGTTTTTACTGCAAAAAATGGGTTTGACATAATATTATGTCAGATTGGCATTAAAAAATAATTGGCAAAAAATTTGAACACCAAAATCAATCGTTATATTTAACGAACGAAAAAAATAAATTTTAAAACATAAAGTTATGGCATTAGAAATCACAGATGCGAATTTTGAAGAGGTTGTAATGAAATCAGATAAACCTGTTGTAGTTGATTTTTGGGCAGCATGGTGTGGTCCTTGTCGCATGATCGGGCCTGTTATTGAAGAAATGTCGGGTGAGTATGATGGTCGTGCATTAGTCGGAAAAGTGGATGTAGATCAAAACCCTGGTGTTTCTGCAAAATTCGGAGTACGAAATATTCCTACAGTATTGTTCATTAAAAATGGTGAAGTAGTTGATAAATCTGTTGGAGCAGTCCCTAAAGGACAATTGACAGATAAGTTAGATGCTATTTTGTAGCCAAACACACATTAATTTAAAGGCTGTTTCAGTTTTGTTTCTGAAACAGCCTTTTTTTTTGTGATTAATTGTTGATATCCCCCCAATCAATTTTTCTTGAAAAATACATAACCGCACCAAGAATTAAGAATAAACCTATACTTCCTGCAAGCAATGCATAATTTTCCATTTGAATAATGATATAGATGAAGGTATAAATAGATAATAACGAGACACCTATAAAAATTGAAAATTTCCTAGCTTTCAATATCGATAAAGTATATAGCGAAATCATCCCTATTACACTTGAAGTTGCTACAATATATGCTAACTTAAAACTACTGTGTTCCGTTATAGATAAAAGCAACGTATAAAAAAGTACCAATGCAACACCAATCATAGCATATTGAAACAAATGTATTTTTAACCGGTTAATTGATTGTATCATAAAAAACACCAAAAATGTTAAACTAATTACCATAAAACCATATTTGGATGTGCGTTCATTTTGTTGATATTCATCATTTGGTATAATTAAATCAACTCCAAAAGCAAATTCATTCAGGTAAGGTAATTCCCCAAATGATTCCTGTGTAAAAGGTCGATTTATATGTAAAACTTTCCAATCAGCCATAAACCCATTTTTATCAATCTGTTTCGTTTCATCAGCTGGTAAAAAATGACCATTAAAACTAGGTGAATGCCAATTTGACTCCACATGACTCGTCGTTACTTTTCCAATCGGAATGATTCGGAGTTCATTACTCCCATTATATCTCATCGAAAAAGAATAATTTAGATTGTTTTGTTGTTCAAAAACATCAGGATTAAGATAGCCTGTTGATAGCGTTTGCATACTCGAATTTTCGGAACTAAAAATAGGTTCAAAAGTATACGATTGATTTCCATATTTTAACTCCACTTCGTCCTTAATACTTTTCAAGTTCGTTGTTCTAACCAACATCACAGCTTTATCCCACATCACATTATCTTTATCAACATCATTCTTCACAAAATCAGGAAAGGAAAAATTTCCCTTAAATTGGATACCCGCTGTAAATACGACACTTTCATAATTTCCCCTTTTCAGAGTTTTTGTTTCTATATCTGCATTTACATCCAATTCTTCTGGGAAAAAATATGCGAAATGAGTAATAGAAGTTTTCTCCTTTATTACTTCTCCTGTTTGGTTAATTGTTGTTGTTTCATTAAATGTAACATAGGGTATTTTCAATATCGGACCATAAATTAGCACCTCTTCTCCCCACTTGTCATTCACCTCGTCAATCACTTCAATTTGTAGAAATTTACGCTCCCTAATCAAACTTTTCACAAACTCAAGTGGTATGAGTAGTAAAAGAGTTAATAATCCAACTACAGCAAATCTAACTGTTGGTGAGCTTAAAAAAGCAAACTTGTTTTTCTCTTGTGTTTCCATATTTATTATTAATTAAAAGTACTTTGTATTTCAAAGTTAAAAGATAAAAAAATTATGTCTTATGAATGAGTTTCTCTAATGCATCAATATGAGCTTGAAAAGCTTCTTTTCCTAACTTAGTTATACGATAACGTGTATTTGGTTTCTTACCAATAAACTGTTTCACAACTTCAATATATTTCTCTTTTTCTAGCGCCTTAGAATGACTGGCTAAATTTCCATCTGTCACCCCTAACAAGTCCTTAATAGCATTAAAATCCATAGATTCACTCACCACTAACACAGACATGATTGCAAGCCGTACGCGGTGATCAAAAACCTTATTAATATCGTTTAGAATATGTTTCACTACTTTTGCCGATCGTATTTAATGTACATAACTGAACCATATAAAATATGGAAAAACCCAAACCCTACAGCCCAAAAGTACAATGAATTACCTGGATATTCAACAGCGATTAAACCTAAAAGAATTTCCGTAAGTCCTAAATATCGAATATCCGAAATTGTATACTTACTTGCATTTAAGCATGCTAGTCCATAGAATATGAGTGTGACTGGCCCTATTAAACCATAATACCCGTGACGAATAAGCAAAAATGAAAATAAACCTCCTGTTAATAATGGAATGATAAAGTTCACTGCCATTCTCTTTGAGACACTATTCCACACCATTTCTCCATTTTTCCTCGCCTTTCTGGCACTTAATAATACAGCAGTTAATACCGAGGCTATCAACACTAATAATGCTGTAAGTAAAATCAATTTAAACGTATTGCTTTCGATATAAACGTACCTCGAATGATGATTTTTAATTAATTGATGAACAACAAATGCACCTATCAATGCATATATGCCTGCTAAAATTCCTGACAAACCACTTAAAGAAAGGAATTGTGATGAACGATCCATGATTCGACGTATATCCTTTATGTCATTTAAATATTTTTCTTCGCTATTCATATAAAGTACTTTGAAATACAAAGTTAATTTATTTTTACTAGTCTTCATATAATTTAGAAAATTTAACATTTGAGTTATTTTTTAAATGCACATAACCTTTCCACACCACTTTACGTAGGAGAATGAAAAACATCGCATAATGTCAATCACATTAATGATTATTCTTTGTACAGTTGGAGTATCCGTATATACATTTTCGCACCCTGATTTAAAGTACAAGTTGATGTTTATCCCCTTCAACATCTTTCACCACAAGAAACAAGGTTATCGTTTTCTAAGTCATATCTTCATACATGCCGACTGGATGCATTTGATTTTCAATATGTATGTGCTCTATATATTTGGAAATTCTGTTGAAAATAAGTTTTTGAGTATTGATAATAATAATGTTATTGCTTCAATAAATTATATATACTTGTATTTTGGAGGGGCTTTATTTGCTACTTTAATTCCATTTATCAGAAACTTAAATAATCCAAACTATTTATCCCTTGGTGCCTCTGGTGCTGTATCAGCTATTATCTTCGCATCCATCATTTTACTACCTCAAAAAGACATAAACATATTTTTTCTTCCTCCAATACCTAGTTATTTATTTGGAATTTTGTATATTGCTTTCGAATACTACATGGACAAACGTGGAAACACTGGTATTGCGCATGATGCGCATATTGGAGGAGCCTTATTTGGTGTAGTGTACATAATTACCACAAAATTCAACCAATTTGAAGCCTTTATTCAGTATGTTATAAACTAAATGCACAACTACTATGGCATGTTTTGTAAATAACAACGGTGAAGTAATAGAAGGAAAAGCTCATGCTGTAGAAAGTTCGAGCAGGGCATTCTTGTATGGTGATGGGTTATTTGAATCCATCAAAATCATTAATGGAAAAGCAATCAATCTTGAAAATCACTATGCGAGATTATTAGCTGGTTCTGAATTACTAAAACTTCGTATTCCATCATTTTACAGTATCGATTTTTTTCAAGAAAAGATTGATGAGCTAGCTAAAAAAGCTTCTATAACAAACGGTGGACGCGTCAGACTTTCAATTGATCGTACATCTGGAGGTACGTATAAGCCTATTTCAAATGATGCTACTTATCTGATTGAAATTGAAGAATCAAATTCAAATTGTTTTGAGCTCAACACAAAAGGATTGGAAATTGATTTGTTTATCAACATGCGTAAACAAGCTTGTAAACTTGCTAATTATAAAACAAAAAATGGGCTACTCTACATAATGGCTTCTCTAGAAGCAGATGAACGAGGCTTAGACGATGTACTTATTTCAAACGATAAAGGTATTATCATTGAATCTACATCATCCAATCTTTTTGTAGTGAGCAACGGAGTGTTATATACCCCTAGTCTTGAAGACGGTTGTTTAGCTGGAACTATGCGTATGCAAATTATCAATCTCGCATTGGAAAATCAGATGAAAGTGTACGAATGTAGTATCATGCCTCAAAACTTACTTGTGGCTGATGAAGTTTTCCTCACCAATGCCATTAAAGGTGTTCTTTGGGTTGGAGGCTATCGTACAAAACGTTATTTCAATAATGTTTCAAGAAAATTTGTGGATTTACTGAACGCAACCCATTGTAAATAATTTGCCCTTGTTTTTTCACTTCTATTTGGGTTTTATTAAATAGACTGCATATATTTGAACTCTCTACAAATTGAAAAATATGAAATTACTGGAAGGAAAAGTTGCAATTATTACGGGAGCCTCAAGAGGTATTGGAAAATCTATCGCTCAAAAATTTGTTGAACAAGGAGCTATCGTGGCATTTACTTATGTTTCATCGGATGAAAAAGCGAAAGCGTTGGAGGCTGAATTAACAGCAAATGGAGGAATTGCAAAAGGATTCAAATCAAATGCAGGAGACTTTAACGCTGCTCAACAACTTGTGGATGATGTAATTGCTGCTTTTGGAACAGTTGATATATTGGTTAATAATGCGGGCATTACACGTGACACTTTATTAATGCGGATGTCTGAAGAGCAATGGGATGAAGTAATCAATACAAACCTTAAATCAGCTTTCAATCTAACAAAAGCTGTTATTAAACCAATGCTAAAAGCCAAGTCAGGTTCAATTATTAATATGTCTTCGGTAGTTGGTGTATCAGGAAATGCTGGACAAGCGAATTATGCAGCATCTAAAGCAGGAATGATTGGATTTTCAAAATCTGTTGCTCAAGAGCTAGGGTCTCGAAACATTCGATGCAATGCTATCGCTCCTGGTTTTATCGAAACAGAAATGACAGAAGTATTAGACCCAAAGGTAGTAGAAGAATGGAGAAGTTCCATTCCGCTTAAACGCGGTGGGTCTCCAGAAGATGTTGCTAATGCGACCGTGTTTTTAGGTTCAGACATGTCAACCTATATTACTGGACAAACATTACATGTCTGCGGTGGAATGTTGATGTAAGCGAAAGCATTCGAAAATATATAAAACGAAAAACGCCAATTGATTAACAATTGACGTTTTTCGTTTTAACTAACTAGGATATATTACGAGTTTTTCTACAACAATTTTGTAGTTCATGTCTTATTGTATTATTTTTTACGTCTCAAAAATAAAATAGATTGCCTGCTTTTAAATTCAGAGATAAGGTAAAAACACAATTCCTGCGACAATCAGGGATAAAATAGCCATAATTAGCACGGAAGCTGAAGCTACGTCTTTAGCAATCTTTATTTTGGGGTGATAATCTAATGAAATAGTATCAGCTAAATTTTCTATTGCTGTATTAATTAATTCCGCAAAAAACACAAATGCAATAACACTACATATTGCAATCCATTCTAGTCGTGAAATCCCTAACCACACCCCTACTCCAATAGCACATATTGCTGCTACTAAATGAATTCGCGCATTATGCTCTTCTCGAAACAATGAATTAAACCCTCTAAATGCGTGAGAAAAACTTTTAAAACGAGCTAATAACGAAAATGAGGATGAAGATTTCTTCATGGTTGTTTTATTGTTTTTAGTGAAAACATAGTTGTAAAGGAAGGATATAATAGGAACGCACGGTTTTACCATTTAGAATACCAGGACTCCAATTTGGAATTGATTCAAAAAGTTTCAATACTATTTCCAAATCATTCGTGCAAATTCCTTTTACTATCTCAAAATCAGATAATTCCCCATCTATTTCAACTACAAAACGAACGTAAATTTTCGATTTTGAATAATCACAATCGGACAACTGGTTCCATTGAATATTTTGATTAACGTACTTTAAAAATTCAATCTCACCACCAGGGAATTCAGGATATACATCAACTAATTCGTAGATTATTGAGTCTTCATAATTTTGAGAGAAGCACTGTATCGAATGTGTGTAAATTCCGCTTATTAGGAACAAAATCAGGTGAGTTTTAAAAAAAATAGTATTTTTGAAAATCATACATTCAAAACTACCAATAAAATTGTTTGATTTTGAAAGTTTCGAAAAAATGAATGATTTTTTGGTTGTTTATCCTATAAAACACAATAAAAATGTCAAAGCTAGTCATAATCTATTTTATTATTTTGGGGTTGAATAATTCGTCTTTTAGTTTTAGTCAACTATTAAATCAAGATAATTCTACATCTGAAACTGAAGAAAAATCAGTGTTGGCGCCTGAAATCATGCGTGACATTATTACTTTAGGTATTGGATTTGGTCAAGATTTTGGAGGTATTGGAGGTGCTATATTGGCTTATCCTCAGCGAAATATTGGTTTATTTTTTGGTGCTGGATATAATTTCTTAAAATTTGGATACAATGGTGGAGTTAAAATTCGTTTTACATCGAAACAATCATACAGACGTGCATATCCTTTTATCAGCGCAATGTACGGCTATACAACTACTTTAAACTTTAATCGGCTAGATAAACCTGAATTAAACAAAGAATTTCTTGGATTCACTGGTGGAATAGGCTTTGATTATCAATCCATAGATGGCGGCGTTTTTTCTTTGTGTGTATACATTCCTTTCCGAGGTCAAGACATCGATAATTACAGAGATGAACTGAAAACAGAGCACAATATTGAAACACGTCTGCTTCCATTTACTTTATCTATTGGATATCGATTCATTCTATTTAAAGAAGATAAGCTGAAAAAATACAAGATGTAATGGGAAAAGGAGTATAAAATCAATAACTCCCCACCCATCTTCTAATTATCCATTCTGCTGAAAACAAGATAATAATGAGTAGAAAAATCCACTTATAATCAATTAGGTTATTAAAATTCAGTTCTTGATAATTCACAGATGTTAAATCTTCTCTTGAGTCAATTTCAGTGTATAATGAATTCCACTCATTCAACGTAAACATTTTTCCATTGGATTGAGCAGCTATTTCATTCATTAATCCAAAATTTGAAGTCAAACTGAGTGATTCGAGTGTTGAAGGAGTTACTATCAACTCTCCTTTTTTCTCATATTTCACTCCCAAAAACGTACTCTTTGATACCCATTTATACACTCCTGCTTTAAGTTTACCCAAATTCAACCTGTAATCTGATTGCTGCGGCAAAAATGTATATGTAGCAATTTTTTCACCTGTTTCATCATTGAGTTGAAATGAAATTTCGGGAGTAGTGATTTGTTGAAATGCATCATTGTAGAATTCAGCTCTAAAAACAATATCGCTTCTTTCTGACGCCAAATAAGGAGGGAATATTCGCAACTTATCTGTATTCTTTTTCACCGTCAACAATTGCAATAACTTACCCCAAAATTCATCAAAGACTAGGTTGTCTTGGTAACGGTTGTATTCACTTAACTTCCATCTCCATATCCCTTCCCCATACAATACAGCTGCTTTATTATCTCCTCGATCAAAAATTGTCATCAATGGTTTTTCACTTGTTACAGCACCAATTTTTTGATACAACACAGTAGTTCCTATTTCGCGAACATTTCGAACAAAAGCTACCGTGAGAGGAGGAAAATCTTTCATCCTTTTCGCCAATTCTTCTGAAAACTTAATTCCGACAAAATTCGCATTAAGATGAGGTAAAACCATATCCGTTTTTCCAGTTGCATACCCTGAAGCACCCAAATTAAGATTTGTTGGGTCTGATCCCGCAGTTAAAATAGCCAAAAATGGCGTATTCGAATTACTCAATTCTTTCCAAAGTGCTAAATTGGATGAAGGATTGTGATATACTATCAAATCTGATTTCGGAATAGCAGATAGATTTTTAGCAAAGTGTACCTTTACCTCCGTGTTTTTATCTTTTTGAAGCACTGCTTGTAATACACCTATATCAGGATGAAGACCTCCAGCAATGATATCAATCTTGCGTTTACTGTCTAACACTTCAATATAAACCACTCGTGAATTATTCGTTAACGTGTATTCTTGCTCATTGGTATTAAACGTAGCGCGAATCGACTGAATTCCTTTCCCCACCGCTTCTGGTTGAAAAGAAAATGATTGTGAAAAATTATCCGTGCGGATTGCAACCTGTTCTTCTTTAACTAATTTGTTGTTGACAAACAAGGATAACACCCCATTTTTACCTTTGAGTTTAGAAGCCTCTAAATCAATTTTAACAGGAAATAAATTGCCCGAAAATGCAACTTGATTAACCGTTAAGTCAACGATACGCGCATCTCTCTTCATTGTCGTATCCCCAACCGCTACACTAAAAATGGGGGTAAAACTTAATTTGTCCGATTCCAAAATAGGATTAAATCCTTCATTATAATTCCCATCACTAATGAATACAACTCCACCTAAGTTTCTATTCAAATAAGCTTCACGAACAGTAGAAAATGGTAACGAAAGGTTAGATGCTTTACCAGAAAAATCACTTCGTAACGAATCGTATATTTCGTCAGTAAACGTAACCGTTTTCACATCAAATTTAACAGACAATTGATTTTCGAGGGTAGTTATTTGGTTAGGTAATTCATTCTTAACCGCTAAAGAATCTTGATAATTAAGCATTGAAGCCGAACCGTCTAATGCGATCACAATTAACGGTTTTTCTGTTCGATAGTGACTCGATTGATAAAGTATTCCTAATAATAACCAAAATACGATGGTCAATGCAATTCCTCTGAGGGCAAACAATACCAATCGAATTGGGGTTGAAAAAACAGCGTTATTGGGTTTCCACAAATAATAGAATGCGCTTATACCAAATGCTACAATTGCTAATGGCACAGCCCAAATGAGTGAAATTTCAGCAAACAAATTCATCCCGTAAAATTAGTGAAAGAATTGTGCATTCAGATACTTAATTCAATAAATTAACTCCAAACGCACCAACTTACAAGGTTTAGCTAACGATGATTTGATCTTTTTCAAAAAGAACGTCAAGTTAAATAAGTAGTAGTGACCATTCAACTTGACGCAGAATACCTATTTAGTGGTTATTTATTTCTTTTCTTCTTTGAAGTTAGCAAGTCGGTACTGTATACCTAGACCCAATACTTGTTTAAACTGTGTACGTGGAGCCATATAAGTTCCCCCTGCACCATCACTTACAGCAACACGCATGTCATCATCATACAATAAGTTCAGCTGCAAAGTAGCAGAAAACCAGCTATTGATTTTAAAATTGAAAAGCACCTCTGCATTGACATCAATATTTTGAGGTTTTTCAAGATAATTCGAGAACAATTCAAGTCGCGATTGCAACAAAATATTTTTCATAATTTCTTTCTTATACAACACCCTTATATAAGCCCCTAATTCAGCTCGAAAACGATCTCCTTGACGGATAACATTACCCAAACCATCTAATTCAGCAGCTCGAACACCAAAAGCACCTTCATTTGCTAATCGCTGATCATTTACAAAGGTAAATTTCCCTGTAGCAGGAGCCATCAACACGGTGAAGTGCTCATTGGGAGTAAAATTCACCCCTAATGCGAGAATAGAATACCCAGGAGCCATGAATCGTGAATTTGGAACAGAATCATTCGGAAAAATATAACCATCTAAAAATTGTGTTCTAAAATCTGCTAAAACAGAAAAATACCATTTTTCCCTAATTTTGTATGCATAATTGGATCCTAAAAATAGTTGATCATCCGTTTTTTGCATACGTGGTTCATCAAAATATTGCACACCTCCTAGTGCTAATCGAACTTCATTTGTCCACTTGGAACTATTTTTAGCATAATCAAAATTTGAATTTACAAAAGCTAGCGCTGATACGTTATTTCGTCCACCCGCTGCCCAGTTTACAAAAGCAGATTGAGTAGCATTAAATCCAAAAACATTACTGATTTTCCAGTTTTTAGGAGGAGTTACAATCGAATCTTGAGCAAAAACTCGATTAATAAATAGTAATGCAAATAAGATTGCAGTAACATTCAATAATTTCATTCTGTTATTTTTTTTTGGCAAAAGTACTTTTTTATTCGTCAAACAGTAACATTCATTCTACAAAAATGTTCAACGCATAAACCAGAAATAATAGGATACCTCCTTTCATGTATTTTCATTATTAATTTCAAAATGAAATACCTAAATTCGTCCAGAAAAAAAGTGAAAAACAATAATACAATGAAAGAAGTTTACATTATATCGGCAGTCAGAACTCCGATTGGAAGTTTTGGAGGAAGCTTATCAACCATACCTGCACCTCAATTAGGAGCAATAGCTATTAAAGGTGCAGTATCAAAAGCAGGTATCGATAAAGATATCATCCAAGAAGTTTACATGGGTAATGTGTTACAAGCTAACTTGGGACAAGCTCCTGCACGTCAAGCTGCAATTTTTGCTGGGTTAAACCAAAATGTACCGTGTACAACAGTTAACAAAGTTTGTGCTTCAGGTATGAAGGCTATTTCAATGGCTGCACAAAGTATCATTGCAGGTGATAATGATGTTGTCGTTGCAGGTGGAATGGAAAACATGAGCTTGGTTCCCCACTATTTTAATGCACGTTTAGCGACAAAGCTTGGCGATGTGAAAATGGCAGATGGAATGGTGAAAGATGGTCTTACTGATGTATACAACAATGTACACATGGGGAATTGTGCTGAATTATGCGCAAAAGAACGTCAAATTTCGAGAGAAGATCAAGATAACTTCGCTATTGAATCTTACAAGCGTTCTGCAGCAGCATGGAAAGCTGGGAAATTTGACAATGAAATCGTTCCTGTTGAAGTTCCTCAGCGCAAAGGAGATCCTATTATTGTCAAAGAAGATGAAGAATATTCGAACGTAATGATGGATAAAATCCCTGGATTGCGTCCTGTATTTGATAAAGACGGAACAGTAACAGCGGCAAATGCATCCACGCTTAATGATGGTGCTTCAGCATTAATCTTAGCATCAAAAGAAGCTGTAGATAAATATGGGTTAAAACCTATCGCGAAAATCGTTTCCTATGCAGATGCAGCTCACGCTCCTGAGTGGTTTACAACTGCTCCAGCACAAGCAATTCCAAAAGCATTGGCAAAAGCAAATTTATCTACTGAGGATATTCACTATTGGGAATTAAATCAAGCGTTCGCTGTAGTTGGATTAGCAAATATTCGTGAGCTTGGATTAGATGCATCGAAAGTAGATGTAAATGGTGGAGCTATTTCATTAGGACACCCTCTTGGGAACTCAGGTTCTCGCATTATTGTAACGTTAATCAACGTATTAAAGCAAAACAATGGCAAACTTGGTGGCGCTGGTATTTGCAACGGTGGTGGCGGTGCTTCTGCAATGATTATCGAAAACATCTAGTTAAACGTAATATGGGCTGTTGTTCTGATTTAAGTGAAATCTTGGATTAGAATGACAGCTTTTTTTATTCGCTTTACACGCCTACTCCTTCTATATTTTAATCAAAATCAATTAATTTCTATCTATCCATGTAACGTGGAACGATAATTGTATTTATATTGCAGATTGTAATTGCCTAGAATAATTACAAAACCAACTAAATAGCGACACATGAAGTTAATTCAATTGTTAATAAGCTTTTTAATCTCAGTAAGTGTTACTGCGCAACTTACTGATCCTCATCATTGGGAACATGAACTATTGGCAATTTGTAACGAAACTGAAAACTCCGACTTGTGTTTCGTCAACCCAGGAAACCTACATTCGGAGAAGTGGAATGAGCTTGCTCAACCTATTTTTTGGCAAAAAATCATGCGCCTTTCTCCTGACTCATGCATCATAAACATCGGTAGAACTAGGGAAATTGTACAAATCACAAGTGTAAAATCGTGGAATAGCTTAACAGATCCACAAAAAGATGCATTTCGTGATTCAGTTCGAGCAGCACGAGGATTTTCCAGTGACGAAAAAATATACATGACTACAGGTAAAAACGATTTTTATCAATTTAATGCCGTTATTCCAACAATTACTCGTGGAATAGAAGTATTCAATGACAATGGAGTTGATCCTTGGTATGCACAAGCTATACTTTTAATCGAAAGTCCTGGTAAACTAGCCAAATCAAATGTGGGAGCTTATGGTGCCTTTCAATTAATGAAGGGCGTGGCAATAAACATGGGATTAAAAGTAAATGGTACAATTGACGAACGCCAAGATTTTGACAAGTCTGCTTGGGCTGCAGCAAAACTTATTCGAACCATTTGCATTCCTGAAGCAAAAAAAATATTAACTAAGCATGAAATAACGTACAATGAAAATGAATTGTGGTTCAGATTGTTTGTGCTACACATTTACCACGCTGGTTCTGGAAATGTTGCTCAAGTGATGAATGTCATCAATCCTAAAGAAGGTGGTCAACAATTAATTACCCAAATGTGGCAAACGAAGGCGGGGCATTTTGGAAATGCTTCACAGAATTATTCCCAATTGGCACTTGCTTCATTTTTAGTACTAAACGAATTACTAGTTGGTCTGTAATTTTTATTGGACAGCGAATTGCTTGCGTACAGACAATCCAAATAAGTATATTCCAGCAACCATTAAAAAATGGCTCAAATCTTCCCTATTCATCCATTGATGCAAGTCAATTTTGAGTAGATATAAAAATACCGAAGGCAACATTATCAGAACTCCCATCACAACATAACGTATATGTGCATATCCTTTTCGCCATAAATAGTACCCGTAAAATCCACAGAAACCTATGAACGTAACCATCGTATCAACTGCTATAAAGAAAAACTTCCAATTTGCGTAAGCAATTGTCAATACTAGCACCCCTTTCAGAATAATCACCCATTGCCATCTTGTCTTTGTTGTTGGCCTTAATATGCTAACTTCTAACATTGCAAAAGCAGCGAAAATTGATGACAACACACCAATTGACCAAGAAGGAATTTTACCGTAAAACCACCAGTAATTCCAAAATATATGGGATAGTCCTCCACAAAATGCTGCAATACCAAACGTCATGAAAAACAGACGCCAATATTTTGCATAATTTGAACGAATATTCTTCGTGCTATTGTAGGAATAAATACATGTAGCCACAATCAATAAATTGGTGACAAACGCCATTGGTTCAAGCAAATCCAAACCAAATAACACGAATTTTATTTTTTCTTCATCTAACATTAGAGCGCAAATATAAATACTTTGGATTGAAATTAATTCGCAAACGCATCAAAATTATGGTAAATTTGAATGATGAAAGCATTAGTTATTGGAGCAACGGGATTATCTGGAAAAGCAACCATCAATCAATTGATTTTAGACGAACGGTTTACCGAGGTTGTCGCATTTTCAAGAAGACCTATCGCTATCATTCATCAAAAATTTAAGAATGAGGTAGTAGACTTCAATTCCATTGAAGAGTGGAGTCATCTTTTAACTGGCGACATACTATTTTCAGTACTAGGCACAACAAAAAAAGATGCTGGATCAACAACACAACAATATTTAGTGGATTATACCTATCAGTATGAGTGTGCATATCATGCTGCCCAACACAAGGTACACACATTATGTTTAGTTTCATCTGTGGGAGCTAATCCCCGCTCCCCTATCTTCTATTCAAGGATAAAAGGAGAACTTGAAGAAGCTGTATTGAAATTGCAGTTTAGCACGATTCGAATATTAAGACCTGGTCCTATAACGGGACAGCGTGAACGAAAACGCTTAATGGAAAACATTAGTGTATCGATAATTCGCTTTTTGAATTCGATTGGATTATTCAAAAAATACAGACCAGCAGAAGGTTTAGATATTGCCAATGCATTAATAAATGCGGCATTTGATAGTCCAAAATTACGTGAAAAAACATATGAATTAAATCAGGTGTTTACCATTGCTAACAAGCAATAGAAACCTTATTTCTTCTTTTTTTTCTTTTTTTTCTTTCCCGGTAAAGCGTCATCTTCATCGCCTTCACTCTCTTTAGGCGTGCCCTCGGTCAAACGTCCAAATTCATCGTATTTACGAAACAATACGAGCTGATTTTTCTCGTATATAAATTCTGATTTTAACTTACCATTTGGGTAATACTCTTCAAAACGTCCTTCTTTAGCTCCTCTTTTGTATACTTCACGAACTTGAATATCGCCATTGATAAAGAACGTAGTGAATTCGCCATCTTTTAAGTTTTTATTGAAATTCTCAACTTTTAAGATTGCCCCATTATTATAATAATACTCTTGTTTTCCGTCCTTGATACCCGCTTTAAAGTTCAATCGTTTTGAAACTTGCCCATCCTCGAAATACGAAATCAGTAACCCATCTAACACTCCGTTTTTATAACTAACCTCTTCTTTTATTTTTGACCCTTTATAGTAAGTAGTCTTTTTCCCATGTAATCTACCGTTCGAATAAAATTCCCACAATGTCGTATCACCTTTAGGTCCAAAGTAAATATGCTCACCGTGTTTTTCTCCATTCAAATAATTCATAATCCAAGCTGTCTGTGCAGTTCTATCGTAAAAATAAGTCCACTTTCCATTTTCTTTCCCCACTGAATGACTCCGTATAACTTGCATACAACCGGTTTCGTAATAAGTGGTATCAACACCATCCTCACGACCGTTGACAAAGCGAATACGATGCTCTCTTAATCCGTTGTTGTGACATGTTTCGCATTCTCCAGTATATGGACTTCCTGAACCTCTACTAAACATAATGTCTAGATTTTCGTCGTAATCTAATTTTGAGTTACAATCTACGACACCTACCAACTGACCACATTCCCACTCTACGAAACGAGACTTTGCGCGCTCTTCGGCCTTTGCATAACATGGTTCAGGTTTATTCGTTTCAAATTGACCGAATGCGAATCCAAGCATCAAAAAACTTACAAAAATCAATATCGTCTTCATGAGAAAAGCGTTTAATTAAATAACCTTACTTGATATAACGTTCAAATGCTTTTTTAAATTCATCATACACTTGAACCGTAGTTTTATTTTCGTAATCAAAACACACTAAACGGGACTCGCCTTTACATTTAATTTTCTCACCAACACGTAATGTGTAAGCAAGCGTAAAACTAGTATTACCTATCGTCTCTGGCTTAACCTCAATATCGACCACATCAGTAAGGAAAACGGGCTCTAAATATTCTATTTCATTTTTTCGCAATACAATACCTTTATTCACCCAATCCCATTTCGAACCCAATTCACTTGTTAAAAAATGCATGCGTGCAGTTTCAAAATAATTGAGGTAAACGGCATTATTTACATGCCCCATCATATCAACATCACTAAATCTAATTTGTATTCTTAGTATATTACTCATAATTGTGAATTTGTTCTTGTTTGAATTGTGTACAAAAATCAGACCTGATTTTTATCCAATGAAGAATATATTGAATTGTTACTCACAAATTCAGGCACTAATTTTTTCATATCCGCTACAATTTGAAAATTGTCTTGTGAATCAAATTTGCTAATCAGTTCATCAATTTGCTCATCGATTGATGAATCAACTTCACGCACTTTAGCAATTAAGATTTTCTTATTGTGAGTAGGAAGTGTATTTTCTTCCGTTGCCAATAATTCTTCATAAAGTTTTTCACCAGGTCTCAATCCTGTTACTTTTATCTTAATGTCACGACCTTCTTCTAACCCAGATAAGCGAATCATTTTTCGTGCTAAATCTATAATTCGCACAGATTCTCCCATATCAAACACATACACTTCCCCACCATTCCCCATTGCTCCTGCTTCTAATACAAGTTGACACGCCTCAGGTATTGTCATGAAATAACGTGTAACACGCTCATCGGTAACAGTTATGGGACCACCATTTTCTATCTGTTTTCTGAAAAGTGGAATCACAGACCCGTTCGATCCTAATACATTTCCAAATCGTGTAGTAATAAATTTAGTTTTATTCTTGAAATTAGCCTTTTGAGCATACATTTCAGCGATACGCTTTGAAGCCCCCATTACGTTGGTAGGATTTACAGCTTTATCTGTCGAAATCATAATGAATTTAAACACATCAAACTCAACCGATAAATCCACCATGATTTTTGTCCCTTTCACATTGGTCATAATGGCTTCAGATGGATTATCTTCCATTAAAGGGACATGTTTGTATGCAGCTGCATGAAACACATAATCGGGTTTAAAGGTTTTGAATACCTTTCGCACACGGTGTTTACTCGTTACATCTGCTATTACAATTTCCAAATTGGATGCAGAACCAGCATGAATCAATTCATTATGTAAATCATATAACCCAGATTCTGCCTGATCCAATAAGATTATTTTTTTAGTCCCAAATTGGTCGATTTGTCGAACTAATCCACTTCCTATCGAACCTGCTGCTCCAGTTACCAGCACTGTTTTACAAGAAAGCTCTTTTGAAATCAAATCTGTACTTAGGTGAATTTCTTCTCTGCCTAATAAATCTTCAATTTTAACTTTGCGAATCTGCTTCGTAGAAAACTCCCCATTAATCCAACTTTTTGCACTTGGCACATTCATTACCTCTACATCATATTCCAAACAGATGTCCACCACCTTATTTTTATTTACTTTATCTGGTTTTTGAATGGCTATGATAATTTTACTCACCGAATTCGAAGCCAACAATTGACTCAAGTCGTCAGTATGATATATGGTTACACCTTCAAGTCGCGTATGTCTAAGCTTGCGATTATCATCAATAAATCCGATAATATTATAGGAAATACGAACATCTTTTTCAATTGTACGCTTGGTGATTAAGCCTGATATTCCTGCACCATAAATAATTACATTTTCGATAGTTTTTTGTTTTCTTTTTGCTGATTCGAGGTAAATCAACTTCACAGAAAACCTAAAAAACACCAGTAATGAAAATGAAGCCAAATATTCGACAATCAATATTGAAATCGGTAAAAAGTACCTGTCATCAAAATAGTGATAACGGATAGGTACTAACACAAAAAATATTGCTGTGGAAGTTGACACTGCAAAAAACATGCGTTTTAAGTCATGCGTTGAAGTGTGTCTAACCATTCCCAAATGGGTTTTAAAAAGCAAAAACACAACTAATTTGACTACAATAAAAATAGGCAATGCCTTTAGTAAAATTGGTAGTTCTTTATTGAGAATATCTTTTGAAAACTCAATGTCAAATCGAACTAGATAAGCTAGTGTCAGCGCACATAACGATATAAAAATATCAATAAGTAATATTAGCCATCGAGGCACATTGGATCTAGGTAAAAAATGCATATTGCTTAAGCTGATTGAATTAGCGCTATATTCTTAGCAAAAATAAACTATTGTAACTACAGTAACCAATAAAAATTACAATTATTGTTCACAACCTTAAGTTAACAACGTATCTGTTAAATCATAAAATAATTACATTTGCCCCAAATTCAATCAACTTGAATGAGTAATTTAGAAAGATATTATACTACTACTCTTAGTGAAATACCTGATGAAGAGCTCCATTTTAATAATTAATAAAACAAAATAATAGACACCATGAAAAATACAGCATTAAACGAGGTACATATAACGTTAGGAGCAAAAATGGTTCCTTTTGCAGGATACAACATGCCTGTTCAATACGAGGGTGTAAATAGCGAACATGAAACTGTTCGCAATGCGGTGGGTGTTTTTGACGTCTCTCATATGGGCGAATTTTTACTGTCTGGTCCAAAAGCACTTGACCTGATTCAAAAAGTTTCTTCAAACGATGCTTCTACATTAACAATTGGCAAGGCTCAATATTCTTGTTTACCTAATCTTACTGGTGGAATTGTGGATGATTTAATTATCTACAAAATAAAAGAAGAACAATACTTGTTAGTGGTCAATGCTTCAAATATTGAGAAAGATTGGAATTGGATTAGTCAACACAATGACATGGGTGTAGACATGCGAAACTTATCAGACGACTACTCTCTTCTCGCTATCCAAGGACCAAAAGCGGTCGAAGCAATGCAAAGTCTCACTTCGATTGATTTAGCAGCTATTAAATACTATCATTTTGAAGTAGCAGATTTTGCTGGAATTGAACATGTAATCATTTCGGCAACAGGTTATACAGGGTCTGGAGGATTTGAAATATATTGTAAGAACACCGAAGTAAAGCAAGTTTGGGATAAAGTTTTTGAAGCTGGAGCACCATATGGAATTAAACCAATTGGATTAGCCGCTCGCGATACATTGCGTTTAGAAATGGGATTCTGTTTGTACGGGAATGACATCAACGACGAAACATCACCTTTAGAAGCAGGTCTTGGATGGATTACAAAATTCACAAAAGACTTTATCAACTCTGCCAATCTTCTTCAACAAAAAGAGGCTGGTGTAACGCGAAAACTTGTTGCATTCGAAATGATTGACAAAGGAATTCCACGCCATGATTATGAAATTGCTGATTCGAACGGAACTATTATAGGTCACGTAACATCTGGGACGATGTCTCCATCTATGAAAATAGGTATTGGATTAGGTTATGTACCTACTAACTTTAGTACTATAGATACTGAAATATTTATTGTTGTCAGAGGAAAACTACTGAAAGCAAAAATTGTAAAACTCCCTTTTTACAAAAAGTAATTGCTACTTCAATACCACATTTGATTGCAAAAAATAGAACGCCATTATTCATCCGTCTTGAATAATGGCGTTTTTACGTTGTTGTTATCCGTGTGAATTTCAACATTGAGTTACTCATTTTACAAACGCATCGTCCACTATTTTTAGGCGCTGTTGCTGAAATAATTAGTATCAGAAAATAACACCTCGTTATTTAATTTTAGTTTTTAACATATTTTTCTTAAAAAAATCACATCTTATCTAGTCAATTTTAATACAACAAATCATTTGTTATTGTAGATTTGCCGTGAAATTTAAAGTTAACAGAAGCTTAACTTGAGTTTAACGTTCTTTGATCATCGTTTTTTGAATACAGTTGGATGAAGTTTGAAGTTACTATTATTGGATAACTTACGAAGCGAATATTTATCACAGAAGACTAGTAAGTAGTCGGTATTAAGGGCTTTTGAAAATTTCCATTAATTTAATCGAATATCATCTTAATCTGAGCAAAAAACGTTTTTTATTATTTAGTTAACGAAATTGTGGAATATTTAGACAATTAGATGTCTTTATTTCCATAATAATTACTTTATTTGAACATTATCAATAAACCAGATATGATAACTCAAGAAAAAAAGAAACCCGGGATGTATGAAAGCGTCCAAAAACAGTTTGATAAAGCTGCTGATATAATGGGGTTAGATCAAAACATTCGTGCGATTTTATCGACTACGAATACTGAAATCATCGTTCATTTTCCTGTAAAATTGGACAGTGGTAAAGTTGAAATATTTACAGGGTATCGTGTACAACACAACAATGCCCTTGGCCCGTACAAAGGTGGTTTAAGATACCACCCAGAAGTGGACATCAATGCAGCTAAAGCGCTTGCAACTTGGATGACATGGAAGACATCACTAGCAGGATTACCTTATGGTGGTGGTAAAGGTGGTGTTCAATTGAACCCAAAAAATTATTCAGATGGTGAATTGGAGCGTATCACACGTCGATTTACTTTTGCACTTGGTGATAACATCGGTCCTGAATATGATATACCTGCTCCAGATGTGAATACGAATGCACAAATGATGGCTTGGATTGCGGACACCTATATGTCCACTAAAGCTCCTTCAGAACGTTCTAAATTCATGCACGTCGTAACAGGTAAACCAGTTGGTTCTGGTGGTCTTGAAGGACGTGATCGTTCTACAGGTTTTGGTGTAGTTGTTACGATTCGTGAGTGGGCTAAGCTTCGAAATGTATCGTTAGAAGGGAAAAAATATATTGTACAAGGGTTTGGTAATGTTGGTCAATGGGCATCTGTTTTCATGAAAGAAAGTGGAGCGATATTGGTTGGCGTTCAAGACGCAACAGGTACTATCTATAAAGAAAGTGGAATTGACCCAGAAGCGTTAATAAATTACACTGCAAACAATAATGGTGGCGTAAAAGATTTCCCAGGTGCTCCTGAGGTGGATGGTACTGATTTCTTCGCTTTAGATTGTGACATCTGTATTCCTGCAGCATTAGGCAACCAAATTACAGAAGAAAATGCACCTCGTATCAAGGCTACACTTATAGCGGAAGGGGCAAATGGTCCGACAACTCCCGAAGGTGATGCAATACTTGCCTCTAAAGGAATTGACGTAATTCCAGATATTCTGTGTAACTCAGGTGGTGTAATCGGAAGTTACTATGAATGGCTGCAAAATAGAAACGGTGAAATCTGGACTATGGAGGACGTAATTGGTCGCCTTCAAAAGAAACTAGAATTATCTTTTGCCAGTGTCGTTAATGTAGCAGACGAACATAAAACGGACTGGAGAACAGCTGCTTATATTCAAGCAATTAAACGAATTGAATTAGCTTACAAACAAAGAGGTGTATTCCCTTAATTTGAAATGCAATCGATAGGTATATTAAAAGAGCAGAATGGTGACCCACGTGTATGCGTGGGTGCCATGACTGCAAACAAAATCATTAAAGACCTTGGATTTGAGGTTTTTGTAGAAAAGAATGCCGGGCTAGAGTCCGGCTTTTCTAATGAAGATTATAGCGAAGCTGGTGCTACGGTTATTGACCGCAAAGAGGTGATCGAAAAGGCAGACATACTTTTATTTATCAACCATTTTCGTTTACCCGATCTTAAGGAACGTAAGATTTTCATTGGTATAATTAATCCGTTATTTCACTATAACCATTTGATGGATTATATGAAACCGGAGATGAATTTATTCAGTCTTGATTTATTACCACGTACAACGAAAGCGCAATCGATGGATGTATTGTCTTCCATGGCTTCTCTTTCCGGGTACAAAGCGGTAATTAAAGCTGCTGAAGTTCACAACTCAGTTATTCCAATGTTTACTACTGCTGCGGGTACAATTCGACCTGCTAAAGTATTGGTGATTGGCGCAGGAGTTGCTGGTCTTCAAGCAATTGCTACAGCAAAACGATTAGGTGCCATGGTAGAAGCTTTTGATGTGCGAAGTGCTGCTGGTGAAGAGGTTCGAAGTCTTGGAGCAAAATTCATTGAGGTAGAAGGAGCACAAGAAAATGCAAGTGCTGGTGGATATGCAATTGAACAATCGGAAGACTTTATCCAACGTCAAAAAGCATTGATTGATAAACATGTATCGGAAGCTGCCATCGTTATTTGCACGGCTAACATTCCTGGCAAAAAAGCTCCTCTGTTAATTGAAGCGGAAAGCGTAGAGAAAATGAAATTTGGCTCTGTAATTGTCGATTTAGCTTCTGAGCAAGGTGGAAACTGCGCTTTATCTCAAGATGAAAAAATCATCGTTCACAATGGGGTAAAAATTGTAGGTAGTTCTTTTCTAGCTCGCGAAATTCCAACCACATCGAGTCAAATGCTTTCTGGAAACTTTTTTAATTTTCTCAAACATTTTAAGATGATTGAAGAAGGCGAAGTTCAAAATGACCCTATTGTTGACGGATCTCTAGTGATACGTGCTGGAAAATTAGTCAATGAACGCGTGAAAAGCTTTTTAGTTTAATTTTATACATCCAAATCTTTTTAACATGCTCGAATTTTTTAGCGAAAATCAACACATGATTTATTTTCTAATCCTATGCATTTTCTTGGGAATAGAAATCATTGCCAACGTACCAGCTATTCTTCACACTCCTTTAATGTCTGGTGCAAATGCTATTTCTGGTGTTATTTTAGTGGGTGCCATCGTAATCATGCAACGTATTGAATCGGATGATTACGTAAGTTTAACACTGGGAACACTTTCTGTTTTCCTTGGAGCATTGAATATCGCTGGCGGTTTTTTTGTAACAGGTAGAATGCTTTCCATGTTTGGTGGGAAGAAAAAAAGATAATTATTTACCAAATCAACTTGGTATTTTATACACAATTCAATGACAGCAATTTTAGAAATTAGTTATTTAGTAGCCATGCTTTCGTTCATTATCGGATTGAAGTATTTATCTTCTCCAGGTAAGGCGAAACATGGAAACATACTGGCGGGAGCAGGAATGACATTTGCCGTAATCATCACGTTAATTAGTAGCTTTTACAACCAGACCGTAAGCATCAACTTGATTCTTATACTACTCGCAATTATTGCAGGAACGCTAGTAGGAAAGCGCATGTCTGACAAAGTGGAAATGACTGCAATGCCTCAATTGGTATCCTTTTTTAACGCCATGGGTGGTGGTTGCGCCATGTTACTGGGTATTATTGAAGCCAATCAAAGTGGATCAGACTCTTCCGTTGCGGCACTTTCATTGTTGTGGTCTGGATTAATCATTGGTGCAGCATCTTTTTCAGGAAGTATCATTGCCTATCTCAAACTGGCAGGAAAACAAAAAGACAAACGCACACGTGCTATTATGTACATTTCTCGTGCACTCATCGTAAGTTTTATCGTGATTCCAATTCTTTATGTATTCAATTTAGTTGGATTAGGAATTGTACCTATCACCTTAATTCTGGCAACACTAGCTCTAGTATATGGTGTGCTTTTTGTACTTCCTATAGGTGGTGCAGATATGCCAGTTGTCATTTCACTTCTGAATTCATTAACGGGTGTGGCAACTGCATTAGCAGGTATTCTGTATCAAAACAACATCATGATTGCAGGTGGTATCTTTGTGGGAGCTGCTGGAATTTTATTGACGTTGTTGATGTGTAAAGCAATGAATCGTTCCATATTTGCCGTTATCGGCGGTAAATTCAATGGTTCGGGAGCTAGTTCTGGTGAAGAAGAAGAAATTGAAATTAAACCAACAACGATTGGCGAAACAGCTACTAAATTAGCCTTTGCACAAAAAGTAGCTATTATCCCTGGATATGGTTTGGCTGTAGCTCAAGCACAGCATTTGTGCAGCCAATTGCAAGCGCTTTTGGAAGAAAAAGATACCGAAGTACATTACATTATTCATCCCGTTGCGGGTCGTATGCCAGGTCACATGAACGTATTATTAGCTGAAGCTGACGTTCACTATGACAAATTAAAAGAAATGGATCAGGTGAATGATGAAATGGGAGAATATGACGTAGCCATTATCATTGGCGCTAACGATGTCGTTAACCCAGCAGCGGAAAGTGACGAAAACAGCCCGATATACGGTATGCCTATCATCAAAGCATACAATTCACGCGAAGTTGTAGTAATTAAACGTGGTATGAGTAAAGGATACGCTGGAGTTGAAAACAAACTCTTTGGATACGACAATTGCCAACTGCTATTTGCTGATGCTAAAATTGCGTTAAGTGGTTTGATAAATGAATTGAAAGTATTGTAAAACAAAATGTTAACTCGGTAGATATTGAAAAGAGTGGTTTGTTAACCGCTCTTTTTTGTATAGTTGTGTTGGATTAAACCTTCATTTACAACCATATTCTCCACAAACCATTCTCTATCAATTCCTATTTAGAAACGAAATATCGGATGAGCCGTCTAGTTGATTCAGGATTGTTTTTAGCATGCGTTCAGGTTTTTTCTCTTTGCGCAATCTTTTATTCAATCGCTTAGCTTGTTTATCCTCGCGCGTAGCAAACAACATCAAATAGTTGAACACATCAAACTGACGATTGTATAATTCACCCCATTTCATCCAATCATCTTTTTCAGATTCAAGTTGGTGAATCATGTAAGGCCATAAGTTTGTAGTGACATTACTGAAAAAACGCTTTTTAACTTTAATTTCAATGTCATTATCTCCTGTATAAGGATTGTAAGCCAAATAAGTATACTGCGCACCTAAACGAACGAGCATGCTATCAAATTCAGTTGCTTTTAATGACCACGAACTTATCGAATCCATTAACACTAAAAATTTATTCCCTAGCAACATTGCGGACTCATAATCATCTGTTTGTGCATATTCTTGAAGTTTTAATTGCGCCTTATTTTTCATCCATTTCGAATAAATTTCACTTGCAATACCTTCCGAATGCTCAATCTTAGATTGCAAATTTTGATAATTCTCCACCATCAAATCTTCAAGTTGTTTCAGGTTCCCCTCTCTTTTCAACAGCATTTCAGCTTCTTGCGTTACCTCTATCTGTTGATTTAACACGACTTGGTGCGCCACTAATAACAAATTAATCTCCTTAAAAATAGCGAGCGTATCTCCATTGAATCGAATTAGAGGTAGATGAAGTTCAACTGAATCGTGTACCTCTGCCACAGCCACACTATCCGAATTAATTGCTTTTATCCAATGCAAGACACCTTGTTCATAACGATTTTTATAGGTAAACAAGGGAGATTCTGTACGGTAAAGAAGTGAGTCTATTAAATCAAGTCGTTTGTTCATGAGTTGCAAAAATGAAATAGTCACATCCAATTCTGGGCTTCTTGAACGGTGAATCAACATATTACCAGTCAAATGTTTAGAAATTAATTCTTTTTGACTTACTATCAAATTTTTACACGCTACAATTTGCATCGATTCACTTTCACTAATCGGGTATTCCAATTGTCGAAATACAGGCACATCACGCATGACATCAAAAGGGAAAATGGGTAAGGCCCATCCCTTTAGGTAATAATCGTTTAGAAACAAGGTCAATAATTCGGAAGCGAGTCCTTTGTATTCATCAACCTCAAATCGTGCATCGCCAATTCGAATTTCACCTGTTTGGTCGTAGCGTTTTTTATTGTTTAAAAATTCAACATTACGTTCCAACAAATGAATGTATTGTTGTCCTCCTATTGTAGTCTGAACTTCTGTAAGCAACCCGCTATTGTAGACATGAACTTCTTTAACCTGTTCGTTTTGTTCATTAATGTATTCATAATTCCAAGAACCGCGTGCTACTCCATTTACATCACAATTTCCTTTTAACATGTAACGTTGAGTTGAAAACTTATCCTCCATCAAAATACTTCCTGTGGGCTTCCCCTTTGAAAGCTGCATTTCGATTGACAATAGCGATCTCGAGGTTACTCCATCTCCATTAATACTATCCAATTTAAACACCCACTTTCCTTCTGCACTTCCTTCGTTGAAACTTCCTTCCCATTTCATGCGCTGGCCTGCTGTCTGAAAAACTGGACGTATGGTGTTCCCAGGACTCACCGTATAGTTCCATTCTGCCTGTTCCCACACCCACTTACCTACGGGTAAATGATTTTTCGTCGTTCCTTTCACCAAATACGTACGCAATTTTGTAGAATCAATTTCGCGCCATCGAATTTCGTATTTTCCGTTTTTAGGCAATATCGAATCGACGTACGAGTCAGTTTGTCTAATCTCTCCTTGCTTTCCATAACTATCGTTAAAAATTGTAACTTGTTGAGAAAGGGAAGTAAAATGAATCCCAAAAAACACGATAAAGAAGATCCTTAGTTTATTCATTTGTCGGTTTTTTGATAAATGTTTGCATCAAATCGTCCATGTTATACGAAATTCCAAACTGAAGTATGTGATCAATATGCGCTGTTGGTTTTCCTATCACTTGAGCAAACTGATTCATGTATCCTAGCTGAAAATTGAGTTTTGGACTAACTTGAAACCCAATTCCTACAAAAAAACGATTTCGATCAAATAATTTGGAAGGATTATTACTAAAATTAATCATAATCTCATCATTCAACGCCACGAAAAAATGCCTTAAATGAGGTGTAATCGAATACAATGGAAGTAGTGTTTGAAAACGATACCTCATCCGATGATCAATGCGCGACGTACCATTCGATAAATTCTCTAAAAACCGTTGCTCTAACCGGTAACGGTGCTCCATGAAAATTGCACGTGATTTTTGACGTAATATTAACTGCTGCCACGTACGATGCTCGGACACACGAGCTGCATTTACATAAGATTCGGAAGGGTTATTGTATACGTAAGCATAACCTACAGTACCCATTGCATAAGGTTTTATGTATACATTTAAACCTGTTCGTAAAACCAAACTCTCTGTTGTGTGTTTAATGAAATAGTTGCGAAGTTGGGCTTCTGAGTGAATACCAATGTATTTGTTCAACTTGTTATCACCTATATAAGCTATCCAATAACCACCTTGGTTAGGTTCAACTTGTTGCTGTTGTCCTAATATGGTAGTCGTTAAAAACAAAACTGCTGAAACGCACACTACTTTTGTATTGAAAAAAGCAATTCTAAAACGCACTATTTTTGTTTTTTATGAATTACAAATGTAACTATTCTAAACGGTTTTGAGGTCTATTTCTGAGACTTGATTCGGCAGATTTAACAATAAATAACAGCGTCTAATTAACAGTATAGTGAACCACTATATTATCCAAACAATTTTAGAAAAAACAGTATCAGTCATTTGTAAAATAACTAATTTTGCTCATGCATGAAATTGAACCTCACTATAACTGGCGCGGGTATTACACCGCTGAAACGGATCAACATTCGCCCTTTTTTGGTCGTGAGTATAGTGAGTTCGAATTTTCTCAAGCGATTTACAATTTCTACATTCATCCTCAATGGGATAGTTTTGGGTCGAACACCTTGTTTATTAAAATCTTATTTGTCGACTACGAAGAGGGTTATTGCATCATCGAAATGATTGGTGAATGGAATGATGCGATTAACAATGACATCATGTTTTTAAAAAGGGACGTCATTGAACAAATTGCTGATTGTGGGATTAATAAATTTATCCTAATTGGTGAAAATATCCTCAACTATCACGCTTCTGACGATTGTTATTACGAAGAATGGTTTGATGAAGTAGAAGACGGATGGATTGCTTTTGTTAATTTTAGACCTCATGTGCAACACGAATTTGAAGCTGCTCATATTGACCATTATTTTGTAATGGGTGGTGAATTGGAAGAAGTGGATTGGCGAACTTACAATCCCATGGCATTTTATAAAGTTATAGAAGGCTATGTAACCAAACGATTAGCGTAAAAAATCGTGCCCTTTTTTAATGATTCGCATAATATCTCCGTGCCTCCCTATCTAAAAACGACTGAAACTTAAGTGGGATTTCAAGTGTAGCTAGTTGATATACTGATGAGTGGGGATGCACAAATCCTATCGAAGTGGACGCTAAAAACAATCCCTTCCCTTTCAATAAGGCTAATGGTTCTCCATATAACGGGTCACCTAAAATAGGAAAACCAATTTCCGCACAATGAATCCGTAATTGATGCGTTCGTCCAGTGTGCGGAATTAATTTAACAAGACTTACACACTTATTACTCAACGATGGAACTGAACAAATAAGCTCTAATTCAGACAAAGATTCTTTCCCTTCTATTGGATGGTTGATAACCTGATTAACAATCCCTTCGCCTACCACTAAGGCATGGTAAATTTTAGTAATTTGTCCTTGTTCAAATTGACGACCAATGTGGACACGTGCGCTATGTGTTTTTGCCACCAATACACATCCCGAAGTTGCTGCATCCAACCGATGACAAGGTAATGGGTAACCCAATGCATCGTGTTGAGAACTGGGAGAAAGATTAAAAGGCAGTGCGTGTTCGATTGTTTTATAATAATTCCCACTTACAGGATATCCAGCTGGTTTTTGAATTACTGCGATATGATCGTCTTCAAGTATTACATGAAGTTTAAGGGGGAAAATTTTGAATGGACGAGAAGTTTCGTGCTCAACCCACACTATTTCATCACCGTTGCAAATAAATTTGGAACCGCAATTCGCCTCACCATTGAGTAAAACCTCGCCGCGCTTAATGGCTTTCTTAATACCCTTTCGCGAGCTGATGCCCGTAATCAGTCCTACACAATAGGCCTCCAAACGAGTTGAATCAGGGCAATTGGAAACGATATGTCTTTCGCGCACAATCAAACTAAATAGATTTTGTACTTTCGTACAAAGATGAACAAACCAATTCAAATGTCACTCACAAAAAAGGAAATTGCCACGAAGCTAAGTATACAATTGAAATCCAAATTGGATGAACTTGAAAATTACGCCGCGGATTTGAAGCACTCACTCACTTCTGAATCAAAAAGCACTGCAGGAGACAAACACGATACAGGGCGAGCAATGATTCATTTGGAACAAGAAAAAATACAGCACCAATTTCACGACTTAAACTTACAACTCAAACAACTGCATCAAGTCAGTACCAGTAAAGCTGGTCCAATGATAGGATTTGGCACCCTGATTTTGACAGAAAAAGATGTGTTTTTACTCGGCATTGGCTTAGGTAAACAGGTCGTGGATGGTCAAATGATTTACTGTGTAGGAACTGAATCTCCCATTGGAAAATTGCTGTTGGGGAAACAACAAGGAGATTCCATCTTATTTAATGGCAGTATACAAAAGATAATCTCATTTTCTTGAGGCAGTTGACTATTGATGGTAATATGTAACCTCCGTTGAGTAAAACAGACTTAATTAATGGCATTACTTGGAATTACGTTCAAAAACAAATGGAATTTTTTCTAACCCTTCTACCACCAAAAATATCTCACTACCATCTTCTTGCTGATAAGCAAATTCAGATAAATCAACCGTAAGTTGCTCTACGATTAAGGATCGACACGCATCGCCATTCGCATTATGCAAAATCAATACAGCACGTTGCGGTGGCATCGATTTCATGATGGCATTTGAACCTAGGACTTCGAAAGAATGAACTTCACACCCCCCACTATACTCCACAGTCAAATGCATTAAATTTCCATCCATGTGTGCATCCAAAATGGTAAATGAATCACTTTTATATGCCTGAGATAAATTTGCTAAACGTGCTGTTAATACCGATGTTCCTTTCTTCAAAGTTTCTTTCTCACTTTCCTGTTCGTGCATTACATCAGCATTTTTTTTGTTGCCACACGAAACACTAAAAAACAAAACGATAACGTGCAGGTATACAATTATTTTCATCTCATTTAGTTTAACACAAGTTCGATATATCACTTGTCATGATTAACGCATATAAAATTACTGTTTTTTGTGTAGTGCTAACTGATTTTTTTATTGTTTTTGAAAAGCATCAACAAATCACCAACACACATTTTAATTTTCGCAAACGAAAAAAAGACTTATAATCACTAGCCTATCCACCACCTATTTTAAACTATTTTTCCTAATTTCACCCTAACAAACTGATCCACTATATATGAAACATATTAAGAAAACCTTACTTCTTCCAGTGATTTTAGTTAGTCTAATTGCTTGCAATGGAACTAATGACGTTGTTTTTAAGGAAATTTATCACTTAACCGAGCAAAATAATTTTTTCAAAGCTAAAGAACGATATGCATCACATAAAGGAGCTTTATCCGAAATGCATCAGCAATTTATTGAAGCTGTTCTAGATAACGCATTTAACAAGCTTGAAGAATCTCAAAAGAAAATTAATGCCCTCTTAGAACAGAACAGTAATATTCCAGATTCGATTCAACTTCAACTATATAAGGTGAAATATGATAATTCGGTGAAATTATATCAGTATAAAGAAGCTAAAAACACAGCGCAATTAATTCTGAGTAATTACGAAAAATTACTGGACGAGGAAACAATATCCAGTTATAAAAACAATCTCAAAATATGGACTGCGTTAGAAAACACTCCTTCGCAAAAAACTGATATTAAGAAAAAAACAAGCTTAAAAATAGAGACCGATATTGCAGGACTGAAAACCTTAAAAGTATATGCAAATAAAGAACCACTTAATTTTATATTCGACACAGGAGCTAATTTATCAACCACTTCTTTATCGGTTGCAACACAATCAAACATGGACATAATTCCCGTTGATATAGAAGTTGGAACAATTACAGGAATTAAAGTTTCGGCACAGTTGGCTGTATGTGCTAAACTAACAATGGGAGATATAGACATCTTCAATGTGATTTTTCTGGTATTACCAGATGAGACACTGTCTTTTCCAGAGATTGATTATCAAATCTATGGAATATTAGGCTTCCCTGTAATTGAAGCACTGAAGGAAATTAGTATAACTCAAAACGGAGATTTTATTGTTTCTTCTAAAACATCGATTTTTTCAGAATATTCCAATATGGCGATGAAAGAATTAACTCCGTTAATCTATATCAACGATAAACATTTCACTTTCGACACAGGTGCAGACGAAACCATACTTTATCATGCTTTTTATAAAGAGAGTAAGAAAGAAATAGACGAAAATTATCAACAAAAAAAAATCGGTTTTGGGGGTGCAGGTGGTAATAAAGAATTTGATGGATACATCATTGACTATACCTTTGACATTGGAGGAAAACAAGTGAAACTTGATAGCATAAGCTTGTTAAAAGAAAAAATTACAGAAAACGAAACAGTATACGGAAATATAGGACAAGATTTGATTCAGAGTTTTAATACAATGACTATTAATTTTAACCAGATGGTTATCAGATTTGAATAATTAACCTGTCCTGAAAAAGTTTACGAATTTTAACTTTTCCAAACATTCAGATTATAAAAACCATTAAAATGGTTACGATATCCCCGTATTTCACATAGCCCACGGTTTAAACCGTGGGCTATGGATTAACGCACACATCCCCGCTAATGGTTTTAACCATTTTTATTGGGTGTTAGAGGATTTACCTCACAATTTCAAACCCTTAACCACCATTTATCTAAAATATTTTCCCTATTTTCACCTGAGCAACTTAAACCGATTCAGGGTGTTGGAATTTGTTTGTGTTGTATATAAATTGTAGTTCTTTAAAAGAAAACTGAAATCGAGAATTGGAAAGAATACATAGAAGAGAAATTTCAACCTGCAGAAGAGTTCGAAATAAGTGAGCAACAAGATTCTAAGACAATGGATATAAGGCACATTGCAACTGGAACTGTAGTTAACTTTATTTGTCCAGATGACAATTGGAAAAAAGTCGCCGACATTCAGTATTGGAATAAGCGGACAGAAGGTTGTTCGGGTGAGTTAGGGGATGTTGAATTTAACCAAGATAATAAAAATGCAGTAGATCAATTTTTGAATTCCGTTTTTGAAACTGGTTGGTCAAGTAAGGACATATACCTATTCGGAAAGCATTATAAGTCCATAGTTTTTGATCAACCAAACCTGAAAGGAAATAAGTTCACATATTGGAGTTCAAATTATGGTTGTTTAGCATTGATATTGTTTCCAATTTTTATCGTAATCGAACTTTTTATCAAGATTGGTATTTTAGGCCGTATTGAACAGATCGAAATAGAATCAATCAGAAAAACAACGACACTTGAACAATAAAAAATGAACAATCCACTTAAAAACACAAGTTACATTAACCATCTTAAGTTGGTAGGACTTTTACTGATTATTCTATTTATGTTCTTTTTAACCTATTTGTTAATATGGAACCCATATAGCTTGTATTTCAACAGACCAGAATTTTCTGCAACTCCGAGTGACAGGCGTGAATTATTTTCGGGACTGGCAGCATTCACCAATTTCATTTTATTAGTTGGGTTAACTGTATTTTCAATTATCAAGTTTTGGAGAAAAAGAAAATTTATTATTTGGACACCTCTTGCTGGGATTTTGACTCTTTTAATTCTAATGCGTATGATGACTTTGTTTCCAGATTCACATTTCGAATACACAAAAGATGGATATCGATATTTAGAACAAAAATGGCACAAGGATAATGAGGTTGTATTCAAGCGTTTTAAAAGTGAAAAACCAATAAATAGCTATTCTAACCACAGAACGATAGTTTGGGAACTTGATAGTATTAGTAAGTAAATGGAGAAGTAGTCCATCCCAAGACAATTCCAGCTGACGCAAAGAAAAGTAAAAAGGGTTGTTTTACAGAGTCGGTAATTAAGGTTGATTTGAAATACATGCCAGATGTGGACTCAACTTTTAAGACTGAAGTTGTTATTGGGATCGACAGTAGAAGAATGTATAAATGGAGAGAAATTGATTCTACTGATTACCTTACTGTAATTGAATCCGCTTTAGGAAAACGAAAATCAGATATTGTAACAATGTGCTATATTCCACGTCATGCGGTTGTGTTTATGGACTCTATTGATAACATATTAGGAATTTATGAAATATGTTTCGAATGTGGGAATGGCAAGATTGCTTTCAATTATGTTGAATTAATTAGTATTTATAAAGATGATTATCGAGCATTAAAAGATTTGTTTGTGAAATACAATTATATAAAACCTAAGAAAGCTAATAAAAAATCAAATTAGGAAACATCACAGTCTCAATAACCATTGAGGATACCCCTTAAATAGAATGATAAACAATGACAATTTCACTTGAAAACATAGAAGATTTTAAAGTGCCATTAGATGAATACATTGCAAAGTGGATTTTCACAGATGAAGAAGACAACTTGGCAAGTGAAAAACATCAAGACCAAATTTTTCCGTTGACTAAAGAAGCAGCCAATTTTCTGTGGGACTTTGAGATGAAAATAAATTTTTTATACATTTCTATTCCACAAAGAAAAGGATTAAGCTATAAAATTTAACTGCAATCGTATGTTGTGATGGTCAACCGTTTCCCCTGTAGGGACGCACGGCCGTGCGTCCCTACAGGGGAAACATCACAATGACCCGGCCTAAAAAACCGACACCCCCAAAAAATACCGATCCCCCATCCCCCATCCACTACCCAAATCTACCCCACCGGAGGTGACTCAGTCTCATCATGCGAGGACAAGAACGGAGTGGTGATTGGATTTGGTGTGCGTTTGCTGCGCAAGTCTACTATAATCCGTGCGGCGTTGAATTGCGTGTTAAACGCGGGGTGATCTTTCGCCAGGATTCTGACCATACCTGCTAGCTTTACGGATATTTTGTTGGTAGAATTAAATTCTTCGTGACCTTTGTGCCTTCTCTGTGTACTTCGTGGTTTATATATCGGAAAAGTTTAACACTCCTTACCCTCCCACTCCCTCATAAGGCATGCGATTCATGATTGATCTGCTTAAGGTCAATTCGTCTGCGTAATGAAGTTCTGAGCCAACGGCAACACCTCTGGATAATGTCGAAATAACTACATCCGCGTTTTTTAATTTTTTGTACAAATAAAAATTGGTAGTATCTCCCTCCATAGTGGCGTTGAGGGCTAAAATGATTTCGTGTACTTCGCCCGTTAATGCTTTGTCTACTAACGATTGAATATTCAAATCCGCTGGACCGATTCCCTCCATAGGCGAAATAATTCCACCCAGCACATGATAAACCCCTTTATAAGATGAGGTAGCTTCGATAGCCATTATATCTCTGATATCTTCTACTACACAAATTAAGGAACGATCTCGAATTGGATTTAAGCAAATCCCACAAAGGTCATTATCCGCAATATTTCCGCATGATTGACATGTTTTAACTTGCTTTTTCATCGAAATAAATGCATTTGAAAAACGCTCAACCTCTTTGTCATCTCGTTTCAAAAGATGTAAAACGAGTCTAAGTGCAGTTTTTTTTCCAACGCCAGGAAGCGACGCTAACTGTTCAACAGCTTCTTCAATATATTTTGAAGGAATATTCATGTAGCGAAGTTAACGAAAAGTATAAAAAAAGCGTCCCGAAGAACGCTTTAAATCCAATTTTGAGATTGAATTACTTATTTTTCAATAAATCACGAATTTCACCCAATAACACTTCTTCTTTTGAAGGAGCAAGAGGTGCTGCAGGAGATTCTTCTTTCTTTCGTTTCAGGTTGTTAATTTCACGTACAAGTAAAAACATAAAAAACGCAACAATGACAAACTCAATAGTAACCCCAATAAAAGCACCATAATTAATCGTTACAGCAGTAGCTATTTCTGATCCCGCATCATCCACCTGAGCGGCTTTAACTACCCAAACCCAATCAGCCATATCTTTACCTTGGAGTAATCCGACAAGTGGCATAACCATACCTTGTATAAATGCGCCTGTGACTTTTGTAAACGCTGCTCCCATGACAAAACCAATCGCTAAATCGATTAGATTGCCTTTCATCGCAAAATCCTTGAACTCTTTAATAAATCCCATAAAAATCAATTTTAATATCGTCCTAAAATAGTTAAATAATTAATTAAATGTCACTCGCTTCTGACAAAAAACACGTTCGCTAAGTCCTAATTTACATGTCACTACCATAGCGTTACCGTTGAGCATGTTAATTGAGTTAACAATCGTCTGCTAAATACATTGAATCGTGTTTTGGTGAAAAATGGCTCAAAAAACGAAAATATTTCACTTCGAAATCAACAAGAAATGCATAATATTGTTGTACAGATAAACAGAAAACATGATACGAACTGCTTTACTATTGATTTTCACCTTAATTATTGTTCCCATCTTCACCTTTTATGTGGACGAACCACTTAAACCGGAGATACAATCCATTTTAATTGACTTGTTAATCATGGCTGGAATAGTGGCTGCATATTGTTTCATAGTCAGTGAAATCACAAAAAACTATTCGCAAGTGGATAAACTGTGGAGTTTAACCCCATTGTTATTTGCTTGGTACACATCCTACGCAGGTGGTTGGACAGATCGAAGTATTTTAATGGCACTATTGGTAACCGTTTGGGGAGTTCGTCTAACATTTAATTTTGCACGTCGTGGTGGTTACTCTTGGAAATTTTGGACTGGTGAAGAAGATTACAGATGGCCTGTATTGCGTAAAATACCCCCTTTAAATAAACCATGGGTTTTTAGCTTATTCAACCTTTTGTTTATTTCAATCTATCAAAATGGTTTGATTTTATTATTTACACTCCCTATTTTATATGCGCTGCAATCCGATTCACCTTTAAATTGGCTCGATTACGTTACATCAATCCTTATGATTTTCTTCATTATCGTTGAAACAATAGCTGACCAACAACAGTATAATTTTCAACAAGAAAAACACAGACGAATAAAAAATGGTGAACCTTTAGATGGCAAATTCAGTAAGGGATTTGTCGCAGAAGGTTTGTGGAGCATTGTGCGTCATCCAAACTACATGTCTGAACAAGCTATTTGGATTGTATTTTACTTATTCAGTGTTGCCGCAACAGGTAATTGGCTAAATTGGTCAATATCTGGAGCCTTATTGTTGGTAATCCTCTTTAAAGGAAGCTCCGATTTCAGTGAAAAAATTTCAGCAGATAAATATCCTGAATACAAAACGTATCAAAAAAACGTACCACGCTTTCTTCCATTCACAAAAAAGCTGTAATTGGTTGAACATATTTCACTCACCACAATTCAGGGAATATAAAACGTCCTTAATGTGGTGAGTGAAATGTGTAAGTTAATTTATACTATTCATCAAATGATTCGCATTGCTCTGAAAATCGAATGAACTGTGTAATAAAAAATAATTGTTTTTATCTACCGTAAAATGATATGCATATTTTGCAACATCTAAGCGGTTACTATCAAAACTGAATTCCCTAAGCACTTGTTGTAGTTGATGCACACTAATTCCATTGTTGCGAATAGCATTCTTTGCCAAATTTACTTTATGGCTATCAAACGAAGCTTGACGAAGTTGGTAGAGAAATCCTTGAAAAACTTGTGGATTCATTCCCATCATATGACCTCCATGGAAACCGTTATTTGGGGGATAATACCCTGGATTGTGAACAGGAGGATGACCGAAACCACCACCGTTATTCAATGGCATTATTTGAACTTGGAGACCACTCCACTGATCCCATCGTGCCATGACATGGCTATAAGCTGGTACTTGAACTTGACCTTGGAAAACGATATCCCAAAATCCTTGACTCATAAATGTGTTTCTCCACCTAAAAATACGCAAGTTATGAATCCCCTGTTGAACCTGTTGTAAATGAAGCGTATTGCCGTTTGATTGCTGAGAAAAACCATTCATTTCAAACATATACTGACCACCATGTGATGCTGTTAAGGTCAAACTTGAATGTTGATTCCCTGGGTAATGTGGGAAAGCAGCTACGAAATTCATCACTATCGCGACAAAAAATCCTGTGAGTAATTGTGTTTTCATGACCTTAAATTTTAATGTTATTATCCATTAAAATCAAATCTTGTGCCAAAACACAACACATTTTAAAGATCACTAAAAGATCATCAATCCACTCGATTGCGCTTTCTTAATTTCTTGAAGTTCAACGTATCAAAGAAATACATCACTCGAATAGAAAAACTGTTTGTTGCGCCTAAACTAAAAAGTTCATCAATATTTCGAAAATAATCAAGGTCAACATTTGCATTTGTATTAAAAATTGAATTTTTCCACACAAAATTTATTTCACTGGCAGGGGCAAATACCCATCTGTAAACCATGTCTATGGTAAATGCATTGTAATTGGTATTGTAATAAGAAGTGCCTGTATTGTTTAGTCCATCGAACGGAATTGGAGTAAGTCGCCCATTACTTTCCAATTCGAAAAATTTATCATACTCTACCCTTGCCCAATAATGTCTCAATCGAAACGTAATTCCCATTCTATTTGTCAGTGTATAATTCAAATTTATCGTACTGACTGTTGTCAATTTATCCCGCGAACCAAATGTGATAGTGTTTGGCATAGGGTTTATAGCCGAGTTGAGCACTGCATATCCTTCTTCATTAAACGTCATCACTTGATCGTAGTCCAGTATTAAAAAAATTCGATCTGACAGTCTGAATCGAGGGCTTATTCTAAAATTCCACTCTGTCCAATCTTGTCGGTTAAAATACGTTCCAAAAAGATTCACATCAAGCGCAAATCGTTTTTGGTAGTTACTAGAAAGCCATCCACCTGCTCTAATGTGCGTGGGTCGAATAAAATAATTACCCCAACTTCGTGGTTCAAAAAAATCATTTGATTCTGTTAGATTCGCATTAAACTGTAAATTGTAGGAATGGAAACGCGTATCCGTAATTCCAATATTTCCATTCAACACGGTAGAAACATAGCTATCAGGAGCATATAAACGCCTATACCCTAACGAAAGTCTGGACCATAAGCGATTCAACTTCCAAAATGGTTTGTAGATGTTGTAACCCGAAGAAAGTTCTGCAAAACGCGTGTTGTTATTAAGTAAAAAACCTAAGTCGTTAGGGTCGTACGTATCCGAATCTTCTAAATAGCGTGCATTGTAAACCCATTTACCTGTTTGTTTACCTAAATTCAGTCCCCATGAATGACCTAATTCAGTAGCTTTCACAGCATATTTCTGAGATAAATTAAAATTTCCAGCAATAAAATATTTGTTGTCTTTGTTGTTGAATTTAGCATGGAGAGCCGTAAGGTTTGCATCATAGAAAGATCCTTCTCGCCACACATTCGTATTGGTCAAGGTTACATAACTGTTGTGTTTAAAATTTTGATCCAACACCAAGACATTGTAATTTGATAACGGAGCTGTTAAAATTCTTCGGGTTGAAAAATCTAGGGTATCCTCCACCGTAGCGTATGTTGCTGCACTAACGCCATTAAACACACCGATTCCCAATCCTCCTTTTGTTCTACCTGATACTTTGGTTGCATTAAAAAGTTGTGAATTTGCAGGGTTATCAATAACGCGCTCATTTGAATCCAACCCGCTATATGCTCCGCGAAAATTAATTGGTCTCCCTCCTATTCGTCTACTGTAAAAAAGATTTGTTTTATTAAACAATTCCGTTCCTTCCGTAAAAAATTGTCTATAATCTATAAACTCAACCTCAAAAGGAGTTAAATTCAAAATCTCATTGTCAAACTGAACTTGACCGAAATCGGGAATTAAAGTCATGTCTAACGTAAACGCTTCATTGATGCCATACTTCACATCCATTCCACCATTAATTGCATATCCCCAATCGTTGACATTAGGCGTGTTGCGAGGTGTATGTTCGGCATAAGTAGAAATATACGGCATCAATGACAATCTGAATGGTGGTTTGATATCTCTTACACCAAGTAAATCACCACACTGAGCCATATCGTTATCAAAATCTGGGCGAACTGGATTCCACGAACTCATTTCCCTTTTACGTGAAATATGACGTAAAAAATTAACGCCCCAATTTTGAACATCTTTCTTTGCAAAACGGAATGCTGAGTAGGGAATTTTCATTTCAACGGTCCAGTTATCTTCATTTATTTTAACCTCACTGTACCAAGCCATTTCGAGGTCACCAAACCAGTTCGATACAAAGACCTTACCGTCATACTGAACCCCCATGCTGCTGACACCAAAAGCAAATCCATTTTGATCATCGTTGTAGGTGTCTACCATAAACGTAAAGTAATCAGTATTGCTGTTAAAATCATCTCGTTGGCTTAATACACGTGACATTTTAGACATATCATCATAACAAATCGCACCGATGTAAATATTAAAATCGTCGTACAAAACCCTTACTTCGGTTTGATACGATGCTGGTTCCCCCACCTTAGGATTGGATTGAATAAAATCTGTTCCGACAGCTGCTTGTTGCCATTCTTCTTCATCTAACACACCATCAATAGAAAATTTTCCAGTCACTCTCAGAGCTTCTAGCTTTTTCTGTCCCAATACACAAATCGGTGTTTGAATGGACAAAAACAAGATAATTATGCTAAACCATTTTTTCAATTTCGATGGCTAATATACAACTAAGATGGTTAATTTGTTTCCCTGATTTTTTTCTTAACAGCAAGTCTCTCATTATAAAGCACATTGTTTTTATCCCTCCTATTGGTTTCTAAAAAATTACTCAACTTACAACGTACATTCATTTATAATTTGTATTTCTGCTCACAACTCAACTCGCATGATTTTTTTTATAATTTTGTAAAACCTAACCCTATATCATTAAACACATGAATAAGTCCGAATCAATTACGCAATTAGCTACCGATTTTATTAACAACACCAATAAAAACATTTTCCTAACAGGTAAAGCAGGTACTGGAAAAACAACTTTTCTTAAACAAATTTATCAAGAGACTTACAAGCAAACTGTAATCGCCGCTCCAACTGGAATAGCGGCAATCAATGCAGGAGGCAGCACACTTCACTCGTTATTTCAATTACCTTTTGGTTCCTTTATTCCTGACTCATCCATTACAGACTTGTATTCGGAGCGAACGAAGTTCAATACACCTACGACGCTAATCAAAGAGCTTAAGATGAACGAAATGAGACGGGACATCTTGCGTGAAGTAGAATTATTGATAATTGATGAAGTCAGTATGCTTCGTGCAGACTTACTTGATGCAATTGATGTGATTTTAAGACATGTGCGGAGAAAAAAAGACCTGCCTTTTGGTGGTATTCAAATTCTATTTATCGGAGATTTACTCCAACTACCTCCTGTTGTTCAAGATTCGGAATGGCAAATTCTAAAAAAATATTACAACTCTCCCTATTTTTTTGATGCACATGCTATCAAAGAAGCACCGCTTGTATATCTAGAATTGGATAAAATATTCCGTCAAGGCGATCCGCAATTTATTGACTTACTGAATAATTTGCGAACAAATAGCATCACAACAAAAGATACTGATTTATTAAACCAATTTTACAAGCCTGATTTCAAACCTACTGCTACAGATAATTATATTCGTTTAACGACACACAACTACCAAGCAGACGAATTTAATCGGGCAGAATTAACGAAACTCAATAGCCCCTCAATCATTTTTGAAGCAGAAGTCGAAGGACAATTCTACGAAAACACTTATCCTGTTGATTACGAATTAGAATTAAAAAAGGGGGCTCAAGTGATGTTTGTCAAAAATGATGTAACGGGTGCTCAACGCTATTTCAACGGAAAAATAGGTGTCATTTCTTCGATAAAAGAAGGCGAAATTCACATTGAATTTTCAGATGGTTCCAAATCGGTTTCTGTGGACCGTTATACTTGGGAAAATAAAAAATATAAACTCAATGAATTAACAGGTGAAATTGAAGAGGAGGTATTAGGAACCTTTAAACAATACCCACTAAAGCTTGCATGGGCAATTACTGTTCACAAAAGTCAGGGATTAACATTTGACAAAGCAATTATTGATGTCGGAAAGGCCTTTGCTCCTGGTCAAATCTACGTCGCGCTATCTCGACTAACAAACCTATCGGGCTTGGTACTCAACACCCCTGTTAATTTTGATAGTCTAACTGTAGATAACCAAATCATTACATTCAGTAATTCTAAAAATCCGCAACACGAATTAGCTGGAATTTTAACTACAGCTTCTCAAGCTTATTTCAAAGAATACGTACTTGACAGTTTTAACTTCGAGAATTTAGCTTACTTATTTAAAAAACATATGCTCTCATATGCCACAGAAAAAAAGAAAGCTGTGAAAACAAAATACGATACATGGGGACAAAACCTTTATAGCGATTTCATTAAAGAACAAGAAGTCGCAGCACTTTTTTTACATAAACTCGAACGTTTTTTTGCGCATGAGCCTGATTTGAATTACTTAATCGAACGCATAAAAGCAGCAATTCAGTATTTTGAAAATTCGCTAGAAAAACTCATTCAACGCCTGAACGAACATCAAGCCCATTTAGCTTCTCATGAAAAAAGGGTGAAATCATATAGTGCAGAAATAACCCAACTTGAAACACAATTGAGCAAACAATTAAAGAAAATGCAAAAATCCTATTTAATGATAGCTTCGTTAACGGAAGAAAAACACTAATCCTTATTGATCCGACTCGATTTGGTTGTTGTTTGATTGACTCTCCTCTTTTTCTTTTGATTCCATAAACATTAGAAAAACAACTAGCAAAATAATAAAGATGAGTAAAAACAATTTAGGATCCTTATACAACGGTTTTTTGGGGCGTTTTGTCAAACGATCATATTCGTGAGATAAACGTGAAAAGTCTTTATGCTTCCGAATTTGCTCGGGAGTTGGTTCCAGATTTTTCTTAGTTCTATTTACTTTTATCTCTCTCATGATTTCAGATTGGCATTTTGTTGCATCTTTTCCAAGATACGGTAAATACGCATTTTAGCATTTGCTTCTGTTATGCTGTAAATATCGGCAATTTCTTTAAACGACAAGGCTTGAAAAAATCGCAATTCAATTAAATCCAATTGTTCCGGCTTGAGTGTATTCAACAATTTCACCAACAACTCTTGGTTATCGGGGGACTTATCGTCAAATTTCATTTCATCCATTAAATGCACCACATGACGTTCTTCCACCTCTACCGTATAGTGTTTATTGTGCTGACGAAAAAACAGGTTCACTTCATTTTGTGCTATTCGATACAACCATGTGGAAAAAGGAAAGCCACGATCCTCGTATTGTTTAATGGCTCCCATCGCTTTTACAAATGTTTGCTGCGAAATATCTGCTGCATTTTCTTCGTCACCACCTAGTCGTTTGAAAACAAAACGAAATATCACATCAAAATACTTCTCATACAACAATCCAAAGTGCCGATGATGTCCCTGCGACATTTCGACCATTTGCGCATCGGTTAATTCAACTTGCTGATATTTTTGTTTCTTAAAAAACACCTATTTTTCATTTGGTTCTACAAGGTTAATGCAAAGTATTCAAAAAGTAACAACGTATTTTAAAAAATAGTTATTTCATTCGTTTACCACTATAAAAACTATTAATATTTCCATTATACTGGAAATATTTGTATTAATTTTTCCATTATAATAGAAATATTCGTATTAAATTTTCCATTACATAAGAAATTTTTGTACTTTTGTGGTGTGGATAAATTGAATCGCATAGCAGGTGAGCAGATTAAACAGTGGCTATTCAGGAGAAAAGCACTGATTTTGACTGGTGCGCGTCAAGTGGGTAAAACAACGATGCTGCGAAACATTTTTGCAAATGAAGACGCCGTACTTTGGTTAAATGCCGACGAAGCTCCTGTTCGTGAAAGATTAAGCGAATTAAGTATTCCAAATTTGAATCAAGTTGTCGGCTTAAATCGTATCTTGATTATTGATGAAATTCAACGCATAGAAAATGCAGGATTATTACTAAAATTATTAGTTGATAATGTTCCCGATACGCAAGTAATCGCAACAGGTTCGTCTGCGTTAGATATTTCTGAACGAATTTTTGAACCACTCACTGGGCGACATTTGTTGTTTCATCTGTATCCGTTTGGATTGGCAGAATTGTATCCAGATAAATCGGCTTTCGAAATTGAAAATCAACTGCCGTTTCATTTAATTTACGGGAATTATCCGGAAATAAGTTTGAATCGCGATATTGCTAAAACATTGTTAACCAATCTTGCGGGACAATACCTTTACAAAGACGTTCTGGTTTGGAAAGACATCCGCAAACCAGAATTATTGGATAAATTACTCAAACTCCTCGCCTATCAAATTGGTAGCGAAGTTTCTGTTCACGAATTAGCCACTCAACTCAAAGTGAAATCTGAAACAATTGAAAGCTACATCGATTTGTTGGAAAAATCATTTGTAGTCTATCGTCTGAATGCCTACAGCACCAACCCACGCAAAGAAGTGTCCAAAATGAGTAAAATCTATTTTTGGGACAACGGTATTCGCAATGCCGTAATCGGAAATTTCGACGACCTAACCATTCGCCGCGACATCGGTGAGTTGTGGGAAAACTTTGTCGTAAGCGAACGCATGAAAATGAATGCTTGGCGACATCCAGATCGGCAATCCTATTTTTGGCGCAACTACAACCAAAGTGAAGTCGATTATGTCGAACTCGAAAACCACCAACTCAGCGGTTTTGAATGCAAATGGAACGTGAAGAAAAAACACAAGGTCACAGCAGCTTTTACGAACAGTTATCCTGAAGCAAAAACAGAAGTGATTACACCACGGAATTTTGTGGAGTTTTGTGGGGTGGGGTAATAATCAAAAGTCGAAAATGATAATTTAAAAGCATAAATAAGTTTCAGAAAACTACCAAACAATATAAAAATGAATAAACTACTAACTATTGCAACGATTTTAATTATAAACTACTGTTTTTCGCAAGAAAGTATCTATTTCAATATTAGTATTCAACCAAGTAGCGAATACATTGAGAAAACAAGCATAATTAGTAATTCGATTACAGAGACAGAACCTGTTAATCCAGAATTCAACCTTGATCAAATGCAGATTCCTAAAATCAAGGAATCTAACTCTTCCATAAGTACTCTTGCTCATATTAGAAGTTTTGAAAGGGACTCTCTTAAACAACAAGAATTCCCTATTCAAATTGAATACATCTATTACGAAGTCGATAAAAATTCCAATATTACTCCATCCGGAACAACATTGCATGCTAGAGGTGTTGAAAAAGGAGTTTATCAAATAGATTCTGTTTCAGGAAAAAATTTAGTCCCAATTGTGAAAAATGAATTAATAAAGTCAATGGATAATTTTTTCAAACAATATTGTTTACCATCTGGTAAAATAATGAAAATTGGAGACACCTACACACACGAATTTATCTATGAACAAAATATTTCTGAATTACCTACTACAGCAAATGGAAAAACAATTTACACATTGACTGAAATACGAAATGAAAAAGCCTACTTCACATTTACCAACCAAATAGAATTTACTCAAAAAAAATATACTCCTAAAGACTTCAAAGACAAATTCGATTATTTAGATTATAAATCTATAATTGACAATCCGAATACCGTATTCTTGAAAAATGGTAGCAGTTCAGGAATAGGCAGTTTAGTGTACAACACGCTAACCAATACGGTAGAAACACAATCTTTGACTTCGATTGTAAAAATGACTTTAGAAAACCAATATTTCAGAATTTTAAATAAACAAGATATAGACTTTCAAATTGTTCGTGAAACCATTTCAACAGAAAAAAGATAAGTGTCATGAAACACCATACTAGAAAAATCGTACCCTTATTAATTCTTTTGTTTATCAACATATCCTGTAACAACGAAGCAAAAAAATTAGCGTCCATTAACTGCGATTGCTTTGAGCAAATAAAGTTAGATGAAGCTGAATTAGAATTTCACTTTCAAATGAATAAGTGCTTCTCACAATCTTACTATCTTGTTTATCAAGAATCAGGTAAATCAAACGAACAGTTGTTCAATAAACTGCTTGATGAATTGGAAGCAAATTGTACTCATTACAATCAACTTATGAAAAGATACATGTCAGCAATTGCCTTGTCAAACATCAATCATTATTGCTCTCAAGATGAATGCCTAACCGCAAAAAAAGGTGTTTATAAAGTACTTGATTCCTATTATGAGGAAATAATTTACTTTTATCAGGATAGTCTTTTTCATATAAACAAAAGCACAGGTGATACAATTATATCAAGAAATCAAGTTATATCTTCATGTATGAGTAAAGCCAAGCCTTTCTATTCCAACAATGCGATTATTCAACAACACATTAACAAATCCAATGATGATATATTCTCAAGAATATTAGCGGTACATGGCGACACAGTTGTAATTGAAGGAGTGTATACGAATCAATATACGATTAGCAGGCAGTTGTGGATTTCGGAAAAACCTTAAGGTTATTTATTCGTGCTAAATGTTGCTGCTTAAATGTGTGTATATCCACGAAATCTATTAACCTGAGTTCGATTATTCTTTTGCCATCACAATAATTACAAAAACTTAATATTCACAATTTTAAATCATTCTAAT
>ERZ869909.56-NODE-56-length-161004-cov-6.971192_pt1 | contig 161004 bp, 122 predicted proteins | sample MGYA00520892_ERZ869909 | MGnify/ENA primary metagenome ERZ869909 (study PRJEB32215, sample SAMEA104723947) | bioreactor metagenome | biome: bioreactor; feature: anaerobic bioreactor; material: water | place: China | collected 2015-03-12 ... | reverse complement strand
CGTAGACCTGCGCCATCGTCCCCGAGATGTCGTCGCGCCGCAGGAACGCCCCCATCTCGAGATTCTCCTCCACCGTCATCGAGGTGAAGATGTTCGAGGTCTGCGGCACGAAGGCCATCCCCTTGGCCACCCGCGCCTGCGGGCTGAGCCGGGTAATGTCCTCCCCGTCAAGCAGCACATGGCCACCGCGCAGGCCGAGCATGCCGAACACCGCCTTCATCGCGGTGGACTTGCCCGCCCCGTTCGGCCCCACGATCACCGCGATCTCGCCGCGCTCGACCGCAAGCGTGCAGCCATGCAGGATATCGACCGGCCCGTAGCCTCCGGTCATCTCCCTGCCGATCAGGAACGGCTCGGCCATGGCCCGCCCTCCCCGCATCCCGCATCATCTTTCCCCAAATACCCCGGGGTCCGGGGCAGCGCCCCGGCGCTCTCCGCCCCGCCCCACGCCGGGGCCCGCGAGCTGCGCGAGCTCGAGACCCTGCCCGCAGCCATCGAGGCCGCAGAGCTGGAACAGGCAGCGCTCGAAGAAGCCTACGGAGACCCGAACCTCTACGCCGACCGCGGCGACCGCCTCGCCACGCTCGAGGCCCAACGCAGCGCGCTCGCCGCAAAAGTCGCCGCCCTCTACGCACGCTGGGAGCTGCTGGAGGAGCGACGCAACGACGCGACCTAGCCTCGGCACCCTCGCAGAGGTTGCGCAGGGCGCCCTCGATCGCTCGAGCAAGCGCCGACGCTAGTCGGGGCGCCCGTCGTAAAGGCAGTAGCCCTCACAGAAGTTCTGGACCTCGCCCGTCTCGAGGAAGTGCATCATCTGCTGCCGCCCTTCGGGAGCCCGACGCAGCCACCCGTGCGTGTCCGTCTCCGCGGGCGCTGGAATCCTGACATCCGCTTGGTCCGGGATACCGAAGTCGAACTCGGTGACAGCGCTCCCTACCCAAGGATAGGGCTGCTCGCGGAGGCCCCACACCTCGTAGGGACGAGGCGGCGTCGGGGTCAAGATGGGCGCGCCGAGCGCGCGGCCGAGGAGGAACGAGACCTCGTTGTGGACCTGGCCGTCCTCCTTGGCGACGTGCAGGAGCACGTGGTGTGGGGTAGCACCAGGGAGCGGGTCTGCCTCGATGTGGTGCTGCCACACGAGCCCTTCGATGCGGTTGAAGGCGCTGCCGAGCAAGCCGAGGATGAGGGAGACGTCGACCGGGTCGCGGTAGATCGCGCCGAGGAGGCTGGTGAAGTCTGAGAACACAGTGCTGCGCTGGAGCAGCAGAGGGAAGCAGCAGCCAGGGACGCCGAGCACGCCCCGCTCGACGTCAGGGGTCGTCGCCATGATCAGCGTGCCGAGGGTACCGCCCTGGGAGTTGCCGTAGTACCAGAGGCGCTCGGGGTCGTAGAGGGGGGACCCGTCGGCGCCGGTGAAGCGCTCGTCGGTCTCCGAGAGGAAGGAGGAGCGCATCATCCGCAGCGCCGCGACGTGGTTCATGATCCCCTGCATCACCTCCTCGGTGAAGAGGGGCATGGTGGAGGCGTCGCGCACGAGGTTGGTCAGCCACAGCTCCATGCTGCCGTCGGTCATGCCCTGCATGTCCAGGCCAAGGATGAGGAAGCCGAACTCTTCGGCCTGGGAACGCAGCCAGCCGCCGTTGGCCTGCCCTTTGTTCCCGGTGAAACCGTGGCCGTACATGAGGACCCCGAGCGGGTCCTCACGCCCGGCGAGGCTGGCCGGCACCTGCAGGGTGAACTCGACCTCCTCGAAGCCCTCCGCGATCGGCAGGCCCTCGGCGTCTAGGCGCAAGCGGCGCAGCCCGGTGTCCGCGTCGGGTGGCCCGAGGAAGCTAGGCACCTGCAGGGTGCCGGTGGCCATCCAGGCGATGTTGGGGTCCGAGACCGGCTCCACTTGGTGGATCACGTAGGTTGGCCCTGCCTCGCCAAGCTGCTGCAGCATGCGCTCACGCATGGTGGCCATGAGGTAGGTGCTGTCCGGGCGGGTGGCGGTGGTGAAGTCCCAGGCAAGCTGCACCTCCTCGCGCGTCCAGCCCTGTGCCTCCAGGGGGGCGAAGACAGCGTCATCGAAGTGCTGACGACGGGCGTGAACGCCCCGCACCACGGAGGCGCTGCGGTCGCGGAGGGCAGCGAAGCCGCGGGGCGCGTCAAGCAGGGCGCCGCTTGTGTCCACCATGCCGCGGAAGGCGACCACGTAGCGCGTGTCGAGCGCGAGGGGGACGGCCGGTCGCAGCGCGATGACGGGGTGCGGCGCACGATCGGTCAGCCAGTCGGTCTCCACCCAGTGGGGAAGCGCTTCGCCGGTGCGCGTGTCGAGGATCAGGGTGCGGCTGTCCGCCTCCAGGGACACACCGGGCTGGAAGATGGGCGCGGTGCCCTCGAGGGAAGCGTCCGGCCAGACGAGGAGGATGGGCGAGGCGATGCCAAACCCGTCCAGCTCCGAGAAGTAGCGGTCGTTCATCTGCACGCGCCGCCGATTCGTGGGCATGGAGGTCTCGTAGAAGCGGAGGCGGCGCTCCTCGCCCTCGTGGAGGAAGAAGTAGTTGCTGGGGAAGGGCATCATGCAGTTGGACTCCAACACGTTGTCGCAGTCCGCGTTCCCCTCGCTCTCCTCCACGAGGAAGTTGTTCGCCAGGGTAGGCTCCTCGCCCACGGCGTCTTCATCCTCGGCGGTGTCAGGATCACCCGCCCTGTCCTCGTCGGTATCCTGCTCCGGAGCATCCGGATCCTCCTGAACATCCTCGGCGGGGCCTGGATCCCGATGGGAAGTGTCTCCTCCGCACGCGCTGGCGAGCAAGAGGAAGAGGGAGACGAGGGTGAGCTGTCGCATGAGGTACCTGCAGGTGAGCGTGGAGAGCCTGGGGGCGCCGCGAGCTGAGCGGAGCCTCCCGGATGAAGCGAGGGATGACGTGTGCGCGGGCAGACCCGGCCTCTTCGCTCGGCGGACAGAGGCGAGAGCCACACCCACTTGTTGTAGCGAGGTGGCAGCCCCGCGTCGATCCTGTCAAGCCTGGCAGGGAGGGTCCGGCGCCCCTGCCGCGTGGACCCGGGTGGCTGGCGACGGTGATCGCCGTGCGCTGGTCGCGTTCTTGCGTTGTGGGCGGGTGGGGGCATGCTGTGCGTGGGTGGCGCCCTTGCCTGAGCTCGTGTGGCCTGTGGAGGGTGAGACGCGCCGTGTCGAGCCCGCAGGGTGGACGAGGTGGCGCATGTGCCTGAGCCACGCTTGCTGATGGGCATGGAGACCGGGGGATGCCGTGACGTGCAGGGCTTGGATGGGAAGCAGGTGGGGGTGGGGGAGGGACGCGGTGCCGCCATGGGCCAACGCGTGCCTCTTGGCCGCCGCGTTCGTCGTCTGCCTCGGCATGCCGGGGGTGGTCAGCGCGTCAAGCGGTGGCATTCCGGTATTTTGGCCCTTGGAGGCGGAGCTGCGCGTGGAGCTGGTCGAAGAGACCGAGAGCGTGCCGCCGACCTACACGCTGCGCTTTCGCTTTCCCTGGCCGACCAGCCCATGGCCGCTCTCGCATCTCGAGCTGACCCACCGAGGCCAGCTCAGGGGGCAGGCCCTGCCCGGCCAGGAGGAGCTGCTCCTCCCCTACCTGGTAGACCCAACGGGCGACTGGGAGCTACAGCCGATGGCGGGCCATGGGCAGCCACGCGGCGAGGCGCTGGCCCTGCGCTTGGACCGCGCCGCGCTTCAGCGCCTGCGTGAGGCGCGTCGGCCCGCGCAACACGAGCCTGCCCGCGACCCCCTGCACGCAAGCGGCCAGCCTGAGGGCGTGGGCGACGAGGACGGCCTGCCCTTCGACCGGCGGGTCAGCGACTCCCCCTCAACGACGCTCGACCTGCCCTCCCCCGAAGACCCCGCCCTACTCGGCCGCGCGGCCTTCGGCGCCGCCCGAGCGCCCTCGGACGCCGCCACGGGGGAGACGCTCCAGGTGCGGTGGGACGAGGCCGCCCTACGTGGAGGGAGCCCCCCGGAGCTGGAGGAGCTCGAAGCATGGCTGACGTCCTGGTGGCCCGTGCTGGAGCGTTGCTTTCGCTATCATGCGGCGGGAGCGGACATGGACCTCGTGCTGGTCTTGGGGAGGCCGTCGCACGGCCCACCCGAGCTGCTCGTGACGCTGCGTGCCGAGCGGGCAGGCGCGCGTAGCCTTGGGTATCGGGACCGCGAGGCACTGCTGGGCTGCGTCGAGGCCCAACGTGAGCGGCTGGAGCGCCTGGATGCAGGGTGGGGCTGGGAGGCTGAGCTGCTCCTCGAGTGGGGTCCCAGCCGCTGAGGAGCGGTCGCAGGACCTGACGCGGGCCCCCCGCGAGAGGTCGTCCGAGCCACCCCGAGGGCAGGCATGGGAGCCTGCCGACCCTCGAGCCCGCAGGTCGTCCTGGCGTCGTGCGGGACTGGGTTCGTGCGCTTGTCACATGCACGTTACTTGCATCTCCAGCCTTCATGTGCAAGGCTTTGGCGCGCGCTCCGCACGGGCTTGATGGCCGACATCCTTCCTGGCCCCCGTGTCGGCGTGTCATTTTCGCAAGTTTGTTGCATAACCAGTGAGCCTCTCATGCACCAGCCGACCCCCCTCCCGATGCATCGCATCCACCCTGTCCTGAGGGCTTCTGCCCCTCGGGCCCGTCGCCTCTCGTTCCGGGCCACCCTCGCGCTCTGGATGCTCCTCCCTCTCGCGGGATGCGATGAGGGCGCGGACGGTCGGGACGGCAGCGACGGGACCCCTTGCTCTGTGTCAGCGACCGAGGCGGGCGCTCGCATCACCTGCCCGGACGGCACGTCGGTGGACGTAGCGCGAGGGCCTGCTGGCGCCGATGGCTCCCCGGGTGGGGCTGGCGCAGCGGGTCCGGCCGGCCCTGCAGGCCCGGAGGGGTCCACGGGACCTGTCGGACCTGAGGGTCCTGAAGGTGCGCCTGGCGCGCCCGGCGAAGCTGGTAGCGCAGGCGAGCCCTGCTCCGTCGAGACCAGTACGGAGGGGGTCGTCTCGATCACCTGCGCCGACGGTAGCAGCGCGACGATCCATCCGGGCCGCGATGGCGCCTCCTGCAGCGCGGCAGCGAACCCGGACGCTTCGGTGTCGATCCGCTGTGAGGACGGCACAGGCGCGGAGCTGGGCGCCCCGCCCGCGGTGACGGAACCCACCTTCGAGCTGGTGGCGGGTGCGACATCAGTGGGCAACAACGACGGCACGGGGCTCGAGGCACGCATGGACGGCGCCCTGCACGCGGCCTTCTCACCGGACGGCCTGCAGATGTACTTTGTGGACAGCTTCAACATGACGATTCGTCGCTTTGGTCTGCTCTCCGGCCGTGTCGAGACGCTCGCGGGCCGCGCGGGCATCCAAGGCGCCGACGACGGGGTTGGCTCGGAGGCCACCTTTGAGGGCCCTCGGGGCATCGTGGTCACGGCGGCTGGCGATGCGCTGATCATCGCCGATGGCTTCAACTGCACCTTGCGATGGCTGGACCTCCAGACGCGTGAGGTCACGACCCTGGCCGGTGCCCCGCGCGACTGTGCCGACGTGGACGGAGACCTGGAGACCGCACGCTTTCGGCTGATCATCGGCATGGTGATGCACCCCAACGGCCGCGACCTCTACATCGCCGACCGCGGCAACAACTCCATCCGTTTGCTCGACCTGGAGGCGGGGAGCGTGCGCACCATCGCGGGTGACCCCTCCCTCAGCTTCCAGGCGCGGCGTGGCCACCAGGACGGCCCCGGCGCCCAGGCCCGCTTCGCCGGTCCCGGCGGCATCGACTTCAACCCCTCACGCAGCGCGCTCTACATCAACGACACCTTCAACAACGTCATCCGACGTATCGACCTGACCTCTAGGGAGGACGCGGGCCCCGACGAGGAGGGAGCGCTGACCTACGCCGTAACCACCGTGGCCGGCGCCCCTGGTGCCTCGGGCAACGACGACGGCCCCGGCGCAGATGCCCGCTTCGCGGTCTCGCAGGGCCTGACGCTCGCCGGCGATCGCCTGCTGGTCGGCGGCTTCCATGGTACGATACGCGCCATCTCGCTCGAGGACTACAGCGTGACGACGATCGCCGGTCTCGCGGGCGTGACGGGGTCCACGGACGGCCCGGCCCCGCTGGCGCGCTTCGGCGTAGCCTTCGGCATCCACGCGCACCCGGACGGCAACCGGGTCTTCTACATGGACCGCGGCAACAACAACATCCGGCTGCTGGACCTCCGGACGATGGTGGTGACCACGGTGATGGGTCCCGTGGAACCGACGGAGTGGATCGACGGCCCGAACGACCAGGCGCGCTTCAACAGCCCGATCGGGATGGCGCTGCGCAGCGACGCCAGCGAGCTCTTCATCGCCGACACGTCGAACCACGTCATCCGACGGGTAGACCTGCAACGTCGACGCACAGAGACCCTCGCGGGGACACCTACCGCAGCGGGATTCGCTGACGGTGTCGCTGACCTCGCACAGTTCCGCAGCCCCTTCGGCCTCACCCTGGACGAGGCGAGCAACACCCTCTTCGTCGCAGACCGCGGCAACCGAGCCCTCCGCGCCATCAACCTCGCGACCTACGAAGTGACCACCCTGCTCGGCGGGCCGACCTCCCCGAGCGCCGACTCCGCACCCGCGGCGGGCCCTGGTGACACGGTGCGCATGGGCAACGTCGGCGGGCTGGCCCTCGACGCTGCACGCGGCCTCCTCTACTTCTCGGACGCAACCCTGCACCGCATCCGCGCGCTCGACCTCGCGACCGGCGTCGTGACCAGCGTCGCAGGCGGCAGCACGCGCGCCCCCGAAGAGGGCGTCGATGGCGCTGGCGAAGAGGCCCGCTTCAACGCTCCGGAGGGAATCGCCTTGAGCGCGGACGGCAGCACCCTCTTCGTCGCAGACTCCTCCTACCACGTGATTCGCCGCGTCGATGTCGGGACGGGCGCGACGACCACCCTGGCTGGCGAGGTCGGCCAGCGAGACGCCTTCGATGGGGTCGGCGGAGACGCCGCGTTCAACTTCCCCCGCTCGGTCGCGCTCAGCCCCGATGAGGGCACCCTGGTCATCGCGGACCGTGTCAATGGGGCGATTCGTGCGTTGGCGTTGGAGAGCGCCGAGGTCACGACCGTCGTCGGCCAAGCGGGCGTGCGCGGCGGATTCGGCTTCCCGCGGGTGCCCCTCGAGATCGCTCGCCTCTACTTCACCTCGTGGGTAGCGACCTACGGCGAAGACCTCTTCATCGTGTCCGACCAAGGCGTCTACCGCGCGTGGGGCGCGCTGCGCACCGCCCGCTGAGCGCAACCTCTCTCCCCCTTGACCAAGAGCGACCATGCACACCTCCCGCGCAGCCTCAGTCCTGCTCCTCCTCGCGGCGCTCGTCTGCGGCGCGTGCGCGTCCAACGACGACGCGGCAGGCGACCGGGACGCCACCCCCGACACCCTGGCCCCGGACACCTCCACCGGCGACCTCCGCGATGTCGACCAGGACCGCCGAGACGTGCAGGTCGACACCTCCCCCACCCCGCATGAACCCGGTGACGACGCGTCGCCGAGCCCCTCCGACACGACCTCCGACGCTGACCCAACCCCGGACACCTCGCCGCCCCCTCAGGACGTCGCGCCCACCGAGGACACAGCGCAAGACGCCGCGGAGGACACAGCGCAAGACACCCGGCCCGACACGTCCACGGAGGGCGATACCCAACCCGACCCCGCGGACGCCTCGCCGGACGTCGCGGACGACGCCGCACCCGACACCGATGACGAGCCCACCGATCCCCCGCGCACCGGCCTCGGCCTGGGCGAGCCCTGCCGTGCGGTGGACACCTGCAGCGACCCGCTCTTCTGCTTGAACCCCGGCGGCGCTGAAACGGGCTACTGCTCACGTACCTGCACGCGTCTGCACGCGAGCTGCCCCGGAGCACCTCCGCGTACCCACCTGGAGTGTGCGCTGCCCCACGCCGGGGACACCTACGCCTGTGCATTCGTCTGCGTACTGAACCACGGCGACCACGTGCACAACTATAGCTGCCCAAGCGGAAGCTGGGGCCGGATGCGCTGCGGGCTGACGCCCGGGGACCACGGCCACCGCTACTGCGAATCCCGCTGAGCGGCGCCCGCGAGCGCCGCGGTCAGCCCCCGGGCGGCATCCGCGTCGCCGGAGGGCCAGAGCGCGGCGCCGCCGGCACACCCCCGCCGTGCGCTCAGTCGCAGCACTCCGAGCGCAGCCACACCCGCGCCTCGGCGAGGATGGCGCCCTCTAGGTCAATGCGCACATGCAGGAGCAGCGGCTCGCCCTCCAGCGCGCGCACAGAGATGCCCTGGACCAGCACCATCCAGAGCCCATCCGCAACCAAGACCTCCTCGCCCGGCACGAGCCGGAACCCGCCGCGACGGGTGGCCTGGGCGATGCGCGTGCCATCCCTGCGCTCTACCGACGAGACCGTGCGATACTGCTGGGCAGGTAACGCGCTCAAGGTCGCCACAAGCGGCCCCTCCGCGCGCCACGCGCCCCACAGGTGGTAGCCACCCTGGGGACCGCGCTCCCACCGAGCCCCATCTCCGTGGACCACCCCGCCCCACGCCTCTCGTCCTAGACCGGGCGAGAAGCCCTCGTCCGCCCAGGGCGGGGTCCCAGGCGGCGCAGGCCAGTCCGGCTCAAGCACGTCGTCGGACGCGTCGTTGTACTCGGTGTCTTCCTCTGTCGCGTCGACGTCCTCATGTGCGTCGTGCTCTACATCCGGCCCGGCGTCTGCGACATCCTCGGGAAGAACGTCGTCTGGGACGGTATCGTCGGGGGTGGACTGGTCGGACTCTACGTCGCTCACGGCGTCTTCTGATGCATCGACATCTGTATCATGGTCGATGGTATCGGACCCGCCGTCAGCGCTGTCAGCGCGTTCCTCCCCGTCCAACGCGTCACCGGGCGCGACATCGCGCTCGACGCTGTCCGTGGGGATGTCAGCGTCGACGACATCGCACATCGCTTGGCCCGGAGCGCAGGGGTCGGTGTCCTCCGCAACGTCCAGGGAGTCCCCCGAGGACGGAGAGCACGCCAAGAGGAACACCAAGGCCAGCGATCCCTTGCCCCTGCCCCGCCGCCACCCATGTCCCTTCTCGCTCATGTCCAACCCCGCCAGCACAGCACGCGATGGCGCGCTGCACATGTTGGTAACTTGCATCTAGTCATCCTGTCTACCCCCAAAGAGCAGACCCTTGCGTTCGAGCCAGACCACCACCGCGAGCGCAAGCGCAAGCCCCACCGCCACCGCCCCACCCACACGCCAGGGGGAGAGCGCCGCCGCGTCCGTTCCTCCCTGACCCGGGCCACCGCCATCCACGAGCGACGCCAGCCGCCACGTCGCAAGGCCCAGGAAGACCAACGCCCCTCCCGCGATGATCACCGCCTGCCTGCTCCCCAATCGCTCTCCCATCACGGCGCCTCCTGCCACGCACACTCAAGCCCTGGCCCTGCCAGTATGGGCCGGACCCTGAGCTGGGGCAAGACCGCCTCACGCCTCGTGCGCCCACGCCAGGACCAGCTCGCGCCACGCCATGCTGCCGCAGCGCAGCACGGCGTCCCCTGGCACCCGACCGACCACGCGCGCCTCGGGCACATCCTGCTCCGCCGCGGGGCCGCCCCTCCCCTCCGGCACCACAACCACGTCACGAGGCCACCCGCCCAACCCCCTCCCCCACGCCTTGCCGCAGGCCTCCTTGCGGGTCCACAAGTGCAGGGCGCCTGCGACGTCGGGCCCTGCACCGGCGAGCCAGCCAAGCTCCGCGTCGGCGAAAGCCCGCGCCTGCGTGCCGGCGCGCATCGGGCGCGCGCGCAGCTCGACATCCACGCCTACGGCCACGCGCTCGCTGAACGCGACGACACCCCAGCGGCCCGTATGCGCCACCGACACATAGGGCGGTTCCCCTCCTACCCTCCCCCACCAACGGCGCCCGAGCGAATCCACCGCAAGGGGCTGGTGGAGGGGATCACCTCCGTGAACCTCCGCCAGCCACGAGCGCAGCAGGGTGCGAGCCGCCACCACACCGGCCCGCTGCTCAGGGTCCGCAAGGTCCGCAAAGGCGGCTCTCTCCTCATCGGTCACACGCCACGCCTCAGGGCCCAGGTCCGGGTCACCTTCGATCGCCCGAAGCGCCAACCCAGGGCGGGGTCGCCACTCACACGCCCAGGTCACGGCGCACGGCACGCAGGGTCTCCCCGATCTCACGCGCCGCGCTACGGAGGGCGTCCGGCTCGTGGGTGGAGGACAGGAAGCAGCGCAGGCGGGCGGCGTCATTCGCGACCGCCGGGTAGACGATCGGCTTGACGTTGATCCCCTTCCCGAGGAGCCGCTCAGACAGCATCAACGCCTGGACGCTGTCTCCCGTGATCACGGGGATGACAGGGGACTCTCCCCTGGCCGGCCCCGTGTCCACACCCTGCGCCTGGAGCGCCTCCAAGAAGGTCTTCGCGTTCTGCTGCAGCCGCTCCACCCGCCACGGCTCCTCCTGCATCAAGCGGAGCGACGTCAAGGCAGCCAACCCAATGGCGGCAGGCAGCCCCGCCGAGTAGACAAATCCAGGCGCGGTGTAGCGCAGATAGCGGATGAGCGCCGCCGGTCCGGCGATCCAACCCCCGACGGCCGCCAAGCTCTTGGAGAGGGTGCCCATCCAGATGTCGACCGCGCTCCCCTCAACCCCGAAGTGCTCCGCGATGCCACGGCCAGTGGCTCCAATTGTGCCGAAACTGTGGGCCTCATCGACCATCAGCAGACAACCGTAACGCCGCTTCAGCGCGACATACGCGGGCAGGTTGGCCACGTCGCCGTCCATCGAGTACACGCCCTCGACGACGATCAGCGCCCGCTCATGGTGGCGCCGAATGTCTCGGAGCTGGGCCTCCAGGTGGCCGACGTCCTCATGCCGAAACCCGCGCCGGGCGGCTCCCGAGAGCCGAATGCCCTGCAGGGCGGAATCATGAATCAGCTCGTCGTGGAAGACGATGTCCTTGGGGCCCAGCAGATGCCCGATGGTCGTGACATTCGTCGCATGGCCCGCCGTGAAGACCAACGCGTCCTCGCTGCCCTGCGCCTCCGCGAGCGCCCGCTCCAAAGCCCGGTGGAAGGGCCGCTCGCCCGAGGCCACCCGGGAAGCGCTCACCGAGGTCCCGTAGCGCTCGATGCCCTCCTTCGCCGCGGCGTTCACGCGCGCGTCCCCCGACAACCCGAGGTAGTTGTAGGACGAGAAGTTGACGTACTCCTTGCCATCGATCCACGTCGTCCCACGCGCCAACCCGTCATGCACGTCAAAGTATGGATTCTTCAACCCAAACTGCTCGGCCATCTGCAGGCGCATGTCGAGCTCCTGCACCTCTGGCCACGCGCCAAAGTCCACCCACTCGGGCCGAACAACAAAGGCCGGTGACGTCGTCGCCTCCGCCGCGGCCCCACCCCTCCCGCGCGGCGCCTCCGCCTGAGCGGTCACAGGCGGCTTGGCGTCGGACTTCCAAGGGCGCAGTTCGAGCACAAGGCCTTCACCGACCGCGACCAGCCCACCGAACGCGTCCATCACCGCGACGTCCAGGACGAGGCGCCCAGCGTCGCGGCTCCGCTCCCGCGTCAACACCTGGACGCTGTCCTCTGGCATCGGCAGCACCTGAACCCAGCGCTCCATCGCGACCGGCAGGCCAGCGCTCTCCCCGCGCATCCAAGCCGCGAAACCCGCGAGCTGCATCGCACCGTCCAGCACGAGCGGATCGATCGACCAGCGCTGCCGCGCCGTGAGCGCAAGCCACTGCAGCGGCGAGGAGGTGCGCACCTTGCCCAGCGCCGCCCCACCCTCCAAAGCCAACACCTGCTCAATGGCCTGGAAGAGGGGACCGTGGAAGGTCGCCTCGCTATAGAAGACGTGCAAAGCCTCGCGCGCCGGAGCGCCCCCCGAGGGCAGGGCCGGACGCTCGGGCAGGCTGCCCGGCGCCTCGGAGCGCGCCTCCGCCACGACCCGCCCCTGCGCGCCAACGCGCAGCGAAGCCTGACCTGCCGCTACACGCCACGAGAGCACCTTCGGCTCACGCACCAACACGGGCTCATGGATGCGGAGGTCGCGCAGCACAAAGGGCACGCGCGTCCCCACGGACACCCACGCCAGCCCCTCCGCCATCACCGCCATGGGCAGCACCGGGACGCCGTCGATCGCGTGGTCGCTCAGGTAGGGGGCCGCCTCGACGGAGAGCTCCTCCGGCGCCTCCAGCCTGCGCATCGCCTCAGGCACACGCCGCCCGCGAACCACAGCCCCCTCTCCACCGCCCAGCTCCTCCCACAGCGCCTCAAGGCCCACGCGCTCCGTGACCATGTCCACACCCAGCTCACGCATGCCGTGCAGCACCGAGGCGGGAAGCGTTGAGACCATCGAAGACCCAATCCAGGGACCAAACTCGGCGACCACCGACCGGAGCCTCAACGAGCTCTGCTCGGCGAGCGCGCTGAGCTGCGCATTGCCTGCGGCGTAGTGGACCTGGTGCCGGCTCCCAAAACGGCCCGCCCACGAGCCCACCCCCAGCGCGACCCGCAAGGACGAGCCCGCGGCACGAATGCCCTCGATCCACCCTCTCACCTTGACGTCACGCGCCACGCGACCCGCCGCCAGGTCCACCCCGGCAAAGGGGCCGTCCGCCAAAACCCCAGCCGCATGCACAAAGGCCGTCACCCCCGCCCCGCCACCAAGCGCCCGGGCGAGCGCGCCCGCCTCGCACACGTCCACCTGCAGGAAGCGGACGCGCTCCCCGTGGGACGCAGCCCAAGACTGGACCGCCGGCTCCGGCGCGCCGCGGCCGACGAGCGTCACCCGAGCGCCAAGGTCGACCGCCCGACGCGCGAACGCCGCGCCGATCCCGCGGGTCCCGCCCGTGATGAGCACATGATCCTGGACTCCTGGCCGCCACACCGGCCCCAGCGCGCGACGCCGCTCGAATCCCATGACGCTGCGACCCGCCGGCCCATAGCGAACATCCACCGATCGATCAGGCCCGCACCAGTCGTTGACGACCGCGTCTCCGCGCTCCTCCGCCAAGAAGGAGGTGTCGAAACGCAGCACCGACAACCGAGCACCCGGGTGCTCAGCGCCCAGCGCACGCAACGCACCGGCCAACCCCTCCAGCCACACGTCGTCCGCGCGACCCACCGCGAGCACGTCCGGGAACCCCTCCTGCGGCAAGCGCCGCAGCAGCGGCAAGAATCGGCCAGCGGCGTCAGGGACCTCGGCCTCTCCCGAGAGCACCGCGTTCCACGTCGGGTGCTCGTCGTCTTCCATCGCCAGCACAACGAGCCGCAGCCCGCTCCACGCGTCCTCCGCCGAGGGCAAGCGGACGATCAGCTCCGCGCCTGCCCCCCGCAGCGCGGCCGACAAGGAGTCGCGCAGCGGACCGCCGCGCCCCACCAGGAGAACGCGCTGACCCAAGAGATCGCGCACCGTGGGGAGACCCGAGAGGGGCGCCGGTCTCCAGACAGGCACATAGGCTGTCGTCGCCGTGTCGTCGGCCGCCGCGAGATATTGACCAGCCGCAGGGTCCTCCGCGCGGCCGTGTCCCGCGTCGGTGCTCCGCTGGACCACGTGCGCCACGAGGGTGGCGATCGTAGGCCCCTGCTGGAAGAACTCACGCGACAGGGGAGCCAAGGGCCCCACGGTCTTGCCGAGCACGTCCATGAGGTCCGCGACCATCATGGAGTCGAAACCGAGATCCTCGACGAGGCGGAGGGAAGGGCGCAGGGCGTCCAGCGGATACGCGGACACCTGGGCGACTGCAGCCAAGACATGCTGACGAACCAGACCCTCTTCCATGCTCGCCTCCACCGAACGCAGGTGCTCACCACCACCGCCAACCGGCGGCGCAAGCGCTGGCTCCGCCCCCTCCTCCAGCTCTGCCACCACCTCGCCCCCAACCCGCGCCTCGTCGGCTGCGGGTGTCGTGCCGCCCCCGGCCTCGCCACTCCCCTCAAGGGGGAGGACCAAGGCGGCGTCGGGGGCGCGCACCGCCACCTCAGCCACGCTCGCCTCAGCCGCACTCGCCCCGGCTAGGCCCTCACCGGCCACGCGCTCCCCGGCTGCGAGCGCGCCCTCATCGGCCGCGCCCTCCACCACCCGCAGTGCCGCCAGCTCCAGCGCTGGCTGCGGGTCATCCTTGATCCCCCAGTACACCTCGCGCGGGAGCGGAGGCGGGGGCAGGACCGCGGCCTTGGAGGTCGTGGTCACGCGCAGCGGGTCCACCGAGACGCCCCGAACCCAGAGCTGCCCCAAGGTGTGGAGGAGGCTGGAGCCTCCGTCGTCATCGCGCTCCTGCGCCAAGGTGTAGACCCCGCGGCTGCGAGGCCCCACCGCGGCGCGCGCGAAGGACGCCAGGGGACCGCCGGCGCCCACCTGCAAGAAGAGATTCGCACCCTCCGCCAGGCAGCCCTCCAAGGCACGAAGGAAGCCGACCTGCGACCTCGCATGCCGGGAGAAGACCTCGCGCGCTTGGGCCTCGTCACGGTACGCGCCCTCCGCAATGCACGAGACGATGGGCAACTTCGCTGCTGACCACGCGATGTCGTCCAGCGCCGCGCCAAAGTCGACATCATCGAAAAGCGGCGAGTGGAATGCGTGGCTCACGCTGAGCGGAACGGCGCGCACCCCTGCCTCCTCGGCGCGCGCGATGACCTCTCGGACGGCGGTCGTCGTACCAGCCACCACAACCTGGCGGGGGTGGTTGACGTTGGCCAAGACCGCACCCTCCACCAGCAGCGCACGGGCCTCCTCTTCGGACACCATCAGCGCGGCCATCCCGCCTGGGTCACCGGTGACCTGCGCCATGAGCCGCCCCCGCGCCGCGGTCCACCGAACACCGCTGCGCAGGTCGTAAAGACCTGCCGCGTACGCCGCCGTGAACTCGCCCACGCTGTGGCCCGTGACGCACACCGGCTCCACACCGACCTCCGCAAGGAGATCCGCCAACGCTGCGCCTGCCGCGAAGAGCGCCGGCTGGCAGTTCTCCGTGGCGGTCAGACGCGCCGCGGCCTCCTCTGGGGTGAGCCCCTCCTCGTCCAGCGGGTAGAGGAGATCCTCCAAGGGGCACGTCAACCAGCCCTCCAACGCCGCGGAGGCGGTCGCGAAGCTCTGCGCGACTCTCGGGAAGCGCTGGCGAAGGTCGCGCAGCATCCCGATCCGCTGCGCTCCCTGCCCCGGGAAGAGCAGCGCGACCCGCAGGTCGCTCTCCGCCAGACCGCGGGACAGGGCCGTGTGGTCCCGCCCTCCAGCGAGGGCCGTCAACGCCTCAAGCGCCTCGTCACGGGTAGACGCGACGCAAGCGGCGCGGCTCTCCAAGGGCATGCGGGCCGCGAGCGAGCGCGCCAACGAGGGCACCTGCCAGTCCCTACGCTCGCGCAGCACAGCGAGCAGCTCGCCCGCGTAGGCGGCCAACGCCGCGTCGTCGCCCGCCGAGAGCACGAGCAGCTCTGCGCTGCCCTCGCGGACCGCGCGCCCCCACGGGGAGGCCTCGCGCAACACGGCGTGAACGTTCGTGCCCCCAAAGCCGAACGACGAGACCGCGGCGAGCCGACCCTGCCCCTCCCAGGGGGTTGGAGCCATCGGCAACACCAGCGGACGCTCATCAAGGCGCAAGCTCGCCTTCGCTTCGCGCAGCCCAGCCATCGGCGGGATGCTGCCCTCCCGGAGCGCCAGGACCGCGCGCAGCAGGCCCGCAACGCCTGCAGCGCTCATCGTGTGGCCGATGTTGCCCTTGGACGAGCCCAGCGCCACGCGGTGGAGGTCGGCGCCGAGAGCCTCCATGAGGCCGTCGACCTCGACGGGGTCGCCGACCTCGGTGCCCGTACCGTGGGCTTCGAGGTAGCCGAGCGCCTCTGCGTTGACGCCGGCGTCGCGCCACGCCGCGCGAATGACCTCGGTCTGCCCCTCTTGCACCGGCGCCATGGGCCCGTCACCCCCGCCGTCGTTGTTGGCGGCGGAGCCCAAGAGCACCGCGTCGATGCGCAGGCCCTGCGCCACCGCGTCCTCCAGGCGAAGGAGGAGCACCATGCCGCCACCCTCGCCCTGGAGGAAACCGTCGGAAGACACATCGAAGGGTCGGCAGTGGCCAGCGCGACTCATCGCGCCGATGCGCGAGAAGGCCAGGTGGTGCTCGGGCGTGACGTTGATGTACACGCCGCCGGCCAGCGCAGCGTCGATGGTGCGCGCGCGGAGGTGCGTGGCCGCGTCATGGATGGCCAAGAGGCTCGAGGCGCAGGCCGCGTCCAGCGTATAGGCGGGCCCGTGCAGGTGCAGCTCCTGCGCAACCACCCCCGCGCTCATGTTGGCGAGGAGCCCCGGCGCGGTGAGGGGGCGTGGGGTGACGATCCGCTCCACGGCCCGCGCCAGCACCTGCGCGTCCTCAGGCGCCTGCCCAAAGTGGCCGGTGGCCATGAGCTGCGCGATGAGGCGCGCCGTCAAGAGCGTCCGGTACTCCAGCGCGGTGATCCCGACAAAGACGCCAGTCCGCCGCGGCAGCAGGTCAGGCCGAAGGCCTGTGTCCCACACCGCCTCCAGCGAGAGCTCCAGCGCCAAGCGCTGCTGAGGGTCCATGACCTCGACGCGGCGCGGAGGGATGCCCAACGCCAGCGCAGGGAAGCTCTTCACGTCGTCGAGGAAGGCGCCTGCGCGCACGTAGGACTTGTCGACGCGACGAGGGTTGGGGTCATAGAGCGCGTCAAAGGCCCAGCGATCCTCGGGCACGGGCGTGAACGCCTGGACGCCCTCCAGCATCATGCGCCAGTACGCCAGGCCATGGGGCGCGCGCGGGAAGCGCGCCGACCAGCCTACGATGGCGATGGCGTCCTTGTTCATGGTCTGCTCGGAGGACATCGTCTCGCTCTCCTCTCCTCATCGCTCGCACCAGCGCCAACGAAGCACGGCCCTGCAGGGATCGCAACGAAGGCCGCACCCAGGGTGACGCCCTGACCTGCGAGGTCCCACCGCCTAGGGCTCGTCGCGCTCCTCTGTCTCAGGCTGCCCTTCGCTGGCCTCACCTTGGGCTGGGCGCGCCGCGGGCCCGCCGCGGAGCACCAAGCGCCCGAAGCGATCCGGCTGGTGGAAGGAGCCGCCCCCGACCGGGCTCCACGCCAGGGTCTGCACGCCCCCGTCCCGCGTTCGATCGTAGCGGTAGAAGTTCGCGCGCAGCGTGACGCCCTGATGCGGCGGGACCGCCTCTACGTTAGGCAGCGAAGCCCAGGGGATCCGCATCTCGACGCTCCAGCCTTCATCGGCTTGGCTGGGATCGTTGAGGGTCCCTTGGACATGAACGTGGGTCTCCCACCCCTCCAGCGTCCACGCCCGCGCGCGCTCAAGATCACGGTTGGTCGCGCGGGGAAAGAGGGCATCGAACTGGGTGTTGAGCGGGTTGATCTGCAGCTCGACGTAGTCCCTCCCCTGCCCGCCCGGGTCCAGGTAGACCTCCATCACCTCTTCATCCCACAGGTTGCCGTCGCGCTCGGTGATGGTCGACCAAACGTCCGTGTCTTTCCCCGTCATGAAAACATAGAGGTAGTGCTCGTCCCAGAGCGCCTGGAAGGTCGTGTCGAGGTGCGGCACCGGCTCTCCCGACGTGGGATGCACGAAGAGCTCGCTGCGCGGGGCGCGACGCCACATCGGGTCGTCGCCACGACCTGTGAGCTGAGGCGCTCGCGGCGTATAGCGGATCTGGTAGGTCGGCGGTTCCCAGTGCACGTTCAGGCCTCCCACGCGCAGGCGACCGTCTTCAGTGAGACGCGCCGCTCCCTCCCGAGAGACCCGCAGGCGGGTCTCTCCCCGAAAGAAGCCCGTATAGATCTGCAGCTCACCAGGCGCAAAGGTCGAGCGCAGCGTGACGCGGACCTCGTCCTGAATGATCTTGCCAACCGGCCACTGGTTGGTGGGCAACGCACCCTCGATGGCGTGGTGATCCACCGTCTGGCGCTGCCGATGCTCCAAGTGCAAGAAGATCATCCACGGCTCAGTGATCTCCGTGAGCGCCTCCCAGTAGAAGGTCAGCTTGATCTCGTCTCCAGGCTCCACCTGCTCCCGATCAACCGTCCACCCCAACAGACGAATGCGCTCGTCGAACACGGCATCGACCGGAAAGCGCATCGGCGGCGCCTCATCGAGGAGGTGCTGCTGGACACGACGCCACTGCTCACCGGTCATCACTGGGATGACCTCGCCGCGCTCCTGGCAAGCGCTGACGAGGACGGCCAGGAGAAGGGCACAGACGCTGAGACGGCCGGCGCATGGACGGCCGGCGCATGGATGGCCGGCGGAGCGATGACCGGCGGAGGGACAGATAGGAGATCGCATGAAGGTTCACAGAATCGAGAACGCCCGCTAGGGAGACGCGGGTGAGGCGCCACCCCTCATAGCGCGGGCATCGCCAGGGCGCTACCGTCCCTCAACAACGCGCTGCGCTCCTTGTTCCCCGCCGCCTCACGCGCACGCTCGGAGACCCTTGATGACCACCCCCGCTACGCCCGCGTCGCAGCCCACGCTCGTCCTGGTCACCTACGAAGTCCCCAGCACGGGCGAGAACCGCAGTCCAGAGGTCCTCGGCGCACTCGCTGACGAAGGGCTCGTACACGCGACCACGCACCCGGGCCTAAGTCGCGCAGATTTCCTCCTCGCGTGCCCAAGCGACGCCGCCCAGGGCGCGCTGCTGCTCCGCCTGCGGCATACCTTCCCAGGCGCGCTGACCTGGATCACCGATCTCGTGGCTCTGTCGCGGCCCGCGCAGGCGGGGGCCGACCTCGCCAGGTGCCTCTACGACGCCCTGCACCTGCTCCAGGACGCTCCGGTCCCCGTCGTCTACGCCTACACGGAGGGTGGTGGCGTCACGCTCGTGGTGCAGCGAAACCAGCTCGCCACGGCGCAACGCCTGCTCGACCCTCGCGCTGAGGGCTGAGGGCTGAGCCACGCTGCGGCGGCCGCGCTCTCTCGGGAGACCCAGCCCGCCGCGCGTGCGCACAACCCCTCTGCTCAGGCGATGTCGTCTGGGGCCGGCTGGCGGCGCATCCGCGCCATCAGCCTGCCTGGGACGCTCGGCAGTGCCCGCACGTCCTCCACGATCCGGTAGAGGCTCGGGACGACAAGCCAGGTGATGAGCGTCGCGAAGAGCACCCCGAACCCAAGGCTGATGGCCATCGGGATGAGAAAGCGAGCCTGCACGCTGGTCTCGAGCATCATAGGCGCCAGCCCGAAGAAGGTCGTCAGGGAGGTCAAGAGCACGGGGCGGAAGCGGCGCTCGCCCCCCGCGACCACCGCCTCGTCCACGGGCATGCCGCTTGCTCGATAATTGTTCATGGCGTCGACCATGATCAGGCTACTGTTCACCACGATGCCCGAGAGGGCCACGATGCCCATGATGCTCATGAAGCTCAACTCGTAGCCCATGACGTAGTGCCCGCCCAAGGCCCCAACGAAGCCAAAGGGGATGGCGGCCATGACAATGGCGGGCTGGAGGTAGCTTCGGAAGGCGACCGCCAGGAGCGCATAGATCACGAGCAGCGCCAGCAGGAATCCCACCCGGAGGTTGCCCATTGTCTCGCCCTGTTCGCGCTGCTCGCCACCCACGCCCCACGAGAGCCCAGGGTAGCGCTGTACCAGGGCCTCCATGATGCTGAGCGCCCCCTCGCCCTCGGGCGCCTGGGTCAAGGCGCGCAGCACCTCACCGCCGCTCGTCACCGCGGCGTCCACCTCGGCGGTGACGTTCAGCACACGCCGACCATCCAGCCGACGGATCTGCGTGTAGGAGCGCCCGCGCGACGTGGTCGCGACATCCCCGAGCAAGACCTCATGGCCCGTCGGCGTGTAGACGCGCAGGGACTCGAGGGTATGTTCGGTGGTGCGATCAGCCGCTGGCCTGCGGACCACGATCCGCAGCTCGTCGCGCCCGCGTTGCTGCCGATCCACCTCCACGCCGAAGAAGGCCGCCCGGACCTGGCGGGCCATGCCACCCTCCGTGAGGCCTAGGGCACGGGCCTCCGGCCGCAGGGCCAGCTCGATCTGCTCCTTGCCCGGGCTGACACCCGCGTCGATGTCGGTCACCCCTCCCAGGAGACGAAGCTGCTGCGCCAACGTGACGGCCGCGGCCTCAAGGACCTCGGACTGGCTGTGGCTCAGCTCAATGTCCACCGCTGCGCCCGCGGTGGCCCCCGTGTTCGCCTGGAAGTTCATGCTCTCCAAGCCCACGATGTCGCCGGCCCGCTCCCGCCACTGGCGCGCGAATTCGGTCGCCGTGATCTCCCGCTCCCCCATGGGAACCAAGAAGACGGCCACGCCCGCGATGTGAGAGCCAGCGCTGGGGAAGTTCACGAGCGTCCCCCACCCCCCAACGCTGGAGCCCAAGGACGCGAGCACACCACGCGTGATTCGCTCGCCCCCGTGCTCTTCCAGCAGCTCGTGCGCGACCCGGAGCATGTGCTGCTGGACGACCCGCGTCTCCTCCGCCGAGGTCCCGAAGGGCATCCGAATGTCGACGTTGATGACGTCCGACTCGACCCGCGGGAAGAAGATGAAGCGCACGTGACCGGCCGCGACGAATCCGAACACCGCGATCAAGAGGGCGATGGCTGCGGCGAAGGTGAAGTAGCGCAGGTCGATGAGCACCCGCAGCAGCGGCACGTAGGCGCGCTGGACCAGCCGATCGAGGGCCGCCGCGAAGTGCCCCTGGACCCACCGGATCCAGCCCAGCATCCCGGTCGGGCTGGCCGGCTCGCTGTGCGCGAGGTGCGCGGGCAGCACGAAGAGGCACTCGATCAGGGACATGACGAGCACGGGAATGACGATCGCAGGGATGACGCCGAAGAACTTCCCGCTCACACCTGGGAGGAGGAGCATGGGCACGAACACGACGATGGTCGTGAGGACCGAGACGACCACCGGGCCGGCCACTTCACGGACCCCAAGAATCGCCGCCTGCAGGGGGCCGTGCCCATCCTGGCGGAACTTGTAGACCGCCTCACCCACGACAATGGCGTCGTCCACCACGATGCCCAGCGTCAGGATGAACGCAAAGAGGGAGATCATGTTGATGGAGACATCGCCGAAGGGGAGGATGAGGAAAGCGCCCATCACCGCGATGGGCAGCCCCACCGTGACCCAGAAGGCGAGCTTGATCTCGAGGAAGAGGCCCAGCACCAGAAGGACGAGAATCAAGCCGAGGTAGGCGTTCTTCAACAGGAGCTGCATCCGGTCGGCGTAGATCTCGGACATGTCCGCCCAGATCGCGCTCTGGACGCCCGGAGGGAGCTGGTGGTCGAAGCGTTCGAGGACCTCCCGCGCAGCGGCGGACACCTCCAGGGGCTTCTGGTCCCCCACGCGGTAGACGCGCAGCCGGACGGCGCGTTGCCCGAAGTAGCTGTCCTCGCGGTCCACCTCCTCGAAGGCGTCCTGCACGGTCGCGATGTCCCGGAGGCGCAGAGACGCGCCGTCCAGTCGGCTGCGCACGACGACCTCCTCCAGCGCATCGCGCGTGTCGCGGCGCTGGGTGGTCCTGATCAACACCTCGCCAGAGGGTGCCCGGATGGCACCCGCCGGCACCTCGACGTTGGCCTCGCGGATGGCCAACGCGATGTCGTCCAGGGTCAGCCCGTAGCGCTGGAGCGTGGCCTCGGGCACCTCTACGGACATCTCGGGCGGACGCACCCCCGCCAGCTCCACCTGCGTAATCCCGGGGTGGTCCAGCAGGGCGTCGCGGGCCCTCTCAGCGATCTGGCGCAGCGGCGCCTCCTCCACGTCTCCATAGAGGACGACGGTGAGGACCTCCGAACGATTCGCGAGCATCGACACCGTCGGCCGCTCAATCTCGGCGGGCAAGGAGGCGAGGCGCTCGATCGCGCTCCTGACGTCGTTGATGAGTTGGTCGCCGTCCGCGCTCTCCAGGAGCTCGATCGTGACGCTGCCCACGTTCTCCCGGGCCGTGGCCGTCACGCGCTTGACCCCTTCCAGGCCGCGCACGGCCTCCTCGATCGCCAGAAGCACGCCTTGCTCGACATCCTCTGGGGTCGCGCCGCGGTAGGGGACCGCCACCGAGATGATGTCGAGGTCCACCTGCGGAAAGACCTCCTGCTTGACGGTCGGGGCCAGCACGATACCGCCGACCAAGAGCACCAGCATCAGCAGGTTGGCGGCCACCGCGTTGTTGGCCATCCACGCCAAGGGTCCCTGGCGGACGACATCCAGCGCGCTACGCTCCGGCGAGCTCATGGGCGCTCTCCCGCGCCGGCCGCCGGCTCATCGCTGGAGGGTCGCGGCGGTGAGGACACCCCGTACTCGCCCGGTGACCCCACTGGAGTAGGGTGGACCTCGACCGCCTCGGAGCCTTCCTCGGTGGGGCTACCCCCCGTCTGTGCCTCGCGCAGCGCAAGGCCTGGCGCCGCCGTCGGCACACGGCTCTGAATGACCCGCACGCCCTCCGCGAGGGTCGGACGCAGCAGCACGTCGTCGGCCTCGCGCCATGCGATCTCAACCGCCTCCACCTGCAGGCGATCCTCGGCGTCCATCACGAAGAGCGCCCCCCCGTCCCGGAGCACGCGGCGTGGCACGCGCATGACCTCCTGCTCCTCGATGCCCTCCACGTCCACCTGAACCCAAGAACCCAAGAGCAGGGGCTCTCCACCCGCCCCGCTGGCGCGCCCGAGGGGATCGCTGACCTCCACGAGGAGACGCGCCATCCGACCTACGGCGTCGGCGTCGCCCAGCACACGCACGACACAGCCGACCCGCTCTAGCTCCCGCTCACCGCTACGCTGCCGCACGAGGGCTCGAGCGCCCCCCTCTCCAGCATGGTCCGGGAGCGCGATCTGCGGCAGAACGTCCAGCGGCAGGGTCACCTGTACCCAGAAGTGATCCACGCCGACGAGCCGGGCCACGACCCCACCCGGCACCGCGAGCTGCCCAAGATCAGCGCTACGCTCACGCACCAAGGCGGTGAAGGGGACGCGCACCTGCGTACGCTCCACCTGGAGACGCGCCCGATCCACCCGCTGACGCGCGACCTCGACCTGCACCCTGGCGTCCTCAGCTTGGGGCTCGCGGAGCGCCAGCGACGCGTCTTCACCAGGCTCGCCCCCGTAGAGCTGCCACTCACGGGCAGCCACGGACTGGCGCCCCTGCTCTAGGCGGAGCCGGATCTCTGCCTGGGCCACCGCAGACTCTGCCTCGCGCAGCGCCAAGCGGTGATCACGATCGTCGATCCTCAGCGCCACCTCGCCGGCCTCCAACACGCCACCCGGTTGAAGCTGGGCGTGGACCCCGACGATGCGCCCGCCGACCTCGGCGCTCAAAACGAGCTCCCGCGCCGGCACGACCGTCCCGTGGGACGAAAAGCGAGGGCGCGCACGCTCCCGCTGCAAGGCGAACACCTGCACCGGCACCGCCACCTCCACACGCTCGAGGCGCGGCGTCTCGGGTCGCGACTCTCGCAGCTTCGCGGAGACGAAGACGCCGAGTCCCAGCACCAACACGGCACCGAGCGTGTTGACCACAATGCGCACGACGAGAGGCATGTCAGTCCTCGGAGGGCAGGGGCAGGAGGGCGAGGCTGCGGCAGACGCGCAGCCTCTGCAGGCGCTGATCGCGGAGGAGGTCCAGCAGGGACTGGTCGAGGGCCTGGAGCGCTTGCTGGGCCGACAGCACGCGGAGAAAGTCCAGGAGGCCGGCGCGCCACTGCGCCCGGGCCAGGTCCAGCGCCAACTCCGCGTCAGCCCGCTGGAGGTAGACGCTCGCCAGGAGGCGTTCGATGTCCCGCTCTTCGGCGAGAGCCCCCTCGACCTCCGCGACCGCCGCCAAGAAGACGCCGCCCCACTGCAGCAAGGCCTCGCGCAGGAGCGCCTCCTGGCGCTCCACCTCAGCGCGGCGGCGCCCGCCGTCGAACAAGGGGCCCGACAGGGACGAGGCCACGCTCCAGAAGACAAAGTCGACCAGCTCGCCGAGGCTCTGCGCCTGCAGGGAGACCGACGCGCTCAAGCGAAGCGCGGGCAAGCGGGCGGCCATGGCGACGCGAACGCGCGCGTCCGCCGCCTCAGCCCGGAGTCGCGCCGCCCGCACATCCGGGCGCGCATCGAGCAGCAGCGCAGGCAAGTCCTCGGCTTGCCACAGCGCGTCGATGTCCCAAGGGCCCGCTGGCGGCAGCGCGACGCTCCCCGGGACCCGCCCCTGCAGCAGCGCCAGGCGCTGCTCAAGGAGCGTGACGGCGAGGTCCACCCGCACCCGCTGGGCCTCGATCGCCTCCAACTGCTGACGTTGTTGGGTGAGGTCGAGGAGCGTGGCGCTGCCCATCCGGAGCCGATGCGTGACCAGATCCAAGAGCACGCGCGCCGTCTCCTCCTGCTCGTCGAGCAGGCGGCGGCGCTCGAGCGCGGCGCCACGTTGCCACCAGAGGTCGACCAGCTGGCCCGCGAGCGAGAGACGCGCACCCTCCACGTCCAGCCAACCCGCGAGCACGTCGCGCTCTGCTGCCTCGACCTGTGCACCGACCCGGCCCCAGAGGTCGATCTCCCAAGCGACCGGCACCGAGGCCTGGAACTGGGTCTGGCTGGTCGCGTCGCGCCCTGTCAAAGGGTTGAAGGTCGGCACCCGCTGACGCCCAACCCCCACCTGCGCATCGACCTGGGGCAGCCGCCCTGCGCGCGCCTGGACGATCATCGTCTCCGCGGCCGCCAAACGCTCACGCGCCACCGCCAGGTCCACGTTGCCCTCGAGCGCGGCGCGTAGCAGCGTCGCTGCCCCCTCGGGGACCAGCGCCGCACACATCGCGGCGGCTTCCGGGGTCGGGACACCTAGGGCCGATTCGGCGAGCGCGAGGTCCGCCAGCGGCGGCTCGTCGGGCAACGCATCGCGCGATCCGCCGCACGCTACCCCGCTCCAAGCGACGAAGATCGCCCACGACCACAGGGCCACGCGGGACCCCACCTCACGGGATCTTGCCCACGCTATGCGCGCTCCAGAGCGCATCGGCACTCCTCGACAGCAGCCAGGGCAGGCGGCTAACGGCCCGACCCTCAGAGGAACCCGACCGGCCTAGAGGGCATGCTCGGAGGCGTCAAGCTGGAAGAACGACGCTCCCGGCGCGTCCTCGCGCTGGGTCCGGCGAGCGCTTACAGCGGCACCATCGCGCACGTTGACCGATGCGACTAGAAAGCGCTAGGGAGATGGCAAGCGGGCAGATCCAGGAGCACGCGCGAGGTCTGCTCCTCTCTCATCACGTCGCGACAGCGGCTTGCGCTACGTAGCGGGCTGGTCGCGACCTCGGCCATCGCTCCAGGCGGAGAATTATGGACACGTCACGCTTGTTTGCCCTGCGCACTCTCGTTCTGAGCCTACTCCTCCTCGGCTGGGGGGTCTCCGGCGCCGCCGCATCCCCCCTCGTGTCGGGGGGAGATCGGCCGGGGGAGATTGGGCTGCTGGCGGAAGCGGAAGCGGATCCCGAGCGCGTGGACCGGGCCCGAGAGGCCTTCCGGCGAGGCCGCGACGCCTACAGCGAGGGGCGCTTTGAGGAGGCCATCGGCCACCTGGAGCGAGCGAACGCGATCCTCCCCAACCCGCGGCTCTTTCTCTTCATCGGCCGGGCCTACACGAGCCTGCACCGCTATGAGGACGCGCTGACGAACTACACCCGCTTCGCCGAGGCCTCGGCCGAGTTCGCCGAAGAGATCCGCGAGGAGCTTGCCCTCCTGCGGGTCCAAGCCCGCTCCGCGGCCTTCTACGAGGCCACACTCGGCATCGAAGACGCAGCGAACCGCGCGCGGGGGGCGCAGCCGACCCCCCGGAGCATGCGACGCTTCGAGATCGGCATCAACATGCGGGACGTACCCGTGCAGATTCGCAGCAACCCCTCGGGCGCGCGCGTGTACCTAGACGACACTGCCTTGGGTCCCATCGGGACAACCCCCTTGGACACCCGCCTCTTCACGGGTCGGCACCTCTTGATCATCGAACGCGACAACTACGCGCCTCACCGGGAGGTCGTCCAGGTGGCGGTGGTGGACGCAGGGCAGTCCATCCCCGTGTTCCGCTTCGACCTCCAGCGTCGCGCCGTCCCGGTCGTCATCACCGCGACCGAGGTCTCGGCCCGCCTGACCTACATCTCGGCAACGGGCGACCGTCGTGAACTGGGCGTGGGACGCTTCGAGGGCGAGCTGCCGGTCGGTCCGGGTACCTTGATCCTCCAGCAAGGACCGAGCAACCGACGGATCCCCCTAGAGCTGGCTGCGCCTGCCGATGGCACGCCTCTTCGCCTTCAGGTGTCCGTCTCAGAGGCGGCTGCCGCGACCAGCGCAGCGCCCCGGGCAGACGTCGGGACCTTGCGGGTGCTCACCGTCATGGAGGGCGCGGAGGTCTTCGTCAACGAGCGGCCGGCGGGGGCCTCCCCGGGTCGCGTCGAGGTGCCGCTGAGCCCCGGCCGACACCTCCTGCAGCTCAGGCGAGCAGGCTACGTGACCTGGCCCTCGACCGCGACGATCAGCGCAGGCGAGGTCACTGAGGTGACGGCCCCGCCGATGCTCGCGAGGGAACGCGGCCCCCTCCGCTGGCCAGCCTTCGTCCTCATGCCTGCAGGCGCCGCGCTCGCGGGCTACGGCGCGTACGCGCTGGCTACCGCGGACGATGACACCGTCGTCCCTCTGGGCCTCACCATCGGTGGCGCCGCGCTCGCCGCGACTGGGGTCGTGTGGGCGCTGCTCACGCGGCGACCTGCGTCATCGGCTGGTCGCAGCGCGGAGGCCGCGCCCCTGCGCTGGACGCTCTCACCGACGCAGGGTGGCGCCCGCATGGACATCGGAATCGTGCTTCCCTAAACGAACGCGTTCGCTTGGATCGAGGTTGGTGTATGGCATCGCAGCAGGCAGGCGCCCGGGTGGCGCTGACGACAGCTCAGACCGAGGAGATGGCCAGGACGCTCGCCAGCGCGTGCGAAGCCTACCTTGAGGACGACGAGACCTTCGGTGTCGTCGGCGAGGTCGCCGACGACCACCTCATCGTCACGTTCCGCCTGGCGAGCGGGAGCGGCGCGCGGGTGTGGACCTGGGAGGTCGCCAAACGCTTGGAGGGCGAGGGGGCCGCCAAGGCGAGCCTGACCCTCCTGGACTTCTTCTTCCGCGTATTGGAGGCGTGGCTGCAAGAGGACCGATGGCCGAACCCCCACCTCGACTGGAAGGAGTACACGTGGGAGGGGCTGACCTTCTCGCTGCGGGGAGAGTTTCGCAACGAAGAGCTCGACGCGATGGCCGACGCATGGCTCCAGCGCGCTGAGGGAGGCGCTTCCGCTGAGGCAGCAGAGGATGACGGAGAAGGCTGACCCAGCGAGAACCACCGGTCTCATCTGTCTCTTCTACGCGGCTATCGGCGCTGCCGCGCTCCTCTTGAGCGGGCTCACACCCATCCCGTGGCCATGGGAGGTGACAGGTCCTTCCGTGTGGCCCTGGTACCTCCTCGTCCTGCTCGGCGTGGCGGTGGGCGTGGTGACAGCGTGGGCCGCCCTTGCCCTGGAGCGCCGAATCCCCGTCGCGAAGCGGCTCGGCGACCGCGTGCGCGCCCTCTTCGGTGAGCTGACACTAGGTCAAGCTGCGGCCATCGCGCTGAGCTCGGGGGTGGTCGAGGAGGTCGTCTTCCGCGGACTCGTCCTCATGGCAGCGAGTTACCTGACCCAGAGCGTCGTCCTCGGTCTTTTGCTCTCCAGCGTGCTCTTCGGCATGGTACACCGAGCCCCCGGTCGTGAGGGGGTGTACTGGTCGGTCGTAGCCGGCCTCCTCGGACTTCTTTTTGGGGGGCTGCTCTTGCTCACATCCAGCCTTTTGCCCCCGATGGCCGCACACGCTACCCACAACGCCGTTGCGCTGGCTCGCCAGAGGGCGCGACCCGCCTCCCCCTCCTAAGGTCATGCGCGGCGTCTCCCACCATGAACTCCACGCGATCGTCCTCACCTTCGACGCGAGCGCAACGCTCTACGTCGTAGCGGTGGCGTTCTTGTGCGCGGTGGCGGCGACTGCCCTGCTCTCCAAGGGCAAGCGACTCTTGGAGATCCTGATGATCTTCTTCTTGACCTTCGCCGCCTTCGTCGCCCTGATCGTCCTCTTCTTGCACGGCGTCATCGATCGCCCCCTCTATCGGACCGACTGGGTGAAACCTTGACCCCGCGTGGCCCACGTGGAGGGGCCTTGCAGCGCGCGCTGGACGAGCTGGTCGCCACCTTCAACCCCCACGAGCGCCTCCCGCACGATCCGCTCGGCATCGTCCACGAGGTGCCCGCGGAGGATCGCGAGATCGTCGCTCACTTGGCGGCATCCCTCGCCTACGGGCGCGTCGACCTCATCCGAGGCGCGCTCCGGCGCGTCCTCGACGCGCTCGCGCCCTCCCCTGCCATGGCGCTGCGTGCGTGGGTCCCCGGCGCCTTCGTCGCTCATGACCCGCACTTCGTGTATCGCATGACCCGCGCGGAGGACATCGACGGGATGCTGAGCGCGCTCGCTGCCCTCCAGACTGAGTTCACGAGCCTGGAGGACGCCTTCCTCACCGGCGTGGTGGCCGACGAGGACGACCTCGCCCCAGCGGCCTCGCGCTACGTCCAGCTCCTGCGGAGCCGAGCGCCAGACCCAGAGCGCCGTGGCCTCCGCTACCTCCTGCCCGACCCCGCCACGGGCTCGGCAGCGAAGCGCCTCTTCCTGCTCTTGCGCTGGCTGGTACGCCCTGAGGCTCCCGATCTCGGCCTCTGGAGCCGTGTGCCTCCCGCCAAGCTCCTCCTCCCCCTGGACACGCATACATCGTTCTGGGTCCAGGCGCTCGGCTTGTCCCGCCGCCGCACAGCCGACCTCAAGATGACCCAGGAGGCGACCGCGATCCTCCGCCGGTGGCGCCCTACAGACCCCGTCGCCTACGACATGGCCCTCTGCCACCTCGGCATCGCCGGCGACTGCCAGCACCGCTTCCACGAGCCTACTTGCAGCCGCTGCCCTCTGCTCACCCACTGCCGCGTCGCCCACGAAGGCGGGCGTAAGGCACGCCGCCGCGGAGCCGGCTAGCCTCCAACGCATGATCCGTGTAGTACAGCACCCAAAGGCGTGCGTGCGGCTGGCGCACGCGCTGTGACCCATGACTCCGCTCGGAGAGCCCTCCATGCACCCGCTACTCGCCCAGACATCCTCGCTCCGGTACCTCGCCCTTGTCCTCGCGGCGGCGCTCGTCGCGTGCGGCAGCGACGGTGACTCCACACCCCAGGAACGCGACGCGACCGGCGATCCCGGCGGTGGGTCGGACACAGACCAGGACGTCGACGAAGACGTCACAACGCCGCAGCCAGAGGGCCCCTTCTACGTGAGCTTCTCCCGACAGTCCCGCCTGCCGGCCAACACCCCCGGCATGCCGGGCGAGATCGAGCTGGTCGTGCTCTCGTCCGACTGCAGCTACAACGGGTGCTCCGAGACCGTCCGAAAGGTAGGTGGAGGGGACTTCTCCTGCCGCAGCCACTTCTGTGCGTTGAGCGAAGATCTGGCCTGGGTGGTGTATGCCGACCCCAACAACGTCGGCTCCCTGCGCGCAGCGCAGGTCAACGCCGAGCTCCAGCTCACGGGTAACGGGCAGCCGATCGCCAGCGACATGGTGTCCTTCCAGTTCAAGGGGGGCGTCGTGGCGTGGCGGACTTCCGACAACCGCATCCGCTGGCACCGTGTCGCCGACGGCGCCAGCGGTGACCTTGGAGGCATCAACCAAGGCGGAGACGTACGCGAGACGGGAGGCGGCTACCACCTCGCCACCGACGGCCGGCGTGTCGTCGTGTACAGCACCTCGTTGAGCACGATGCGCGTAACCCTGCACAACCTCCAAAGCGGTAGCTCGACCCCCGTCTATCGCTTCATCTCTGGCTCCGCGACCTCAGCGGGTTCCTTCTACTCGGGAGACGAGGCCACCGTCCTCTCCGATGACGGCGAGTGGCTCGCCATCGCGACCACCGCCATCGTGCTCCGCAACGCCTGCTCTGGGGGCTGTGCCGAGGGTCTGCGCTGCATTGAGGACGCAGAGCCCGCGCGCTGCGGAGCGGAGCAGACGATGATCCACCTGATCCACCTGCCCAACGCGAACCTGCTGGGTCAAGGGTGCAGCCGTGATGATGACTGCGGGACCGGGCACTTCTGCGACACCTCCTACATCAGCCAACAGACCCAGCAGGGGACCTGCATGCCGGGTCGCACCATCGTCGGGCCTGGCGCTGGCGCGGGCTGCTCGCGCCACCAAGCGGGGGAGTTCACCTCGATCCTTCCTCACCTGGGCTGGATCCCTGGGGGCCGCGTCGCCGCGATGGCCGTCGACACCTGCACGACCCGCAACCAGTCCCAGCGCGTCTCACCCAGCGCGCTCCTCTCCGTGGATGTAGCCTCTCGCAGCGCGTCGACGGTCTTCAGCGTGACCGGCACCGAGCTGCTCGGCCCCGAGTGCCTCGACGCCTCCTTCAACTACCGCCCGGAGCGGTGCAACGTGAACTTCACGAGCCTGAGCCTCTCGCCCACAGGCACGGCGGCCGTGCTGGTGGGCCAGAGCGTCGGCTCCTCCTCCTCGGACGCGGTCTGGGTGGCCGATCTCATCGGAGGCGCGCCGCGACGCCAGCTCGAGAACCGGGCCGACCCAGGCGAAGCAGACGCCTGGTTCGTGCGCAATGTGCGTGCCCACCCTCGCTGAAGCCATCGCGAGGGCCCGGAGGGACGTCAGGGCAGAGCCTTGAGCGCGACCTCGGCCTCCTCCCACCGCGGCCATGGACGCGCTGCCCGCCAGCGCTTGTCCGCTTCCTGGGTGGCGTAGCCGAGCGCGCTCATGGCGTCCAAGAGGGCCAGGTAATTGGCCAGCAGGATGCCATAGCGCGCGACGGGAGCGCGCCGCTCCCCATCGAGGACTTGCAGGAGCAAAGCCAGGGGATCGAGGGCGTGGCCCTCCAGGCCCCGCGCGAGCTGGTCGTACTGCGTGCGCAGGTAGCCGCGGCTGCGGTCGAGGCTCTGGTCCACCAGCACGGTAGACATCCCGTGCCCTGGAAAGAGCTTACGAATCGGGGCCGCAGCCAGGCGGTCCAAGGTCCGCAGGTAAGGCGGAAGACGATCCCCCATGTACTGCACGATCGGGGTCGGGACGTTGAGCACGACGTCGCCGGAGAAGGCCCAGCCGCGTGTCTCGTCCAACCAGACGATGTGCCCCGGATCATGGCCATCCGCGAGGATGCAGCGCAGCCTGAGCGAGCCCACCGCGATGGATTCGCCCGGCGCAACAGGTTGCAGGTTGCGCAGGCCCACCTTGCGGTCGCTTGGGTAGGCCGAGGTCGGGGTCAAGCGCAGGCGCTCCATCGCGGCGTGACGCAGCGGGGTGTCCGGCAGCCGAACCCCGAAGCCCTCGACGTGGTTCGGTATGCGCTCCCAGTGCCCGACGTAGTCCTCGAAGACGCTGGCCGGGTGGGTCCACGCCCACTGCAGGGCATCCCATCGGTCCCCCAGCGCAACCCCGCCCCCCATGTGGTCCACGTGGGTGTGCGTGTAGAGCACGTGATCGACGTCGCGGAGCGCGCAACCGAGGCTCTGCAGCCCTGCTTCGAGCTGGTCGACGGTCTTGGGGAAGCCGGTGTCCACCAGGGTCAGACCGCCGTCGTGGCGCAGCAGCCAGGCGTTGACGACGAGCCCTGACGGGCTCGCGAGGCGGAATCGGTAGACGCCCTCGTCCACCTCCTGTGCGATCTTCTCCATGCCCCAGCGCTCTGGTGTGGCTCTCGCGAGCGCGCGCTCCTGGCGGCCCACGGGAGCGGCATCGCCCATCCTGGGGTTCGGCGCAAGGTGGAACGCGCGATCAGAGGGGGGCTACCCCTGCGCTTCCGTGTTGTTGCTGGCGGGGGACTTCGCGCGGGACCACATCGCCTCCAGGTCTTCCGCCGCGAGATCCTCCAGCGGGACGCCGCGCGCTGCCGCCTCTCGCTCCATGGCCTGGACCCGCGCGCGGAACTTCTCCGCAGCCTCGGCCGCCACCTCTTCGGCGTCCAGCCCCCAGTGCCGCGCGAGCTGGGCGAGGGTGAAAAGGAGGTCCCCCAGCTCCTCGCGGCGCCCGCTTCCGTCCTGGCTGGCGTCCGCGGCTCTGAGCTCGGCGAGCTCCTCGTCGACCTTGGCGAGCACGTCGTTCGCGCGGGTCCAGTCGAAGCCGAAGCGGACCGCACGTGCCCCGAAGGTCTGTGCCCGCCGGAGGGCTGGCATGGACTTGGGTACACCATCCACGCGCCCGCGGCCCTCCCGCGCACGAGCCTGCCGCCAGGCATGCTCTACGTCGAGCGCAGACGTCCCTGGCGCGGCGTGGCTGTCAAACACATGCGGGTGCCGCCGGCGCAGCTTTTCGGTGAGCCCATCGACGACCGCTTGCAGGCCAAAGGCGCCACGCTCCCAGGCGATGCGTGCGTGGAAGACGACCTGCAGCAGCACATCACCCAGCTCCTCTTGGAGGGGAGCGTCATCCGCTGCATGGAGGGCGTCCACGCACTCGTAGGTCTCCTCCAGGAGGTAGGGGATGAGGCTCGCGTGGTCTTGGGCCCGGTCCCACGGGCAGCCACCGGGCCTCCGTAGGCGGGCCATCGTCTCCACGAGTGGGGCCAGGTCGACGGGCTCGGTGACGCGGTCGTCTTCCATCACAGATCTCCAGCCCTCCTCGCGTCGCGTGCAAGGTCCGCCAGCGGCCGCGGGAGGAGGGTGGGGACGGAGGTCCAGACGTGCGGCGCTGGCCGCCGGCAGCCTTGGCGGAGGGAGCTGCGCAGGTCAAGGGAAGGACGCGCTGCCGCGCAGGGCGGGGAGGCCGGGCCCGCACCATCCGTCGGGGCCGCGATATCCTGCCTAGGCTTCCTCTGCAGAGTTGCGGGGAGCCCCGTCGCGTGGCAGGTTGGGAGACAGAGTCGATGCGGACGTACTCTACACTTTCCCCGATGCAGCGACGCCTCGCATGAAGTCGATGATGGACAGCGAGCGGATGTGGAGGACGGCTGGATCGCCTCGCATGGCGCGAGGTAGGTCTTGGGCGCCGCTCGTTGGGCTGGCTCTCGTGAGTGCGCTCAGCGCGGTCGCGGTGCTGGGCGTCGGGGGCGGTGCTGCTCTTGCCCAGACCACCTTGGACATGCCGCGATCCACGCCGGAGCTCTTCCAGGACGCGTGGGAGGCCATGCGTGAGGCGCGCCCGGGTTCGGCTGCTGAGGCGGAGGCCTTTGGGCGCTTGACGGACGCGGCGGCGGAGCTCGGCATTCGGCAGCACACGGTCTACGGCCTCGCGCTGCTCCTTGAGGCGGAGCGGGTGGGCCGCAAGGGGGACCTCGCGCGTGCGCGCGTGCTCCTCGATCGATCGCGCCGCCTCGCGCCCGAACTGTCGCGGGTAGAGTTCACGGAGGCGCGGCTCCGGTGGCGAGAGAAGCCATGGCACCTTGTGGAGGTCTTGCGGGGGCTGGTGTCCGGATGGCGCACCATGCTGAAGGACCCTGCGGGCTGGTCTGCGCTGCAGGGGATCGCGGCCACGCTGACCCTGCAGGTCTACGCGTGGCTGCTGGTGCTCCTGCCGGCGCTGTGGTGGCTGGGGCGGCGGCGGGCGGCGGCGATGGATCTCCGGGTCTTGGCGCGGAGCTGGCTATGGCCGAAGCAGAGTCTTTTGCTGCTGACTTTGCTCATCCTCGGGCCGGCCTTCGTGTTCCAGAGCCCGGTGCTGGCGTTTCCGGCTGCTGCCGTGTTCTTCGCGGGGCAGCTTCGGGCGGGCGAGCGGGTCATTGTTGCCCTCCTGCTGGTCTGCATGCCCTTCGTGTGGCCGCTGGCTGACGCGCGGGTCCGTGCCCAGGCCGGCACCGTGGATCAGGCGTCGCGCTACGCTCGCACGGTGATCGAGCCCTGCGATGCAGCGTGCTATGGTGAGATGGAGCGGCTCGCAGCGAGCGAGCATCCCGGGGCCGCGACCCTCGTGCTGGGTTGGGTAGACTGGAGACGGGGAACCCCGCAGGCGCGCGCCCGAGCCAACGAGCTGGCGACGCGCGCGGAGACCCTCGGGGTGCCGGAGGGGGCCTTGGCGAGCCTGCATACCCTCAAGGGGCACCTCGCCTACGCGCAGGACGACATGCGTGGGGCCCGCCAAGCCTATGAGGAGGCCTTGCGACACACGGCGCACGGGAGTGACCGCGCGGCGCTCTATGTCAACCTCTTCCGGGTCGCGAGCGCGATCGGAGACACCGGGGGGCTCCAGGACGCGGCGATGCGGGCGATGGACGCGGATCGGGCCGTGAGCGACCTCTACCTCAATGACACCTCGTACTCGCAGAACCGCGTGCTGGCAGCCGTGTCGCCGCGGCCCGACGCGTTCGCGGGGCGCATCGATCTCCCGACCCGGCCCGGGGAGCCGAAGGACGCGAGCCTCCTCTTTGGGAGGCTGACCGAGGCGCTGGCCTTCTACCACATCGGTGTAGCCGTGTTGGCGCTCCTCATGGGCTATGTCATCCGGCGCCGCGCGCTGGTGTCCATCGACTGCCACCGCTGCGGAGCGCCCTCGCACGCGTCCTTTCACCCTGAGGCCTACCGGACCCAGCGCTGCATCGCCTGCTTTGGGCTGGACACGAAGCCCCAGGCGTTGAGCGTCGAGGAGCGGATGCGGCGGCAGCGCGCGATCAACCGCCACGAGGGGCTATGGCCGACCGTGCGGCTGCTAGGGGCCATCCTCCTTCCAGGGGCGCCGCAGACAGCGCTTGGGTCCTGGTGGAGCGGTCTCCTGCCCCTGGTGATGAGCGTCGCGGCGGTCTGTGTGCTGGTCGCGGACACGTCGAGCCTGCTCCTGGCGAGCACCACGGGCCCCATCCCCTTCTTCGATGGTCGCATCGTCATCGCGCTCTCGTTGTGGCTCCCTGCCCTGACCCTCTCCGCGCTGAGCGCGTGGTTCGAGCCGGAGGATTGATGGACGTCCTGGAGAAGAACCGCTTCAACCCGCGATGGCAGGCGATCTTGCGAGCGCGCCGCTGGCGCCGCAGCGGGCGCTTCTTGGCGGCGGTGTGCAACGGGCTCTTCGTCACGCTCTTCATGGCGGCCACCCTCTGGCATGTGGGTGTGCCGACTGCGGCCACCTTACCGGGTGAGGAGGTGGACGCCGTTCTCCGCGCGCAGCGCGCGACGGAGATGGAGCGCATTGAGATGGGGATCCGGCTCTTCCATGCGCTGCAGGGCCATTTCCCCGACAGCCTGGACGCGGTCGTCGCGGAGGGGCTGCTGCAGCGGAGCTCGGTGGCATCGGCGCTGTGGCACACGGCCCCGACCTACCACCTGACCGCGGATGGCTTTGAGCTGCACGCGCCGCGCTACTGAGGGTCCGCGCGCTAGGGCTAGAGCGTTGGGCGCGACGCCAGCCCCCCGTTGCGGGACAGATTGCCGATTTCCCGACAGCCCTTAGTGTGCTAAGGCGTGCGAGCCAGGTGGCTGTGCCACGACCTCACCCCCGACGCTATGCCCTACGCCGAGCAATTCCGGCTTGAAGATCCGCGGTGGTCCCGCGCGGTCTTCGGCCTACGTGATGAAGGCCTCCGCGCGGTGGAGGAGACCTTCACGGTCGACGTCAGCGTACGAGGAGAGGAGGTGCGCCTCGAGGGGGACCCCCAAGACGTAGCCCTTGCGCGTCGGTTGATGGAGGACCTCTATCAGCTCGCCGCGACCGGGCAGACGCTCAGCACCGAGGACGTCGTGCGCGCCGCGGCGATGGTCCGCGAGGATCCCGCGTCGTCCCCGGCACAGCTCTTTCGTGAAGCGATCACCATCGGTGCGGGGCGTAAGTCCGTGAGTCCCAAGTCGCTCCGGCAGCGCTCTTATGTCGAGATGATGCGTGCCCAGGATTTGGTCTTTGGACTCGGCCCGGCGGGGACCGGGAAGACCTACCTGGCGGTCGCGATGGCTGTCTCGTGCCTGTTGAATCGTTCGATCAAACGCATTGTCCTGACCCGCCCTGCGGTCGAAGCCGGCGAGAAGCTGGGGTTTCTTCCGGGGGACCTCCGAGAGAAGGTCAGCCCCTACCTACGCCCGCTCTACGACGCGCTGCATGACATGTTGGACTTCGAGCGCACGGCCCAGCTCACCGAGCGCGGTGTGATCGAGATCGCCCCCTTGGCGTTCATGCGCGGCCGGACGCTCAACGACAGCTTTGTCATCCTGGATGAGGCGCAGAACGCGACCCGCGAGCAGATGAAGATGCTCCTGACCCGGCTCGGCTACGGCACGAAGGCGGTCGTGATCGGCGACACGACGCAGGTCGACCTCCAGCGAAAGTCCGACAGTGGCCTCGCGCACGCGGTCCGCCTCCTGGAAGAGGTGGAAGGGGTCTCGGTGGTGCGTTTCACGGACCAAGACGTCGTCCGCCACCCCTTGGTCCGCAGGGTCATCCAGGCGTATGAGGCCGACGAGGCCCGACAGCGGGAGGTGGAAGACGCTCGCCAGCGAGAGGCCGATGAGCGCCGCAGCCGGGCCAACGCGCTGCGGGGCCTCGACCACGACAGAGCTGACGAGCCATGAGTGCGCGTCCTCCAACGGCCGGTCGAGGACGCTCACCCCTGCGCTGGGCGCAGGAGCGCGACTGGCAGGCCCGCGGGTGGATCCGTATCATCGCCATGGCGTTCTTCTTGGCGCCGCTCGCCTTCCTCCTGCACCGAGGGGACGACAGCGCCGCTGTCGATCACGGCATGTGGGTGGTCGGCACGTCGGCTCGAGATGCCATCCGCGCTCCCCACGCCTTCACGTGGAGCCGCCAGACGAGCCCAAGCCTCGCAGAAGACGTCGCGGCCGCGCGGAGCAGCAGCCCGATCGTCGTTCACTACGACCTTGGCATCAAGGATCAGGTCATCAACCGGGTGATCAACGCCTTCCACCCTATGCGACGAGACTTCAGCGCGCTGGCCCGTGCGAAGCGTCGCGACGCGCTCGTCGCTGAGCAGACCCGCGGGGAGGGCCTCGACGAAGGGCCACGCGAAGGTCCTGCCAGCCCGATGGAAGCCGAGCGGGCGCAGACCGCGCGCGTGGAGGCTGAGCTGCGGCAGCTCGAGCGCACCCTCAGCTACGAAGCGTGGATCGACGTGCTCTCCGAGGAGGAGCGGATCGCCATCATGGAGGCGCCCGGTTCAGAGACCCTCGCGGAGTTCTTGAGGCAGCTCCAACGTAGCTCGCGTGCAGAGATCTACACCGAGCTGGCGCGACACGGCTTCTCCGAGCGGGTGGAGGAGGCCCTGCGGCGCATCATCAGCGTGTCGATGGATCGGATGCTCGTCGCCGACCGTGCGGTTCTGGACGCGCAAGCGCGTCACGGCATCTTGCTGCGGACGGTGCGCCACGGCCGCACGCTCAACGACACCTACCTGACGGACACGACGCTCTTCGTCGGCTTGGATCAGGTCGCCGACCACGTCGAACGCAGCGCGTCGCTCGTGCTGAGCACGATCGAGAATCGGCGGCTCATGGAGGCCCTCAAGGACCTGTCCGTGTCGTTGATCACAGCCAACGCTGCGCTGCACCACGAGGCCACCGAGGCGTTGCGGCAACAGCGCGAGGACGAGGTCCGCAGCAACGCGATGGTCACGCGGGAGTTTCACCGCGGCGACGTGATCGTGGAGCGCGGCCAGACCATCACGCCAGACCTGCGCGACATGCTGCACGCCATGGAGGCATCGCGCCCGACGTCACGCGCGAGCGACATCACGCGCTTGGCCATCGCCTTGTTGGCCTTCCTCGTGATGGTGCCGCTGGTCAGCCTCTATCGGCGCGATCTCAGGCCGACCACGCAGCCTGGCCGAGACCTGACGATGATGGGTACCCTCCTCTTCCTGCAGCTCGCGGTCATACGTGGATGGGTGGAGATCACCGAGTCGCTGAGGGCGGACCCAGGGCTGCTCGGGGGGGCCGCGCTGGTGCTGCTCGCACCTATGGCTGCTGGGGCGATGCTCGTCCGGATCACGACCAACACGGCCAACGCGTTGCTCTTCAGCGTCGCCTTCGCCGTCCTCGTCGCCTTCCTCGGCGACATGGAGATGACGCTCCCCGTCGTCGCGCTGGTGGGCAGCTTGGTCGGTGTCAGCGAGATGCGCAGTGTCCAGAGCCGCGGAGGTCTCTTCCGCGCGGGGCTCGCGGTTGGCGTCATGAGCGCTCTCGCCTGGGTCGGGCTTGCCCTCGTGCAAGGTGGGTGGACGCAGGGCGCGGTCGGCTACGGCGCACTCTTCGCGCTCGTGGGCGGCCTCCTGGCCTCCGCCGTCGCGCTGGTCGGCATGCAGTTCCTGGAGTGGGTCTTCGGCTACCTGACATGGGCGCGACTGCAAGAGCTGCTGGACTTGAACCACGAGGCCCTGAACAAGCTGCTCTTTGAGGCGCCGGGGAGCTACCATCACAGCATGATGGTGAGCCAGCTCGTGGAGGCGGGGTGCGAGGCCGTGGGCGCCAACGCGCTGCTCGGGCGGGTCGGCGCCTTCTATCACGACATCGGCAAGGCGAAGAATCCGCCCTTCTTCGCTGAAAACCAGTCCGGCATCAACCCGCACGACAAGCTGCGCCCTGAAGAGAGCGCACGCATCATCAAGGCGCACGTCAGTGATGGTGTCGAGCTGGCTAAGAAGCACAGGCTCCCGAAGCCGATCATCGCGTTTATCGAAGAGCACCACGGGACCAGCCGCATCGAGTACTTCTTCAACCGTGCGTGCGAGCAGCAAGGCGAGGAGCACGTCAACGAGAACGACTACCGCTACGACGGCCCCAAGCCGCGAACACGCGAGACCGCGATCTGTCTGCTGGCCGACGGAATCGAGGCCAAAGCTCGAGCCCAGAAGGAGAAGACACCGGAGGTACTCCAACAGGTCGTGCGCAGTATGCTCGACAAGGCCCTGGACGACCACCAGCTCGATGGCTGCGGCCTGACGATGCAGGACCTCAAGGCCCTGGAGGACGCGTTCCGCACCCGGCTTGCGACCATCTACCATCACCGCCCCGTCTACCCTGACGCCCGCCGCACCCAACCGCTGGGCGCTGCCAGCGGACGCGACACGCCTCTGCCGCCGACGCGCGCGAGCGAGACCTCGGGAGCCCATGGAAGTTCACATCTCCCCGCAGAGCCAACCCCCTCCCCCACCCCTGGGCCCATGGCTCCAGCGGAGGATCCAGGGGATCGCCCGGGAGGCCGGTCGTAGCCCCCGTGCCCAGGCGTCGCTCCTGCTGGTGGACGACGCCGAGATCCAGGCGCTGAACCTCCGGTGGCGCAGCGTAGATGCCCCCACGGACGTGCTCTCCTTCCCCACCGCGGCTGGCCGGGGGCCACGACTCCAACCGCTCCTGCTCGGCGACGTGGTGGTCAGCGTGACCACCGCGGCGCGCCTCGTCGCGACCCGGACCCACGCGGACCGCCTTGATGAGCTGCTGCCCCTGGCGGGACCGTGGCGCATCCCTGAGGAGTGCCTCTTCCTCGCGGTCCACGGATTCCTCCATCTGTTGGGCCACGACCACGGGGAGCCGGCCGAGGAGGCGCTGATGAGAGCAGAGGAGCGCCGCCTCTTCGAGGCGCTCCACAAGCCCGACAGCGCAGACGAGACGCGCGCTTGGGCCGCCTGGTCGTCGTGGGGCCTGTAGGGCATAAGTCATACCTTTGACGGATCCTTGAGGATCTCTCTGCGCGGGCCGAGGATCCCTTCTGGACCGATCGGCAGCCATCTTTTTTGCGCGTCGGGCGCCGAGGCGACGCTCTCGGCTGCGTCGAGGGCTCCGTGGGCGTCGGTGCGCCACCCCCCATGAGTTTTCTATCCTCAGCTGTCATTTACGGGGCATTTCCCAGCGCGTTGTGGCCGAGGATCTCGGGAACGCCAGCGAGGAACCTGGGACGTCGCGCTGTCAAGGGTGACTGTGTAGACCTAGGTGCTTGCGTGCATTTCGGCGCATCGCGAGGGGTGCATCACGAGGGACTCGACGCCCCCCCAGGCAGGGGCTCTTCAGGGTTGACAGCCATGGCAGAGGTGTGGCGTCATGGCGACGAGCGGAACGAGGAGCCACAAGATGTTGGGGCTGTGTGCGAGAGCAGACCCAGTATCCTGCGGTTGAGCGGAAAAAAGCTCCGGAGATTTTTTGCCCCGCCGCCGACCCTTGCGCATGGTGACTTCACGCCGCCTTGCGCTCCCCGCGCCCCTGCGCTTGTAGAAGTAGTTCCATAGCCCAACCTGCTCACGTTTGCCCTGGAGCCCGACCATGCGTTTTGCCCGCCGCTTCACCACCCCCGGGACCAACCCCTTCGCCTCGCTGACCTTCGAGCCCCGCACCTCCGAGATTCGCAACCCGGACGGTCGGGTGCTCTTCCGCTGTGAGCATGTCCTGGTGCCGACCACGTGGAGCTACATCGCGACGGACGTGCTGGTACAGAAGTACTTCCGTAAGGCGGGCGTGCCGGCCGTCCTGCGGCGGGTCGAGGAGGAGGGGGTCCCAGCGTGGCTCCAGCGCTCCGAGGCCGACGTCGAGGCGCTGGCCGCCCTACCGGAGGAGGAACGCTTTGGTCGGGAGAGCGACGCGCGCCAGGTCTTTCACCGGCTGGCTGGGTGTTGGACGTACTGGGGGTGGAAGCACGGCTACTTTGACAGCGAGGAGGACGCCCGCACCTTCTACGACGAGTGCGCGTGGATGTTGGCCAACCAGGTCTGCGCCCCGAACTCGCCCCAGTGGTTCAACACCGGCTTGCACTGGGCCTACGGCATCTCGGGCCCCGCGCAGGGGCACAGCTACGCCGACCACCTCACGGGGGTTGTCCGCCCCTCGGAGGACGCCTACTCTCGCCCGCAACCTCATGCCTGCTTCATCCAGAGCATCGGTGACGACCTCGTCAACGAGGGCGGCATCATGGACCTCTGGACGCGGGAGGCGCGCCTCTTCAAGTACGGCTCAGGGACAGGCACGAACTTCTCGGCGCTCCGCGGCGAGAACGAGCCCCTCAGCGGCGGCGGGCGCTCCTCCGGGCTGATGAGCTTCTTGGCGATCGGCGACCGCGCCGCAGGCGCCATCAAGAGCGGCGGGACGACACGTCGTGCGGCCAAGATGGTCTGCCTGGACCTGGACCACCCGGACGTCGAGGCCTTCATCGACTGGAAAGTGATCGAGGAACAGAAGGTCGCCAGCATGGTCGCTGGCTCCAAGGCGATCGAGCGCGCACTCCAGGGCATCTTCGAGGCCGTCCAGGAGGGGGCAGCGCTCGGCGAGCAGGCCCTGGAGCCCAAAGCGAACCCCGCGCTCGCCCACGCCCTGCGACGCGCCATCGAGGCTGGGACCCCCACAAACTACGTCGCTCGGACGCTGCAGCTCGCTCGCCAAGGCTACACCGGGCTCCGCTTTGAGACCTACGACACCTCCTGGACCTCGGAGGCCTACCGGACCGTCGGCGGCCAGAACTCGAACAACAGCGTCCGCGTGCCCAACACCTTCTTCCAGTGCCTCGAGGAGAAGGGAGACTGGACCCTGCTGCGGCGCACTGACGGGCGGCCTGCCCGCACCATCCCCGCCTCCGTCCTCTGGGACAAGATCGCTCACGCCGCGTGGAGCTGCGCCGATCCCGGCCTCCAGTACGACACGACGATCAACGAGTGGCACACCTGCCCTGAAGACGGCGCCATCCGAGCATCGAACCCTTGCTCGGAGTACATGTTCCTCGACGACACGGCGTGCAACCTCGCCAGCCTCAACCTCACGACCTTCCTCACCGAGGCCGGCTTCGACGTAGAGGCCTACGAGCACGCCGTCCGCCTCTGGACCCTCGTCCTTGAGCTGAGCGTCGTGATGGCCCAGTTCCCCAGCCACCGGATCGCTGAGCTCTCCTGGCGCTTCCGGACCCTCGGCCTGGGCTACGCGAACCTTGGGGCGCTCCTGATGATTCAAGGCATCCCCTACGACTCGCCACAGGCCCTCGCCTGGACCGGCGCCCTCTCGTCCATCTTGGGCGGTGTGAGCTACGCTACCAGCGCCGAGCTCGCCGCAGAGCATGGACCCTTCGCCGGGTACCCCGACAACCGAGAGCACATGCTCCGGGTCATCCGCAACCACCGACGCGCCGCGTACAACGCGCCCCGTGACAGCTACGAGGGCCTCACCGTCACACCCATGGGCATCACCCCCGAGCATGCTCCCGAGCACCTCGTGCAGGCTGCCCAGCAGGCATGGGACCGCGCGCTCGAGCTGGGCGAAGTCCACGGCTACAGGAACGCGCAGGTCACGGTCGTCGCCCCGACAGGTACCATCGCCCTCGTCATGGACTGTGACACCACCGGCATCGAGCCCGACTTCGCGCTCGTCAAGTTCAAGAAGCTGGCCGGTGGCGGCTACCTCAATATCATCAACCAGTCCGTCCCAGCGGCCCTCCGTCACCTCGGCTACGACGGCGATGAGATCGAGGCCATCGTGCAGTTCGCGACAGGGCACAAGACGCTGCATGGCGCGCCGCACCTCCACCCCGCCGCCCTCCGCGAGCGCGGCTTCGACGACGCGGGCATCTCGACCATTGAACGCGCCCTCCCCCACGCCTTCGATCTGGAGTTCGTCTTCAACGCGCCCACCCTGGGGGAAGACTACTGCAAGGAGCACTTCGGGTTGACGGACGCAGACATCGCCAACCCCACCTTCTCGCTCCTCACCCACCTCGGGTACACCAAGGAGCAGGTCCGCCAAGCCTCCTTCTTCATCCTCGGGACCAAGAGCGTCGAAGGCGCACCCTTCTTGAAGCCGGAGCACCTGCCGGTCTTCGACTGCGCCACGCGATGCGGTGCCACCGGGACCAGGGTGATCCCCGCCGCCGCCCACCTCAGAATCATGGCGGCCGCTCAGCCCTTCATCTCCGGCGCGATCTCCAAGACGATCAACATGCCGAACGAGGCGACCGTCGCCGACGTCAAGCAAGCCTACGAGCTGGCATGGCAGCTCATGATCAAGGCCATCGCGCTCTACCGCGACGGCTCGAAGCTCTCCCAGCCGCTGAACAGCGTCACCGACGCCGACGACGCGATCGCCCAAGCCCTGGCGCTCGCCAGCTTGGACGCGCCGCAGGGACCCACGCCCCCTGCGCCCACGCCGCAGCAGCCCTCCCAAGAGCTCATCCTCAAGACCGCCGAGAAGCTGGCTAGGGAGACCCTCGCGCGCCGACGCCTCCTGCCCAACCGACGCAACGGCTACACCCAGAAGGCCAGGGTCGGCAACCACAAGGTCTACCTCCGCACCGGCGAGTACGGCGATGGCTCCCTGGGCGAAATCTTCATCGACATGCACCGCGAGGGCGCCAACTTCCGAAGCTTGATGAACTGCTTCGCCATCGCCATCAGCCTCGGCCTCCAGCACGGCGTGCCCCTTGAGGAGTTCGTCGACGCCTTCGTCTACACCAAGTTTGAGCCATCAGGCATGGTGACCGGCCACGACAACCTCAAGAACGCAACCTCCGTCATCGACTACATCTTCCGAGACCTCGCACTCAACTACCTGGGCCGCACCGACCTCGTGCACATCGCGCCCGAGACCCTCTACAGCGGAACGAACACGAGCGGTGAACCTGACCTGGTCCGCCACGACGACACCGCCTTCGACGATGAAGCGGAGGAAGAAGTCAACACAAGCCCACAGCAGGAGAGCGCCCCCCCGGCTCCCAAGAAGCACCGCGGACCGACGACCACCGTGCTCCCCAAGGGCGATGACGCTCCCCCAGGCGCCAAGACGAACGGGCACCAGCCCCAGCGCGTCGAGCAGCCCGCCCTGCCCATCGAGATCCTCAGCGCCAAGGCCGCCAGGCCGCAGGCCCAGGCCGCCAGCGGACTCCAGCTCCGCGCCTCCGTCCCACACCCCTCCATGCGGCAGCAAGGCTTCGAGGGCGACGCCTGCCCCGAGTGCGGGAACTTCACCCTCGTCCGCAACGGCACCTGCCAGCGCTGCACAACCTGCGGCGCAACCACCGGCTGCTCCTAGCCGCCAGGCCTACGCCTCGCCAGCTGACCAGGGAAGCACGTAGGCCGCCGCACCCACCGGGTGGCCTTCCACCAGGGCGTCCCCCTCGCACAGCTCCACCCGGAGCCACACCCCGCCCTCCGCGCGGCCCTCCGACGTCCAACCTCCAGGGAGGCGCCATAGGAGCGCCTCGTCTCCCCAGAGCGCCTCACCCACGCTGCACGCGAGGGCCTCGTCCAGGCCCCGCCACTGCACCAGCGCCTCGGAGCCCGAAGCGTCACCACGCACGCGCAGCGTCCAGAGCGTGGCCCCATGGCGCCGCAACAGACGATCAAGGCGAATCGAGAGCGAGAGGGCCCCATCCACAGACCAGAGATACGCGACCCCAGCGATCAGGTGCACGGAGCGATGCATCGCACCCTCCACCGGCCGTACGCAGAGGCGCCCAGCCCCCTCCCAGGACAGCGTGCTCAGCGGCAGCCCAGGATCGTGTGGGGGCGCGGTGGGCAGCTCGACGAGCCTGGCCGCCGGCTCCCCCTCAGCCTCCCAGCCACGACGCACCTGGGCGGGCACAGGACGACCCAGCGCGTCATAGGCCGCCGCGACGTGTCCTCGGAAGAGGGCGCAGAGCTCCGCCTTCTCGGCGCTGACGAAGTCATCTCCGTACCACCAAAACCAGTCGGACGCTTGCGCGACGCGGAGGCTGGCACGAGCGCGCTCGACCCCGGCAGCCCCTGCGGCCACCGCCTCCTCCACCACCTCCGCCGCCGCGCCCAGCGCCTCCCAGGCACGGTCCTTGGCACGACTGCCGATCCAGATGCGAAAGTTGGCGTCAATCCACGACCCGGCATGCACCCGCTGCAGGGGGGCACTGCCCTCGGCCAGGGCGGCGTCCGGCAGCACGGTCACCAGATCCGCCGCGCCCTCCATGGCGCTGAAGAGCTGCGCCAAGAAAGGTGCGCCGTCGTCAAAGTAGCTCTCCCAGGGATTCTCCCCATCGAGAATGACCGCGAGAAGCGGCGCCTCGACCCCTACGCTGCGCGCCCACCGACAGCGTTCGCGCACGCTCTTCACAAAGTCTGCGGCGGCGTGATCAGCCCGCCAGTGCTGATACGCAAAACCCACACGATCGCTCAGCTCATGGTCGCGGAAGACAAGATGCAGCGGCCCGTCGCGACCGCCCCACCGCCACGAGGAGAAGCGGTCGTGACCCCGAGCCTCCGACCCCCTGCTGCGCTCCAGGACCAGCTCGTCCGACGCCGCCCACCGCACACCCACCGCCGAGAGCAGATCCAGCGCGCCCTCCGACACGGCCCCCTCAGCTGGCCAGACGAGGTCCGGACGACACCCCAAGATCTCCTCGAAGGTGTCCAGACTCTCCAGAATGTGCCAGCGCGCGTCCTGGGGAGCGCGGAGCGGATTCCGCAGCGGGACACCAACGTCCGTGTCCACGACCAGCGGGAGGATCGGATGGTGGTATGGCGTCGCTGAGAGCGCGATCTGCCCCGACGCGCTCAGCGAGCGCAAGAGATCGAGCACCCTCCCAGGCGCCTGATCCATCGCCGCAGCGACCTCCGCGAGCGCACCGGAGGGCAAGCACTCCGCCATGCGCCAAGCCTGCCAGTGGGGGTGCTCGCGTCGCAGCGTCGCGCCGCACCAGGCGAGGAAGTAGCGCGTGAGGAGCTCCCTGAGCTCGGCGTCCGTCCAGGCCTGCACATGCGCTCCAGCTCCCTGCCGCTTGCGCCAGAGGGCCTCGTAGGGTGGGAAGGGATGCACCAAGCGGTCATGGTGCAGGCTGAAGCACCGCGCCAACACCTCGCTACGGTCTGCCAGGGACCACGCCTCGGGGGGGATGGAGACGAGGCGATGGAGCCGGTCCGTAGCCCCTCGCCGCGCCCGCTCCAGCTGGCGCAGGAGGGAACCCGAGAGGTTGATCACAGCGCGGACCTTCGGCGCACGGGCGAGAGCGCTCAGCAGATCCAGATATCCCTTCGCCGCGTGCAAGCGCACCCAGGGCAGCCTCGCGACACGATCCGTGTCGGGGGGAAAGTACCAGGGCTGGTGAAAGTGCCAGAGGAGGAGGAGTCGATCGGGCTGCAAGCGGCTTCCTGGGCGGTTGCGAGCAGGCCAACGACCCGGCAGGCCCGCCCCCTCCCTACGAGCGCCGCGTGATCTTGCGGAGGCCTGGTCCGTGGGACGAGCTAGGACGTTGGATCCAAGAGCATCCCCTTGGGAATGACCGTCAGGCCGTCGCGCGTCACGGTCAAGCCCCTGCGCTGGTCGAGCTCGGAATCGAACCCGATCTTCATGCCTGCCGGGATGACGACGTCCTTGTCGACGATGCAGCGCCGGAGCTGGACGTGGCGATGCACCACCACCCGGTCGAAGAGGATGCTGGACTCGACACGGGAGAACGAGTGGACCCTCACGCGTGGGCCGAGAATGGAGCGGTGGATGCGCCCGCCCGAGATGATCACACCGTCACAGACCAAGGACTGCAAGGCGATGCCCGTCCGATCCGGCTCGTCGTGGACGAACTTGGCGGGCGGATCAGGCAGGTAGTCGGAGCGGATCGGCCAGTGCGGGTTGTAGAGGTTGAGCAAGGGGTTGACCCCAACGAGGTCGAGCGAGGCTTGGTGGTACTGCGCCAAGGTACCCACGTCACGCCAGTATCCACGCCCGCGTTCAGGCTGACCGGGGATGTGGTTGGTGGAGAAGTCATAGGCGAAGACGCGCAGACCTGCGGCCATCATGTCTGGGATGATGTTCCGCCCAAAGTCGTGGGCGCTGTCTCTGCGCGTGGCGTCTTGGACCACGGCGTCGACGAGGGCCCGACGTTCGAAGAAGTAGTTGCCCATCGACGCCAAGCACCAGTCCGGCCGCCCCGGCATGGTCTTGGGATCCTTGGGCTTCTCTTCAAAGGTGAGGATGCGACCCTCGTCATCCACTTCGAGGATACCGAAGGCTGACGCTTCCTCCTTCGGCACAGGGATGGCTGCGATGGTGAGGTGCGCCTCGACGGCTCGGTGCTGCTTCAGCATCTGCGAGACGTCCATGAAGTAGATGTGGTCGCCACCGAAGACGGCGACGTCGGTGGGATCTTCGTCGTCGATGAGGTTGAGGTTCTGAAAGACGGCGTCCGCCGACCCTTTATACCAGTCCAGGCCTGTGCGCTGCTGGGCTGGGACCGCCTCAACGAAGTGGTCGAGCACGCGCGCGAGGCGCCAGGCGCGGCTGAGGTGGGTGGAGAGGGACTGGCTCTTGTACTGGGTCAACACCTTGATGCGGTAGAAGCCCGAGTTGACGAAGTTGGAGAGCACGAAGTCGATGATTCTATAGCGCCCTCCAAAGGGCACGCCGGGCTTGGCGCGGTCCCTGGTGAGCGGCATCAAGCGCGTGCCTTGGCCTCCGGCCAAGATCATCACAAGACAGCGTTTCATGACAACACCGGGTCGCGGGCGCGAGTGGCCTCAGGTGGTCTTGGCGAGGAGATTGAAGAGGACCACGACGAGCACGCCGATCAACCCGACGAGGACGAGCAGGAGGACCTTGTTGCTCTTCTCGGCCGGCTCCGGAGGGTGCGATGGCTCGGGCCGCGCGACAGGTTTCGGCCGTTCCCGGCGCTCGGCAGCCCTCTCACGTCCACCCTCTCCACCGGCCGCACGCCCTGCCCCGGGATCGCTGATGGCGCGCGCGGCGCGCTCCTGTCCGGCTCCGCCGGATGGGCCCTGGGCCACCCGCCCTTCAGCCTTGGGCTCCGGCTCGGGCGCAGGTTTGGTGTCACCCTTCGTCTCCAGACCCGAGCCCAAGGGCATGGGCCCCATCTGGAGCAGCGTGCGCTGGTTCTTCGGTGGCGGCTCAACACGAATCTGCGCTTCCATGGGGGAGCTCAGCTCGGCGAGTGGCGCCAACTCCATCGGATCTTCGGGGAGCGCTGTACCGGGAGGAGGCACAGCAGGGAGCGACCCTGTGCCCATGCCACGCCGCCCCGCGGTCAGTCCCGCCACACCAGGCAGGCTCGGCAGCCCCATCATGGTCTTCTGGCCACCCGCGGTCGGCGGTGGCGTTGGCATCGCGTCGACGGAGGGCAGCGGTGGTAGCGAGGGCACGGGCTGCGGTGCAGCGGCCGGGGGACGTGGACCGCCAAGCCCAGCGAGCGGTGACGCGCCCAAGACCATCGTGCCTTTGGGAGCAGCCGGCGCTGCCTGGGGCGGCAACGTGGGCCTGCGGGGTGCCTGCTGCGCTGACATCGCGGGCATCCGCGGCGCTGGCGGAGCAGGCAGCTCCTCCTCCTCGGGCACGTCGGGCAACGCTGAGGCCCAGTCGGCCTCGCCCAGATCCCAGTCCAGGGGATTCAAGAAGCCGCCGCCAGCGGGGGCCTCCTCCTTCGGCTCCTGCGAAGCCGTCCCCATCCCGATGAGGCGGTTGACCTCTTCTTGGATGACGGTGTCGATCACCTCGTCGTCACCCTTGGCACGGCTGGCCTCAGGGTCCTCCAACGAGCGCAGGAACTCCGCGAACTCGAACGAGCCTGCGTGAACCCCGCGGTTGGCCATATAGCGGCTCAGGGCGGTCCCTAGCTCCCGGGCCTGCTGGAAGCGATCCCCCGGATCCTTGGCGAGCGCCTTCTTCACGATCGCGTCCAGCTCCGCGTCCACGTCGCTGTTCAGGGGCTGCAGCGAGGGGATCTCGCCCGCTCGCACCATCTCAAGGGTCTGGATGTCCGTCTCGCCAAGGAAGAGGCGCCGGCCAGCGAGCAGCTCCCACAACACGATGCCCGCCGCGTAGATGTCTGCGCGGTGGTCCACCTCGTGGCCCCAGGATGCCTCGGGGCAGAGGTACGAGAACTTGCCCTTCACGACCCCAGGGTCCGTCAGCTCTACCTGGCTCTTCGCCTTCGCGAGGCCGAAGTCCGTGAGCTTGACCTCACCCTCCTTGCTCACGAGGATGTTCGGCGGGCTGATGTCCCGGTGCACGATGTTCAGAGACTGGCCCGTCCCATCCGTGCGGTTGTGGGCGTAGTCCAAGCCCTTGCTCATCTCCACGACGACAAAAAGCGCCAGCTTCCACGGCATCGAGCGGCGCTGCTTGTGCAGACTCTCCTGAACACGCCGCAGGTTGGTCCCGTCGACGTACTCCATCACGATGAAGTGCACATCGTCGACCCGCCCGACCTCGAACACGCTCACGATGTTCGCGTGATTCAGGTAGAGGGAGAGCCGAGCCTCGTCCTTGAACATGTTGACGAACTTCGCGTTCGCCGAGAGGCTCGGGAGCACCCGCTTGATCGCGACCGACTTCTCGAACCCCTCAAGACTCACCGAGTGGCCCAGGAACACCTCGGCCATGCCACCGGCGTCGAGCCGTCGAAGAATCTTGTAACGCTGGCTGGAGTCGCTCGCCATATTCAGCAACAAGAAAGCGGGGAGGGATGCAGGCGAGCCCGACGCTCTCCCGCAAACGCGGGACCGTCGCAGCATCATGCCCGCGGCTGTGCAACCCGGGGGCCGCATGATCCTCGGACACACCTAGACCCCCCTACTTCTATCCCGCCTCTAGGGGGGGAAGCAAGAAAGACATGCGGGAAAGTCACCCCCGTCCCCCGCTGAACCCCACCACTGACCGTCGATACAGAGGTGCCGCATGTGGATGGGCTCCGCCTCGATCCACAGCTCCAGCGACGCCACAGCCGGCGGCACACCCACCGTCCACGCCTCAACCCCAGCGCGCTCGGACCACTCCCCCCGCGCCTCCACCGCTCCGTCCGGCCGACGCAGCGTCCACGTCACCGGCGCCAGCCGCCAGCGCTGCGCACGATCCTCGACACCACCCCACAGCGTGAGCCCGACGGCGCCCTCCGGCACCCGCAGCGCCACGCGGAGCGGCTCACCCTGCCGCGGGTGCGCCCAGATCATCGAACGCCGCTGGCCCTCGACCACGCAGCTCCGCCGCGTGACCTCCTCCCACGGCGCGCGCTGCCGCAGCGCGTCCTCCTCAACCACCCGCCAGCTCCCAGGCGAAGAAGCCCAGCGCCGGCCCAGCGGGGCGACCCGCCGCTCCATACAAGCCCAGCGCAAGGGCCCAGCAGCGCCACCACAGCGCGCCTCAAAGAGGGCGAACCCAGACCCGGCGTCACCCAGCCAGCTCAGCACACCGCGCTGCGGCACCCCCTCGCGGGAAAGCCACAGCAGCGCGGGCTCGTCCCACGCCAGCGCACCGATGACCCGCGGCGCCCGCAGCGTCACGCCACTCCCGAAGACACGGCGCCCCGCCCACGCAGCCTGCCACGTCTCCGGCCCAGGCGGCTGCGCCTGCTGCAGACGCCATGCGCTCGTGTCCAGCAGGGGCAGCTCCTCATCCCAGTGCGCGCTGAGCCACGCCACGGCTTCCTCACGCCCTCCGCTCGTCCTGTGATCCTGCAACAACAAGACCAAGTGGCCAGCCACCAGCGCCACCCCGAGCGCCAGGGGCAAGACCACAGGCAAGGGAAAGGGTGGCGCCACGCGCTCGCGAAGAGGCGCGCCAGAAGCCCACTGAGCGATGGCGGCAAGCCAAACGACGGGAATCCAGAAGCTCATCCACACCAGCGAGTTGAACGCGATGAAGAGCGCCTTCACCACAGCCACCACGGACAGAAGGGCCGCCGGTGTACGTGCCCACCACACCAGCACCGCCCCAAGCCCCACAGACCCCGCCTGAAGCCATGGCATCCAATCCGTCAGACCCGCGCGGGTCATCGGCCACGTCCACCCGATCATGCCATCGAACATCCGCGGGTAGGCCGGGCCCGCATAGAGCAACCAAGTCACTGTGCCGAAATAGAACATCTCAGGGTCTGCGACCACGAAGGGGAGATAGAGCGCTCCCGCGACCACCCCGGTGATCACCAGCAGTGAGACGAGCCTACGCCAGCCCCAGCGACGCAGCCCGTACACCACCAGCAGCGGCACCCAGAGCACGAAAAAAGGACGCGTCGCCAAGCCCACACCCCACCACAGCCCAGCCTGACGCCAGCGATCGCGAGCCACCGCCTGAGCCAGCCCCACCCCCACCAACCAGTCGACGTGCGGCTCCGCATAGATGGCGTTCCAATGCGTGTCTGGGAGATAGAGATAGGTCGCCAGCACCAGCGTCGCAAAGGCGCGAACCCGCCCACCACAGGGAGCGATCCAGCGCAAAACCAGCGCGACGAGCAGCACATCGACCACCCACGCTGTCCAACGCAGATCCAACCCGAGCGCGATCGCAGGCACGTGCGCCAACCAGAGAAAGGGCGGGTAGGTCAGGGGCAAGGTCTTGCCCGCCTGCATGGCGTAGAGCTGGTAGGGGTTCTCCCCCTGCAGCAGAGCCTCAGCTGCCACCTGGATCAGCGGCAGCATGTCGCGCAGCGCAGGGTCCAACACCCACTGCGAAGGCCCGAATGCCCGGATCCACAGCGCCCCCCCGCAAAGCCACAGCCCCTCCCACCACCACGGGCGCCGCTCCCAGAAGAGGGCCAGCCCAGAGCCAACCCACACCCACAAGCCGATCCACAGCGCTGGGGGCCTATAGGGATAAAGCTCCATCCCCTGATAGCGCGGCGCGCTCAGCAACGCTGCCACCGCAGCGACACCAAGCACAAAGACGACACAAGCGCGGGCCCAGAGCCAAGCGCGACCGCCCCGCGCGCCGCGCCCCGCCGAGCTATGCGCCCGCGCAAAGGGGAGCCCCGCGACGGCTACCCAGAGGGCCGCACCCAAGAGCAGGAAGAAGAGCGGGGTGCTCGCATCCGAGTCACGCCAGCGATCCGCTGCGTACACCAGCCCAAAGAGCGCGACGGGCAGCAGCAGCCCCACCGAGCCCGCTGCGACAGACCACCACCGAGGCCCGCCATCGCTAACCCCGGCAGCCCCCGATGCCTCCGCATGTCCCGCGAGGCGCACCGGCGAGGTCATGGAGAGAGCGCAACCGGTGGCGCGGAGGCCACGCTCTCGTCCTCCTCGTCGACAGAGCGATCCAGGGGTCGCGCATCCGAGCCGTCTTCGGCAAGACACCCCAGATAACGCTCGGGGTGCTCCAACACCCTGCGCATGGCGTCGATGCCAAAGCGGGCGTTGAGACCATCGTCAATGCGTTCATCGTAGGAGAAACGCACGTGGAGCATCCGCCTGGCCACCACCTGGCCGTCGCGAACGACAGGCATCTCCTTGATCTCACCGGACATGAGAAAGAGCGGGCAGGTACCGTACTCGTAGAGGTGATGGTAGCCCGCGCCCATCCCAAGGCTGCCCAGATTCGCATAGAACACGCTCGTGTAGAGCGGATCGTTGGCGATGAAGGCCGCCGGCAGGAGGTTGTAGTAGTCTAGCGTACGAACGAGCCCCATCGCGCCATAGAGAATCGGACGCGGCAGCGCATCCAATAGCGCCAGCTCCTTGTCTTGATAGGTCTTCGCCTCCGAGCGCTCGACGCTCACCTTCGACGCCACGGCCTCGCAGAGATCGCGGAAGGTCATGCCATCCTTCACCTCCAGCTTCACCGCGGAGACCTTGGCCTCCTTGTCCAGCCGCTTGCGCTTCATGGAGAAGGTGATGAAGCGCCCCCGCCGCTCGTAGAGACGGTACCCGGCGGTGAAGCGATTCATCTTCGGTGCGGTCGCCAGCCCGATCGCGATCGCCGCGACGACGCAAGGCGTGATGTCGCAGGGAAAGCGCGCACGCGCCTTCGGCAGGTAGGCCTCGAGCGCTTCGACGTCGATGTAGTCGTCAAAGTACACCACGGCTTCGTTGCGTCGAGGCTCCAAGAAGCTGAGGATCCGACGGTAGGGGTGCACACGCAAGAGCTGGCCGTCGGGCCGACTCGACTTCAGGTGCAACGCACCCCAGGCCGCCACGGCTGCGGCCGGTACCATCCACCATCCCATGCTGGCTCCTCCCTCTCCTGGGCCCGACGCACCCGCACACGCTACCCGCGCAAACCCTGCCACGCTCCGCCTTCACCAGCAAGCGCCACCAAGCCGGCCCCGTGGCCACCGTACCCGCCGCATAACCCCCCCGCCGCCAGCGCTCACCCAGCGCGCTGGAGATGACCGGCGCGCACGAGCCAGTCCATGGTCTCGGCGATGCACGTGGACGCGGCACGGAAGGAAACGCCTAGCTCCTCCCTCGCCTTGCGGTTGTCCACGAAGAAGTAGCGGGTCGCGTAGGGAATCACCAGCGGATTGAAGGGCAAGGGCACCTTCCAGCGCGCTCCCATGCGCGCCAGCGATCGCATCGCGCCCGTCGGCATGGTAACGATCGGGGCGCTGCGACCCTGGGCCCGCAGCACCTCCTCGGCGATCTCCTTCACGCTGAGGTTGTCGCCTCCCAGCAGGTAGCGGTCGCCGCTACGGCCCCGACGCCAGGCTGCGACGATTCCAGCGGCGATGTCGTCCACGTGGGCCACACTCGTCCCGCCACGGACGACCAACACGGGCCAGCTCTTGGCGAAGTCGACGAGGTTACCTGCCGTCACCATCCCCGTATCCTCCGGCCCGTACACCTCCGCAGGGTTGACGATCACGACCCGCTGAGAAGACGCCGCCGCGCGACATAGACCCTCCGCCTCCCGTTTGGCGTGAGCGTACACCATCGCTGGCTCGGGGATGGGCTCCTCGTCCTCCTCGCGCATCGGCTGCGGCTGCTCGCGTCCGCCGAGCGCGATCACGGACGAACAGTAGACGACGTCGACGCCAGCCCCCCGCGCGGCTTCCAAGGTCTTGGCGGTCCCCCCAACGACGATGTCATGCATGGCCGGTGACTGGATGTCGTTCCAGGACGAGGGGCTGGCTAGGTGCAGCACGGCGTCGCAATCTCGGACCGCCTGGCGAAGCGATCCTGCGTCCCGCACGTCCCCTTGGACCCCCTCCCAGGGCAGGCCTTCCAGTCGGGACGTGTCGGAACGCTCCCTGACCAAGCAGCGTACGGTCACCCCCTGGTCGCAGAGCTGCCGGACGACACGAGAGCCAATAAACCCATGGCCGCCGGTAAGCAGTACGCGCATCGTGTCACCCTGGTGCGAGCAGGGAGGGGGCGACCCCAACGGCCGACGCTCCAGCGCTCCCCGCGAGGGGTCTCCGCAGCCCTGGGAGACAGGGCCGAGAACGGGGACCCCGAAAGGACCTACTTCTGCTCGGCCTTGCGCTTCTCCTCGTAGGCCTTGATCAGCTCCTCCTGCACGTTGCGCGGGACGGGCTGGTACTTGGCGAACTCCATGGAGAACTCGGCCTTGCCTTGCGTCGAGGAGCGGAGGTCGTTCGAGTAACCGAACATCTCCGACAGAGGCACCTCGGCCTCGATCACCGTGTAGCCGTGGTTGGTGGACGAGCCCGCGATCATGCCGCGGCGCTTGTTGAGGCCACCAACGACGGTCCCTTGGAAGTCCTCAGGCGTCTCGACGACAACCTTCATGATGGGCTCGAGCACGACCGGCTGAGCCTTGCGGTAGGCCTCGTTGAACGCGGAGCGAGCGGCGATCCGGAAGGCCATGTCCGACGAGTCGACGGAGTGGGCCGCACCGTCCACGATGCCTGCCTTCACGTTCACGATCGGGAAGCCGATCAGGCTGCCCTTGTGCATGGCCTCCTGGAAGCCCTTGTCGCAGGAGGGCTGGTACTCTTTCGGGATGGCGCCACCGACGATGTTGTTGATGAACTGGTAGTTCTCACCTTCGTCGGAGGGCTCCAGGAAGCCCGAGACCTTCGCGAACTGGCCCGAGCCACCGGTCTGCTTCTTGTGGGTGTAGTCGAAGTCCGCACGCGCGGTGATGGTCTCGCGGTAGGCCACCTGGGGCGCGCCGACCTCAACCTCCACGCCGTACTCGCGCCGGATGCGCTCGACGTACACCTCCAGGTGGAGCTCGCCCATGCCGCCGATGATCGTCTGACCCGACTCCTCGTCACGCGAGACGCGGAAGGTGGGGTCCTCCTTCGAGAAGCGGTTCAGCGCCTTGGAGAAGTTCGCAAGCCCCTCCTTCTTCTTCGGCTCGACCGCCAGGGTGATGACCGGCTCCGGGACGAACATCGAGGTCATCGTGTAGTTCAGATCACCGTTGGTGAAGGTGTCACCCGACGAGCAGTCGATGCCGAAGAGGGCCACGATGTCGCCCGCGTCCGCGGCGTCGATGTCATCCATCTTGTCCGCGTGCATCCGCACCAGACGACCCACCTTGTGCTTCTTCTGCGAGACCGTGTTGAAGATCGGGTCACCCTTGGTCACCGAACCTTGGTAAACACGGCAGTAGGTGAGCTGCCCGAAGCGCCCATCCTCCAACTTGAACGCCAGCATCACCAGCCCCTTGTTCGGGTCGGGGACAAGGTCCACGCTCTCCTCGTTCTTGTCGCGATCGAGCGCCTCGTAGCGCATCTCCAGCGGGCTGGGGAGGTAACGCAGCACGTTGTCCAGGAGCGGCTGCACACCCTTGTTCTTGTAGGCCGAACCCAGACACACCGGGGTGATCGTCCGCTCGATGGTGGCCTTCCGCAACACCGGATAGATCATCTCCGCCGTGATCTCTTCCCCCTCGAGGTACTTCTCGGCGATGGCGTCATCGAGGTCGGCCAGCGCCTCGACGAGCTTGATCCGCTGCCCCTCGACCTCCTCAAGGAGGTCCGCGGGCACGGCCTCGTAACGCAGGTTCTCCCCGCTATCCCCGTCGAAGTAGATCGCCTGCATGGTGACCAGGTCGACGATGCCACGGTGCTGGTCCTCAAGCCCGATCGGGTGCTGGATCATGACCGCGTTGTGGTTCAGCTTCTCACGAAGCTGCTGGCACACGCCAAGAGGGTTGGCGCCCGCACGGTCGCACTTGTTGACAAAGGCAAGGCGCGGCACGCTGTAGCGACGCATCTGCCGGTCCACCGTGATGGACTGGGACTGCACGCCTGCCACCGAGCACAGGACCAAGATCGCCCCATCGAGCACCCGCAGCGCGCGCTCCACCTCAATGGTGAAGTCCACGTGACCGGGTGTGTCGATGATGTTGATCGCGTAGTCGCCCCACGTCGCGTAGGTCGCGGCGGACTGGATGGTGATGCCCTTCTCACGCTCCAAATCCATGGAGTCCATCGTAGCGCCACCACCGCTCTTGTCCTTGACCTCGGTGATCTTGTGAATCTTCCCCGTGTAGAAAAGAATCCGCTCCGTCAGCGTGGTCTTGCCGGAGTCGATGTGAGCAGAAATTCCGATGTTACGGAGCTTGTTGAGATCAAGAGCCATGGCGCTTGCCGACGGTGAAAGGTAACGAAAGGGCCTCCAGGACAATACGCGTCCCAGCCCAAAAACAGAGAACTCATGACAAAAAGCGAGCACTCAAGACAATGGCGAGCGCTCAAGACGAACACGCAAGAACAGAAACCCAACGAACGAGGAGCGACGACCCGACGAGGGCGTGCCGTCGCTCACCGCGCGCGCCCTACCCTACTCGGCGACGCGTGGCAATGCCGCGCTACCCAAAGGCGCGCGGAGTCTTGCCGAATCTTGAGCGCTTGGCAAGGGCCTACTGCGCAAAGCCCCTGCAATGCCGCGTACACCCCGGCGCCGCTCCACTCCCTCCCTCGCCGGGCGCGCGAGCCTTCCTGTCCGCCGCCGCCCCACGCGTAGGCGGGCAGGGGCTCGAGCCACAGCCAACCGAGGAAGACCATGACCGCCACCCCACCCGTAGGCGGGCAGGGGGACACCCCCTGCCGCTCCTTCCTGAGGGTCAGCGCCTCTGCTCCAGCCCCAGCAGGCCAGCGGCACGTCTCGCGGGTTGACCCCGGCGACGGAAGGCGGCAAGCACAACATCGCAAGGCCTGAGGGCCCTCAGAAGCGCCACACATCATGACCCCACCACCCTGCCCCACGGCCCCTCACAGCCGCCTCCTGCCGACACCTCGCTCGCCCGGGGTCCAGAGACGCGCCGTCAGCATCCTGCTCCTCTGCGCCATGACCTGCCTGGGCACCGGCGCGCTGCCGACGCTGGCCAAGGCGGGCCCCATGGAGGTCTTCGGAGCAGGAGCGCGCAGCGCCGCAATGGCCGGCGCGCTGACCGCCTCCGCCGACGGAGCTGAGGCGGCCTATCACAACCCGGGAGCACTCGCGCGCAGTCAGCCTGGCTTCCAGCTGGGCCTCGTTCGCCACGTCGACCGCTCCCGGATCCTGCTGAAGCCGCGACCCAGCGGCTACGACATCCCAGATCTGGGCGGCAACAACCCGACGATCCCCAGCGTCCGAACGCTCGAGGAGCGCCAGGATACACCACCGGAGTCCAACCTCCTGTCCTTGACCATTGGCAGCGTCCTCGACTTCGGGACCGACCGCTTTCGGCTAGGCCTGATCGCGACCATCCCGCTCGTGGACGGAGCCGGCCAGGAGACGTGGTTCGCCGACGAGCGTGAGCGTCTCTTCTCCAACCGCCTGCGCTACGAGCTGATGAGCACCCGGATCCGGCGCTACGACCTGCAGGTCGCTCTCGCCTACGAGGTACTCGACGGGATTCGCTTCGGGTTGGGCTTGAGCGTCCTGCCCAACGTCTCGTCCACGAACGACGTCTACCTGCCCAACCCGACGGAGCAGGAGAACGTCGACCTCCAGCTGCGAGCAGGCCAGAACGCCTCCTGGGCGCTCAACGCCGGGCTGCACTGGTCCCCCAGCGAGCGCTGGCAGATCGGGATCACGTTCCGAGAGGAGCTCGCCATGCGGGTTGAAGGGACGAACGTCCTGCGAATCCGTGGCTTCGACGATGACCCCGCGTCGTACCCAACCTACCAACACTTCACCCTCGTTCCCTTCTACAGCCCGGCCTCCTGGAACTTCGGAGCCGCGCACAGCTGGGAGAGGACTCTGCTCAGCGCCGACGTGCAGCTCATGTTGTGGGACGGCTACCTGGACCGCGCCGGGGAGCGCCCGGGGTTTCACAACACACTGATCCCACGCATCGCGGTGGAGCACCGCTACAGTGAGACGACGACCGCGCGCGCTGGCCTCGCGTACCACGGCTCCCCCGTCCCCTCACAGAGCGGGAGGACGAACTACGTCGACAACGACCGCATCGTGCTGGGTTGGGGCGCCATGCACGGGTTGAACATGCGGGCACGCGACTTCGAAGTCTCGTGGCACGTCCAGATTCACTTCCTCCTTCCACGGGACACCGACAAGGAGGTGTTGAGCGACGCCCCCCTCTGCGCTCCGGGTGTCCGAGCCCTCTGCGACGAAGTCTCGGACGACCTCCGCGACACCCGCACAGGACAACCCCTGCCAGGCACCGCCGGCCTCCAGACCGGAAACCCAGGCTTCCCCGGCTTCGTGAGCGGTGGATGGATGGCCCTCCTCGGTGTGGAGCTACGCTATGCATTCTAAGTACCTCGCCGCTTCACAGCGCCGCGCACGAAGCGCCGCCCTCCGCCTCCTCGCCAGCGTCGCCCTCACGTGCGCTGTCGCCGCGGGGTGCGATCCCGTGCTGACCGAGAGCCCCATCCTCCCCCAGAATCCGGCCGCTGCCGACGTGCGCAGCGACACGGAGCTGCGGGACGCGGAGGGAGAGGGGCCAGGGACCGGGTCGATGACCGGCACATGGGTGCTCATCCACGAGAATTCTTCCTGCATCAACGCGCTCGGCCGCACCGAAGAGGCGCTCAGCCTCACGGCGTACCTCTTGGACATCGTCCAAGAGGGCACGCAGACCTTCGAGACCTGGTCGATGTGCGCCGTCGTGCTCTCCCCTATTCTTCGGCTCCGCGCCCTCGTACCCAACGCGACCACCGACCTGGTCACCTTCCACCCGGTGGACACGGGGCACGTCAGCCGTGCAGGCCGGGGCGGCTCTTACGTCTCCTCCACCGAGGTGCACCTCTGGGGCTTCAGGACGAGCGATCCCCTGCGCGATCCGGTCCCGACGCAAGCCCGAGATCCGCGCGTCGAGGACGCCGACGACGACGGGAACCCAGGCGTCACCTTCCTCATCGAGGGCGGGCTCTGCGAGCGCTACAACATCCAGCGCAGCATCTCCCGCTACTTCGGGCAGTTCACCACGCCGAACCAGATCGACGGACGTTCCAGCACGACGACCGAGACCCGCGTCCTCGGCGCCTCTTCCCCCATCTGCAATATCAACGTGGAGCTCGCGCCGAACGACCCCTTCAGCCGCTTCCGTCTCGTGCGCGTCGACGGCGAAGGCGGCTCGCTCCTGCTGAGCGGTGTCGAGGGCCAGCGCGCCACCTGCGATGACGTGCGCGACCAGCTCGACCGACTCTGGACCATGCGCGACGCCGACAACGACAACTGCAGCCAACGCCCTCGACCCACGAGCGAGCGCTGACGCGCGGAGGACCGCTTTGCGCATCGCCTATTTCCTCCATGGGCGAGGTCGGGGACACGCGAGCCGCTCGGCTCCCGTGATCGCGCGCCTGCGCCAACGCGGGCACCAGTGCCAAGTCTTCGCAGGCGGCGACGCCTTGGACATCCTCCACGGCGACGAAGGCCTCCGCCCGTGGGCACCCACCCTCCCAGGGGCGGCCATGCCTCGGACCCTGCTGCGGCAATACCGCGCGGCCCTGACCTACCTGCGCGAGGAGCACGTCGATCTCGTGGTCTCGGATGGCGACATGCCTTCGCTCTTGGCTGCACGAACCCTGGGCATGCGCACCCTCGCCTTGGGTCATGACGTTGTCTTCAGCCGCTGTGCCCTCCCCAGCGGACTCGATCGAGGAGCGCTCTGGAGGCAGCGCGTGAACGGGGTCGGGACATGGCTCGCGGCGCAGGCTGTAGCTGTGCACTTCCTCCCGATTCAGCCCGCTCGCCCGAACACCTGGGTCGCGCGGCCAGACACACGGGCGATGAGCGCTCCGTCGACAACGCAGCCGGAGGAGCACCTCGTCGCCTACTTCCGAGACCCGAACGCAGCGCCCTTCCTAGACCTGCTCGCGCGCAGGGGACCACCGCTCCGGCTCTACGGGTGGCGGGGTGAGCCCATCGCGGGCGTCGAGGTGCGACCCTTTGACCAGGACGCATTCGCGCAAGATGTGGCCACCGCGCGTGGGGTCGTGGGCTCTTCCGGAAGCAACCTGATCGCCGAGGCCTTGCTCCTGGGCAAACCGCTGCTCGCCCTCCACGCGGCCCGCGACGCGGAGCAGCTTCTGAATGCGCAGCTCGTCGCTGCTTCCGGGGCGGGGGTCCGTGGGTGTCTGGATGAACCAGCCCAGCCTGCCGTCGATCGCTTCCTCGACGGCCTCCGCGCGGGGTCGTTTCGGCGCGTCGACACGCAAGGCATGCCGCCGGTGAGTGACGTGATGGTCGACGTGGTCGAGCGGGGCTCCTGAGCCAACGCCAGCACCCGGGCCCGTGAGGCCTGCGCCATAGGAGTCGAGCGCGCGCCTCACCGCTAGCGCCAGGTCACGCGAAGCGCATCGCCAACGCGTGTACACGCTCCCGCGTGCGCGGCGACCACCGCTTGGCCCATCGATCCAAGAGGTCATCCCAATGGAAGCCGATGAGGAGCAACTGGTAGATGAACATGTCGAAGAGGATGTTCATCGCGAAATGAATCCCCAGGTGCAGCCCGATCGCAGCGAGCGCTGCGTAGGGGCGGGTGACCCGGAACCAGAGGAGCACGCCCAGAAGCTCAACGATCAACCCACCCGCCAAGAGCAGGGTTGCGATCACCAAGTGGTTTACCGCCAACTCCTGAATCCAGTTCATCTCGTAGTAGCCAAACTTCGAGAAGAAATCGACGCTCTTCTCGCTGATCCAGAGCCACAGGTGGCTCCCGTGCGCCCAGTTGCCTCCGCTCGCCACCAGCTTCGACATGCCACCCAAGAAGTACGCGAGCCCCAGGTAGAAGTACATCAGGCCCAGCGCGGTGCGTCGACGCATCAGGGGGTCGTGGGTGACCCACGCGGCCGCCGCAAAGGCCAGCACGCTCATCCCGACGAAGTTTGAGCTGTGACAGATCTCGCCGAGCACGTAGCGGGAGGCGTAGTGCAGGTGGAACGAGAGCATCGCCAAGCTCCACGTCACCCGAGGGGCGACCCTGAAGAACCCCAGCAGCACCATCAGCGAGAGGAAGGCCGCGTTCCACAGCGACACGTTGCTGCCGTACATGAACGTGACGTCGATGTGATTCGCGATGCCCAGCGGGTGCACCACACCCTCGATAGACTGCATGTAACGACCCCATTTCCACGCCCAGGTGATGACGTAGTAGAGGACGTAGACCTCGATCAGCTTGAAGTAGATCGCTTGGCCAAGGCTGTCGGGTCGGCCTATGGAGAAGAGATGACGAGCCAACCACTTCATGGCACCACCTCCACCCCAGAGGCGAAGGTGACGCCCGCAGCCGTGACCAAGGCAAAGGGTTTGCCACGGCGAACGATTCCCTCACCCTCCACCGCCTCGCCTCGAACCCGCACGATCAAGAAGGACTGCTCCGCGGGCAGGTGCGCGAACACCCCCCGCAGCGTCCGTACAGCGACCTCGTTCCACGTGGTCGTCCGCGTGATCAAGAGCGTGAGGTCATTCTGCGGTATTCCGTTCGGTACCAGCGCAAGCCCCTCACCAGGGAGGTCGTCGTAAGCGACCTCATCCCATAGCCCCTCCTGCGCAGGGTCCACTACCCGGACCACCACCCGTGTCCACGGGTTGCCCGCCTGCGAAAACATCGGGTAGATGCTGAAGGGCCAGAACTCTCCTTTGTGCGTCGCGACCAATGCGGTGTAGACCACAAAGATGGCGAGCAAACTCACCGTCGCGCGCTTCGCCACCACCTCTTCCATCGCGCACCTCCTGGGGCACTGGCAGGCGCTGCCACGGCGCGCCCCCTGCCGTGCGCAACCGAACCCATGCGCCCACCCCCTTCACCCTCTGCCTAGGTGGGCTCGCACGAGGCGCACCCAACCCGCGCCCTCTAGCGCATCCAGAAGCGAGGCGAAAGCCAACGACGCACATGACCCGCGTCCGACGCCGAAAAAACACCCACCCAGCGCAGGCCAAACCAGGACAGGCCGGACCCCACCAGCAACCCCAACCCCAACCCTAACGCCGCCCCCTCCTCCGAGACCAGCGACACACGCAACCCCCACGCGACCAGCGCAGCGCCGCCGCTCACCGCCAGCACTTGGCCGTAGCGCCGCCAAGGCATCACCTGGCGCCACCCCACGCCCAGCACCCGCGCAATGCGGTGCTGGTAGAGCCACCATCCGAACACGCTCGCGCAGAGCGTCGCCACGGCAGCGCCCGTCGGCCCCCACCGCAGCGTCATCGGAACGCTGAGCAGCGCGTTCAGCACCAGCATCACAACCGTGATTCGCAGGATCGCGCGCGTCTCGGCGTAGGCCTGGAGCAACGCCCCGTACTGGCCGACCCGCTGCAGCAAGAGCAACGCGTAGACCTGAAAGACGGGGACCGCTGCCGACCAACCCTCCCCGAAGAGGAGCCGAACGATGTCGGCAGCAAAGAACACCGCTAGCAGCGCCGCTGGCAGCACCACCAGCGACACCTTGGCGACCGCCTGGTGCCACAGCGCAAGCAGCGCCCCCGTGTCGCCCCAGCTCCGCAACGACACGAAGGACGCGAGAAAGACCGCGCCCACCGCGTAGGGGACCACCGTGACCAGCGGCAGCTCGTTCGCGCCGACCTGGTACTCCGCGAGCGCGACGTCGGTCAGCAGGAGGGCCACGATATACTTGTCGATGTACTTATTGAAGCGAACCGCCAGGTTGTTGATGCCCAAGGGCAGCGAGAACGCCACCTGCGCGCGAAACACGTCACGCGGCAGCCACATCGCGCGGCCCTCTAGAATCCGGTGAAGCCACCACAGAGAAGCCGCGAAGCGCACGACCGCGTAGCCCACGAGCGTGATGGCGATCGCCTCCGGGCCCCATCCGAGCACGAGGGGGGCGAAAAGCGCGGCGAAGAGCCCAAGGCTGGAGAGCACCTGATAGCGCGCTGCGTCGGCTGACCGGTCCGCGGCGATCATCATGTTGCTGGTCGGCCACGTCGGCACCTCAAGGATCACCACCAGCGCGAACGCTGGCAGGAGCGCGTCCACCCTGGCCAGCGCTTCCGCCTCCCAGCCGTCGAGCGCCCAGGGGAGCAGGGCACGCAGCAGAAGGAGCGCGCCGCCCGCCATCAGCCCGGTGCACGCGAGCAGGGCCGCCGTCTGTAGCGCAAAGGCGCGGTGCGCGCTCTTCCCCAGCCGCTCGAAGAAGTAGAGGACGCTCTCCGGAAACCCTTGCGTAGCCAAATGCTTGGCGCTCTCGTAGACCAAGAGCAGGAAGGCGAACGCGGCGACGTCCGCTTGTACGAGCAGCCGGACCAGCAGCACGACCGTCGCCAGCTCGATGAGGGACGACACCATGCGCGCCAACGTGACCCTCGCGGCCTTGTCAGCGAGCGCCCCAAGCTCCGGCGCCGCGCGCCCCTGAAGCTCCCCCCCACCGAGCATCAGAGCGCCTCAACCAGGCCACGCCGGGAGCGCATCAAGCCCTCAGCGAGGGACACGAGGCCCGACGTCACCGAGCCCGCGTCATAGGCCAGGATGCGCTCCCGATTCGGCGAGAAGCGCAAAGGCAGCGGGCCGCCTCGATCGATCGCATCGACGCAAGCACGCAAGAGGGCCGCGATCGCGAGGGGGTCGCCTGGTGCCAGGGTCACCCCTACCCCGGTGCTTGCGACAAGTGCCGCCGTCTCGGGGTTGGGAGAGAGATTCAGCACGGGGCGACCCACCGGAAGATAGTCCCACAGTTTTGCTGGGATGATGTCGTCGCGACCAGGCTCCGTCGAGATCAACAGCAGGTCGGCTTGCCGGAGGGTCCGCATCGCCGCCTCGTAGGGCTGCGGCGCTACGGCACAAAATGCTTCGGCGACACCAGCGCCCACCGCCGCAGCGCAGTCCTCGCCAGCGAGCGGGGCGGTAGAGCAGATATCAATGCGTGCAAGCGCTTCGGGTGCGATCTCGCGCAGCACCGCGAGCGCGGCGATCAGCGGCCTCGCCGGCGAGAGCGGACGAAAGGCTCCGAAGAACTGGACGCGGAGGCGCCCATCGCCCCGCGCGGGCTGTCCATCCAAGGGGCCATCCAAGGGCGCCTCGGACCAAGCGCTGCTGTCGTAGGCGTTAGGCAACACGTGCATCTTGCGGGCCAGGTGGGGCCACGACGCTGTGCTCCGCCGGTGGGTCTCTTCGGCCGTATAGGTCACTGCGTCCGCTCGCTCCAGGATCCAGGTCTCCGCGCGACGGTCCAAGGCGCGCGTCCACCCCGGCCGCCCCCGGCTCCGCACAGCGCACAAGGTCCACGGATCCCGAAAGTCCGCGATCCAGGGCACGGGTCCCTCCGCGCCCCCGGTGGCGCCATGAACCAGGGCCGCTAGTAGATGGGAGGACCAGGGATCCGCGGTGCTCCAGAGCACGTCAGGTGCAACGCGTTGTGCAAAGGCGCGCGCGGCACTCGCACGCCACAGGAAGAGCGGAAGCCAGGTGTCGACGGGAAAAGCTTGGTCGATGCGCTGACTCACGGAAGCCCCTAGCCCCGGTCCGCCTGCGGCGTTCGCACGGCGTTCGGGGGCCGCGGGGCGTGCAGCGCCCCCAGACAAGGCGCCTCTTCGGGAGGTCGTACGATCCAGGGGGGTCGTCATCCAGTGAATGTCTACCCCTGAGATCGCGCGCGCTTCGCGCTCGGTCCACGCCTCATCCGGCGCCGCGAGCGCGACAACGCTCACCCTCCAGCCGCGCGCATGGAGCTGGGTAGCGAAGCGCCACGCCCGCAAGGCGCCGACCCGGCGACGGGGCGGAAAGTAGGGGGATACCAGGAGGATAGAAGGCTGTCGACCTGACACGAGGCGCTCATGATGAGGACGAGGGGCGCGCGCCCAGGGCGCGCTGCACCCTAGCGTCGCACACCTCAATCCCCGCGCCGCGCTCCGTCAAGGAATGACGACGCCCCCTGCGGACTGATGCTAGGTGACGGCGCTGCCCGGCCACGAGGGCTGCACATTTCTGTTGCACGGGGCGGACGCCTTTGCTATCTGCCGCCTCGTGTTCGGGGTGGTAGTTAAGTTGGTTATAACGCCGGCCTGTCACGCCGGAGGCCGCGGGTTCGAGTCCCGTCCACCCCGCCTCCCTACGGCCCATCCACCGGATGGGCCGTAGCCGTTTTTCCGCGCCCCCCTCGCCTCCTATGCGGCTGCTCGCCGACGCACGCGACGTCCTCCGATACCTTCGACCCGAGGCCCGCGCTTACAGCGTGGGACTCTCATCGCTCGTCGCGTTGAACCTCTGCGATGTCGCGGCACCGCTCTTCTTGGCGCTCGCGATCGATCTCCTCGAGGCCCGCCTGTCTGGGGGTGAGGCGCGAGCACCGGATCTCTTCGCCTGGGTCGGCTTGAATCCGGTTGCCCTGGGATTGGGTGGCGCCATTGCGGTCTTCCTGGGCCTGCACGTCGTGGCCAACTTGCTCCGCTACCCCATGCTCATGTTCACGGCGGTACCCAGCCACCGGATCGGGCAGACCCTCCGCAACCGACTCGGCGCGAAGCTCCTCGCCTTGAGCAGGCCCTTCTACGACCGCTCGCGCTCAGGCGACCTCATGTCGCTCGCGACCGCCGATGTGCAAGCGGTGCGCATGATGCTCGGGCCCGGTGTCCTCGTTGGGACCGACGCGCTCCTGCTCCTGGTCTTCGTTGTCTCGGTCATGCTCGCGATGTCATGGCAGCTGGCGCTCGTGACGCTCCTCCCTCTGCCCCTGATCGCGCTGATCACGAACGCCCTCTCCCACCGTGAATACGGCCGCTTCAAGGAGGTGCAGAGCGACCTCGCGAGCCTCACCGAGCACGCCCGGGAGCGCTACGCTGGCATCCGAATCCTGCAAGGGTACGCACGTGAGACGCACGCCTGGGAGCGCTTCGTCGACGCCTCCGAACGGCACTACGCGAAGAACCTGCGCCTCGCGCGTGTCCGCTCGCTCTTTGAGCCAACCCTCGACTTCATGCTGGGCGTATCCACGGTCCTCGTGCTGGGCGTAGGGGGCGCGTTTGTCCTGCAAGGCACGATGAGCGTGGGGACCTTCACCGCCTTCCTCTTCTTGGTCGGTCACCTCGCCGGTCCCATGATCGGCTTTGGCTGGGCGGTGTCCCTCTTCCAGAGAGGGCGAGCCTCCATGCACAGGCTGCATCAGATCTTCACCACCCCCGTCGACGTGGAGGACGGCAGCGTGCGCTGGAGCGAGAGCGGACCCATGCGTGTGGAGGTCCGGGGCCTGACCTTCCAGTATCCAGCGCTCCCAACCAGCCAAGCGCTCCCAACCAGCCAAGCGCTCCCAACCAGCCAGTCGGGGTCAGCTGTTGCGCCAGCGTCGATCCCGAGCGGGCGCGACGACGACGCGCTGGCCTCGGGTCCCCCCCGGCCCGCCCTGCGAGACGTCTCCTTCGTCTTGGAGGCGGGCGCTACCCTCGGCGTCATGGGACCCGTGGGGAGTGGCAAGTCCACGCTGGCGCAGCTCCTGGTGCGCCTCTACGACCCGCCGCCGGAGACGCTCTTCGTGGACGGCAAGGACATCCGCAGCGTGTGCTTCGAGGACCTGAGACGGCGAATCGTTCTGGCGCCGCAGGACACCTTCCTCTTCTCCGACACCCTGGCCCGCAACCTGCTGCTGGCCCGCAACGAGGGGAGCGCGGAGGACGCAGAAGCCTTCGCCCGGCTCGCCAGCCTCCACGATGATGTGCAGAGCCTGGAGGCGGGGTACGAGACGCTCCTCGGCGAGCGGGGCGTCAACCTCTCGGGCGGCCAACGACAACGCCTGGCCATCGCGCGCGCGCTCGCAGCGGCTCCGGACCTCCTCATCCTCGATGACTGCCTGAGCGCCGTCGACAGCAGCACGGAGGAGCGTATCCTCGACGCGCTCCGCGACGCACTGCGTGGCAAGACGGCGATCATCATCTCCCACCGCGTACGCGCCGTCGCCGGCTGCGACCAAATTCTGGTCCTAGAAGAGGGGCGGGTCACCGAGCGAGGAGACCACGCGAGCCTCATCGCCGCTGGCGGCCTCTACGCGAAGACGGCAGCACGGCAGGAGCAGGAGGCCGCCCGCGAGGGTGCAGGGGAGGCGAAGGGCACCCACCCTCAGGCTGCTTCCGGGTCCCCGGTGACCCATGACGCCTCCGGAGGCTCGCATGGTCCGTGAGCGCTCATCAGCGGCGGCCGCTCCTCCCCCTCCGCCCAGCCGTGTAGAAGAGGAAGCCCTGCGCGTCGCGCGCGATCCCATCCTGCGCAAGATGCTGGAGGAGGAGCGGGTGGAGAGCGCCGAGGTGGACAGCCGGCTCTTCTTGCGGCTGCTCTCCTATGTCCGCGCGCACCCCTGGTTGCTCACCCTTGCGCTGACGCTGGCCTTCTTGGAGGCTGTCGTCATGGTGCTTCCCGCCTGGCTGATCGGCGTCGCGGTCGACGCGCTCTTCTTTGCTGGGGCGACCGGTGAGGGTTGGGCGTCCGCGCTGCACGGGTTGGCCGCCCGCCAGGCGTCCCTGTGGTGGCCAAGCCTCGACGGGGCGCAGGGGGTCCTGCTCGCCTTCACGCTGATGCTCGCGAGCGCCTGGTCCTTCCGCTGGCTGGTCGCGGTGACCACCACCTACCTGGTCCAGATGCTCGGTCAACGCGTGGTCCATCAGCTCCGAGGAGACGTCTTCCGGCACGTCGTCCAGATGGACACCTCATTCTTTTTGAAGAACCCGGTCGGTCGCTTGGTGAACCGGACCACCTTCGACGTCCAGAACCTCTCTGAGCTCTTCTCGGATGCCTTGGCGCAGGGGGTCCGGGATCTCTTCTTTGTGGCCGTCCTCGCCTTGGTGATGCTGCGCTTGGACCTCCAACTCGCGCTGATCCTGATCGCCTCGTTCCCCTTTCTGCTGGGTGTCGCAGCCCTCTATCGTCGGCTGGCGCGCCCCTCCTTGCGGACCCACTCGGCGGTGCAGTCGCGGATGAACGCTTGGCTGGCTGAGAACATGGCGGGGATGCGGGAGAACCAGCTCTACGGCAAGGAGCTCCGTCGCCGCGAGGAGCTCCGAGCGCTCACGGACGCCCACCAGGCGTCCATTCGCCGCGTCATTCAAGCGTGGGGGTTGGTGAGGCCAGGCCTGATGCTCACCAGCGCGTTCGCCACAGCAGGCATCCTATGGTTTGGCATGCTGCGGGTCGAGGCAGGGCTCCTCTCCGTGGGGCTGCTCCTGACCTTCCTGCAATACGCATCGCGCATCTGGGTCCCCGTCCGCAACCTCGCGGAGAAGGTCAACCTGATCCAGACGGCGCTCACCTCCGGCGAGCGGGTGATGGATATCCTGGACGCCGCGCCAGAGCTTACGGACCTGCCCACGGCGGACCCTCAGCGCACGATCCACGCAGGGGAGATCACCTTCACGGACGTCCGGTTCCGCTATCCGGGGACAGAGCGCGACGTCCTCCGAGCCGTGTCCTTCCACGCGCGGCCCGGCGAGATGATCGCGCTGGTCGGGGACACCGGCGCCGGCAAGAGCACCATCATCTCGCTCCTCGCACGCTTCTATGACGTCAGCGAGGGGCAGGTGCAGATCGATGGCTCGGACGTGCGGGACTACACGCTCCGAGGCTTGCGGAGCGCGATCGCGCTCGTCCCGCAGGACGTCGTGATCTTCGCCGAGAGCATCCGCGAGAACATCACCCTGGGGCGGCCCATCGACGACGCGACCCTCTGGCGATGTCTCGACGCGATGGGTGCCCGCGATCTCGTAGAGCGCTTCCCCGAGGGCCTCGACCACGTCCTCCAGGAGGGTGGGCGCACGTGGAGCTTGGGTGAGAGGCAGCTCCTTTCCTTTGCCCGCGCCCTCGTCATCAACCCTCCGGTGCTGATTCTGGATGAGGCGACCGCCAACATCGACTCGGAGAACGAGGCCCGCCTCCAACGCGCGCTCGAAGAGCTGACCCGGGGGCGCACCAGCGTCGTGATCGCGCACAGGTTGAGCACCATCCGGCATGCGGACCAGATTCTGGTGCTGCGCGAGGGGCGCGTCGTCGAACGCGGACGCCACGAGGCCTTGCTGGAGAGCGGCGGCGAGTACGCGCGGCTCCACCGCCTCTACCTCGGTGCTCAGGAGCGAGGTTGACGAGGCTGCGGGCTGGCTACGGGTGCGCCAAGGTGGGAGGCGCTTGCGCTTGCGCTTGCGCGCGCGCGGCGAGGCGGTCCACCTTGCCCATGGCGTTGCGGGGCAGCGCGTCGCAGAGGAGAACGCGTGCTGGTCGCATGTAGGCCGGCAGGTCTCGGGTCGCTACTTGCTCGCAGGCTTCACGAACCCCTTGGGCCGGGCAGCCCACACGCGCCACGATCCAGGCGACCAGCGCCTCCCCGGTCGTGGCGTCCGGCACGCTGACCACGAGGACCTCCTCGACACCCTCTGCCCCGCGCAGCGCTGCCTCGACCTCGAGGAATCCGACACGCCAGCCTGACACCTTGGCGAAGTCGAGCGCGGCGCGCCCGTGAATGCTGTAGCGCCCCTGCTCGTCCAGCGAGGCAACATCGCCCGTCCGGAACCAGCCCTCGGGGGTGAACGCATCGGCCCACCGGCTGGCCGCTCCGCGGTACCCTCGGGCGAGGGTGGCGCCTCGGACGAGCAGCTCGCCCCAGCCCGCTCTGTCGAGCCCTGGGATCGGAGCCAGGGTCGCCTCGACGCCCGGCAAGGGACGGCCGACCTGCCCTGGCACGCGCTCGCCATCGAGGGGGTTGGTGAGCGTGAGCAGGGTCTCCGTCATGCCATAGCGCTCAAGGATCCTGTGACCCGTACGCGCTTCAAAGGCCGCGGCGTCAGCGACGGGGAGAGGCGCAGACCCTGAGGTGAAGAGACGCATCCGCGCGAGAGTCTGCCACGCTGGGTGCGTCGCGGGCCACTGTCGCAGCAGCCGCTGGTACATCGCGGGGACCCCGAAGAACACGGTCGCGCCTTCGGCCGCCTCACGTAGCAGCTCCTCTGGGTCAAAGCGGCCACCGCAGACCACGCTGTGCCCTGTCCAAAGGGGCCCCAGCAGGCCGAGGCAGAGGCCATGGACATGGAAGAGAGGAAGCTGCAGCACGAGGCGATCCTCGGGTTGCATGCCCCAAAGACGGAGCAGCGTCGCGATTCCAGCCTCCAGAGAGGCCAAGCCATGCTCCACGGCTTTGGGGACCCCGCTTGTCCCGGAGGTCAGCAAGAGGAGCGCAGGGGCGGTCGCGACGCCAGACCCAGGGCGCACCTCATCCCTACCGACGGGCGCCTGCTGCCACCTTGGGCCAGCGGCTTCGGCGATCCTCTCCCCGCCATCCGACCGCACCCACGCAGCGAGCGGCTCCCCACGGAGCACAGCGAGCGCATCGGCTGTGGGTCGGTGAGGTGGCCACACCAGGATGTCTAGGCCACTCCGCCAGGCAGCCAACAGGGTGACCACCATGTCGCATGGAGGCCCCACCAGCGTCGCGACGACCTGGCCGGGTACAAGCCCCAAAGCCGCCCAGGAAGTCGCCGTCTCCCCCGACAGCCTCCAGACTTCCTCTGCGCTGCGCAGCGAACGCGGCCCGCGGGCGTCGACCCACGCCCCCAAAGCGCCTCCGCTCGTAGGCAATCCACTCGCAGGCAATCGGTCAGCGTGAAGACCGGCTTGAAGCCGTGAAAAGAGAAAGCGTTTGTCAAATGACATACGACACGCTAACGGGGGAGGCGACCTGGCACCCGCCATTGCTCCACGATGTCTGTCCATGCAGGGAAAGACACACTATCCACGAGGTCATCATGACAGGGAAAGCCAAGATGGGAAGGTTCTTTTTGTTGGTTTCGCTGACGCTCTTGGTCGCGCTGACGTCGGCTTGTAGCCGCGGATCTGAGGGCGAGGGCGCCGCGACAACGACGGCACCCGCTGCCGCGCCCGCCGAGGCGCCGGCCGCGGAACCTGCAGCGCCGGCTGCCGCCCCGCCCGCCTCTGCCGGAACGCCTGTGGCGGCGGACTTCAGCCCCAACCCATGGACGATGGCTGGGCGCGCGGGTGGACCGCGGGACGCGAGCACGCTGTCCGGCGTCGCGCCGCACATGGGCTGCGCCGGGTTCATCCCCGAGCAGCCGCAGCACACCCTCGACTTGGCCGCCTTCGATTCTCTCACGCTCCTCGCCGAGGGCAGCGTGGACCTGACCATGGTCGTCGAAGGACCCAATGGTCGCTGGTGCAACGATGACTTCCGTGGCCTCAACCCGGGATTCACGTCCGCGTTCCCAGCCGGCACCTACCGCATCTTCGTTGGCACCTACGCCGCCGACGTGGAGGCGCCCTACACGCTCTCGCTGCAGCGCCATGAGGCGGTCGCCACCACGACCCAAAGCCTCGCGCCCGGCTTCCTCCCCGACCCCTACACCGCCAGCAGCCAAGCCGGCGGGCCCCGCATGGGCAGCGCTTGGACGGGGACCCCGCCGCACTCTGGGTGCGTGGGCTACTACCCCGCCGAGCCGCAGCATGTCCTGAACCTTGAGGCCTTCGAGAACCTGAAGATCGTGGCGCGCCCCACCACGGGTGGAGACCTCACCATGGTCATTGAGGGCCCCGCAGGCACGTGGTGCAACGATGACTTCGAAGGCCTCAACCCTGGCTTTGACGCCGCGTTCCCAGCCGGCACCTACCGAGTCTTCGTCGGCACCTATGGCGGCGGCGAGATGACGCCCTACTCGTTGGTCGTCACCGAGCTAACCCTCTGAGATCTGCAGCGTGTCCAGCGAGGCAAGAGACGCCAAGGGCTCCCCAGCGGCGCCCAACGAGGACGCGGTACCCCTCTCCGATGCCTCAGCCGGGCTCGCAGCGGTAGCGAGCGCTGCCCGTCAGGAGGCCGTTCCTACAGCCTCGTCGGGAGCGCTCTTTGTCATCGCGTTGATCTTGATCCTCGCGGTGCTGCGCACGCTGAGCACGGTCGTGCTCCCCCTCGTGCTCGCGTTCTTCGTCGCGGTGCTCGTCGCCCCGCTGCTCGACAAGCTCCGCAAGCGCATCCCCGACGCGGCAGCGATTGGCGTCGCGTTGACCTTGATCGTCGCCGCCATCCTCACCTTCGCGTGGGCCGTCACGAGCGCGATCGGTGTCTTGACCCGTCGGAGCGACTTCTACGGGGACCGACTCCGCGAGCTCACCGTCGACCTCGACCACCGCTTGGAGCCCTTCGGCATCTCGGTGAGCACCTCCATCGCCGAGCCCGGGCAGCTCCTCGCCATGGTGGGTGCTGGCCTGCAGTCCGCGGCGACGGCGCTCGCCTTCCTGGGCTTCCTCCTCTTCGTGATCTGGCTCCTACTCCTGGAGATCTCCATTTTCCAGCGGAAGCTCCGGTTGGGGCTACCGCCAGACGTCGCACCCAAGGCCATGCTGGCCTTCGAGAACCTCTCCCGCGGTATCCGCGTCTACTTCGCCGTCTACACCTTCGTCAGCGCGCTCACCGGGGTCTGCACCTGGCTCTTCCTCACCCTGATGGGGGTCGACTTCGCCCTGGTCTGGGGGGGACTCGCGTTCCTCCTCAACTACATCCCCAACATCGGCTCCGTTGTCGCGGTCATACCTCCCATCGTGCTGGCCTTTCTGCAGTTCGACGGCGTCACCAAGCCCCTCGTGGTGCTCTTCGGCCTCGGCATCATTCAGAACGTGATCGGCAGCTACCTGGCGCCGCGCATGCTGGGCAAGAGCATCTCACTGTCACCCCTCGTCGTGCTCCTCTCGGTCCTCTTCTGGGGCTGGTACTGGGGCGGCATCGGGCTCTTCCTGGCCGTTCCCCTCACCCTGACCCTACGGATTCTCTTTGAGCACATCGAGCGCCTCCGCTTCGTCGCCGTCCTGATCGGCGACGGCCGCGAGCTGGGCGAAGACCCAAGCACCCCCACCTCGGTCGACGACCCCAACCTCGAGCCCGCGGCGCCACAACACTAGCCCCTCGCCGTGCTGACGTGTACAGAGGCGCCCCTGGGCCCCCACTCGGGGGCCACGCTCTCCCCCTCCCTACGCCTCTCGCCGACCATGCTCACCGTACAAGAAGTCACCCAAAGCTTCGGCAGCCGCACCCTCTTTGAGAACGTCAACGTCACCTTCTCGGCAGGCAGACGCTACGGCCTTACGGGCCCCAACGGGGCGGGCAAATCGACCTTCATGAAGTTCCTCGCGGGCGACCAGGTGCCCATGCGAGGCCAGGTGCACCGCCCCGAGCGCACCTCCATCCTGCGCCAGGATCACTTCGCCTATGAGGAGGTGCCCGTCCTCGATGTCGTCATGATGGGCAACAAGAGGCTCTGGGCTGCCATGCAGGAGAAGGACGCGATCCTGAAAGCCTGTGAAGAAGGCGCCGACTTCACCGACGAGATGGGCATGCGCCTCGGCGATCTCGAAACCGTGATCGCCGAGGAGGACGGATACACGGCAGACATCGAAGCCGAGATGCTCTTGACCGGCCTCGGGATCCCCGCTGCGCAGCACCGAGAGCAGATGGCCGCCCTCCCGAGCGGGCTCAAGGTGCGGGCGCTCCTCGCGCAGGCGCTCTTCGGACGACCCGACTGCCTGCTCCTGGACGAGCCCACCAACAACCTCGACATGGACTCCGTCCGTTGGCTCGAAGGGTTCCTGCAACGCTACGAAGGCGTACTCGTCTGCATCAGCCACGACCGCGCCTTCCTGAATCACGTCACCACCCACATCGCCGACATCGACTACGAGACCATCATCGTCTACACCGGCAACTACGACGACATGGTCCTGCAGAAGTCGCAGATCCGCTCTCGCGTAGAGTCCGAGGCCGCGGACCGAGGCAAGAAGATCGCCCAACTCCAAGAGTTCATCCAGCGCTTCCAAGCAGGCTCCCGCGCCTCCCAAGTCCAGAGCCGCCGGAAGGAGATCCAACGCCTCCAACCGCACGACCTCAAGCGCTCCAACATCCAGCGCCCCTACATCCGCTTCGACATCGGGGACAAGCCCAGCGGCAAGAACGTCCTGCGCGTCCACGGCGTCAGCAAGCGCTTCGTCGAGGCAGGGAAGCCCGACTTCGTCCTCTGTGACGACCTCCACTTCGAGCTCGTCCGGGGCGAGAAGCTGGCTATCGTCGGCAAGTCGGGCGTCGGAAAGTCGGCGCTCGTGCAGCTCCTCCTCGGCGAGGTGCAGCCTGACCGCGGTGACGTACAGTGGGGCCACGAGACCCGCATCGGGTACCTTCCCCAGCAGCACGAAGACGCCATGCCCAAGGGCAAAGGCCTCGTCTTGTGGGAGTGGCTCAAGTCCTTTGACGACAGAGCCAGCAGAGAAGACGTCCGCAGCCTTCTTGGACGTATGCTCTTCTCGGGTGAGGAAGCCGAGAAGTCCATCGACGTCCTCTCGGGCGGCGAAACGGTGCGCGCGCTCTTCGCCAAAATGATGCTCCTGCGCTACAACGTCCTCGTCTTCGACGACCCCACGGCGCACCTCGATCTTGAGTCGATCAACGCCCTCGCCGAGGCCCTCGAAAAGTTCGAGGGCACCGCCGTCTTCGTCACCCACGACCGAAACCTCGTCGCTGAAGCGGCCACGAGGGTGCTCGCCTTCGGCGACAGCGGGATCGCCCTCTACGACCGTGACCACCGCGCCTTCAACGACCTCTTCCTCACCTGATCGGGTCAGCGAAGGCCCGCGTGCACCACAACGTCATCGCCCGCCCCGCGCTCCACCCCAAAAAGGGCTAGCGCCCCACCCTCGATGCGTACACCACGGGGAGGGGCGCCTGCGGCGGGAACACCAGCCCCCGGAGGGGGCCGCACCTCGGAGCCCAGGTGCGCGGGCGATCAGCGGAGGGGGGGCTGGGTGGGGGCGATCAGGACCCCTTCGCCTTCGCCGAACACAGCCAGAAGCTGCACGCCAAACGCGGTGTCGCCCAGGTCACCCACCGCCACCGCGCGCACGACCTGATCCTCGATGGCTGCAGTGGGCAGATCGAAGGTGAGCGCAGGATCCGACATCACCGCGCTAAGCCGAACAAAGGCTGAGACGAGTGTTCCCGCAGAGAGCACGTCGCTCAGGTCGACACGCGCAGCGCTCCCGCCGAACGAGACGTCCGCGAAGATGTCCGTGTCCAGGGCGTTGATCCACACCGCGGGCACGTTCGACGCTCCGTGCGTGAAGGCCAGCGCCGCACCACCCGCGGCCGCTGCGGAGACGTCCTCCGCCGCCACAGCCACGGTGAACGATCCCGCGCCCAGGCTGCCGATCGCGATCGCGCTCGCCGTGAGACCGCTCGTCAGCGTCAGCGTCGTGCTAAACACGGCGTCCGCGGGCTGCGCACCGGCCGGAGCAATGGCTACGTCATAGGCTCCCGGCCAGAGCGAGAGGTAGCCCGTCGCGAAACCAAAGGCGAAGTTAGGAACGGCCACGGCCCCGTTGACCCACACGTCCACCGCAGGCGCATCGTACGCCGCATGAATGACGCGAACTTGCGCCGGGAAGGTTGGCTGGATCTCGGCCGTCGTCCCGCCCTCAAAGAGCGCGATCAGCGAGATCCCGCTGCCAGAGAGGTCCCCGACCGCGAAGGCATGGACCCACCCCGATGCCCCGGAGAGGGGGGCAAGAAAGCGCAGAACCTCCTCGAGCCCAGCGCCGAGGCGGACACCGAGGGCGTAGTCCGCCGCGCCAACGACGAGGGGGCCCGCGCTGTCGCCCAAGTCCGCGTTCGAAATCACCGGCTCAGCGCCGCCATTCACCACGATGGAGACAGGACCGACGTTCGCTGCGGCGTGCGTGAACGCCAGGGCCAGCTCGTTCGCCTCCAGCGCCGGGGCAGCCGCCGCGAACGCGCTGACACCGAAGGAACCCCCGCTCAGGCTGCCGTATGCATAGGCGGTCACGTAGGCGTCGGCCACGAGCGTGACGGGCCCAGCGAACACCGCGTCAGAGGTGTCAGCGGCACCGGTCACGGTGATCTCGACATCGTAGGTGCCCACGGGCAGCTCAAGGAAAGCACCAGAGGCTTGACCGAACCCGAGGCCGATGATCGTGGGTTCACCGTTCACCCAAATGTCCACGCCAGGCGCGTCGAAGGAGCCGTGGAATACGCGCAGGTAGCCGACCTCTTCGGGGTCACCAGGCGCGCGCGGCTGGACTTCGAGCACAGTGCCGTCCTCAAGCACGGCAAGCGCATAGACACCAACGCTCTCGTCGCTGAGGTCACCCACGGCGACGATCTGGACCAAGCCGCTCACGCCGGTCAGGTCCGCGTCGAAGACCAGCGCAGCAGGCCCCTCGGGGCTCAGCGCCACACCGAGGACGTACGCCGCGGCGGGCAAGCGCGCAGGACCTACACTCGCACCCAGATCGATGTTGGAGAATGCGGGCGTCGCCGCGTCGTTGGCGAAGATCCACACAGGGCCGACGTTGGCAGCCGCATGCGAGAAGGCTAGGTCAACACTCCCAGCCCCCGCGCCCGGCGCGTTCGCCGTGAGGAGCGTCACCCCAAAGGTCCCCTGGGCGAGGCTGCCATAAGCCCAGGCCGTAGTAAGTTTGCCGGCCTCCAGGCTGATGTCAGCGCTGAACACAGCGTCCGCCACGTCGGTCGCACCCGCGACGGTCACCGCGACGCTGTACGTCCCAGGATCCAACTCAAGGAAGGGTCCGCTGGCCTCACCGAATGCAAGACCAGTGATGGCGCTCGGCTCTCCGTTCACCCAGATGTCGACGGCCGGCGCATCGAAGGAGGCGTGGAGGACGCGCAGCCCGGCTGTCGTCGGATCGGGCGTTGTATCCGTGTCGGGTGTCACGTCGGGGCCAACGTCGGTGTCCGCATCAGGATCCACCGTATCCGTCCCCGTGTCGCCCATCACATCCTCGGTGGGCGTCGGACGGTCGTTGCTGTCGCTTCCGCAAGCCACGAGGCCACCTCCGAACAATGAGATGGCGGCCCATAGGGCCAAGAGCTTCACTCCATGCATTCCACGCATAACACCACTCCATGAGGGTCGACAAAAGAGAGCCGCCGAAGCAGGCCCGCCCTTAGGGACGCCTACCGGTCGAAAAAGATGCGACCTAAGCGTCCCGGCGCGCCCCCCCCTTACGAAAGTCGCACCCCTGTGCTACGCCTCCCGCGCGCGCTGCCGCGCGCCGAACACGAGCTGACGCCAACCGACGATGCGCAGAGCAACCCCATGAGCGACAAGGACATCCTCTCCACGCCTCCCTCCTTCGCCGACCGCCACATCGGACCCCGTGCGCAAGATCTGGAGGCGATGCTCCAGACCGTCGGCTATGCCTCGATGGACGCGCTGGTAGACGCAACCGTCCCCTCCACCATCCGCCTGCGCGAGGGGTTGGACCTCCCCGAGGGGCTCGGCGAGCGCGCCGCCGTCGAACGCCTCGCTTCCTACGCCTCGGAGAACAGGGTCATGCGGAGCCTGCTCGGCATGGGCTACCACGACTGCATTGTGCCGCCGGTCATTCAGCGGAATGTCCTCGAGAACCCAGCATGGTACACACAGTATACGCCTTACCAAGCGGAGATCGCCCAGGGACGGCTTGAGGCCCTGATCAACTTCCAGACGCTCGTCAGCGACCTCTCCGGACTCCCGCTCGCCAACGCCTCGCTCCTGGATGAAGCCACGGCCGCAGCGGAGGCGATGGGCCTGGCGTGGCAGGCCGCCAAGGGGAAACGCTCCACCTTCCTCGTCGACGATGCCTGCCATCCTCAGACGATCGCTGTCGTGCGCACACGCGCTGAGGCCATGGGCATTACGGTGGTCGTCGCGCCAGCCGACGCGTTGCCCATGGAGGACGCCGACGCCTTCGCTCTCTTGCTGCAGTACCCGGACACCGAGGGCCGCGTGCGGGATTGGCGGGGCCTGGCGGCTCGCGCTGAAGCCCAGGGTGCGCTCTGCATCGTCGCCACCGACCTGCTGGCCCTGACCCTGCTGACACCCCCCGGTGAGTTGGGCGCGCACGTGGCTGTGGGCAGCTCGCAACGTCTCGGCGTCCCCATGGGTTTCGGCGGTCCGCACGCCGCTTGGATCGCCTGCGAGGAGCGCTTCGCTCGCTTGCTCCCCGGGCGAATCGTCGGCGTCTCGAAAGACGCGGACGGCAAGCCCGCCTACCGACTCTCGCTGCAGACGCGTGAACAGCACATCCGTCGCGACCGAGCCACCAGCAACATCTGCACCGCGCAGGTCCTGCTGGCGATTATGGCCAGCATGTACGCGGTGTACCACGGCCCAGCGGGCCTGCGACGCATCGCCACGCGTATCCGCACCGCGGCCCTCGCGCTCCGCGAAGGACTGCGCGCATGCGGCCACGAGGTCGGTGACGAGCCCTGCTTCGACACGATCACCTTCCGGGTGGTCGGCGAAGCCGCCGTGGCCGTGCATGAGCGGGCCCGTGCCGCAGGGTTCAACCTGCGGCCCTTGGACGAGAGCCGCATCGCCGTCAGCCTGGACGAGCGCACCGACGCCGCTGAGCTCGACCACCTTCTCCGCGCAATCGCGCGCCCCGGGCAGCCGAGTGTCACTGTCGAGACCCTGATCGATGGCCTCCGCGGAGGGACCCTCCCCGAACCCTTCCAGCGGCAGACTGGCTACCTCAGCCACCCGGTCTTCCACCGCTACCACAGCGAGCACGAGATGCTCCGCTACGTACACCGGCTCTCCTCGCGGGATCTCAGCCTGACAACCTCCATGATTCCGCTCGGCTCCTGCACCATGAAGCTGAACGCGACGTCGGAGATGCTGCCCGTCACCTGGCCCGCCTTTGCGCAGATCCACCCCTTCGCGCCTGCTGACCAAGTGCGCGGCTACCACCGGATGCTCGCGGAGCTGGAGCGCTGGCTGGCGACGATCACCGGGCTTCCAGGGGTCAGCCTCCAGCCGAACGCTGGCTCGCAAGGAGAGTACGCCGGGCTGCTGGTGATCCGAGCCTACCACCACGGCAGGGGGGACACGCAGCGCGACGTATGCCTGATCCCCACCAGCGCCCACGGCACCAACCCGGCCAGCGCAGTCATGGCTGGCTTCAAGGTCATCGCGGTGCGCTGCGACGAACGGGGCAACATCGACCTCGGGGACCTTGAGGCCAAGGCATCCCAGCACGCCGACAGGCTCGGGGCCGTCATGATCACGTACCCCTCGACCCATGGTGTCTTCGAGGCCGGTGTGCAGGAGGCCTGTGCGATCATCCACCGCTACGGTGGTCAGGTCTACCTCGACGGCGCGAACATGAACGCGCAGGTGGGCCTCTGCCGGCCCAAAGAGATCGGCGCGGACGTCTGCCACCTCAACCTCCACAAGACCTTCTGCATCCCGCACGGGGGCGGTGGCCCCGGCATGGGTCCCATCTGTGTCGCCGAGCACCTGCGCCCTTACCTGCCCGGACACCCCGTCACAGGATCTTCGAGCGAGGCGGCGATTGGACCTGTGTCGGCTGCTGCCTACGGGTCCCCCTCCATTCTGCCCATCTCCTGGGTATACATCGCCGCGATGGGAGGCGAGGGTCTGCGTCGGGCAACGGAGGTGGCCATCCTCAATGCCAACTACATGGCCGCACGCCTGCGAGGTCACTACGACATCCTCTACGTTGGGGACTCTGGCACCGTCGCCCACGAGCTGATCTTGGACGCGCGCGCCTTCAAGACAAGCGCGGGGATCGAGGTCGAGGACATCGCCAAGCGGCTCATGGATTACGGCTACCACGCCCCCACCATGAGCTGGCCGGTCCCCGGTACCTTGATGGTGGAACCGACCGAGAGCGAGTCTCGCGAAGAGCTAGACCGCTTCTGCGATGCGATGATCGCCATTCGCGAGGAGATCCGTTCCGTCGAGGAAGGGCGCGCTGATCGCGTGGACAATCCTCTCAAGAACGCCCCACACACCGCCGCCGCGGTGACCGCCGACGTGTGGACGCATCCCTACTCCAGGCAAGAGGCCGCGTGGCCGCTGCCCTACCTACGCGCGCACAAGTTCTGGCCCGCCGTAGCCCGCGTTGACAACGCGTACGGGGACCGTCAGCTTGTCTGCACCTGTCCTCCCATGGAGGCCTTCGACGACACCGCCTCCACCTAACCCAGCCCTCTCCCCACCCACCGCGGAGTCTCAACCCCATGCCCCGCTCGCGCTCACCCCTCCTGCTCCCCCTGCTGACCCTACTCGGGGTCCTGACCCTGCACGGAGCAGCCTGGGGGCAAGCCTTCGGTTGGGCCGAGGGAGACGCACGAAACCCCGGGCCCGGGGTGCTCCTCCCAGAGATTCACAGCGCCCCTTGGTTCCAGACCTGGGATCTGTGGTTGTGGACCCAAGACGAGCGCGTTGTGGTCGCCCAGTTCGTGACCTCATCGGCCATCCGGCGTCTCGCCCTGAAGGGCTCCGCGCGCGTGGCCATCGCGGATCTGCGACAGCCAGGGTCCCGCGCGCTGGAGCAGGTCCGTCGGGGAGACCGAGGGTACGATGGCGACCGTGGCGATTGGGCAGGCTCCGAGAATCCCATTCGCGTCAACTTTCACCAGAGCGAGGTCCGGTGGCAAGGCGAGACCTTGCACTTCGCCATGCACACCCGCGGCGTCACCATGGAAGTGGCCCTCACCCCACAGGCCCCATGGTGGTGGCCCGGGCACGGGCGCTTGCGGCTGCGTGAAGACCCCTCGCGCTTCGCGCAGGTCCTCTTTCTCCCACGGGCTAGGTTCACAGGGACGCTGCGCATGGAAGAGGGCGGGGACACGACACCGATCTCCGGCGTGGCGCTCTTTGCCAGCACCCTGACCAACGCCATGCCCGCCGCCCTCGGGCACACATGGCACCGATTCGTCACCATGCGCGCTGACGGCATGACCTTGCTAGCCGGCAGCGCTCTTGTCCCTGTAGACGATGGCTTCGCCGCCCAACCCTACGTGGCAGCCTTCCTTGACGGGCGCGAGGTATTCTCCAGCACGCAAGCGACCCTGACCCTTGGGCCGGCCCAGCGCGACCGACGCGGCTCTGGGACCTACGACATCCCGAGGCAGCTCCTCTTCTCAGCGCGGAGAGGGCAGGATGAGCTGCAGATCGTTGTCGACGTCGGGCGCATGGTCCTCGCTGAAGACCTCTTGTCGAAGCTCTCTCCCCTCGTCCGAGGCTTGCTGGCCCGTGCCATGGCGCCCATGGACTACGAGCACGAGGCGACCTACAGCGCTCGCCTCACCATCGATGGCCATGTCGCGAACATCGCGGGCGCTGGCTGGCTGACCTCCAACTATGCCCGCTGAACACTGCGCCCGCTGACCACTACGCCCGCTGAACACCAGGCTCCTTCGCGCGCAGGCGCCACGAGCGGTGCGGCCTCGAGCGCGGGAAGTCAAAAGGTACCGTCCACGACGTGGTCTCCTCCGCGCCCCAGCGCTCGAACTGTTCCCCTGGTTCGAAGGACTGGTGATTCGTCGAGAAGTAGAGGCTGCCCCCAGGGGCCAACACGCCGAGCGCCAGCGCGAGCAAGGTCACGTGATCGCGCTGCACGTCCCAGCTCCCGCTCATGCCCTTGGAGCGGCTGAAGGTCGGAGGATCGCAGACGATGAGGTCCCAAGAGCGACCTCGCTTCGCTTCCTCGGCGAGCCAACGCAGCACATCTGCGCGCACAGCGTGGTGCCGCGATCCCATCAGGCCGTTGAGCGCGAGATTCTGGTCACAGCGGCGCAGCGCTGTCGCGGACAGATCGACCGACGTGACCGACGCCGCGCCTCCCGCGAGGGCGTAAACCGAGAAAGACCCTGTGTACGCGAAGAGATTCAGCACCCTGCGACCTTCCGCTTCCCCCTGGACGTGGCGACGCAGCGCGCGATGATCCAGGAAGAGGCCGGTGTCCAAGTGATCGGAGAGGTTCACCTCGAAGCGGTAGGACCCCTCGCACACAACGCAGGTTACGCCGCGCGTGGCGCGACGCCCGACCGTACCCCCAGGCTGCCGCTGGCGATGCTTCGCCCATACACGGTCCCGTGGCACATCGGCCCCCTCCGCAGCCGCCGCCAGGATCGCCTCCCACCACCCGCTCTCCAACGCGGCGAGCTGATCACCGAAACGGAGGCGGCTGCCGATGTGCAGGCTCTCCCCGTAGCGATCGATCAACAGCGGCACCTCGGGCATGTCGAGATCGTAGAGGCGCCACGCCTCCAACCCCTCGCGCCTCGCCCGCTTGCCCAGCACCCGTTCGTTCTTGCGCAAGCGACCTACCAACGCCTCAGCGTCACGCGCACAACGCTCCGCGTAGCGCTCCACCCATCGTGGATCCAGCACAAACTCCGCGTTACGATGCCGACCTCCCGCACCCTCACCTCGCGCACGCGCAGCGAAGCCCGGCGGCCGGGGAGCCCATGCGTCGCCGCCTTCGCGAGGGTCGTCATCGTCACGCTCGACCTCGTCATCGCCCTGCCAGGGCTGCTGTGGCCACGCCCGGCCTCTGTCCGGCATCGATCACCTCCGCGCCGTGGCGCATACCCCAAGGTCCTCAACAACGTCGATCCAGCGCCCGTTGGCGCCGGGATCGCGCGACCCCCGCTTCAGAAGTGCCAAGGGAACGCGCTGTAGTCCTGCTTCCGCTTCTCCAAGAAGGCGTCTCGACCTTCCTGAGCCTCAGCCGTGCCATAGGCCAAGCGCGTCGCTTCTCCCGCGAAGAGCTGCTGACCGACCATGCCGTCATCCGGAAGGTTGAAACCGAACTTCAACATGCGCATCGCAGTCGGTGACTTGCTGTTGATCTCAGCGCCCCACTCCAGCGCCACCCGCTCCAGATCCGCGTGATCGATCACTGCGTTGACCATGCCCATCTCGAAGGCCTCCTGCGCGCTGTAGTTCCGACCCAGGAAGAACACCTCGCGGGCGCGCTTCTGTCCGACCTGCCGCGCCAGCAGGGCCGAGCCGTAGCCGCTGTCAAAGCTCGCGACATCCGGATCGGTCTGCTTGAAGACAGCGTGCTCGCGGCTCGCCAGCGTCAGATCACAGACGACGTGGAGGCTGTGACCCCCGCCGACAGCCCATCCGGGAACCACGGCGATGACCACCTTCGGCATGAAGCGGATGAGACGCTGAACCTCCAGGATGTGGAGCCGACCGAGCCGCGCGGGATCAGGGACACCCGTGTCCTCCACGTACTGGTAGCCGTCCTTGCCTCGGATGCGCTGATCGCCCCCCGAGCAAAAGGCCCAGCCGCCATCCTTGGGAGACGGGCCGTTCCCTGTCAGAAGCACACAGCCTACACTGCTCCACATGCGCGCGTGATCGAGCGCTCGGTAGAGCTCATCGACGGTCTGCGGTCGGAACGCGTTGCGCACCTCGGGTCGCGCAAACGCAATCCGCACCGTGCCCTGACCCTTGGCCTTGTGGTAGGTGATGTCCTCGAACGAGAACCCTGGCACCTCCTCCCACGCGCTCGAATCGAAGTTCGCTGATACCATCTCTCCTCCCTCCTGAGGGGCGACGCGCCAACCACGCAACGCGACACCCATCCGTGCTAGCCGTCCACCACGCTCGACGCTCTCGCGTGCACAGGCGCATAGGCATCCACGATGCGATCGACCAACGAGGGCGTGGCGCCCTCAGCAGCATGAGCAGCATCGCCGACAACGTTGATGTGACCCACCTTCCGACCCGCTCGCGGAGACTTGCCATAGAGGTGCCAGTGGACCCCTGAGGACGTCAACCACGGATCGTCGCGTCCAGGGAGGCGCCCGATCAAGTTGATCATGGTCGTCGGCTCCCTGCCCTGAGGCGAGCACAAGGGGAGATCGGTGATCGCACGCAAGTGCGCTTCGAACTGATCAAGACTGGCGCCGTTCTGGGTCCAATGGCCAGAGTTGTGGACACGGGGAGCCATCTCGTTGCCCCACAGCTCCCCGTCACGGACGAAGAACTCGATCGCCAACACCCCGCAATAATCCATCGCTTCCGCCAGCGCAGCCCCTGCACGTCGGGCGCCCTCTTCCAAGTGCGCGAACGCCGCCCCTGGCGCCCGAGACCAACGCAGGATGCCCTGCTCGTGGCAGTTCTGCGTGAGCGGCCAGGTCACGATGTCGCCTGAAGCCGCGCGCGCGAGCAAGAGCGACACCTCAGCGCTGAAGGGCACGAAGGCCTCAACGATGCAGGGCACACCTCCCAAGTCCCGCGCCGCATCCGCCAACCCTTCGGCGCTGCGAACCACACGCACGCCCCGGCCGTCGAAGCCGAAACGGCGCGTCTTCACGACGAGCGGATAGCCGAGGGCGTCGGCGGCCGCCCGCAGCTCGTCGGCGCCCTCGGCTGTACGCCACGGCGCAACACGCACACCGGCAGCCTCAAAAGCCGCCTTCTCACGAGCCCGATCCTGCGCGGTCGCGAGCGCTGTCAGGCCCGGTCGCAAGAGACGCCGCTCGTGGATGCGACCGGCCAGGTCTAGGTCGAGATTCTCAGACTCGTAGGTCACGACGTCGACGCCATCGAGGAATTGCTCAAAGACCTCCCCGTCGCGCAAGTCGCCTCGCAACACGTCACCAAAGGGACATGTGGTGGCCTCGGCGGACCCATCTACGAAGCGTAGGTCTAGGCCCAGGCGCCAGCCGGCCAGGGCAAGCATCCTGCCTAGCTGTCCCGCCCCGACCACGCCTACCCGAGTCACGGTGCGACCCGTGGGTCCGGGTGCGCGAGGACCGCCTCGGTCTGTTCGTCACGAAACGCTCGAAGCCGCTCCCACACCGCGGGCCGCTGGCGACCAACGATCGCGGCTGCGAGCAACGCCGCGTTGGCCGCACCCGCAACACCGATGGCCAGCGTCCCCACCGGCACTCCTTTGGGCATCTGCACGATGGAGAGGAGCGAGTCCATGCCCTGAAGGGCGCGGCTCTGTACGGGCACGCCCAGCACCGGCACGAGGGTCTTCGCCGCGAGCATCCCCGGCAGGTGCGCCGCACCCCCCGCGCCCGCGATGATGACCTCCAGTCCACGCGCTTCCGCCTCTTCCGCATAGCGAAAGAGCAGGTCCGGCGTACGGTGCGCCGAGACCACGCGCACCTCATGCGCTACCTCCAAGCGCACCAAGACCTCAGCGGCAGCCTCCATCGTCGGCCAGTCCGACCGAGAACCCATCACAATGCCGACCCAAGGCTTGTCCATGCCATCTCTCCGGAAGGCGGGTGCGCACCGAGAAGGCGCGATGGTAAGGGACGCACCCGACCTGTCAAGGGGAGCACGCCTCCACGGCGGGCTAGCACGAAGACCTGCCAGGCAAGGGGCAACTGGGGGCCTCCAGGGCGGACCGAGCAAGCCAGGGGCGGCCAGCGCCCGAAGGTGAGCCAGCGTGCGCCCGCCCAAGGGGGCAGGACGGCTACCGGCAGCCCCTCACCCAGCCCAGGCCCGGCCCGGCGCTCTCACTTGGTCAAGCGGTACTCGTCCAGCAGGGTCCCGTCCGTGCGATACGCGCGCATGTGAAAGGTGTTCTCGGAGACGTCTACGATCACGAAGGAGCTGACCTTCGCTGAGAAGGCCGTCCAAGCCTGCGTGCCGTTGTTGTAGAGGGGGGCACCGATGCCCGCTGCCACGACGTAGACCGTACCCTCCCCGTCACGGACCACCTGGTCATTGCGCATGGGAGCGCTGCGCTCGTAGTTGTGGTCATGCCCAGCGAACACGAAGTCCACGCCGTAGCGGTCCAAGACCGGAGCCCACGTCTCTCGCAGGAAGAAGTCCGAACCGTGTCGGGTGGAGGCGCTGTACATCGGGCGGTGGTGCACGATGACCTTCCACGTAGCGTCAGCGTGCTCGCGCAGCGTCGTCTCGAGGAACTCCCGCACGGGTCCGGACACGCCCGCTTGGTAGTCGGGCAGCGGCAGATCGTTCACCAAGATGAAGAGCCCGTTGCCGTAGCGGAAGTAGTAGTTCTCGCCGTCCCCAGGCAACGCGAAGGCTGCCTTGTAGTTCAACGCGAAGAGCTCGTGGTTGCCGTTCGCGGGCATGAAGGGCTGGGAGGCCAGCACGGGGTAGGCCGCGTCGAACCAAGAGTCCCACTGCGCCTGCACCCCACCCACGTCCACCGCGTCACCCGAGAAGATGTGAAACGCTACACCCTGCGCTTCGATGGCCTCCAGCGCGTCGCGCCACGGCTCGTTCGTGGGGTTCCGGGTGTCACCCGACACCGCGAAACGATAGGGCTGCGTTGACCCCACGGGCAGCCCCGTCGTGAAGGTATGGACCGGCGACCACGCACCCTCGCCACCCGCTTGGTAGTAATAGGTCGTCCCCGGCTGAAGCCCACAAATGCGGACCTCGTGCACCACGCGCGGGTTGACACGCAAGAGATCGCGGTAGCTGAAGCTGACGCCGTAGGCCACGCTGTCCAAGCTCTCCGGGCTGGTCCCGTAACGCACCTCGCTCACCCTTGTGTCAGCGTCGGTGTACCAGAGGAAGGACATGTCGCGCGACGCGTCCGCCGAGCCGAACGCGATGTGCAGGTGCTGCGGCGCGGCGCTCGCCTCGCCAGACACCTGACCGCAGCTCGGGAGGATGTCCCGCTTGGCGCGGTCGTACTCCACAAAGAATCCGCACCCGACAGGCCCGTAGCCACCCTCCAAAGCTGTCGCATCCTCGCAGGAAGCGAGTCCATAGACGCCACCCCCCGTAGGGTCGGAGTCGGGGGGCGTCTCGACATCGACTTCGGCGTCAGGTGCCTCAGTCGAGGTGTCTTGGTCTGGCGACCCCTCGACGTCCTCAGGAGACTGGACGTCTGGCTCCGCGCTGGCCTCGTCATCCGAGTAGCTCAAACAAGCCGACGAGACACCGGCGACCAGAAGAAGAAGCGACGCCCAAACGAGAACGCGGGAGTGCTGCAGAGACATGATCCACCACCGACAAAGGGACGGCGCGCCAGAACCCACGCTGGCACCGAGCAACGAGTCTACCACACTTCCCATGACATGCCCATGACGATGGGAGCACATCTCATTCCTCACGTTCGTCACGAGCGCGCCACAACGCGTCGGCATCCTTGCGAGACCTTCAGCGACGCTGCTAGGGACAGGAGGTCGCCTCGGACGCGACGAGGCCTACGCCCCACAAGGATTTGCGCTATGCCACAGCGGCTCCCCAAGCTCCCTACCGTCCTCAGCCTGTTGATCGCAGCGCTTGGCATCCTCTTGATCCCAGGCCGCGCCGACGCGATCCGAATCTACGACGATCCTGAGACGGGCAATCACTTCGAGTTTACCGGCTACCTCCAACCCTTCTTCCGCTGGGTGGAGAACGACTGCGTGCCACTGTCGATCGGCGGGGACTGCCGGAAGGTCGAACCTCCCAATGGCTTTGGACTGCAGCGAGGGCGCCTCATCTTCCGCGGCCGCTCCAACGACCTCGCGACCTACGAGCTCGAGATCCGGTCGATCCCCGACCTTGCCCTCCTCTCAGCCAAGATCACCTTCGACCTGCCCTTTGGCCTGGAGCTGAACCTTGGTCGCTATCGCGTCCCCTTCTCACGCCAGGAGATGGTCTCCGAGAGCCGCCTCCAGCTCATCGACCGCGCCCAGCTCATCCGCCTCACGCCGGGCCGCCAGCTGGGCTCCACGCTCGGCTGGACCTGGACGCCAGGCCTTGCCTTCGCGCCGGACGCGACCCTGCGCGTCGAAGGTGGTCTCTTCAACGGCGAGTCCGACAAGGCGCGCACGCCTGTCATGAACATCGACTCCGAGTTTCTCGGCTCCTTCCGCGCCGAGCTGCACCCCTTCGGCCTGCCGCGCGTCGTCATGGAGGGTGATGTTCGCCCGGTGGGTGAGCGACATCGCCCCCTGCTGACCCTCGGAGGCCACTGGACCTACGAGACCCGCGGCGAACAGAACGAGAACTACCGAGAGCAGATGGTCGGCGCTGACCTCACGCTCTCTTGGCACGGCGTCTTCCTCTACGGTGAAGGGTTTCGTCGTGACCGCGACTATCGCAACGACCGCGTCGACGTCGACCAGCACGCGTGGGGCTACAACCTCCAACTCGGCGTCATGGTCCCTGTCGGCATCCTGAGGGAACACCTGGAGCTCGCAGGGCGGGTTGAAGAGACCCACTTCAACATCGCACGCAACGCCGAGCGCCAGAACGAGATCACGCCAGACCTCCCCGGCATTGGCCCTCAACGCACCGATGGACGTCAACCCACTCGGGCCTACGTCGGTGGCCTCAACTGGTACTTCCGGGGACATGACCTCAAGCTCCAGATCAACTACACACACCGCGAGGAGATCGGCGACTGGCGCCTCTCCATCCCCAACGAAGACGGCGAGCGAGAGTCCCGGAGCGTCAACAACGACTCCGTCTACGTTCAGCTCACCTACCGATTCTAGCGGCCCCTCTCCCCACGCAGCACGTGCCTACATCCCGGCCAGCCCTGCGGCGCGCGCGCGTGCGCACCGCCCTCGCCCTGACGCTGACCAGCCTCGGCTGCATCCTCGGCGCGGTCCCGCACCTCGCCCACGCGGAGCCCGGCCAGAGGGAACCAGACCTTGTCGCAGCCACCGTGCCGGGGGACCCCCCAGCGCTTGCCACCGCCGAGGCGCTCGTCGCGGAGATGCGGCGCGAGAGCGAGCGCCTCTTCTTGGGCGCCGACGACGCGGCCATCTCAGCCCACTGTGAGCAGCTCCACGCTCTGGCGCACGAACGCGGTCAAGCTGCGACCCACCTCGCTGCGATGAGCGCCCTGGAGGCCGAGTGCTACGAACGGCTCGCGCGCAGCGATGAAGCGCGCAGCGCCTGGAGGCGCCTGCTGGAGCACGAACCCTCGCACTTCATGGCCCACCGAGCGATCGCCCGGCTGCGCTTCTACGAACGCCGCGGGGTAGGGTCGCCCATCCTCGACGCGCTGGATGAGATCCGGCGCTCCTACCTGCAGCTCGGCAGCGATGAAGCCATCCGCCGTGTCGAAGCGCTCCTGCTCCAGACCTCCGATAGCCAGGAGCAAGCCGAGCTCTTGCTCTGGCTAGCGGAGGAGCACCTGGCGCTTCGAACGGAGTATGGCCCTGCGACAGCGCGCTATGAGCAAGTGTTGGAGCTGGATGGTCTGCGCATCGGGCAGTACTACAAGGCCCTCAACGGCCTGCTGGACATCGGCCTCTACACGGACCAGATGCTACCAGCGCGGCGCGCCGTCGACCGCTTCCTTCGGCTGCGCCCAGACCTCGCCGAGGAGCCGCTCTTGCTGGCGCTGCGCGCGTGGGCGGCCCCGATGGCCTGGCGCGGTACCGTACGCTCCCTAGCCTACGGCTTCCTCGCGCTCTTCCTGACCTGTCTGCTCTGGGCGCGCGCTTGGCGAGCCGCCGAATCCCTCCGCGACGGGAGGTGGCGCCCTCTGCCCGGTGCGTTGGTCTTGGTGTGGCTCTTCGGGGGCGCGGGCCTGCTCGCGGAAGGGTGGGACCACGGCTTCCTCGCTGCCTTCTGGACCGCCGGCCTCGGCAGTCTCTTCGTCTATCTGCTCAGCGGGGCGTGGGCCCACGCCTCCCCGCCTCGCTCCACCCTAACGCTCACGCTCCGCAGCCTGCTCGGTGCCCTCGCTACGCTCAGCGTCATCTACCTCGCGATCGACGCCTTCAACCTGCACGCCATCGTGGGACTCTGAGCCCACCCTGTGACCGAACCCGAGTTCCCCATGACACAAACACCTCCTCCCCTTGAACACGGCCACTGGGCGCAGCGCCTCCAAGCGGAAGCCGCGCGCGCTGATGGCCCCGCGCCACCCCTGCCCGGCAGAATTCTGCGGGCGAAGCTCGGGTACAATCCCAACTCGAGCTCCATCGGTAGCCTCATCTCCGTGTTGCTCTGGAGCAGCGCCTTCGCCGCGGTCGCGATCAACATCCTCCAGGGCGTGGTCGCGCGGCAGGCGCTGGGCGCGCATCCACGCCCCGCGCTGCCCTCGGCGGGCGACCAGCACAGCGAGGCGACCGCTGGCTCTGCGGGCGAGACAGTCGCCGACGAGAGGCCGTCGTGAAGGTTCGGGTGGAGGACTTCGGAGCCATCGTGGCCATCGACGATCCGCCGGCCCTCCTGCACGTCGACCCGACGATGGCCCGGGCTCTGGGCGCGCAGGGAGAGGCGCGCTGGGCTTCGCCGCGCGGCTGGTTGTCCGCGCCCACCGAGGTCCACGTGCTGGTCACCGAGCGCTGCCCTGCCGGATGCCCCTCCTGCTATGTCGGCGCCACCCCCGACGGACCGGAGCGCCCCAAGGAGGAGGTCATGCGCGCGCTCCAGCGACTCGCCGACGCTGGCGTCTTCCATGTCGCGTTGGGCGGCGGCGAGAGCATCCTACGCGAAGATCTCTGGGAGATCGCTGCCTACGCGCGCGCGCTCGGGCTCGTCCCCAACCTAACGACGAGCGGCATGGGCATGACGGCGAGAGTCGCCGAGCGCTGTCGCGTCTTCGGACAGGTCAACGTCTCGCTCGACGGGCTGGGCACGGTCTACCAGGCAAGCCGCGGATACGATGGCGCGGCGGGCGCGCTGCGCGCGCTGCGCCTGCTCGCCGAGGCGGGCGTCTCCTGCGGCGCGAACACCGTGCTCTGCCATCGCACCTTGCCAGGGCTGCCGGCCTTGCTCGCAGCCCTTGAGAAGGTAGGGGCCCACGAGGTGGAGCTGCTGCGCTACAAGCCGACGGGACGAGGGACCCGTGACTACGAGGAGCGCGCGCTACACGAGGCGGAAGCCCGGGCGCTCCTGCCCACGCTCTTGGCCATGGCCCAGCGCCACCCCTCCCTCAACCTCAAGATCGACTGCTCCTTCGTGCCCTTCTTGTGCGCGGCCGACCCGCCGCTCGAGCTCCTGGAACGCTTTGGGGTCATCGGCTGCGAGGCGGGTAACGTGCTGGCGGCGGTACGCGCCGACCTGCAGGCCACCCCCTGCTCCTTCATCGAAGCACCCATCGGCGGTGTCGATGTCCTCGTGGATGCCTGGGACAGCGACGCGACGCTCCTGCGATGGCGCGCCTACCACGAGCGTGAAGCCCCTGAACCCTGCGCGTCTTGCCCCTACAGGACGCTCTGTAAGGGGGGGTGCAAAGCGGTCAGTGTCCACGTCCACGGTGACCCCTTCCACCCCGACCCCGAGTGCCCGCGCGTCCGGGCTTGGAACCGGGGAGAGACCTTCGTGGCAGTCCCCCTCACCCCCAACGGAGGGCATCCTCATGCACGTCAATGAGTCTGTCGAGAGCGCCCACATGACGCGGGCGGCCCTGGTCGCCCTGATGGTCTGCTGCCTCTTCTACGCCCTCGACCGCACCCGCGCCGCTTGGTTCGAACCAGCCTATGACCCCTCAGTGGTCATCGGCTCCGCACGAATCGACTACTTCTGGCGGGGCGGGGTCGCCTTTTTCTTGGGGGCCACGGCCTTCTTCATCGCCTGGGTCTATGGCTCGCGCGAGCGCGCCGTCGCCCACGCCGCCTCCCTACAGCGCGCGCTGATCCCCGTTATCCTCTTCTGCACCTTCTGCAGCGTGATGTGGCCATGAGCTGGATCCTCTTCCTCCAAAAAATCCACGGACACGTTGCCTTGCTCGGCATCGCCCTCGCCTTCCACCCGGTGATCACGCTCAGCAAGGCACGCGCGCTGAGCTACCGGATCCGCCTCTCCGCTTACCTCGCGACCTTGTTCGCCTTCGCGATGAACGCCCTGGGCTGGTGGATCTACCCAGCCTACCGCCAAGAGATCAAACGCGACTTCTACCTGGCCAACCCCCTCTTCGGAGACGCCTTCGAGGTCAAGGAGCACTTAGGGCTCTACGCGCTCGCCTTGGCGCTCGCGGGGGCTCTGATCGTCTTCCGCGCTCCGGACCGCCCCAGCCCCGAAACCGTGCGCACCATCCGATGGACCTACGGCCTCTCCGCGACCCTCGCGTTGATCGTCGGCGCGATCGGCATCTGGCTCAGCAGCATCAAGGGCTTCGCCTACCCCCTCTCGTGACCACGCCGGCCGCCACAAGTCCTCGCGATCGTCGCAGCGACGTCGCGGAGGGCGGACGAGCCGTGCTATCATGGAAGCTTCGATGCGCCAGGTGCGGAGTGGTGCGCTGAACGAGGAGTGTAGGATGCGAAAGGCATGGGTTCTTCTCTGCGCTGTCCTCGGCGTCTGGACGTCGGGTGCGCCGGCCTCCGCGCACGGCATCTGGGGTCACATCCACGTCACGGGGTGGGCCGTCGAGAACATGCCGGAGGGTGAGCTGCGCTCGATCTTCGACGAGCGTGAGGTTTTCGAGGCAGCCCTCTTCGGCGCGGCGTTCCCTGACAGTGGCTACTGGCCTCAGGGTGGCGAGCTGAGCAGCATCGGGCGAGAGTACGCCGAGCACAGCCACTGGGAACCCTTCGTCGAGGCGTACATCCAGTGGATGATCGCAAACGATCCACCGCCCTTCGATACCCTAGAGTCGAGGATGCGCGTGGCCTTCCTCATGGGGGTCGCGGCGCACGGACTCCAGGACGAGCTCTTCGACTCGCTCTACCTCTACGAGATCGAGATCGAGGACACCAGCGGCCAGGACGACGCCGACCCGGCGACCGACGGCTTCCTCGCGATGGACGGGTTGCTCCGCTTCCAGCCGGAGACCTACCTCCCCATGGACATCCTCCTCGAGCTCTACGCCGACGTAGACGAGCGCATCACCGAAGGCATCATTCGGGAGTGCGTGAACATCATGCGCACCTTCTACGTACGCCCTGGCGGGTACCGGGTCGCCGAAGGCCAAGCGCGTGCGAGAATCGACCGCCTGCCCTGGACCCGCGAGACCTACCTCGACCCCAACATCCCAGGGACCCTCCGAGCGGAGATCTGGCCTACGATGCACTACATGGAGGCCATCTGGGAGCGCTTGCACGGCAGGTGGTCCGACGAAGCGCTGGTGATCCACACCTGGCCTCCATCCCAAGGCCGCCTGCGCGACCGAGAACCGGGGACGCCAAGGAGCTGGGTCACCTTCGTCGTAGGCCGCGGCATCGAAAACGCGAACGCGACCGTCACGTGGCGCCGAGAGGACGGCTCGTTGCTTCAGTTTGCGAGGCGCGGCACCCGCTGGGGTGGCGACCGGGGGCCCTCGCGCTTGCTGCGCTTCCAGCCCCTCGAAGCGCTCGCCTCGGGTGAGTGGACCCTCGTCACCCTGGAGCCCGGCGCGCGCCTCATCGATGGCGCCTCGCTGGCTTACGCCCACAGCCTAGAAGTCCAGGCCCCCTGCGATGACCCGAACGACCCGCTGTGCCCGGCCATCGAACCCCGTGCACCAGCAGCGATGGACAGCCCGATCGACTTCGGCGGCAGCGATGACCCCCGCGTCGAGGACGAGCCGAGCCCTGAGCAGGACGACGACGTGCGTGGAGACGACGTCCATGACGACGATCCTCGAGAAGAGGACACCAGCCCTGGTCCTGAGGAAGAGGTTGTCCCCGGCGACGACGTGATCGCTCCGCCCCCAACGGCCCCCCCCTCCTCCGAGAACAAGGACGAAGGCTGCGGCGGCTGCCAGGCCGCTGGAGGAGAGGCCCCGTGGTCACTCAGCCTCGCCTTGTTGCTCCTCATGGCCCTGGCACAGCGGCGCGCCCCCTGGCGAGCCCGTGCCGCCGCAAGAAGTGGGCTGGGTTAGCGAGGAGGGACCAAGAGGGGCAGGGATACGCGAAGCGGGTCCTCACAGGCTTCAGCTGGGACGCCGCGACGCTCCTGGTCCTCAAGGAATGCCGCCGCCCGCTCCGCCAACTCGGCTGAGAGCCGTGCCAACACCTCGCACTGCTGAGCATCGCCTTCGGCGATGCAGAGGCCGTCCAACGCAGCGGCCAGCCCTACGAGGATGTCGCCGATCGCGCGCACCGTGCACGCAGGAGCGTTGGGGAAGTGAAACCCATAAGGACGGTCACCCAGCCGGGCGACAAACGAGAGCACCGCCGCGCTCACTGGCATCAGCCGCTCGACAGGCGGCAGCGAGGGATCCACCGGCACCAGGCCCAGGGCGTCCAGCTGCTCCTGCAGCACCTCACGGCCCTGCCGCATCGGGCCGGGCGGGAGCGCATTCCGGCCCGGATCGGGCAATTCGACCTGTGGAGGGCACACCACCACCTCCCCATCGGTATCCACGCAGGCCCAGACCTCCGCCGTGGCGCGGCCATCGTCTGCCCGCGCCGCACCCTCCTCCGGGCTCGTTGCGGGCCGACGTGCTGGGCTGTCTCGCAGGGCAGAACAGGCGCCCAAAGCAGCCATCAAGGCCATGACACAAGCACCACGAAACAACATCTGCAGACCTCCGTCACGCGGCCCGACAAGGAAATGGGTAGCCAGGAGGGTAGGGTGCTATGAGCGCAGTGTCGAGGCCGCTCCCTGGCCCCACCCCTGCGACGTCGCTCCAGCCTGACGGAACCGACGCCAACCCTGCCGGCTACCTCCCGCTCAGGATGCGCCTGTGAGCCCGCCTCCAGCCTGGGTTGCGGACAAGAACACCTCCTCCAGGGACACGCCTCGCTGGGCATCCTGGATGTCCACGCCTCCGTCCAGGAGAACGCGTAGCAGCGCAGCAAAGGCATCCTTGGCGTCGTCGTCCTCGGAGCGGGTCACCTCCACGAGGCCTCCATGGTAGCGGAGGTTGTCTGCGCCAAAGCGGCGGTGCAGGGTCTCCATGGGGAGCGTCTGCCCAGGGTCGACGCGTACCCGCATCCGCCGGCCCGCACGCGTCAGCTCCTCCGTCCTTCCTGTCGCTTGCACAACGCCGCCCACGAGGATCGCGACATGGGTGCAGATCTCCTCCAAGTCACCCAGGAGGTGGCTGCTCACCACCACCGTCGCCTTCCCACGCAGCGACACGAGCAGGTCCAGGACCCGGCGGCGGTGCTCCGGGTCCAGCCCATTCGTCGGCTCATCGAGAAGGAGCAGCTCTGGTTGCCCCAGGAGAGCCTGGGCGAGCGCCGCACGCTTGAGCATGCCATGCGAGAGCTCAGAGCCCTTCTTCGTCCGGCTCTCCCAAAGCCCTACCTCATGCAGCACCCGCTCAGCTTCACGCTCCGCCGTGTCACGCGGCAGCCCTTGCAAGCGCGCAAAGTGCTGCAGTTGTCGAACGATAGGGAGCGCCGGAGGGAAGTGGGAGTCCTGGGGCATCACGCCCACCCTCCCACGCAGACGCTCCATCGCTGCAGGGGGAACGCCCAGCAGCGAAGCGGACCCCCCATCCGCACGGAGCCAGCCACAGAGGACCCCAAAGGTGGTGGTCTTCCCCGCGCCGTTCGGTCCGATCAGGCCCAGCAAGCTCCCTCTCTCAACGTTCAGCGTGACACCGCGAAGCGCTTCGTGGCGTCCGTAGCGCTTGGTCACAGCCTGCAAAGCAACAGGAGGCGCGCTCATAGCTCCCTCCTCCGCAACACCTGCTCCGCGACCCAGACAAACACGCACGCGAAGGCTGCGTAGACGAAGATCGCCACGAGCACGGGAGCGAGCCCCTTCTTCCAAAGCAACGCGTTCCAGCCGAGAGGAAAGATCCGGCCCAAAGCGCCATCCCAGAGCCAGGACGCGCTGAGGACGCGCATCACCACGTAGAGGGCGAACACGCTGACCATGGCAGCCAAGGGCTGCCGCACGAGGGTGGACGTCACCGCGCAGAGCGCCACCCAGGGCAGGGTCGAGGCGATCAGCACCACGCCCATCAGCACCAGCGCGGGTCCATCCGAGAGCGTCGGCTCCCCTAGGCGCCGGGCGCTCATGACCAGGAGCCCCGCGTAGCCCAGCGCGAGCGCGGCGCCCAGCGTAACGCTCGTCGCGAGCACCTTGCCGGCCACCAAAGTTCGACGAGACGTCCGCACCAAGCTGTAGCGAAGGCTGCCGCGCGAGAGATCGCCGGAGAAGAGGTCGAAGGCGACGAGGAACACCAGGAAGGGCAGAAACACTTGCGCGAAGAAGAGCAGGATGGGCAGCACGTACGACCGCGTGATCACCGGGCGCAACGCGCCCTCCTCCAGCCCGAGGGACTCCCCCAAGGCCGTGATCACCTGCGCACGAAAGGCCGTCGCCAAGACGTCGTTGGCCTCGGCAGGCAAGCCTTGGTCGGTCAGCGCTCCCCGCGCGCTCGCCTGAACGTCGACCACCACATTGAGCCCGCAGTGCGTCACCGAAAACGCGATCAGCAACACGAGGCCCAAGGTCAGCAGCAAGCGCCGCGAACGCAACGCTGTCTCCAGCTCGTAGGTCACGACCTCTCTGAGTCCCCGCACGACACCCCTCCAGGAGCAATGCTCCCTTGAAACCACAAGGCTCTGGCGCCGGCCAGGTGTCACGGCGCGACGCCTGCTGGGGCCTGAAGAGCCACCATCGGCGCCTGCTTCCCATTGACCCCTAGGCCGAAGGAGGTCAAGGAATCCGCCGCCGCTCGCTGCGGCCACTCCAGCCCAAAGGCAACCCCCACATGGCCCCCCTCTTCCGGCTCCTGCGCTATGCGCGCCCCTTCAGGGCGCGCATCCTCCTCGCCTGCCTCTGCTCGGTGACCAACAAGGTGCTCGACCTCGCACCCCCTGCCCTCATCGGCATGGCGATCGATGTCGTGGTCAAGGGCGAAGAGAGCCTCATGGCGGGGTGGGGCATCACCCAGGTCGAACACCAGCTCTACGCATTGGCCGCCATGACCGTCGTGATCTGGGCCTTGGAGTCGGCCTTCGAGTACGCCTACGCGCTCCTGTGGCGCAACCTCGCCCAAGACATCCAGCACGCGCTGCGCATGGACGCGTTCTCGCACGCGGTCAGCCTCGACGCCCTCTGGCAGGAGACCACCACCACAGGCGGCCTGATGGCGCTCCTCAACGACGACGTCAACCAGCTCGAACGCTTCCTGGACGGGGGAGCGAACGATCTCCTCCAGGTCGCCACAACCGTCGTCGTCGTGGGCGCCGTGTTCTTCGCCCTCTCGCCGACCATCGCCCTGCTCGCATTCCTCCCGGTCCCCTTCCTCCTCCTCGGCTCCTTCTGGTTCCAGACGCGAATTCAACCCCGCTATGCCCGGGTCCGTGAGCGCGTCGCAGACGTCAATCGGCAGCTCGCCAACGCCCTCGGTGGCGCGGCCACCGTCCGAGCCTTCGGCGCCGAGGCGCGCATGGCGCAGCATGTGGGCAACGCCAGCCGCGCCTACCAAGAGGCCAACCGCGAGGCGATCCGCCTCTCCTCCGCCTTCTCACCGCTGATCCGCATGGTCATCGTCGTGGGCTTCACCGCCACGCTCGTCCTCGGCGGACTCTACGCCCTCGACGGCACCCTCGAGGTGGGTGCCTACGGGCTCCTCGTCTTCCTCACCCAGCGGCTGCTCTGGCCGCTGACCCGGCTCGGCCAGACCTTTGACCTCTACCAACGCGCCATGGCCTCCACCCAGCGCGCCCTCACCCTCCTGGACACGCCTCGTGAGCTGGCCTTCGGGAACCACGCACCGGTGCGGGCACAAGGTAGGCTCGACCTCCAGAACGTAGGCTTCCGCTACCACGAGGACTGCCCCGTGCTGCGCGGCCTCACCCTCACCCTCCCTGCCGGCAAGACCACCGCCTTCGTGGGCGCCACCGGCGCAGGCAAAAGCACGCTGCTCAAACTTCTCCTTCGCTTCTATGATCCTAGCGAGGGCACCATCACCTTGGACGGCGTCCCCCTGCCGCAGTGGTCCGAGCGCACGCTCCGCGACGCCTTCGGACTGGTCAGCCAGGATGTGTTCCTCTTGGAGGGGACCATCGCAGAGAACCTGCGCCTAGGGCACCCCACCGCGAGCGACGAGGAGCTGCTGGAAGCCTGCGACAAGGCCGAGATCCGCGCCTTCGTAGAGGCACTCCCCGCCGGCCTCAATACGCCGGTCGGCGAACGAGGGCAGCGCCTCTCTGGCGGGCAGCGCCAGCGCCTCGCGTTGGCCCGAGCCCTCCTGCGTGACCCGGCGATCCTCATCCTCGATGAAGCGACCAGCGCCGTCGACAACGAGACCGAGGCCGCCATCCAGCGCGCGCTTGACCGCATCGCCCGCGATCGCACGATGGTCGTCGTTGCCCACCGCCTCAGCACCGTCCGGCACGCCGCGCAGATCCACGTGCTCGAAGATGGACGGGTCACAGCATCGGGCTCCCACGACGAGCTCCTGGCACAGGCGGGCACCTACGCCCGGCTCTGGGCCATACAGACAGGAGAGCGCTCAGCGGACGCAACCGAGACCCCCGGCTAGCCCCGGCACCGTCGCGGCGCGCCCGGCCCAACACGCAGGGCTACGGCTCGACGGTAGCCGCCTGCCGGGCGGCAGCCGCCTCTTCCTGCGTGCGCCACAGCTCGGCGTAATGCCCACCCAGAGCCAGCAAGGTCGCGTGGTCCCCCTGCTCCACAACGCGACCACCCGCCAAGACGACGATCCGGTCGCAGTCCACGATCGTCGAGAGCCGGTGCGCGATGACGAGGGTGGTGCGATCCCGGAAGAGCGTCTTGGATGCCTCCACGATCGCGCGCTCCGCCACGTTGTCGAGGGACGAGGTCGCTTCATCGAGAATCACGAGGCGCGAACGCTTCAGCAGCGCGCGCGCGATCGCGACGCGCTGCTTCTCTCCGCCGGAGAGCTTTAGCCCACGCTCCCCGACCAAGGTCTCCATCCCATCCGGGAGCCGCTGCAACATCCCCCCGAGCTGCGCGGCGTCTGCCGCGGCCCACAACGCCTCGTCGCTCGCGTCGAGGCGCCCGTAGCGGAGGTTGTACGCCAACGTGTCGTGAAAGAGGACGGTGTCCTGCGGTACGACGCTGATCGCAGCGCGGAGACTCTCGACACGGAGATCCCGCAGATCCTGACCGTCCAGAAGTATCCTCCCCTCGATTGGATCGAAGAGGCGGAAGAGAAGACGGGCAATCGTCGACTTCCCGCTGCCGCTCTCACCAACGATCGCCACCCGCTCACCCGGACGCAACGAGAGGTCGATCCCTCGGAGGATGGGCTGGTCGCTACGGTACCAAAACACCACGCCCTCCAAGCGGAGTGCACCGGGGCCTGGCTCCAGCGGCCGCGCGTGAGGAGCGTCCTCCACCTCAGGCTCTCGCTCCAGCAGGGCCAGCATGCGACCCATGTCGCTGATCGCGTGCTTGAACATGCTGTAGAGCATGCCCAGGAACCCGAGCGGCAGAAAGAGCTGAAGCAGAAAGGCGTGGATGGCCACAAAGTCTCCCAGGCTCAGCGCCCCCCGCAACACATCCTGGGCCGCCAGCCACAGGGACACCGTCACGCCCCCGGCGATGACGAAGGCCTGTCCGGCGTTGAGCAGGCCAAGCGTTGACTGACTCTTCACGGACGCATCTTCCCACGCCTGCAGGTGATGATCGTAGCGATCCACCTCCCAGCGCTGGTTCCCGAAAAGCTGCACCGTCTCGTAGTTCAGCAGCGAGTCCATCGCGACGGCGCCCGCCTTGGCGTCCGCTGCGTTCATCGCCACCCGAAAGCGCAGCCGCCACTCGGTCAGGCCAAAGGTGAACCCCACGTAAGCGACCGCTGACACCAAGGTCACAAGTCCATAGGCTGGACGGTAGGCGTAGAAAAGGATCGAGAGGACCAGCGCCAGCTCCACGAGCGTCGGGAGGATCTGGAAGCCGACCGTATTCAGCAGTGAGCTGAAGCTCTGGCTGCCTCGCGTCACGTCGCTGTGTAGCGCCCCGCTGCGGCGCTCTAGGTGATAGCGCAGCGACAGGCGGTGCAGGTGGTCCAACACGGCCACCGAGATCTGCCGCATCATCCCGTAGCGGACGCGCGCGAAGAGGACATCTCGAATCTCCGTGAAGAGACTCGAACTGAGCCTGGCAACACCGTAGGCCAGCACGAGCAGCAGGGGCCAGGTGGCGAGCGAAGCAGCTGGGTCTAGGACCGCCTGACCGGCACCGCTCTCCAACGCGTCGACCAGGTTGCGCAGCAAGAGCGGCACGCTGACCGTGACCACCTTCGCGAGCAGCAAGAGCGCCAACGCAAACGCGACACGCCCAGCGTAGGGACGCAACCAGGGCATGAAGGCCCTGAGGTGACGCCACGTGAAGCGCGCCTCCTCAGGCATGGTGGTAGGGGGTTGACGCATGAAGCTCGCGACTAGAGGACAAGCGCACGCCCTGCTGCGATGCGCTCAACAGGGCTTCGGAGACATCGGGCGGACGAGGCGTCCCAGGGACAGGGGAGGCGCCTCCCGTGGGCGTCCCTCCAACCCACGCGCAACGGCTGACGACACTACGCACGCTCGCGAGGATGCACCATGCGATTTCTTCACACCATGCTCCGTGTCCGCGATCTCGACGCAGCGCTCCGCTTCTGGCGAGACCAGCTTGGCCTGATCGAGACACGCCGACGAGAGGTCCCGCAAGGACGCTTCACCCTCGTGTTCCTCGCCACCGCCCCAGGCGAACCTGAGATCGAGCTCACCTACAACTGGGACCAGCAGGAACCCTACGGCGTAGGACGCAGCTTCGGCCACATCGCGCTCGAGGTCGAGGACATCTACGCCACGTGCGACCGCCTGCAGGCCCAAGGCGTCACCATCCTGCGACCGCCCCGCGACGGCCGCATGGCCTTCGTTCGGTCACCCGACCAGCAGTCGGTGGAGCTCCTCCAACAGGGGGGCGCGCTCCCGACCCAAGAGCCGTGGATCTCCATGCCCAACACTGGGGAGTGGTGATCGCGACGCTCCGCGGGTGACAGAGGTCCAACCATCCGCTAGACAGAGCCTTCGCTCTCGGCGGAGCGCACAGGCGCAGCGCTTCCTCTCCGGCAAGGACCTCGTCGCGCCGTGATGGACGCCTGGTCGTACGCTTGCCGCCCCTGCGCTCAGGTCCTAGAGCCCTCAGCCAGGGATGTTCGCTACTGACGACACCGTGTGACGCAACATGCTCTTCTCCCGAAAACAAGCCCGTATCCAACTCAAGAGCCGTGATGAGCTCGAGGGTATGCGAAAGGCTGGGCGCCAAGCGGCGGCCTGCCTTCAGTGGATCCTCGCGCAGGTCGAAGTCGGGATGTCCACCCAGGACATCGACGATCTCCAGCGCGCCTGGATCAAGACACACGGCGGGATCGCGGCGCCCTTGAACTACCGGGGATTCCCCAAGTCGATCTGCACCTCACGCAACGAGGTCATCTGTCATGGAATCCCCAACCGCAAGGAGATCCTCCAAGACGGGGACATCATCGGCATCGACGTCACGCTGATCATCGACGGCTTCTATGGGGACAACGCGGCGACCATCGCGGTGGGCCGCCCACGGGATGAGGCCGTGCGCCTCCTCCACGTCACCTTGGAGTGCCTGCGACGCGCCATCGCCACCGTCAGCCCAGAGCATCGCCTCGGAGACATCGGCCACGCCATCCAGAGTCACGCGGAAGCCGAGGGCTTCTCGGTGGTGCAGGACTTCGTGGGGCACGGAATCGGACGCCAGTTCCACGAAGAGCCGCAGGTCTGCCACTACGGGCAACCGGCGACGGGAGTCCGGCTACGACCAGGGATGACCTTCACGATCGAACCGATGATCAACGAAGGCACCCACCGCACCAAGGTCCTCGCTGACGGGTGGACGGCCATCACCGCTGACAAGAAGCTCTCGGCCCAGTTCGAACACACCATCGCGGTCACAGAGTCTGGCGTCGAGATCCTCACCGTCCAGAACGACCAGGGGACCTGGGAGGTCCCGGGCCGCGCGACGCTGCCCGAGCGCTGACGCAGCCGCGACCTCGCCATGACCCTCTCCATCGCGCTCGTCTACGCCATCGTCGTGGTCGCGATTGTCCTCTTCGTTCGGGACAAGATGCGGCCCGACGTCATCGGCCTGCTCCTCTTGCTGGCGCTCTTCTCGACAGGCGAGTTGACCGTCAGCGAGGCGCTCGCGGGCTTCTCCGACCCCATCGTATTGATGATCGCTGGGCTCCTCGTGGTCGGCGAGGCGCTGATGCAGACCGGGGTCGCCGCACGACTCGGGCAGCTCCCGCTGCGCCTCGCGAAGGGCAGCCCCCGCCTCACGCTGCTCTTCCTCATGATCCTCGTTGCGACGCTCTCCGCCTTCATGAGCTCCACAGGGACCGTGGCCGTCATGATTCCGGTCGCCATGGCCATCGCGCGCGCCACCCACACGCCGCCCGCTCAGCTCATGATGCCGCTGGCGATCGCGTCGATGCTGGGGGGTACGCTCACGCTCATCGGGACACCCCCCAACCTCGTCGCCGCCGGCGTGCTCGCGGGCGCATCCACCCCAGAGAATCCGCTCGACCTCCACTTCTTCTCCTTGACACCGGTCGGCCTGGTGGTCGCCGCGGCCGGCCTCGTCTACGTCATGACCTGGGGGCGACGGCTGCTGCCGAACACCTTCCCCCAGGGACACGACGCGCGGCCCTCCCTCCGCACGCTGCGCACCTCCTGGGGCGTCGATGAGCGCGTGGAGCGCATCGTCGTGGCTGAAGGCTCGACGCTCTGCAACGCGCCCTTCGGAGACGCGGACCTGCGGGCGCGCTTCGACGTCTACGTGGTCGAAGTCGAGCGGCGCGACCCGCGGGCCTTCCACCTCGGCACACGCCGCCTGCAGCCTACCCCGACGCTCCTCCTCGAGGCCGGTGACATCCTGCATGTGCGCGCAACGCGCGAGGCGATCGCCAGCTTCTGCGACACCTGCGGGGTTCAGCGCTTGGAAGCCCTGGAGGGGCGGCGACCCGAGGAGGTCATGGGGGTCGCCGAGGTGATCCTCACCCCCCGCTCACGGCTCGTAGGCCGGACGCTGCGCGAGGCACGCTTTCGTGACCTCTACGAGGTCAACGTGCTCGGTATCCGCCGCATGGGCAAGCCCCTCGACGGTGGGCTCGCCGACGTGCCGCTGGCCTTCGGCGATACGCTGCTCGTGGAGGGGCCATGGCGACGCCTGCAGCTCTTCCGAACGCTGAGCCGTGACTTCGTGCTCGCCGAGATCCCCGACGAGCTTGAGTCCGCCCCCATCACCATGGACCGCGCAGCCTACGCCATCGTCATCCTCGCGGTGCTGCTCGTGGTGATGACCTTGGGCATCGTCCCGCACGTCATCGCAGTCTTTGGCGCCGCGCTCGCCATGGTGCTGACCCGGTGCATCAACATGGACGACGCCTACCGGAGCATGAACTGGCGCTCCCTGGTGCTGATCGCGAGTATCCTCCCCGTCGCGACCGCACTGGAGAACACTGGCGGCATGGCGCTGCTCGTCTCCTCACTGACACAGTGGCTCGCGACCGCGCCGCCTCACGCCACGCTCTTCGTCTTCCTCTTCGCGACCAGCGTCATGAGCCAAGTCATCTCCAACACGGCCACCACCGTGCTGCTGGCCCCGATCGCCCTCCAGACAGCGGTAGCGCTTGGCTTCTCGCCCTTGCCCTTCGTCGTCGGCGTCGCCATCGCAGCCTCGACGGCCTTCTCTACGCCCATAGGGTCTCCAGTAAACCTTTTGGTCTTGGCTCCTGGCGGCTATACCTTCCGGGACTTTCTCCGGGTCGGCGTGCCGCTGCAGCTCCTCGTGCTGCTCGTCGCGCTCGTGGCCATCCCACTCTTCTTCCCCTTCTAGGCCGACATCGGCTGTCGGCGCCGCACCCTCTACGGGAGTCCCCATGCGCGTATCCCTTGCCCTTGCCCTCGTGCTCGCCCTCGGTGCCTGTTCACCAGCACCTGCGCCATCGGCCGACGCGCCGGCCGCTCCCCAGACCCAGCCGCAGACCCAGCCGCAGACCCAGCCCGCTGGGGGTGAGGGCGCAGACCAGGCGGAAGCGGAGGCTCGGGATGACGGTGGCCAGGAGGGCCCGCACGCTCCGCAGCCTGAAGATCTCGCCCCCGGGGCGGAGGCGCTCTTCGGCGCACCCTTCAGCCTGGAGGGCGACCCGCAGCCCGTAGAGCTGGCTCTGGATGCCTGCGCGGAGGCGGGCGGGCTCTGCAAGGTGTCGGGACGTATCGCCGCCGTCTGCCAAGTGCGGGGATGCTGGTTCACCATCGAGAGCGAGGCCGTCCCGCTCACCATTCGCGTCCGGATGCAGGACTACGCCTTCTTTGTGCCCAAGAACGCTGCTGGTGCGCGGGTTGTCATCGAAGGAAGCGTGGAGCGCCGCGTGGTTCCGCAAGCCGAGGCCCAGCACTACGCCGATGATGAGGCTGCCGCCTCGGGCGAGGCCCCACGACAGGTGCCCGGCGATGAGGTCACCTGGCAGATCATGGCGCGCAGCGTGCTGATCACCATGCCTGATGCTCCCTAGACGAAGTCTCTCTGTGCCCCCCTACCACGCTCTCGCCATGCGCACCCTCATCACCCTCGGCTGCCTCCTCACGCTCGTGCTCTCCGGCTGTTCTCGCAGCACCGACGACGCGAACGCGCCAACCCCGCGTCGTACGGCTCCCCCGGCAGCGACGACCACCCATGAGCCCGGGATTCCGGAGGGAGGGAGGCTGGTCTTTGAGGACCGCTTCGACGGGGAGTCCTTCGACGAACGATGGACGACCGCGAGTCCGCGATGGCGCCTGGCGGATGGACGTCTCCAGGTGCAGGGAGCCCGCAATGAGGGCTTCTGGCTGCAGGTTCCCCTGCCCGAGCAGGTCAAGATCACGTACGAGACGACCAGCCACAGCCCGGACGGCGATCTCAAGTTCGAGGTGTTCACGGACGGCCGCACCCACGAGAGCGGCTACGTGGGCATCTTCGGGGGATGGCAGAATCGCTTGAACATCATCGCGCGCCTGGATGAGCACGGCGACGATCGACTGGTGGGTCAGCCCGGTGTGCGGGTCGTCCCCGAGCAGCGCTACACCTTCACGATCGTCCGAACGGACCAGCGCCTCCGCTGGTACATCGACGGCGAACACTTCCTCACGTGGGACGACAGCGCAGCGCTTCGGGGACCAGGCCACGCGTACTTCGGCTTCAACAACTGGGACGTCCCGACCAGCTTTCACAGCATCCGCGTCTACGATCTCGCGCCCGACGGCCCCTGATCGGCCGCGAAAGAGCGCCGCGACAACCGACCACGCGCTAGGGCACGAGGGCCGCTAGCTCGCCCTCGAGCGTGGTCAGGACCAGCTGCAGGCGGTCGATCTGACGCCCTCTCTGGCGCGCCTCGTCACGCCAACGCGCGAGCGCCCTGAGCTGCTGTTCCTGCCTCTCCTCAAGCGCCGCGACCTGAGCCTTGGTGGCATCCAGCGCTGCGTGGAGCGCCTCCACGGTCGCCTGACACTCCGCCAAAGCGTCTCGCAGGGTCACAGCGGCTTCGTCGGCAGCCACGCGCCGCGCCACCTCGTCATCGAGGGCCTGGCGCAGAGCGACCTGCTCCTGGAGCGCCAGGGCCAGCGCTGGGTGAGCGCGATCCTCCTCCACGACAGCCGTGTGCGCGTCGGCCGATGGAACCTGGGGCCCTGGAGCATCCGCCGGGGCTTCGTCTGGCGTGGGGGTAGCCGAGGGCTGGTCCCCCGCGGCGGCCGCCTCGTCGGACGCATCTTCACCCCGCGGTGTCGCGCTGACGCCGTCGAAGAGCGGCAAGCCCTGCAAGCTCTGGAGGTCATCAGGCGCATCGTCGATGCGCCTCCGGAGGTGCCGCACGTGGGGCCTCGCGCCATCCAACGTGAACTTCTCTTCTTGGACGAGGCGACGGATCGCAGCGAGGAGCACCACGTCCCGTCGGCTGAAGATGCGCTGTCCGGACTTGGTCTTGCGGACGGCTACCTCACGGAACTCGCCCTCCCAATAGCGGACGATATGCGGCTTGACGCCGATGATCTTCGCCACTTCCCCGATCTTGAAGAAATTCTTGTCAGGGAGAACCACGTCCACGCCTCACCCCGCTGCACCCGTGCTGTCGTCTCACGCAGCCTGCAGCTTGCCACAGCGCGCAAGCTTCGTGAAGAGGGTTGCGCATCCGCGCGATGCGCTCAGGTGTCGCGCTCCCGGAACGCGCCGTTCACCCGATCCTTGAGCACAGGGGAAGCCTTGAACGTCGCCACATGACGTTCCGTGATCGTCAGCTTGTCGCCCGTGAGAGGGTTGCGTCCCACGCGAGGCCGCTTGTAGCGCACGACGAAGTTTCCGAAACCGCTCAGCTTGACCTTCTCACCGCGGGCGAGCGCTTCCTTGAGGATATCGAAGGTCTTGTCGACGAGCTCAGCGCACTCGCGCTTGGAGAAGCCTCCTACCTCTGCGTAGACGGCGTCCGCTATGTCAGCCTTGGTGGTCGTTGCCATCGTGGGTCTCCTCAGCAAGGGATGGGTACGAAGGGAGGAAGAGGCAGGGGCTGGCGCTCTACACGCACGCGGAGGCAGCCCAGCCACGGGCTGCCGGTCCTAGCGTTGACGAGCGTCAAGCGCAACCAGAAGAGCGTCCGTCACACGCCGATGCGTGGCGCTCACCTCGGCGTCCGCCAAGGTGCGCTCCGCAGCAGCGTAGGTAAACCGCAGCGCGAGGGATTTCATGCCCGGCTCGACGTGCTCACCCGCGTACACGTCGAAGGGCTGCACGAAGGCCAGGGTCGGCTCAGCGAGCGCTTCGATGGCCTGCGCGACCGCGTCCCAAGGCAGTCGCTCGGGGACAACAATCGCCAGGTCTCGAAGGCTCCCGACAGGAGCCTGGAGCGCGTCACCGCTCGTCCCCTCACGCTCGAACCACCAAGGGCTCAGCCCCAGCGTGGCCGCGTAGACTGGGGTCTCCAGATCCCAGAGCTCCGCGACATCCGGATGCACCATCCCCAACCAGCCCAGCGCGGCGTCGCCCACGCAGAGCTCCGCAGCCACACCGGGGTGCAACCACGAGGGCCTGCTGGCGGCGCTCACGCTTCGCGTCTCAAGCCGCACTCCGATCATCGCTGCGAGGGCCTGCAGCGTTCCCAACAGCTCATAAGCGTCGCTCATCCGAGGATGGGCGTGCCACCCCAGCCCTGCGTCACCACAGAGGGCAAGCGCAAGCTCCCATGCTTCCACGCTCTCGCCGTCGCGCTGCTCTCCACCCGGCACCTTGGCCAACTCGAAGAGCGCTACCCGCGGTGCCCTCCGCCGCACGTTGAAGGCTACGCTGCCCATCAACCCTGGAAGGAGGGAGGTGCGTACGCAGTCCAGATCCTGATTCAAGGGCTGCAGAATGCGCAGGAGAGGGCGGCCCTCCGCGAAGGGCGCTAGCTTGCGCTGGTCCGTCAGCGCAACATGCACCGTCTCCGCGTACCCCAACGTCCGCAAAGCGGTCCGCGCCAGGTGTAGGCGTTCCAGATCCTTGCGCGACAAGAGCGGCTGACGCGCTTGGAGCACGGGAGCTCCACTGCGGCGTGTCCGCTCCACCCCGGGCGTCCACGGAGGGAGCGCCGAGGGCACGCGGTCGAAACCGAACACGCGCGCGGCCTCCTCGACAAGATCGATCGCTTCCACGATGTCGGCACGCCACGTGGGTGGCATCACGTCATGGTGCCCCTCGCCCGTGTGCTCCAGACGGCAGCCCAGACGCTCGAACACCTCAAGCACCTCGGTGGCCGGCCACGCTGCGCCGATCGTGCGGGCGACGGCGTCGTCGCGCCATGCGATACGCGGAGCGTCCGGCACATGCGAACGAGAGCCGGCCAAGACCACACCCTGGCCTCGCAGACCCACCAGCTCAGCGATGAGCCTAGGAGCACGCTCCACGCCGGCCGGGTCCACGCCCCGCTCAAAGCGATGCGACGCGTCCGTGTGGAGCCCATGCGTCTTCGCGCTGCGCCTCACCAACGCCGGCGCAAAGAGCGCTGACTCGAGGAGCACACGCTCCGTGTCGGCAGAAACCTCCGTGCGCTCTCCCCCCATCACCCCCGCGAGCGCGATCGGGCCGCGCCGGTCGGCGATCACGAGGTCCTGCGGCGAGAGCGTGTAGCGCTCGTGGTCGATCCCGTCGAGCTCCTCACCCTCTCGCGCCCTACGGACCTCGATCACCTCACCCTCGACGCGCGCGGCGTCGAAGGCGTGGGTCGGCTGGCCCCAGCCGAGGAGGACGAGGTTGGTCGCGTCCACCCATGGGTGCACGGAGCGCAAGCCATGACGTTCGAGTCGACGACGCCACGCCAGAGGCTTCCCACCCAGCGCTGAGAGCGGGCCCAGACAGACCAGCACGTAAGCGGGGCAGTCCTGCTGCCTCTCCACGTCGACCCGCCAAGGGTGGGACGCGCTCACCTCGCCCAAGAGCGGCAACACATCCGGCTGGGTCACGCCGCGACGCAGGAGCACCCCAAGCTCCCGAGCCACCCCGTACACCGACAGGAGGTCCGGTCGGTTCGGCGTGATCGAGAGCTCCAGCACGTCGTCCACCCAATCCTCGACCTCTTCAAAGGACTGGCCGGGGCACGCGCTACCGGGTGGAAGCAGCAGAATCCCTTCGTGGTCCGGCCCCACACCCAGCTCCAGCGCGGAGCAGAGCACCCCCTCCGAAGGCGTGCCATGCAGCTCCTTGGCGCCTACCAACACGCCACCCGCCAAGCGGGCACCGGGGCGAGCCCACACCGCCAAGGCACCGACCTCCACGTTCGGCGCCCCGCAGACCACGCTCGCCCTGCGGCCCCCGCCAGCGTCCACCTCGACGACGTGGAGGTGGGCTCTGCCGCTCGGGTGAGGGAGACACGCCGCGACCTGCACGACCAGCGCTCCGTGGAGCCCCTCACCGTAACAGGTGATGCCCTCGACCTCCGTCCCGGCGGCCGTGAGCAACCCGGCAATCTCTTCCGCCGAGACATCGGACAGGGGAAGGAAGTCCTGGAGCCACTTCCGACTCACACGCATGAGGAGACTCCTGTCTAGGCGGGTTCAGCGGAACGCCGAGAGGAAACGGAGATCGTTCGTATAGAAGTCGCGGATGTCGTGCACCCCAAAGAGGCGCATGGCCGTACGCTCCACCCCAATCCCGAAGGCGAAGCCCGTCCAGACCTCGGGATCCAGCCCGACCGCACGGAACACGTTGGGGTGGACCATGCCACAGCCAAGGATCTCGATCCAACCTGACTGACTGCATACACCGCAGCCGCTCCCCCCGCACGCTGGGCAGAGCGCGTCCACCTCCGCGCTGGGCTCGGTGAAGGGGAAGAAGGAGGGTCGCAACCGGATGCGGGTGTCCGCTCCAAAGAAGCGGGCAGCGAAGACCTCCAAGGTCCCCTTCAGGTGCGCCAGGGTGATGCCACGATCGACCACCAAGCCCTCGACCTGGTGGAAGGAGGGGCTGTGTCGGGCGTCAAAGTCGTCGCGACGGAAGACAGCCCCGGGGGCTACCAAGCGCAGCGGCGGTTCGTTGGCGAGCATCGCACGGATCTGCATCCCCGACGTGTGCGTCCGCAGCAGACGCCCACCCTCCAGATGGAAGGTGTCCTGCATATCGCGCGCGGGGTGATCTGGCGGGAAGTTCAGCGCCTCGAAGTTGTGAAAGTCGGTCTCTACCTGGGGACCCGAGGCCACGTCGTACCCCATGTCCCGAAACACATCGACGATCTGGTCCTCGACGAGGCGCAGCGGGTGGGCCGTCCCAGGAAGCGGCGCTCGACCGGGCAACGTGAGATCGACGAAGGTGCTCGCGATGTCCTGCGCCCTCCGCTCACGACGCAGGCCAGCCTTCCGCTCCTCCAACAGGGCCTCGATGGAGACCTTCAGCCGGTTGACCTCCTGACCCCACGCCTTGCGCTCCTCGGGTGGGAGCGTGGGGAGGCGCCCCATGAGTTCCCGGAGGTGCCCCTGCTTGCCCAAGAACTGCGCCTTGACCTGGTGGAGCACGTCCTCGTTGGGGGCGGCGTTGAACACGCGCCGCGCCTCTTCCAAGAGCGTCAAGAGTTCGGGGCCAAGCTCCTCTTCAAGCATCCTACGCCTCCACGTCGACGGGACAGAGGACTGCCCACACCCAGCGGCCAGCCAACCCACCCCTCGCCGAACGCGCAGCGCTCAACGCTGCGCAAGCAGGGCGGAGAGGACCACATGCGGCGTGGAGCGACAAGGGGCGTGTGCGCAGCACCGGAACCCGCTGGCCCGCGCCCCGTCCAAGGACGAGGCCACGCCGCCTTCAGGCGCGAGCCCGCTCCACGATCGCCGAAAACCCAGCAGGGTCATGGAGCGCGATGTCCGCGAGGACCTTCCGGTCCAGCTCGATCCCCGCTTGCTTCAGCGCGTGCACGAGACGCGAGTAGGGGATGCCGTTCGCACGAGCCGCGGCGTTGATCCGCACGATCCACAACCGACGGAAGTGCCTGCGGCGCTGACGACGGTCGCGGTAAGCGTAGCCCAAGGCCTTGAACACCGCGTTACGAGCGGTGCGGTACAGCTTGGAGCGACCTCCACGAAAACCCTTCGCCAGCGCCAACACCTTCTGCCGGCGACGGCGCGCCTTAAAACCACGACGTACTCGCATCTCGACTCCGCGTCGTAAAGGTCACACCAGGGGCACTCGCGTGACTTGACCCCGTGCGACGAAAGATAGGAAACCCTAGAGGTAGGGCAGCAGGGGGCGAACCAGATTGGCGTCGCCCGCCTCCATGATGCCGGTCTGCCGAAGGCGACGCTTCCGCGTGCGGCTCTTCTTCGTCAGGATGTGACGGCGGTTGGCCTTCGCAAAGGCGATCTTCCCGCTACCGGTCACGCTGAAGCGCTTGGCTGCAGCTCGCTTGGTCTTCATCTTGGGCATGACAGCGCCTCTCTCGCTCCAAGGGGAGCCACTCCAAGGGAGGACTCCCACGTCATTCTCCAGTAGGCGATAGCGGATTCGAACCGCTGACCCCTTCCGTGTCAGGGAAGTGCTCTCCCGCTGAGCTAATCGCCTGCAACCTACACCTGCAACGCGGCCCTCAGGCCACGGGAGGGGTGGGTCTACACGGACCCTGCCCCAGCGTCAACCGGATTCTCCCCGCGCCGCAGCCCCAGCGCCCCTGGACCGCCCTAGCGAAGCGTCCCTGCGCGCCCGCAGCGCGCTCTCTGGTCGTCACCGCTCTGATGCTGAAGTACGAAACGTCCCTGCGCGCCCGCAGCGCCCCCCTGCCCAACGCCATCCCTAGCCGCTTGCCAGCGCACCCCCTTTCCCCTAGAGCTTGGGCGCCCTGCGGCCCGTGCTGCCACGAGCCCTCCACCACGCCTACGTGATGCGGCGCTGACGCCATGACAGACCCCACCCCCGAGCGCGAGACCTCGCCCCCTGCCCACGAGAGCCCCGCGGGGCGGGCTCCCCTCCCCGCGATCTTCGTAGAGGCGCTGCGTGACGCGCCCCTGCGCTTCGCCGTGCTCCTCTTCGCCATGGCCATCTTCCTCCCAGGACTCGGCAGCTTCGGCTTGTGGGACCCCTGGGAAGGGCACTACGGCGAGGTCGGCCGCCAGATGATCGAGCGCGGAGACTGGATCTCTCCCTGGTGGGGAAGCCACTGGGAGGTCCCAGGCAAGCGCGCCGAGGGTGCGTACTTCTTCTCCAAACCCGTCCTCCTCCTCTGGATGATGGGCATCGGGATGCTCTCCTTCGGCTTCTCCGAGCTCGGCATCCGGATCGGCGTCGCCCTCATCGCGATCCTCGCCGTCGTCGCTGTCTACATGGCCGGCGAGAAGGTGTGGAATCGCCGCGTCGGGGTCCTGATGGCCGTGGCCTTGGGCACCAGCCCCTTCTTCACGATGCTCGGCCGCCAAGCGCAGACCGATATGCCCTTCGTCGGTCTGATGACCGTAGCCATGGCCTTCTTCTTGATGGCCATGTTCGGCCGGGACCGCGAGGCCCACACCGACAAGCTGAGCTGGGGGGTCTTGCTCGGATTCCTCGCCCTGGTCGCCCTCCCCCAGTACCACACCATCACCGTCGGGCAGCTCGACTGGCGCAGCAACCTCAAGCCGATCGAAGCCTTTTTCTGCTACGGTCCCACCCAGCTCGCGATCTACCTCCTCATGCTCGGGGTGGTGGGCTGGACCCTCTGGCGCTCACCCAAGCCGACCACCCGGCGGCAGCTCTACCTCTTCGCGTTCTACGCCTTCATCGGGCTGGCGACGATGGCCAAGGGGCTGCTCGGCTTCGCGCTGCCGGGCGCGATCATCTGCCTCTACCTCGTGGTGACGCGCGAATGGTGGCTCCTGGCCAAGGCAGAGATCCCGCGGGGGGTGCTGCTCTGCGTCGCTGTCGGCTTCCCCTGGTACGGCGCGATGTTCGCCCGACACGGCGGAATTGGCGGCGCCTTCTGGGATCGCTTCATTATCCACGATCACTTCCGGCGGCTCGCCGAGGGCGTCCACCAGACGGACACGGGCAGCTTCGAGCACTTCATGAAGTGGTTGGGGTACGGCCTCTTCCCCTGGGGCTCCTTGCTCCCGGTGGTGCTCGTCCGAGCCTTCACCGGCGAGAGCATCTCCACCCGAAGCGACCAGGACCGCGCCCGGCTCTTCCTCCTGCTCTGGTTCGCCGTCGCGCTGACCCTCTTCACCCTGTCGAGCACGAAGTTCCACCACTACATCTTCCCAGCGGTGCCGCCGCTCGCGCTCCTGGCAGCGCTGGCCATCGACGACCTCTGGGAACGGCGCCTCGACCTCACCCAACAGGTGCTGCTCGGCGCTGGCGCCCTCGTCCTCTTCGGCCTCGTCGCCTTCGACCTGGCACGCGACCCGCAGCACTTCAAGAACCTCTTCACCTACAAGTACGACCGCCGTTGGGACGCAGAGACTTGGAACCCGCCCCTCCTCCGCGCGACCCTAGGCTTCATCGCAGCCTACACCGTCGCATGGCTCCTCCTCTTCGCCGGCTTCGGGCGACGCGTCTTCCTCGCGGGCGTCTGGGTGCTCGGCGTGAGCGCGTCCTTGATGGCCGTCTGGCTCCTCAACGTCTACATGCCAACGATCAGCCCGACGTGGTCACAGCGTGAGCTCTGGGACCACTACTACAGCCACTGCACACGCATCGACGGCCCGCCCGGCGCACACCCCATGAAGCGCTACTGCGAAGAGCCCGTCCTCGGGTACCGCCTCAATTGGCGCGGAGAGAATTTCTATACCCAGAACGAGATCTTGCCGATCCGCGACGACGACGAGTGGAACCACTTCTGGAGCCTAAACGAGGGGCGCTGCTTCTACGCCTTCACCTTCAAGGGGCGCTACAGCCGGCTGCGCTCACAGCTCCCCGAGGCCTACCGCGACACCGTCGAGGTCGTGCACAGCGACAACCTGAAGTTCGATCTAGTGCGCGCCGCCTGTGACACACCCGAGAATGTCCGCGCCCGCCGCCAGGCCGATGAGCCCGAACCTGCGGAAGAGGACGAACAAGACAGCCCCCGAAACTGACCGACCGCCGGGAGGAGACCCATGGCCGCACTGCACAAGGAATGCGCCAGGAGGCTGCACGAGGCCGCCACACGCCAGTGCCCCATCCCGCAGCTGACCCAGGACTTGCCAGAGCTGACGCTCGACGACGCCTGGGAGATTCAACGACGCCTCGCGGGGCACCGCCTGCGGGAACGAAGCGCCCTACACGTCGGCTACAAGATGGGCCTCACCAGCCGGGCGAAGATGGAGCAGATGGGGGTGTTTGAGGCCATCGCCGGACACCTCACCAGCGACATGGCCATCGAGCACGGCGGCAGCCTCCAGCGCGCCCATTACATCCACCCTCGCGTGGAGCCCGAGGTCGCGTTCGTCCTCGCCAAGGACATCGACCGACCGCTCAGCCCAGCGGAAGCGCTGCTCGCCGTCGAGGGGGTGTGCCTGGCGCTCGACGTGCTCGACAGCCGCTACGAGAATTTCCGCTTCTCCCTCACAGACGTGATCGCCGACAACGCGTCCTCAGCAGGCTACGTCCTCGGGCCGATGGTCCGACGGCCGGACGAGCTCCCCCTGCACGCCCTCGGCTTGGTCCTCTCCGTCAACGGCGAGGTCGTCCAGACCGGGTCGAGCGCCGCGATCCTCGAACACCCAGCCGTGTCCCTGGCTGCCTTGACCCGCCGCTGCGCCACCGCCGGATGGCCCCTGCGCCAAGGGATGATCGTCCTGGCAGGCGCGGCCACCGCCGCGGTCGCCGTGGAGCCAGGCTCGTGCGTGCGCTTGGAGGGGGCCAGCCTCGGCGATGTGCACCTGCGGATCACGCCATGAAGGGGCGAACCCGACGGACCCGGAGAGGACGCCTGGCAGCACCCCTCCTTCGTGTCGCGCCCTTGCCAGCCCACACCGGACGCGGCGGACGTGACAGCCGAAGTCGCACTGCGGCACAATGTTCCATGGCGCACAGCGCCAGCGCACCCCAGCCTGACACGGAGTTTGGAAGATGCCTCTGCTTGGTCCACTGAACCTCCAGTCCTGGATCGATGCCCACCGTGACGCGCTCAAGCCACCCGTAGGCAACCAACGAATCTACGAAGACAGCGAGTTCATCGTGATGGTGGTCGGGGGCCCAAACGCCCGGAAAGATTACCACATCAACCAAAGCGAGGAGCTCTTCTACCAGATCGAAGGGGACATCGTCCTGAAGGTCGTCGAGGAGGGCGTCTTCCGGGACATCCCCATCCGTGCTGGGGACATGTTTCTCCTGCCCCCCAACATCCCTCACTCTCCGCAGCGCGGGGCGGGCACGGTGGGGCTGGTGATCGAGCGACGAAGGCGGGAGGGGGAGACCGACGCGCTCCGGTGGTACTGCTCCAACTGCGGCAGCGCGCTCCACGAGGCGCGCTTCCCACTCACGGACATCGTCCATCAGCTACGCCACGCGATCGAGAGCTTCTCCGCTCGCGAAGACCTGAGGACATGCGGGAGCTGCGGGCACATTGAGACGATGCCATAGGGTCGCGCCCCGAGGCGACGCTCACAGCGGGAGCGCCCCCAAGATGGAGACGGAGACGAGGACCATGAAGATCGACATCCACACCCACATCCTCCCGGAGCGCTGGCCCAACCTCCGCGAGCGCTACGGCTACGGCGGGTGGATCCACCTGGACCATCACCGCCCGGGCTTCGCTCGCATGATGCAGGACGAGCGCTTCTTCCGGGAGATCGAGGCCAACTGCTGGTCCCCCGAGCGCAGGATCGAGGAGTGTGACCGCCTCGGAATCGACATGCAGGTCCTGTGCACGGTGCCCGTGATGTTCGGGTACTGGGCCCCTGCGGCGGACGCCTTGGACCTCGCTCGCTTGCTCAATGACCACATCGCCGACGTCTGCCAGCGCTACCCCCGCCGCTTCCTGGGTCTGGCCAGCGTGCCGCTGCAAGACCCCGCCCTCGCCGCGGAAGAGCTGCGCCGCGCGGTCGTGGACTTGGGGATGGTCGGCGTCCAGATCGGCTCCCACATCAACACATGGAACCTCGACGAGGACGCCCTGGATCCCTTCTACGCGGCCGCGCAAGAGGTGGACGCCGCCATCCTCGTCCACCCCTGGGACATGATGGGCAAGGAGCGCATGCCCCGGCACTGGCTGCCTTGGCTCGTCGGCATGCCCGCCGAGACCTCGCTCGCCATGTGCTCGGTGCTCATGGGCGGCGTGCTGGAGCGCTTCCCTCGCCTGCGCTTCTGCTTCGCACACGGGGGGGGATCCTTCCCGGGTACCTTGGCGCGCATCGAGCACGGATTCCATGTGCGACCCGACCTGTGCCAGACCCGCACAAAGAAGCCGCCGAGTGCCTACTTGGACCGCATCTTCATCGACTCGATAGTCCATGACCTCAAGACGCTCGACTTCGTCTTGGACCGGATGGGGGAAGACCAGATGCTGCTCGGGTCCGACTACCCCTTCCCCTTGGGTGAGCTGGAGCCCGGCACCATGATCGAGGCTGCCTCCCTGAAGGAGCAGACCAAAGACAAGCTCCGCTGGCGGAACGCCAGCCGCTGGCTCGGGCGCCCCCTGCAGCAGGTCTAACCGATGCGCGTGCAGATCTCGCTCGACAAGCATCGCTACGCGGTCATCTTGGACCATCCCATCGAGATCGCCATCCCTCAACTCTTCGACGGGAGCCAACCCAACGCCTTCGGCCTGCAAGACGCCACCCAGCAGCCCGCGCAGGCCGGGCGCTGGCGCGGCGACGTCCTCAGCGGCTCGCCCGTCAACTGCCGCACGGTCACCACAACACCCCACGCGAACGGCACCCACACCGAGTGTGTCGGTCACATCGTCCGCGATCCCGTCGTCGCGCCCGTCACCCTGCACCAGACCTTGCACGCGGCGGTCGTCCTCTCGGTCCCGCTGGAGCGGCTAGGAGACTGTGGCGAGAGCTACCGCGGCAAGCAACAGCCTCAGGACGCCGTCGTCACGGCGCGCGGCCTGCGGGACAGCTTGGCAGCCCGAGGGTGGTTGCCTCCCTGCTCCGCCGTCGTGGTGCGCACGACCCCCAATCCCCCGGCCAAAGCCCGCAGCCGCTTCACGCAAGACGCCCCCTACCTCACGAGCGAGGCCGTGTCCTGGCTCCGGCGCCAGGGCTTCTTGCACCTCCTGATCGACCTCCCCTCGATCGACCGACTCGAAGACGGGGGCAGTGTCCCCAACCACCGCCGCTGGTGGGACGTGCCCAGCGGGGACCGCCTCGAGGGTGCGCCCTCCCCACGGACCATCACGGAGTGGATCTTCGTCCCCGACGACTGCATCGACGGCCTCTACCTGCTGGAGCTAGGCGTAGCACCATGGTGGTCCGACGCCGTCCCCGCGAGGCCGCGACTCTACCCCCTGCGGCTCTTGACCGCCCACGAAGAGCTCTGATCCCCGGAGCCGCGCCACAGGACTTCCCCCATGCACGATCTCCTGACCGAGGCCCGCGAGCGCGACGCTCGCGACGCGCACGCCTCACGCAGAGAAGACTTCTTCCTCCCCGTCGGCCCGCCGACGAACACCGCGCAGGCCTATTTCTGCGGTAACTCGTTGGGGCTGCAGCCACGCGCCGCAGCAAAGCACGTACACCAGGAGCTCGAGCGCTGGGCGACCCTCGCCGTGCGGGGACACTTCGTAGGCCCTGGCCCCTGGTATAGCTACGACGAACCGCTGCGGCCCGCGCTCGCTCGCCTCGTCGGCGCCACCGAGGACGAGGTCGTGGCGATGGGCAGCCTCACCAACAACCTCCACCTGCTCTTCGTCTCGTTCTACCAACCCACGCCGCAGCGCTACAAGATCCTCTGTGAAGCTGGAGCCTTTCCCTCGGACCGCTACCTCCTCGAGAGCCAGACCCGGTTTCATGGATTTGATCCTGCCGACGCCATCGTCGAAGTCCACCCCAACCCCGACACGGGCGCCATCGAGGAGGCCGAGGTCGAAGCCCTGCTCCAAGAGCTCGGTGACCAGGTCGCGCTCGTCTTCTTCGCGGGGGTACACTTCCGCACGGGCCAGCGCTTCGACCTCGCACGCCTGACACGCGCGGCGCACCGGGTAGGGGCCGTGGCGGGCTTCGACCTGGCGCACGCCGTCGGCAACATCCCCCTCCACCTCCACGACGCTGGCGCCGACTTCGCGGCCTGGTGCTCCTACAAGTACCTCAACGCAGGACCTGGCGCCGTTGCGGGCCTCTTCGTCCACCAGCGCCACGCTGCTCGCGAGGATCTGCCGCGCTTCGCGGGATGGTGGGGCGTCGATCCAGCGTCTCGCTTTCGGATGGAGCCCGGCTTCACGCCGCAGCGCGGGGCCGCCGGCTGGCAGCTATCGAACGCACCCGTGCTCCCCATGGCTGCCCTCCGAGCCTCGCTGGACGTCTTCGACGACCTCCGCATCCAGACGCTCTGGGAGCGTGCCCAGCGCCTCTCCACCTTCCTCCTCGAGGCCCTCGACGCCTCCCTGGGCGCGCGCGTCGAGGTCTTGACCCCCACCCCCTGGGAGCGACGCGGGTGCCAGACCTCCCTGCGCCTCCGTGCCGACGCCAGCTCCGTCCAGCGAGCGCTGGAACACCAGGGCGTCATCACAGACGAGCGGCCACCCGACATCCTCCGCGTGGCCCCCGTGCCCCTCTACAACACCTACGAAGACATCGCCCGCTTCGTCAGTGGCCTCGACCAGGTGCTCCGAAGCTAGCGCAAGCACGCGCTGCGCCAGGCATCCCGCCCCACAGAGGCTGCCAGCGAAGCTGGCGCTGCGTCAGGCCTCGGGATCTGGACCCACTGCAGTCCGTGCTGCTGGAGCCCCACAGAGGCCGCGAGCGAAGCTGGCTACGTCAGGGAAGCTCGAAGCGTACCAGAAGCTTGCCCACCTCAATGGCTTCGCCCGCCGCCACGCCCACCTCGGCGACCGTGGCGTCGGCTTCAGCCCGAATCTCGTTCTCCATCTTCATGGCCTCGATGATCAGCAGGGTCTGGCCCTTCGTAACGACGTCACCAGGCTGCACAGCGACCAGCACCACCTTGCCTGCCATGGGACTGGTCACCCGATCCTTCTGGGACCCACCGGCCGCTTCCATCGCCTGCCGCAGCTTCCAGGTACGCTCGCTGAGGCAGTGCACGCGCTGCCCGCGCCCTCCGCGCGGCCGCACGTAGACCGCGCTGTCGTCGACCTCGACGTGCCCCTCGAGCACGCGCGCACCCTCCACCAGACCGACGCCCGTCGGGTGGGTCCACGCGCGCACCTCCCTGGACCGACCGTCCACGGTGACGCGATAGCGCCCCTCACCCACATCTTCCACGGAGACCTGACGCGCCTCGTCTTCCCCACTCCATACTCGGTACAGCGTAGACATCGCCTCTCCTCCTGCTTCTAAGTCCTGCCGACCGCACGGAGACGGCTCTGGAGCGCCCAGCCACCCTCGACCACTGACTCCTGAGCCCGCACCGATTCCGGGCGCCGCTGCAGGTGACGGTGCAGCACGGCGAGGAGGAGCGCGTCCTCGCGCTCCGCCTCCGTGATGGCCTCCTCAGCTGCCCGCCGACGCTCCTGGATGCCATCGATCACACCCGTGTCGTAGCTCCCATCCACGAAGGAGGGCTCGTCCATGCAGTCACCCAAGAAGTCCAGGTTGGTACGAACACCTTGCAGGGCGTACTCTTGCAGGAGCCGCTTGAGCCGCGCGATCGCCTTGGGGCGAGACTCCGCATGCACGATCAGCTTCGCCACCATCGGATCGTAGAAGGGGGTCACCTCGGCGCCCGCGTAGAAGCCCCCGTCGTCCCGGACACCATGACCCGGAGGAACATGGAGCGCCGAGATGCGTCCCGGCGAGGGCAGGAAGTTCTGGTCCGCGTCCTCCGCATACACCCGCACCTCAATCGCGTGACCCTGCTGCTGCAGCTCCTCCTGACGGAAGGGCAAGGGCTCGCCTGCGGCGACACGAAGCTGAGCCTCGACCAAGTCGATGCCCGTGCAGGCCTCCGTCACCGGGTGCTCTACCTGCAGCCGCGTGTTCATCTCGAGGAAGTAGAAGTTCTGATGGGCATCCAGGAGAAACTCCACCGTGCCCGCCCCAACGTAGTCCACCGCGCGTCCGGCCTGCACCGCTACCGCGCCCATCTTCTCCCGCGTCGCGGCCTGCAAGAAAGCACAGGGTGACTCCTCGATCACCTTCTGGTGCCGACGCTGCACCGAGCAGTCGCGCTCAAAAAGGTGCACGCCTTGGCCGTGCCCGTCGAAGAGCACCTGAATCTCGACGTGTTTCGGCCGCAGAATGAACTTCTCGACATAGCATGCGTCGTTCCCAAACGCCGCGCCCGCCTCACGCTGAGCGCCGTGGAAGGCCTCCACGAAGCGCGCCGGATCATCCACCCGACGCATCCCCTTGCCGCCACCGCCAGCCGCCGCCTTGATCAGCACGGGGAACCCAATGCTCTCAGCGTAGGTCAACGCCTCCTCCGCGCTGGGGATCGGGTGCTCGGTACCAGGGACCACAGGCACGCCAGCCGCCATCATGACCCGACGCGCCCGCGTCTTCTCCCCCATCTCCACGATCGCATGCGCAGGAGGGCCAATGAACACCAGGCCCGCCTCCGCACACCGACGCGCAAAATCAGCGTTCTCAGACAGGAAGCCGTACCCAGGGTGGATGGCCTCCGCACCGCTCCGGCGCGCAACGTCCAGGATGCGCTCGACCTGAAGGTAGCTCTCGGCGCTGGGTGCCGGCCCAACGCAGTACGCCTCGTCAGCCATGCGGACGTGCAGCGCCTGCGCGTCGGCCTCGGAGTAGACAGCGACAGAGGCGATCCCCATCTCGCGCAAGGTGCGCATCACACGGACCGCGATCTCGCCTCGGTTGGCAATCAGGACTTTTCGGAACATCTCGACTCTCTGGGATGTCGCGCGCTAGCTTCAAGCGGCTAGCGCCCGCGGACGAATACCCGAGGGTCGGGGACCCGTCAACGTGACCTTTGCCCCCCGACCCTTTCTCTTCGGCCTCCCCTCTCGTGTCCCCCTCCCATGCGTCCACTCCGCAGCCAGAGACAACTCCACGGCGCGCTCGTCGCGCTCGCCCTCGCGCTCAGCCTCGGCACCCTCTGGACAGCGCAGCGCGGGGAGGAGGCGCGCTTGGGTCAGCAACGCGTTACCCTGCTGAGCTACCCCCTCTTGACCGGAACCCTCCAGCAGATCGACCAAGAGCTCGACGCCCTCTGGGGCAACGTCGCCGCCGAGTCGTTTGCTGCGGACCCAGGCGCACACGCCCTGCTCGCCTACGCCCGCAACATCGACGCCCATCTGCTCGGCTTGAGCGCTGAGATGGAAGGCTGGGCCCTGGCCGGTGGCGGCTCGGGCGCCTCGCTGCAGTCCGCCCTCCGCCTGCTCAGCCGGCTCCGCGAGGACGCAGCCCAGCTCCGCGATCGCGTCTCCGATCTCGACAGAGCCGGCGGAGATCTCCTGCGCGGACAGGAAGCGCGAGGGCAGGTGCGCCGACACCTCCAGCTGATGCGCTTGCGCACCGGCGAGCTGCGAGAACACGTGCAGCGCTCGCTCGGCCAGATCGAGGAGGACATCGAGGCCAGACGGCGCCGCGGCGCCAAGCTGCGCTGGGCTGCGCTGAGCCTCCTCTGGGCCACCCTGCTGTGGCTGGGTTGGCACAGCCGCCGGACGCTCGCGCTGGTCTCCACCCTCACACGCGCGTCAGCGCAGCTCCGATCAGGCAGCTACCGGCTGCCCGCGCTTCCCGAGCGCGAGGACGAGGTAGGCCTGCTCATCCGAGAGTTCGCGGCCATGGCCCAGACCCTCGAAGACCGGGAGCGACGCCTGCGACGCCAACACGACGAGCTCGAACGTGCCTACGCCGACCGCATCACCGCGCAGCGCGCCCAAGTCGCCGCGGAGCGCCTCGCGACGATCGGCGAGATGGCCAGCCGCATCACCCACGAGGTCCGCAACCCCCTGGCCTCGCTCAGGTTGAACGTCGACCTCCTCACCCACGCCACCGAGGCCACCGACCCCGACGAGCTGCGCGACATCCTCGCCTCCATGGAGCGCGAGCTCGAACGGATGACCCTCCTGACCGAAGGATATCTCAACCAAGCGCGCCCCGAAGCCCCCCCGCGCACTCCCATCGCCCTGGCGCCAGTGGTCAACGACGTCATCCACCAGCTCGCCCCTATCCTCAAGCGCGACGACATCACCGTCTCGACAGGAATTGAGAACGTGGACCCCGTCCTAGCTAACGAGAACGAGGTCCGGCAGCTCCTCCTCAACCTGCTTCAGAACGCGCAAGATGCTGTGCTGCGAGGCAAGGGTGCCCGCGTGATCGACCTCAGATTGCGCCAAGAAGGGCAGGAGGTCCTGCTCACCGTCGACGACAGCGGCCAGGGCATTGGAGACGACATTCTCCCGCTCCTCTTCGAGCCTTTCGCCTCCGCTGATCACGACGGTACCGGTCTAGGACTAGCGATCTGCAGACAGATCGTTGTAGGTCAGGGCGCTTCCATCGACGCGATCGCCCACGGCCCGCGCGGTGGCGCACGCTTTCGGGTTCGCTGGCCGCTCCTGGGTGACGATGAACCATGACCAAGACACATCGACGGCCAGCCGCCGCGCCCCCCGGGTGATCGCGCTCGGCGGCGGAGGGGGCGGTGTCGGCCGCTCGACCACCGCGGTCGAGCTCGCGCGGGTCCTCGTCCGCCAGGGGGAGCGGGTCCTCCTGGTGGACGCCCACGAGCGCACACCGACCCTCTGGACACGCCTCGACCTCCCAGGTCCGTGGCCCTCCCCTTCCCCCGAGGGGCACCTCTCCGACCGCGTCTGGCCGGGCGACCGAGCTCCGGCGCTGCTCACCCTGGCTGACCCCCTGGCGTCGCTGCGACCACACGCCACGAGCGCGTGGTTCGATGAGGTAAGGGCCTGGCCCTACGACACCATCCTCCTCGATCTCGGTGGCGCACCGACGGCTCCCGCCCTCCACCTGTGGCTCTTGTCCGACATCCGCTTGCTCTGCACAGCCGTCGAGGCACACCACCTCCAAGCGACACAGGCTTGGTGCCGTGGCGTCATCGCCCAGCTCGTCCCCAAGGGCGGAAAGCTCCAGCAGAGCGTCCGTGCCGTCGCGCGCGCCTGGACGCCCTTCGAGCTGCCACCCGACACCCCCGCGGAGGAGGAGCGCGCCCTCGTCGAACGCCTCCACGAGGCCCGCTCATGGCTGCTCCTGCTGCGCACCCGGGAGGCCGCGGAGCGCCAGCTCCTCCGGCTGACCGCCCTCGGCCTCGGCGTCCTGACGGGCCTGCGTCCCATCCCACTCATGGCGTTGGACGAAGACGACCGGCGGTGGTTCCACATGCGCCAGCTCAACCACCAGCAGCTCCTGGCATCCAAGGCAGGACCTGGCGCACAGATCGAGGAGCTGGCCAGGACCCTCGGTGAGCTCCCGGCCCTGCTCGACAACGAGCGCGCCGCGCCACCGTGGCGCATGGACGAAGCAGCCGACATCCTCGGGCTCTCCCCTCAGGTGTCTCCGCAGCACGCCCGCAGCGCTTATCGGCACCTCTGGGAGGGCCTGCGCCGCGACAGCCCCGTCAGCGCACAGCTCCTCCCGGCCGCGCTGCGGGCATCGCTGCTCGACGCGGTCGAGGGCTGCGACCGCCAGAGCCGCATGTGGAAGACCGAACCCTTGGCGGCAGTCGCGCCGAGCGCAACCCTCGAGCTCAAGGCGCTGAACCCGGGCCGCCAGCTCCGCGAAGCGCGCGTGGCCACGGGCGCCGGACAACGGGAGCTGGCCATCAAGACGCAGATGTCAGACCGAATGCTGGACGCCATCGAGCGGATGGACGTACACTCTCTCCCGAGAGACGCGATGCTGCGCGCTTACCTACGCGCGCTCTGCGCGGCGCTCCCCCTGGAGGAACCGGGGTTCATCGAACGCTACCTGCGAGAGCTGAACGAGCGCAGGGCACCGGAAACGCCTAGCTAGAGGAGAAGGACCATGAGCAGAGTCGACACGTTGGAGAAGGCAGCACGCTTTGCCAAGGTGACCGCGTCCGACCTCGCGATCTACAACACCGAGAAGATCGAGCGCGGCCTGCAGCAAGACCGCCTCTTTCAAGAGATCGCGGATGACCTGCGGGACGCCGAGAAGAACTGGCGCGCCAACGTGGCACCCGACCTGGTGGAGAACACGGGCCTCCTCTACCGAGCTATCGTGGACCGTGTCTTTGCCCACGACAAGACCTTCCGCAGCCCCATCTTCTGAGCGGCTGCAGGTGAGGGCTCACGATCACGCGACGCAAGTCACCTTCGTGGTGCCCGACGAGGCCCAGGGTGAACGCCTCGATCGCTTCCTCAGCGTCGCCTCCACATGGCCCCGCAACCAGGTCGCACGCAAGATTGAAGCCGGAGAGGTCTTCGTCGAAGGCAGCCCCTGCACAAAACCCGCGCACAAGGTGCGGTCTGGGGACGTCATCGTGGCACACGTGCTACCCCCGCGTCCTGCCGAAGCCGCCCCAGAAGCCTTGCCCCTGGACGTGGTCTATGAAGACCAGCGCCTCCTGGTCCTCAACAAGGCCGCTGGCGTGGTGGTCCACCCCGCGCCAGGTCACCCGGCGGGCACCCTCGTCAACGCCCTCCTCCACCACTGCACGGCGCTCTCTGGTATCGGAGGTGTGCTGCGACCAGGCATCGTTCACCGCCTCGACAAGGAGACCTCGGGGCTGCTCGTCATCTCGAAGGATGACCAGTGCCACGCACACCTCCAGGCCCAGTTCGCCGAGCACAGCGTGCGCCGCAGCTACCTCGCCATCGTCGCGCAAACGCAAGGGCCACGGCTCCCTGACCAAGGCAGCTTTGACACCGGCCACGGACGACATCCCACCGAGCGCAAACGCTTCTCCTCCCTGGGGGCCACGAAGCGACGCGCCGTGACCCACTTCGAAGTCATCGAGCGCTTCCGGGACCAGGCCATGCTCCTGCGCCTCCGCCTGGAGACCGGGCGCACCCACCAGATCCGCATGCACCTCAGCGAAGCCGGAGCCGCGCTCCTCGGGGACGCCCTCTACGGCGGGCGCGCTCACAGCACGACGCGGCTCATCACCCGCGTCGCCCTGCACGCCGAGACACTCGGCTTTTCGCACCCGGAAGGGCAGACTATGGAGTGGACGGCAGCACCACCTCCTGACTTCCAAGGCGCGGTGGACACCCTCCGACGAGGTGCCTCATGGCGAACCTAGGCGACTTCACCCCAGACCGCCGCTCCTTCTTCGAGGCAGCACGCAGCGACCTGTCACGGCTGGGCCACATCAGCGCCGTGTTGATCCGCCACGGATTCGCCAGCTTCGTCCAGCGCGCAGGGCTGCGTGCACCCGAGGACATGCCCACGGATGGCCGCCCCCACGAAGGCGGCAGCTCCCCCGAAGAGACCGCTCGACGATTCCGAGAGGTGCTGGAGGAGCTCGGCCCCACCTTCGTCAAGGTCGGGCAGATCCTGTCCAGCCGGCCCGACCTGCTGCCGCCCGTCTTCATCACAGAGCTGCAACGACTCCAGGACAACGCCCCACCGATCCCCTTTAGCGTCGTGAAAGCTGCCGTGGAGCAGGCCCTCCACGGGGAGATGGACACCTACTTCTCCCACTTCGAGGAGGTCCCGCTCGCCAGCGCGTCCATGGCCCAGGCCCACATCGCCCACCTCGCCGAGGGTGGCGAGGTCGTCGTCAAGGTCCAGCGCCCGGGCATCGAGGAGACCATCCGAGCGGACCTGGACCTCCTCAGGCTGGTCGCGCTCGTGCTCGAGTCCACCATCGCCGAGATGGAGCTGGTCGCTGCCGCGGACCTGGTGGCCGCGCTCGACGACGCGCTGACGGCAGAGCTGGACTTCCGGCGAGAAGCCAAGCAACTCCAGCGCTTCCGAAACAACTATGCCAGCGTGTCCGACGTCTTCATTCCGGCAGTCCATGAGCACGCCTCGTGCCAGACGCTGCTGACCCTCGATCGGGTGCGCGGGCGCAAGATCACCAGCCTCACGCCAGGGAGCGACGAAGCCAAGCGCTTCGCCCTGCGCTGGCTCGAGCTGGCCTACACCATGATCTTCGACCACGGCTTCTTTCACGGCGACCCCCACCCCGGAAACGTCTTCGCGACCGACGACGATCGACTCGGCCTGATCGACTTCGGCATGTGCGGCGCCCTGAGCCGCCAGCAGCGGGACTACCTGATCACCCTGATTCTGTCGGTCATCGCGGGCGATGCTGACGGCATCGCCCGCGTGCTGCTCCGCATGGGGACCCCCGTAGGCCATGTCCCCCTGGCGCGCTTCAAGACAGACATCACCTCGATCCGGGAACGCTACCTCAGGCGTGACCTCACCGAGATCGACATCGGAGGCTTCCTCAGGGAGTGCATGGACGCGGCAGGACGCTACCGCATCCGAATCCCGGGGGACTACCTCGTCCTCTCCAAGGCGATCGTGACCATGGAGGGCATCCTCCGCCACCTGGATCCCCACCTCGACCTGGTGTCAGCGCTGCAGCCCTACGGCCAGCGCCTCCTGCTGGAGCGCTTCCGGACCGACCGCCTCGTCGAAGGAGGTATCGCGACCCTCCTAGGGGCCGCGCAGATCGCACGGGAGATCCCAGAGCAGCTCAGCCAGGTCCTGATGGACCTCGAGACCGGCCACCTCCGCGTGCAGGTCGAGAGCCAGGCGCTGAGGCAGGTGCGCCACGAGCTGCACCGACAGGGTACCCGCCTCAGCGCGGCGCTCGTGGCAGGCGCGCTCCTCGTCACCGGCGCGCTCATCCTCCCCCACGATCCCCTCCGCCTCGAGGTCTGGGGATGGTCGCTGCCCGTCTTGACCTTGCTCTGCCTGTCAAGCGCAGGCGCGCTGGTCCTCTTCGTCGCCCTGACGCACCTCACGGGCGGCGCACGTTTCCGCCTGCGGCTCAGCCCTCTCTTACGGATTCTGCGACGCGGACGGGCCTAAACCCCTCACCCTTGGCATCCACCGGCGCGTGCAGGAGGCTCCGAAGGGGGCTGCCGAGGTGGTAGGCCCACAGTCGCTCGAAGAAGGCGTCGAGCCCCGCGATCAGCTCAGGCGTCAGCGCCGGTCTTCTCCGCGCGGCGATCGCCATCAGCACATCGAGCATCGCGGGCGTCAGAGGGAGACTCAGATCGTGGGCCGCCAGCTGGTCAGCCCCAAGGAGTCCCCCTTCCGGAGACCAGACCCAGCGGCGCCGATCCTGCGGACAGGTCTCCGCGGGGAAGGGTGTCGCCCACCCCGCGCGCTCCAACAGGAGCCACTGCACGCGCCACAGCGCCACGGCGAGCGCTTCGCCCTCCCGCGCATGCGCCGCCATGAAGTCACAGCAGCGCACGACCGCATCAAAAAATGCAGGATCCGGGCTCCCCTCGCCCTCCAGGCGCTCGACCAACTCCCACAGCACGTTGAACGCCCGAAAGGCCTGCAGGCTCGCTGCCGCATCCTCCCACCAGAGCACCGGCTCAGCGTCCGTGAGCGCACCCATGGCCCCGCTACGACGCTCCTGCCAGCGCAGCGAGAGCAACGAGAAGCGCGCCAACCGTAGGCGGGCCCGCGGGCTATGGCTCCGAGCCCCCCGCGCGAAGAGGGAGAGGCGACCGGCCTGCCGCGCCCACAAGGACACGACGGCGTCACGTTCGCCGTAGGGGGTTAGACGTAAGAGGAGAGCACGATCTTGGTGCTCCTCACGCATCTAGTTTTCGATGACCGTCTGCCAGTCGATCAGCTCTCGAGGGGCAGGCCGCCACGTCTCGAAGGTGTCGTCCGCACCCGGCGCCGTCGCAGCCGCCGAGGTCACACCGGCCTCGGATTGGAAGAAGAGGACCGTGCCAGCGAGGAGGAGAACGAGCACGCTGAGCGCCGCCGTGAGCACGAAGCGGGGCAGCCCGCTCGTCGCCTCAATGACCGCTGCGGGAGCAGGCTCGGCCACGGGCCGATCCGCTGCCGCCGCGCGGCGCTCCCTCCGCGCACCCCAGAGCGCAAGCAGCGAGGGCGCAGCCTCATCGCTCGGAGCCTCGGCAGCCTCCGCCCACACCGGCAAACCCGAGAGCTCGCGGGGCATGACGTCCAGCACTTGCTGCTCATCCAAGCCCAGCTCGCGAGCGTAGAGCCGAGCGAAGCCGCGAGCGTAAGCCAGCGCATCAAAAGCCTCCAGCCTCTCTTCTTCCAAAGACTGGAGAACAGAAGCCTGGATTTTTGTCATGGCCGCGATCTCACGGTATGACAAACCAAGCGCCTCACGACGATCACGGAGGAGACGCCCATAAGAGGTTGCTCCCTCGTTCACCGTCGACAGTCGCACTGTATCCAACATGATCCCCTCATCCGGAGTGGCGAAGCAGCGCTTGTCATCAGCACTCGTCACCGGAAGGCAAGACTCACCGCGACCCCTATACACCAAGAGACACCCCATCTGTCAACCGAAGTCACATGGCTGACCTCGGCAATCGCAGCGTCTCGGGGTGCAGCCTTGCGAAGGCCAGGCGTGAGACGAGGGTAAGGAGGGGCCGATCGAAGCAACGCTCCTCCACAGCATCAGCAATTTTCCCGGTCTTGGGCGCGTCGCTTGACAGCGCTCGGGGGCGCACCCTATTCCGCGGGCGGGCGAACGCCCCCCACACCCCACGCCACCAGCGCTGCTCCATGTCCCAACGATCCTACGTCTTCACCTCGGAGTCCGTCTCCGAGGGCCACCCCGACAAAATGGCCGACCAGATCAGCGACGCCATCCTGGACGCCACGCTGTCGATCGACCCGCAGGCGCGCGTCGCATGTGAGGCTGTGCTCAAGACAGGCTTTGTCCTCCTCGCAGGGGAGCTCACCCTCGCAGGGGACCGCAAGCCCGACTACGTCCGGGTGGTACGCGACACCGTCAACGCCATCGGGTTCGACGACTCCGCCAAAGGCTTCGATGGCAACACCTGCGCCGTCATGGTCGCCGTCGAGGAGCAGAGCGCGGACATCAACCGCGGCGTCGACCGCGAACGGCGGGAGGAGCAAGGCGCTGGGGACCAGGGACTGATGTTCGGCTTCGCCTGCACCGAGACCCCCACCCTGATGCCGATGCCGATCACCTTCGCGCACCGCCTCAACGAGCGGCTCGCAAGCCTACGCAAGACGCGGGCGCTCCCCTGGCTGCGGCCCGACGCCAAAACCCAGGTCACCGTCCGCTACGAAGGCTACACGCCCAAAGAGGTCGACACGGTCGTGGTCTCGACCCAGCACGACCCCGACGTGTCCGACAACATGCTCCGAGAGGCGATCATCGAAGAGGTGATCTACGCGACCCTGCCAGCGCGCCTGCGCGCCACAGACATGAAGATCTTCATCAACCCCACAGGACGATTCGTCATCGGCGGACCCCAGGGAGACGCGGGCCTCACCGGGAGGAAGATCATCGTAGACACCTACGGCGGCATGGGGCGGCACGGCGGCGGCGCCTTCAGCGGAAAGGATCCCTCCAAGGTAGACCGCTCCGCTGCCTACATCGCCCGATACGTCGCCAAGAATGTCGTCGCCGCGGGCCTGGCCGGGCGCTGCGAGGTACAGCTCGCGTACGCGATCGGCGTCGCGCAACCCGTCTCGATCCTCGCCAACACCTTCGGCACCGCCAGCGTCCCCGAAGAGCGAATCGAGGCCCTCATCCGGCAGCACTTCGACCTCAGCCCCTACGGCATCACCCAGACCCTGCGTCTCGAGCGGCCGATCTACCGCCCAACCGCCGTCTACGGACACTTCGGGCGCGAGCTGGAGACCTTCACCTGGGAACGGACCGACCTCGCGGAGCGACTCCGCGACGCAGCCGGGCTCCCACCGGCGTAGCCCCCAGGCGCGCTCGCCCGCGCGCCCACCCCTCCTCGCCTAGAGGAGCTCGCGACGACCAGGACGGCCTGACCCACCGCCGCCAGGCACCGCCGCCTCCGAAGACGAGGTGACGCGCGTGTAGCACGAGATCAGCAGCCCGCGCGCCTCGTCGGGCGTCGCGTAGCGGCGCACCCAGTCTCGAGCGCGCGCCCCGAGGATCTCCCGCTCCCGCCCAGCGCGCTCCAAGCTGTTGAGACCCAACCAGAGCGCCTCCCCCTCCACACCGACGTGGCCCAGATGCTCCACCTGCGGCCAGCCCGCCGCACAGGCCAACCCCACCACCGGCACCCGCATCGCCGCCGCAGCCAGCCCGCGCGCGACCTGAGCCGATCCATCCATCGCGAGGTACGCGTCACTCGCGTCCGCCAGCGCGACATCATCCAACGCCTGGTCAGGACCCACCACGACCGCAGCCCCCCCAGCCATCGCCTCCACCGCATCCTTCAGCGCTCTCGATGGCGTCTCTACGAGCCAGCGCCAAGCGCCGCGCTCCCTCTGGCTGCGCTCCAACCAGGGCTGCAGCGCAGCGAGGTCCGAAGCACTCCCGACATAAGCCCCAACGACGAAGCGTGCTCCACGAAGACCCAAGGCACTGCGCAAAGCCCCGCCCAGCCGTGCGGCCGACTCACCATGAAAGCGCACCAAGTCCACACCGCGCAGGAGCGGGATCACCACCACCCTCCCCTCGCCCGCCCCAAGCGCCTGCCACCGCTCGCGCAGGCGCGTCGAGGCGCTCGTGACCAGCTCTGCCTCCTCGACAACCCACCGCTCCAGCCAGGCCAGCAACGCACCCGGTGCGTGCCAGCGAGGCAGACCGTGGAGCGTGACCACGACCGGAGCACCCAACCCCAACACGCGGCGGGCGACCAGCGCCGATGCGCTGGCGCTCCACCCGAAGGCATGAACCAGTTCCGGCGGACGCTCGGACCACCGCGCAACGAGGATCGCGGCGTGGGTCAAGACCGCCATCGGCCCCGGCAGCACCGGAAGACCAAGATGAGCCTCGACGTCCTTCACAGCCGCCGACTCAGCGTGGGGGGCGTGGAGGATGTGCTCCACGCCGACGCTGGCCAGCTCACCCAGGAGACCACGGGTCTCCTCCTCCCACTCACCGAAGCTCTCGGCGACATGATCCAAACGCATCCTACCCTCCTACCAAGGGAGTCCCGCGACCCTCGCGCGCACGGGCGAGGCGACAACGCGGCGCCTCCCGCCGCCCCTACCATGCCGCGACCCTCGCGCGCACGGGCGAGGCGAGCACCCAGCCGCACCGCGCAGCCCACCGCCGCCCCTCGGGTAGGACCGCAAACAGACTTTGCAACGCCCGAAGAGCTGTGAGGCGCCGCGGGTCCGCGACGCGCGCGCCGGCGGGCAACACACCGCGCGAGCCGAGAGACTGGATCTGGTGCACAGACTTCGCCTAGTAGACGGCCACACTGCCGACCGCTACCGGCCGGCGGCGTCGACTCCCCCACAGCGCTCCAGGTGCCCCATGGTGACCACGGACCAACTCCTCCTGACCCTGGTCTGTCTCCTCTACGCCGCAATGCTTGGCGAGGCCGGCGTGATGAAGCTGATCGCGCGCTCCACGCCGGAATGGTTCCGCAGCCAGTTCGAGAGCACCTGGCTGGGGAAGCTGGCGCCCCTGCCGCTCATGTGGTGGACCATCGCGGTGATCGAGGTCACCGTGGCAGCGTGCTTCATCGCCGCGCTGGCCACTGGCCAGACCTTCGGGCAGAGCGAGACGCCCTGGATGGAGGCTGGCTTGCTCCTTGCGGCAGCGCTCTTCGCCGGCCTCTGCTTCGGCCTGAGGGTCGCGATGGACTTCGTGGGCGCCGCCAACGCCTTCTACTACGCAGCCGCCACCATGGGCCTCTACACCCTGCTGCGAGGCTTCGGCTGGCTCGCCGGGGCCTGAAAAACGCCGTGCCGCCCTGATGCAGGGCCCAAGGGGCTACCCTCGGAAGTCGTCGTCGCTCAGGACGGCATCATAGAGCAGGGTCTCGTCTTCGCTGCCGCGAGGCGTATGGATGAAGCGCACGTGCACGCTGTTGGAGCTGGGGTCAAAGCGCAGCAGGGTCGCGACGTCGTACTGATCCAAGCGAGTAAAGTACTCGAACTGACCCGAAGGGAAAATTCGCTCCAGACGATCCGGGAAGGACTCGATGATCCCCACGAGGGGGTTAGGCCCGTTGGCCCCCGGCCCGACCGCAATGTCCCGCACCCGGCCCGCCGCACCGGTCCTCTCGGGAGCGACGCGGGCGACGAAGCCTACGTGGAAGTCTCCACTGATAAACCAGACGTTGGCGATGTCGTGCGCGTCGATCCAGTCCAGAATCTCCGTGCGCTGGTCCTGATATCCGTCCCACCGGTCCTCCGCCATGATCCAGAAAGGGGGCGGCATCTTCGCCATCGGGACCGAGTTGAGGACGACCTTGAAGTGACAGGGCGAGTCCTTCAGCGCCTGCTTGAACCAGGCCATCTGCTCAGGGGAGAGGTATTGCGCCGGCCCTGCACCATGCCTCGTGGAGGGGAGGCGCTCGGAGCGGCAGTCCAAGAGAAAGACCTCCACGGAGCTACCCCAGCGATAGCTTGTCCAGAGACGGTCGTTCGCAAAACGATCGTTGGGCAAGGTCTCGAAGTAGGCCTCCTTGGCCGCCTGGAGGCTGACCGGGTTGTAGGTCTCGGGGTCCCAGTTGTCGTCGACCTCGTGGTCGTCCCACGTGATGTACGAGCCCGTCTTGGCCAGGAGCGCACGGTAGCCCGGATCGGCCAGCGTCGCGCGCCAGATCTGCCGGTAGGCCGCGCGCACCACATCGGCCGGTTGGCCGATCGTCGAGCGGTAGGCTGCGTCGTTGTAGCTCATGTCACCGACATGGAAGAAACAGTCGACGTCTTCCTGCGCAGTGCGCAGCATCGAGCGGTAGGGGGCGCGGCTCAACGACGTACAGGTCGCCGTCCCCACCAGGAGGGGGCGCGTGCTGCCCGCCGGCCAGGCGCTACGAAAGCGCCCGATCGTAGAGCGCAGCGCCAAGCTGCCGTCGCCTGCCACGTCAAAGAACGCGTAGCGGTACTCGGCGCCCGCGGCGAGCCCAGAGACACGCGTCTTCAGATAGCCCTCCGCCGCCTGCACGTCGATGTCGGTGTGGAGGTAGACCTGGCCGGCCTCACCCGCGCTGCGCCAAACACGCAGCCGCTTGGAGGCGCTCCCGTCGTCCGCGAGCGCCCAAAGGATCGCTGAATCGGCGTGGACCGCACCCGCCTGCACCCCAAGTGGGAACATGATCTCGTCCTCGGCGATCGCCTCGGGCGCGAAGGAAACACGCTGCGCGCCGTCCTCGATCGGGGGCTCAGGCGTCTCACCTGGCTCCCTGGCGCCGTCATCGTCGCCAGCACAGGCCGCCGCTGCCAACGAGAGCGCCCCCGCGGCCGACGCCGCCGCGCTTGTGCGCAAGAAGGTGCGTCGGTCCACACCCGCCTTCGCCCCCTCACCCATGCCCTTGTCCTTCTCGTCCTGCATCGCTCGCTCCGGTCTCGGGAGCAGCCCCGCGCTGCTCGCCTGATGGAAGTGGCCGACAGACTAGCACGGCTCTGCGACAAAAGCATGGCGTCCGAACGACCTTCTGGAGAGCCTAGACACGCTCATCTCACCACAAAGCGCCTGCGGCGCTCTGCCTCACCCCACCGGCCCCGCACCCCGCTAGCCCCGCAGCCCGCTAGCCCCGCAGATCCGCAGCGAGCACGCGAAGACGCTCTTCCACGCTCGGACGCCAACCCCATGCCCACCAGCGCGTCAACGCCTCGTGTGCGAGGAGGCGCTCCGCCGCGGCGGTCTCCGGGTGGCGCCCCACCGCCTCCAGCGGCGCCTCACGCAACGCCTGGTAGTCCAACCAGAAGTCCGTCGTCGGCGCCAACACCTCCTCAAGACCCCAGCGCGCCGTCACGTAGGCCTGCAGCCGCAGCGCCGCCCGCTCCCGCCAAGCATCCGAGTCCGACAGGTTGTCCAAACCCCAATCCGCGCACCAACGCGCGCGCCAGCCCTCGGTCAGGAAGTGGCACCACTCATGGAGCAGGAGCTGCGCCCAGGTGTCGTCCCCATCCCAGCCCTCGTCCTCAGCGACGCCCAGCGTACCGCGCCCGTCGGTCCACACATAACCGGCGCTCCCGCGCTCGACACGCCAGCCCGCCGCCTCCGCAAGGCGCAACCAGGCCGGGTCCTGAGCACGAACGATCCGAACCCTTGTCACATCGAGCTGCGGCCTCAAGGGCACGCCTGCAGGGAGCACATCCATTCTTGACTTCTTTAGTCGGGAAACCTAGGAGGTGACGTGTGGGGCGCTGGACCCACCCTGGACGAGAGCCTACCATGTCTGCCGACACCCTCACAGCACCGACCCCACCCCGGAGCCCCCTGTCCTGGAGCGAGCTCGGCCATTGGGAGCGCGCGCTCGAGAACATGACGACCGGCGAGAGGCTCCACTGGTTCGCTGAGACCGTCGCCGAGCCCGTGTTCGCGACGAGCTTCGGTGTCGAGGACATGGTGCTGCTCGACATCCTGCATCAAGCGGGGGTCCAGGGCTTCCGTATTGTCACGCTCGACACAGGGCGTCTCCCGCAGGCCACCTACGATCTCATGGACCGCGTCATCGAGCGCTACCCGCTCCCCATCGACGTGATCGCCCCGGAGCCAAGCGCCCTCAGCGAGCTCCTGAGGACCTACGGACCCAACGGCTTTTACCGCTCCATCGAGGCCCGCAAGGCCTGCTGCGAAGTCCGCAAAGTGCAGGGCCTGCGCAAGACGCTCGCACGAACCCAAGGGTGGGTCACCGGCCTGCGCCGCCAGCAGGCCGCCACCCGCCTCCACCTCCCCTTCCTGCAGCTCGACATGGACCACGGTGGGATCCTCAAGCTCAATCCCCTCCTGCAGTGGACCGAAGACGAAGTTTGGACCTACGTCCGCGAGAACGACGTGCCCTACAACCGGCTCCACGACGAAGGCTACCCCTCCATCGGCTGTGCACCCTGCACCCGCGCCATCCGACCCGGTGAAGACATCCGCGCAGGCCGCTGGTGGTGGGAGAATCCCGAGACCAAAGAGTGTGGACTGCACCTGGCGCCACAACCCACGTAGGCCCCGACACCTGGCGAACCCACAACCCCGCGCCACAACGCGCGGTCGCCTATTCTTGATACATTCAGTCAACTTCTAGAAGCCCCCTAGCGCCGCAGGAGCCCTCGTGTCCGCGCCAGCTCTCTACCCCCTCTTCCTGAAGCTCGCCCAACGACCCTGCGTCGTTGTCGGAGGCGGGCCCATCGCAGCCCAGAAGGCCAAGGAGCTGCTGGAAGCCGGCGCGGACCTGCGCGTGATCTCGCCCGAACTCTGTGACGCCTTCCTCCATGCCCCCTTCGCAGAGCGCACCTGGACCTGGATCTCCCGGGGCTACCTGGCCGGGGACCTCGCGTCGGCCAAGCTCGTCATCAGCGCGACCGCAGACCCCGAGGTCGACGCCCTCGTCTACGAGGAGGCGCGACGCGATGGCGCTTGGGTCAACGTCGTCGACGTCGTCGACCGCTGCGACTTCTACGCTGGGGCCGTCGTCAAGCGAGGGCCCGTGCAGGTCGCCATCTCTACCGCCGGAGCAAGCCCCTCCCTCGCCATCGCCCTGCGCCACCGCGTCGATGCCCTCCTGCCCCAGCAGCTCGGCGCTGTCGCCGAAGCCCTAGGGGCCCTGCGGCCGGCGCTCCTCGAGCGCTTCCCCATGTACCGCGACCGCGCCCAGCGGCTGGGACATGTGGTCGAAGCCCTTTGGGAAACCGGCGCCATGACCACGTGGAGCACCGAGACCCTCACCCACGCCCTCGAGCGCGTCCTGGCCTGCGACGCACCCTGCGCCGACGCGAGCACCTGCTGCATTCGTTCCTTCTCTCCAGAGCACGCCCCATGACACTGGGCCTCGTTTCCCTCGTCGGGGCAGGTCCGGGGGACCCGGATCTGCTGACCCTGGGCGCCATCAAGCGCTTGCAACGCGCCGACGTCGTCTACCATGACCAGCTCGTCGGTGACGCCATCCTAGAGCTCATCCCTGGCCACGTGCGCCTCGTCGACGTGGGCAAGCGCGGAGGACGGTGGTCGACCGACCAACGCTGGATCGAAGAGGCCCTGATCACCGACGCCCAGGCAGGCCGCCGCGTCGTCCGCCTCAAAGGCGGAGACCCCTTTGTCTTCGGCCGCGGTGGCGAGGAGGCCATCGCCCTCGCCAGCGCAGGCATACCCTGCGAGGTGCTCCCTGGCGTCAGCAGCGCCTTTGCGGCGCCAGCCGCCTGCGGTATCCCCGTCACCCACCGCGGCGTCAGCACCCACGTGAGCGTCGTCACGGCCGTCGGCGGCAACGACGACCAACTGCGTGCCGCATGGCGCGCACTCGCCGCCGCTGGCGGCACCGTCGTCTTCCTGATGGGTCTAGCCCGCCTGGAGGCGATCGTTCAGGAGATCACCGCCAGCGGCCGCCCGCTGACGACCCCCATGGCCCTCATCTCCCGAGGGACCACCTCCGCCCAGCGCATCGTCGAGGGTGACGTCGCCACCATCCTTGAGCGCGCCCGCCGCGAAGGCCTCGAGGCGCCCGCGTTGATCGTGCTCGGCGAGGTCGTCGCGCTGCGCAACACCTTGGCCCTCCTCTCCCTGGATCGAGACTGGAAAGACGAGCTCGCCGAGCTCGCAGGGTGACTCCAGCCGCTGCCCACCTCCCACCACGCCAACGCCGAGTCGTGTGATGTACCAGTACAACGAAGTCGATCACCAGATCGTACAAGAGCGCGTCGCGCAGTTCCGAGACCAGGTCGCGCGACGCCTGCGCGGCGACATCACCGAGGCGCAGTTCCGGCCGCTGCGGCTCATGAACGGCCTCTACCTCCAGCGACACGCGTACATGCTGCGCGTCGCCATCCCTTACGGCCTGCTCTCCGTGGCGCAGCTCAGAATGCTCGCTCACATCGCGAGGCGCTACGATCGGGGCTACGGCCACTTCACCACCCGCCAGAACATCCAGTACAACTGGCCCAAGCTAGCGGAAGTCCCCGACCTCTTGGCGGACCTCGCGAGCGTCGAGATGCACGCCATCCAGACGAGCGGGAACTGCATCCGCAACGTCACCAGCGACCCCTACGCAGGCGTCGCCGCCGACGAGACGGTCGACCCACGCCCCACCTGTGAACTGATCCGGCAGTGGTCTACCTTCCACCCGGAGTTCTCCTACCTGCCAAGGAAGTTCAAGATCGCCGTCACCGGAGCCAGCAAGGACCGCGCGGCGATCGCCGTGCACGACATCGGCCTGCGGGTCCGCACGGACGCCCAGGGGGAGCTGCGCTACGACGTCTACGTCGGCGGCGGCTTGGGCCGCACGCCCATGGTCGGCGTCCTGATCCGCGAGGATCTCCCGGCGGAGCACCTGCTCTCCTACCTGGAAGCGATTCTGCGCGTGTACAACCTCGACGGTGACCGGGAGAACAAGTTCCGCGCGCGCATCAAGGTGCTCGTCAAGACCCTGGGCCCAGCGGAGTTCACGCGCAGGGTCGAAGAGACATGGCAAGGACTGCGCGACGGCGCGCTCAAGGTCCGCCGAGAAGAGCTCGAACGCCTCGCCCGCTTCTTCACCCCCTTTCCCTACGACAGCTCCAACGCCCCCGCGCGCGACCTCCCCAGCCCCGCTGACGAGGGGGAAGCCAGCGCCTTCGCACGCTGGCGCCAGCACAACACGCGGGACCACAAGGTGGCCGGCTACCGAATCGTCGTCGTGTCCCTGAAGCACCCGGATCAGGCGCCAGGCGACGCGACGGCGGAGCAGATGGAGCTGGTCGCCGACCTCGCCGAGACCTATAGCTTTGGCCAGGTCCGGGTGACCCACGAACAGAACATCGTGCTCGCTGACGTCCCGGAGGCCGACCTCCTGCACCTCTGGCGCCACCTCCGAGACGCGCAGCTCGCCACGCCGAACATCGGCACCTTGACCGACATGATCTGCTGCCCCGGTCTCGACTACTGCAGCCTCGCTAACGCTGGCTCTATCGCGGTCGCCCGGCAGATCCAGGACCACTTCGAGGACATGGACTACCTCTACGACCTCGGGGAGCTCCAACTCAAGATGAGCGGCTGTATCAACGCCTGCGGCCACCACCACGTCGGGCACATCGGCATCCTCGGCATCAACAAGGCAGGCGAGGAATTCTACCAAATCATGGTAGGCGGGTCTCCCTCGGATGACGCCTCGCTCGGAAAGTTCCTCGGCCCGGCCGTGGCGCAGAGCGAGGTGGCACCCGCCATCGACCGCATGCTCCAGCGCTACCTCACCGAGCGTGAGGAAGGAGAGCGCTTCCTGGACACCGTCCGCCGCGTCGGCATCCAACCCTTCAAGGAGAGCGTCTATGCACATCATTGAACAGGGCCACGTCCAGCCCAATCCCTGGACCAGCGTCGGGGACAGCGATCCCCTGCCTCCACAACACGTCCTCGTGTCCCTGCGGCGATTCGTCGCGGACCATGCCGCGCTGCAGGCGCACGGATGGCCCGTCGGCGTCGTCGTGCACCCGACCGATCCCTGGAGAGAGCACATCACGCTCTTGGCTGGCGCCCCCATGATCGCCATCGTGTTCCAGACCTTCGCCGACGGTCGCGGCTACTCCATCGCGCGCCACCTCAGAGACCACGCCGGCTACAGGGCTGCGCTCTGGGCGCGCGGCGACATCCTCCGCGATCAGATCTACTACTACCGCCGCTGCGGATTCGACGTCTTCGACGTGCCCACAGGGCAACGACCCGAAGACCTGCTGGCCGGATGGGACGACTTCTCCGTCGCCTACCAACCGACCACCGTGAACCCCGCACGGCTGGGCGGAAACGCCGCCTACGACGCTGGATAACCCCAGCCGTCGGCCTACTGCCTCCAGCCTCCAGCCTCCAGCCTCCAGCCTCCTACCGCGAGCGCCTACACGCACGCTCAGCGGATGGGGATCATCCTTTGCGCAGAGGCATCCGAGCCGTCGAAGTCCTCAAGAACAACCCACTGCATACCGCTGGGCCCCTCGGACTGCACGACGCGGACCGCAGTCATCGACTTACCCGTCTCAGGGCAGATGCGTGTCTGCTGGACTTTTTTACCGATAGCGAGCTTTGCAGGGCGTTTGGTAGCCATGATGAATTCCTCTTCCCTCGACGTACGCAGCGCACCGAACGCGCGCTGGTCCAGCCTCAGCCGGATGGCTGGCTGGGCCGAAGACGGTACGCAAGACCCACCCAAAAGGCAAGCCCCAATTTGCCTTGGGCACCCCTGCGCTAGGGGTGCCGCGGGGGTGCGCTGCACCGCCGCCGCTGCGGCCCGCCACGCCCAGCGGCCTCGGAATCTGCGCCGCAGCTCCGCACGCCGACCCCTTCCTCTGCCCCCCGGTGCTGCTCCTCCATTGACAAGCCGACGCACGTCACACAGACGCCAGGAGGTCCGTACCCTCGCTCCCCATGACGTGCATGAGCCCCTCTCCCTACCGACTCGCGCTGCTTCAAGGTCCAGCCCTAGGAGCGGGTCAAGACGGCCTTGCGGCAGCCACGGAGGCGCTGCAGAGCGCTGCGGCGGCTGGTGCACAGGTCGCCGTGCTGCCGGAACTCTTCCGCTCGCCCTACTTCTGCCAGACCATGGACCCCGCGCACTTTGACCTCGCGGAGTCCATCCCTGGACCGACAACGGCCCGCCTCCAAGAGGTCGCCGCCGCCTGCGGCATCGTCATCATCGCGAGCCTCTTCGAGCGCGTCGCTCCAGGCCTGAGCGCCAACACCACCGTGGTCATCGACGCTGACGGCGCCTACCTCGGCGCCTACCGGAAGGCACACATCCCCGACGATCCCTCCTACCTCGAGAAGTTCTACTTCATGCCGGGCGACACGCCCTACCGAGCCTTCGACACACGCGTCGGCAAGATCGGCGTCCTCATCTGCTGGGACCAGTGGTACCCGGAAGCGGCGCGCCTCACCGCGATGCAGGGCGCCTCCCTCATCGTCTACCCCACCGCTATCGGCAGGCTCGACGGCGAATCAAGGGAAGAGCAGGAGCGCCAGCGAGACGCCTGGATCACTGTCCAGCGCGGCCACGCCATCGCCAACGGCGTCTACGTCGCCGCCGTCAACCGCGCCGGACGCGAAGGCGCGCTCGACTTCTGGGGAAGCTCCTTCGTCGCCGGCCCCCAGGGCGAGCTGCTCGCCGTCGCCGGCGAGGAGGGGCCAGAGACGATCCTGGTCGACATCAACCCAGCCCGCATCGAGGAGGTCCGCCGCTGGTGGCCCTTCTTCCGCGACCGACGCGTCGACACCTACAGCGCCTTGACCGCGCGCTGGCCGAGGGGAGAGAGCTGACATGCGCACCTGGATGCCCGCCGAGTGGGTCCGCCACGAGGCCACCCTCCTGACCTGGCCGCACGACGCGACCATCTGGGAAGACCTCCACGAAGACGCCATGCGGACCTTCGGAGAGCTCGCGGCGCGCCTGTCCCGCGTCGAGCGCGTCGACCTCGCCGTCCACGACGACGCCGCCGACCAGGCCGCACGCGCGGCCCTGCGCGAGGCGGACGCATGCGAAGCCAACGTCCGCCTGCTCCGGCTGCCCGCCGACGACGTCTGGGCACGCGACCACGGGCCGCTGATCGTCTACAGAGAGCACCGCGACCTCACCCGCTCGCGAGAGGCCGTCGCCTTCCGCTTCAACGCCTGGGGCGGGAAGTTCGCCCACAGCAGAGACGCGCTCCTCAGCGCGGGCTTCGCCGCGAACCTCCAGCTCCCCTACCATCGCTACCCCCTCGTCGCCGAGGGTGGGGCCCTCGAGGTCAACGGCGCTGGGCACCTCCTCACCACCGAATCCGTGCTACTCCGCCCCACCCGCAACCCCGGTTGGGCTGCCCCCGCAGTTGAGCAACTTCTCGGCGACGCGCTCGGCGTGACGCAGGTCACCTGGCTCGTCGAAGGGCTTGAAGGCGATGACACGGACGGCCACATCGATGACATCGCGCGATTTGTCGACGAACGTACCATCGTCGCCGTCGCGCCACCCCCAGGACACCCCGACCACGAGGTCATGGCCGAGAACTGGGAGAGACTCCGCGCTGCCCGAGACGCGGCCGGCGAACCCTTCCGCTTGGTGCCGCTGCCCGTTCCTCAACCCCTCTCCCACCGCGGCTGTCCCTGCCCCGCCAGCTACGCCAACTTCTACATCGCCAATGGCCTCGTGCTCGTCCCCACCTTTGGGCAACCCACCGACGCCGAGGCCCTCGACGTCCTCGCCCGGCTCTTCCCGCGACACCGCGTCGAGGGGCTAGACTCCAGCACGCTGATCACGCAGAGCGGTGCCATCCACTGCGTCACGCAGCAGGTCCCCATCGCACCATGACGGCGCATGTCGACCTCGACTTGGTGCTCTCGACCGAGGAGCAGGCGGCGCCCGCAGAGGTCGCCGAGCAGCTCCTGCCGCGCCTCGTGTTCGCGCTCCCCCGGATCGCCCCGCGCGTCGGCGAGCACGGTGTCCAGCAAGGCGTCGCCTACGTGCACATGACGTGGCAGGGGCACCCCACCACGCTCATGCTCGGCCTGGACCGCGCCGGCCCCCACGTGCGCCTCCGCGTGCGGGTCGAAGGCAGCCGCGCGAGCCGCTGGGCCCTCCTCTCGCTCCCCGCCTGGACCGCGCTCTACCTGGTGCTCTCGTACCCCGCAGACCTAGGCTTGGTAGGCGTCCTGCTCAGCCTTCTCGGTGGCATGATGAGTGCCTACGGCCTCTGGCGCTTGCTCCGTCGTGCACCCCTGCGGCTCTCCGAGCGCGTCCGCCTGCAGACGGCAGCGCAGCAGCTCAGGGAGGAGCTACAGCGCTGGCTGCGCAGCCAAGGCGGGCTGCGCTCGGAGGCCGCTGAAGGCGAGCTCACCGGCATCGAGGGACCCCACCTCGTCCCAGAATCACTGGCGGACACCAGCGACGCAGGCGCGGTGGCCTTGGCGCGCGGCGATGTCCGCGCCTGGCACCGACACCTGCACCGCGTCCTAGCCCTGGCCCTAGAGGGGAGAGCACGATGAGCCTCGATTCCTGGCCTGGCCCCTGGTGGATGACCGACCCCCGGGTGCGCCTCGACCGCGTCCCCATCCAGGGTACGAACGATCACCTCCGCGTCCTGCGAGACGACCTCCTGGACCCGCTGGCGTCCGGCAACAAGGCGCGCAAGCTGGACGGCTGGCTCCCCCTCCTGCAGCGCGAGGGGGTCGACACCCTCGTCACCTGTGGTGGCGTTCAGAGCAGCTGGACCACCGCGCTGGCGGCCTGGGGCGCAGCCGCAGGGCTCCAGACCCACGTGCTCGCCCGTGGTGAGGCGCCGACACCCCTCACGGGCTACGCCGCGCTCACGGCCCTCTTCGCAGAGGTCCACCGGGTCGACCGCGACCGCTACGCTGCGCGCGAGGGTGAGATGGAGGCGCTCGCCGCCTCGCTCCGGGCACGCGGCCGCAAGGTGGCCTTGCTCCCAGAGGGAGGTCGTGCGCTGCCAGGCCTCTACGGATACCTCCGGCTCATCGACCGCCTCCTCCTCGAGATCGACGACCCCTTCAGCCAACGCCTCACCCTGGTCATCGACTGCGGAACCGGCACGTCCGCGGCTGGCCTCGCGATCGGCATCGCGCGCCACAAGCTCCCCTGGGAGATCCACGGCGTCATGCTCCTGCCGGGCCAGCACGAAGCCTTCGAGACTACCCTGCGGCAGCTCGCGGCCTCGTTCGAGGCAACCCACGGTGCGCTCCGCGCACAACCCACCGTACTCTGGTGCGAGCGAGCCCGCGCGCGACGTTTCGGCGACTACGACGACGACGACCTCCGCGCGATTCGAGACGTCGCGCGCACCACAGGGGTGCTCCTCGACCCCATCTACACCCTCGCCGCGTGGCAACACGCCGCGAACCTCTCCAAGCGGGAGCGCGCACGCGCCATCCTGCTGCACAGCGGCGGCCAGCTCGGCGTCCTTGGCGTCGCGCAGCGCAGCCCGCACTGGCTCTCACCCCCACCCAGGTCCTAGCGCATGCCAACCCAAGCCAACACCCTGCCACTGCCCGTCCTCTTGCTCCACACCCTCGCGCTCGCCCTCGTGCTCGGCGCGACGACGCCGCTCGCGGCCGAGGAGCTGAACGACGAAGCCCCCGCCCAGACCCTGACCACCACCGACGACGAGAGGGACGCCGAACCATCCGACGTGCAGGCCGCGACCCCAGCGGCTGGGTCGGAGGGTGACGAGGAGCGGAGCGTGCGGCGCCGCCGCATCGCCGAGATCTCCGAGCTGCGGGCCTCCTACGAGCGCTTCGACTCCCAACGAGAGCGCGCGGAGTTCAGTGGCGTACAAGACGACCGCGTCAACCAACAGGACAGCTCGACGCTCGGCTTTCGCTTCGACGGACGCCTCACCTTCGAAGAACGACCGGCCATCACCTATCTTGGATTGCTCTCTGTTTACAGGCGGCAGCGCATTGAGGGGCAAGGAGATCCGACCGAGCTTGAGGACATCATACGCATCGATGCCGGCACAGACGTGCGGTCGTTGGGCGTTCGCTTGTGGACTCGGGGTGAGCTCATGCCTTCGCTCTCAGGACGCTACACCACGGAGTTCACCCCCGAGCCTCGCTTCGACGCAGAGGGCGAAGAGGTGGACCGCGCGCGCCGCCAGGTCATCCGGGGCAACCTCGGTGGCGTCGCACGTTTTGACGCCGACCTCCAAGAGCTGCGCCTGGGTGGTTTTGTAGAGCACAACTTCGGTGTGCTCGAACCCTACACCGTGGCCGGTCTCTCGCTCTCAGCGATCCACGAGCGCGACATGGAGGTGCTCCGGTGGAGGAACACGCTGGAGGCCGACTACTTCTTCCCGAGCGACCGCGACAGCGCGAAGAACCTACGCTTCACTCTAGCAGCCCGCACGTCGGCCAGCGTCCCCCTCTTCGCGGGCCTCCGGCTGGGCGCTTTCGCCTCCATCTATGTCTTCCAGGGCGCGATCGAAGAGACGGACGACGTCGTGTTCACCAGCATCGTCGGCCTCGACCTCGGCTTCTCGGGGCGCCGAGAGGTCATCGTGTACGACGACCCGGTCGTCGAGCCGGGCAGCTAGGGTCGCATAAACGAGGCTTCACAACCCCGGCCCTTGCCCTTATCCTGTTGGACGCACTGCGTCGGACCTCGCGCCAGAGCCCAACGCCGACAGCAGCGCATACGACCGTCGCACGACCCGGTCCTGCTGCTCCTGCGTCTCGTCCCGCGCGCTCGCGCGGCCTCCCTCCGTTCCGCTGCGCCGCCCGCATGAGGCGGCCCTCATGAGGTGCTATGTTTCACGTCGGCTCCCGCGAGGCTGCCCAAGGGCTCTACGAGCCCTCCTTCGAACATGACAATTGCGGCGTGGGTTTCGTCGCGAGCCTGCGGGGCACGCCGAGCTACCAGATCGTCGAGCAGGGGCTGCTCGCGCTGAGACGACTGGAGCACCGCGGCGCTGCCGGTGCGGACGCACGTACCGGCGACGGCAGCGGGCTCATGATCCAGCTCCCCGAACGCCACTTCCGTCGCGAGGCCGACGCGCTCGGCTTCCAGCTCCCGCCTCGCGGCCGCTTCGCCGTCGCGCCCCTCTTCCTGCCACGCTCGCCCTCGGCGCGCCTGCTCTGCGAAGGTCTCGTGGAGCGCATCGCGGAGCGAGAGGGCCTGGACGTCCTTGGATGGCGAGACGTCCCCACCGACGACCGCACCCTCGGCGTGCTCGCGCGTGAAGTGCAACCCTATATCCGGCAAGTCTTCCTGGGGGCTGGGCCGGCGATCGAGGATCAGAGCGCCTTCGAGCGGCGGCTCTACCTCGTCCGTCGCTGCTGGGAGAACGCCGTGGCCGGGCGCGGCATCCGCGGCTTCTACGTGCCGAGCTGCTCCAGCAGGACGATCGTGTACAAGGGGAGGCTGCGCGCCGACCAGCTCGCGGAGTTCTACCTCGACCTGCAGCGCGCCGAGATCGAGAGCGCGGTCGCGCTGGTCCACGAGCGCTACAGCACGAACACCTTCCCCACCTGGGACCTCGCGCAGCCCTTCCGCATGCTCGCGCACAACGGCGAGATCAATACGCTGCGCGGGAACGTAAACTGGATGCGGGCCCGGGAGCGAGCGCTCTCGTCACCCCGCTTCGGCGCCCGCCTCCGGGACCTGCTCCCGGTGCTCGTCGAGGGCGGCAGCGACTCCGCGGTCCTCGACAACGCGCTCGAGTTTCTCACGATGAACGGGCGCTCCCTCCCCCACGCGCTGATGATGCTCGTGCCGGAAGCCTGGGAGCAGCACCAGGAGCTGCCTCCAGCGCAGCGCGCATTCTACGCGGTGCACGCGACCATGATGGAGCCATGGGACGGCCCCGCCGCCCTCATGGTCACCGACGGGCGCCACGTCGCCGCGATGCTCGATCGCAACGGACTGCGCCCCGCCCGCTACGTCGTGACGCGTGACGAGCGCGTCATCATGGCCTCCGAGGCCGGCGTGCTGGATGTGCCAGACGAGCAGGTGGTCCGAAAGGGGCGCCTGGAGCCAGGGCGCCTCTTCTTGTTGGACTTGGAGAAGGGCGAGATCCTCAGCGACAACACCCTCAAGGCCGCCATCACGACCGCACAGGACTACGTCGGCTGGATGCAACGCAACGTCGTCACCCTCGACGATCTGCCGGAGCCGCCCCGCGAGAACCGCCCCGACTTGGCCACCGTCGCGCTCCGACAGCGCATCTTCCACTACACGCGCGAGGACCTGCAGATCATCCTCGGACCCATGGCTCAGGAGGGGCAGGAGCCCGTCGGCTCCATGGGCGACGACACCCCGATCGCCGCGCTCAGCGAGGCGAGCCACAACCTCTTCGACCACTTCCGCCAGCTCTTCGCGCAGGTCACCAACCCGCCCATCGACCCCATCCGCGAGGCCCTCGTCATGAGCCTCGACCTCTACGTCGGCGCTGAGGACAACCTGCTGAGCGACGAGCTGAGGGAGCACCGGGTCATCCATCTCGACTCCCCGGTGATCAAGAACCGCGACCTCGAGAAGCTCCGTCACACCAACGGGGGCGGACTCCACGCGACCACCCTCCCGATCGTCTTCCCCGTGGCGCACGGAGCCGAGGGGCTGCGCGTCGCGCTGCACAACCTGCGCGAGGCCGCCGCACGCTCCGTGGAGGCGGGCTACACCATCCTCGTCCTCAGCGACCGCTCCATCAACGCTGCATTCGCGCCCATCCCCGCGCTCCTCGCCGTCAGCGCCGTACACCAGCACCTCGTGCGCCAGGGCCTGCGCGCGCGCGCCGTTCTGGCTATCGAGACCGGCCAAGCCCGCGAGGTCGCCCACCACGCGCTCCTCGTCGGCTACGGCGCCAGCGCCGTCAACCCCTACCTCGCCTTCGAGAGCCTCGAGGCCATGGTCCGCAGGGGCGAGATTGAGGAGGTCGACGACCCCGAGGTCGCCGTCGACCGCTACCTCTACGCCTGCCGTAAGGGGCTCCTCAAGATCCTCAGCAAGATGGGCATCTCGACGATCCGCTCCTACCACGGCGCACAGATCTTCGAAGCCCTCGGCCTCGATCCCGCCTTCGTCTCCGAGTACTTCGAGGGCACCCCCAGCCGCATCGGCGGCTTGAACCTGGAGGACATCGCCGCCCGCATCGTCCGCTGGCACGAGCGCGTCTGTGCGCCGGAGGAACAAGATGGCGCCGCGCCCCTCCTCCCGGCCGGCGGTGTCTACCAAGTCCGCGTCGACGGTGAGCGGCACCAGCTCAACCCAGAAGCGATCGCAGCCCTCCGCGACGCCGCCAACCGCGGAAACGATCTCGCCTACGAACGCTTCGCCGCGATCTCCAACGACCCCGACCAGAGCGCGCCGACGCTCCGCAACCTCCTGGCCCTCCGAAAGCCCGGCGCTGCGCTCCCGCTAGAAGAGGTCGAGAGCGCCGCCAGCATCGTCAGGCGCTTCGCGACCGGTGCGATGAGCTTCGGCTCCATCAGCGGCCCGGCCCACGAGAGCCTCGCCATCGCCATGAACCGCATCGGCGCCCGATCCAACACCGGAGAGGGAGGCGAGGACCCCGCGCGCTACCGCCCAGACGCCAGCGGCGACAGCCGACGCAGCGCCATCAAGCAGATCGCGAGCGGACGCTTCGGGGTCACCGCTGAGTACCTCGTCCAGGCCGACGAGATCCAGATCAAGATGGCCCAAGGCGCCAAGCCCGGCGAAGGGGGCCAGCTCCCTGGCCATAAGGTCTCCGAGATCATCGCCAGAGTGCGGCACTCCACCCCAGGCGTCACCCTCATCTCACCGCCTCCACACCACGACATCTACTCCATCGAAGACCTCTCCCAGCTCATCTATGACCTCAAGTGCGTCAACCCGCGCGCACGCATCAACGTGAAGCTGGTCGCAGAGGTCGGCGTAGGCACCGTCGCAGCAGGTGTCGCCAAAGCCAAGGCCGACGCCATCCTCATCTCCGGGCACTCGGGAGGGACCGGCGCGTCGCCGCTCAGCTCCATCCGACACGCAGGCATCCCCTGGGAGATCGGGCTCGCCGAGGCGCACCAGGTGCTCGTCCTCAATGACCTCCGTGGCCGTGTCGTCCTGCAAACAGACGGCAAAATGCGTACCGGTCGTGATGTCGTGGTGGCCGCCATGCTCGGCGCGGAAGAGTTCGGCTTCTCGACCATGCCCCTCATCGCGTTGGGCTGCGTCATGATGCGCAAGTGCCACCTCAACACCTGCCCCGTAGGCATCGCCACGCAGGACCCCGTGCTCGTCGAGCGCTTCCGAGGCCAGCCAGAGCACGTCATCCGCTACTTCTTCTACGTCGCCGAGGAGGTCCGGTCGATCATGGCGACGCTCGGCATCGCCCGCTTTGATGACCTCATCGGCCGGGTTGACCTGCTCCAACCCCGCAGCGACCACCGGGTCGTGCGGCAACGGCGCATCGACTTCTCCCGCCTCCTGGAGCGACCCCTCGTCCCCCGGCGCGTCGCTGTCCGATCGGCGATGACGGAGGTGCACCCCGTCGAGCAGCGCGTCGACCCCTACCTCATCGAGAGCGCCGCCGAGACCCTCGACGGCGGTCCGCCCTGCGAAGTCCTCATGGCCGTCCAGAACACGGACCGTGCCATCGGAGCCCGCCTCAGCGGGAGAATCGCCGAGCGCTTCGGCGGCGCCGGCCTACCCCCCGAGAGCATCGTCTGCCGACTGCATGGATCGGCGGGACAGAGCTTCGGCGCCTTCCTCGCGGCGGGCGTCGTGCTGGACCTCGAAGGCGAGGCGAACGACTACGTGGGCAAGGGGCTCTGCGGCGGACGCATCGTGGTGCACCCGCCACGTCGCGCGGCCTTCCGTGCCCAAGACAACGTGATCATCGGCAACACCGCGCTCTACGGCGCCACCACCGGTGAGGCCTACTTCGCCGGGCGCGCAGGCGAGCGCTTCGCCGTGCGCAACTCGGGCGCCAGCGCCGTCGTCGAGGGGGTGGGAGACCACGGCTGCGAGTATATGACCGGTGGGCGCATCGTCGTCTTGGGCGGCTTCGGGCGCAACTTCGCCGCAGGCATGAGCGGCGGCGTCGCCTACGTCCATGACCCCGACGGCCTCCTCGAGCTGCGCTGCAATCGCGAGCTGGTCGACGTGGACGACGCCTTCGATCCCGAGGACGAGGACACCCTCGAGACCCTCTTGCAGGCGCACCTGCGCTACACCCGGAGCGAGCTGGCCGCGACCCTCCTCGCGAGGCAGGGACCGCTCACGGCCGGTTTCCGACGTGTCATCCCGCGGGAGTATCGCGTCATCCTAGACCGCGAACGTCATCAGCAGCGCGCGACCCCTACGCAGGCCGCGCTCACCTCGGAGGTGCGCCATGGCTGACCCCAAGGGTTTCCTGAAGTACCCACGCCGGGGCGAGACCAAACGACCTCCCCCAGAGCGCGTCGGCGACTTCAACGAGTTCGTGGAGAGGCCCAGCGAGGCGCTGCTCCGGGAGCAGAGCGCCCGATGCATGGACTGCGGCGTCCCCTTCTGCCACTCCGGCTGCCCCGTCAACAACCTCATCCCCGAGTGGAACGACCTCACCTACCGCGGTCGGATGGACGAAGCCTTCGCGCGCCTCGACGCCACCAACAACTTCCCCGAGATCACCGGCCGCGTCTGCCCTGCCCCCTGTGAAGCGGCCTGCGTACTGAACATCGAGCAGACGCCCGTCTCCATCAAGCTGATCGAGCGGCGCATCGCTGACCACGCCATTGAGCAGGGCCTCATCCGACCTCGCCCAGCCGCACACCAGCGCCCCGAGCGCGTCTCCATCGTAGGCTCGGGCCCTGCCGGCCTCGCCGCGGCCCAACAGCTCGCGCGCGCTGGGGTCCAGGTCACCCTCTACGAGCGGGACGACCGCTTCGGCGGCCTGCTCATGTACGGCATCCCCGACTTCAAGCTCAGCAAGGACCTCATCGACCTGCGCCTCGAACAGCTCCGCGCTGAGGGCGTCCGCTTCGTGAACAACGTCGAGATCGGGCGAGACCTCAGCGCTGACGAGCTTCGCCGCCAGTCGGACGCCCTCCTCTTGGCCACAGGGGCACCCAAGCCGCGGGATCTCCTCGTGCCTGGCCGCCACCTCCTCGGGATCGAACAGGCGATGGTCTACCTGACCCAGGAGAACCGAAACCAAGCGGGTGACTGGCTGCCCCCAGCGACGCGCCTCGACGCCCGCGGCCTGCACGTCATCGTTATCGGGGACGGCGACACCGGCGCCGACTGCGTCGGCACCGCGAACCGGCAGGGTGCCCGCTCCGTGACGCAGTTCGGCCGCAAAGCCGAGCCCCCGCTGCTGCCAGACCCGGCTACGCCGTGGCCCGATTGGCCCTTCCAGCTCAGGACCGGCGAGAGCCACGAAGAGGGCTGTACGCGGGTCTGGAGCGTCCAGACCAAACGCTTCCTCGGCGATCCCACCACCGGCCGGGTCGTCGCTGTCGAGACCGTGGACGTCACCTGGGACGAGGCGGACCCCGACGGTCGCCGCCGCGGCCGCGAGGTACCAGGGTCCCTGCGCCGCTGGCCCGCTGACCTCGTCCTCTTGGCCGTCGGTTTTGAGGGGCCCTCCGCGGACCTCATGGAGGCGTTCGGCGTCCCGGCCACCGAGCACGGGACGATGCGCGTGAACAGCCAGGGCATGACCCGCGTCCCCGGCGTCTTCGCCGCCGGGGACTGCGTACGTGGCGCCTCCCTCGTCGTCTGGGCGATCCGCGACGGCCGCGTCGCCGCCGACGGTATCCTCCGCTTCCTCGAAGCCAGGAAGAAGCGCGAGCGGAGCCCCGAAGAGGTCTGGCCCTGAGCAGGCCACGCCCTTGAACATCACGGCACGCTGCGCTAGCGACCCAGCGGTGACGCCGAGGGGCGTCCCCGCCCACCGACGTGCCCCCGGCCCTCCAGACTGCGTGTACCCGTGACGACCTCCGCCCGCTTCGCACTGTCCTGCACCGTGGTCGTCCTCCTCGGAGGAGCGCTCGCGTGGTGGCGACCGGAGGCGCGCCTCTTCATCACCCTCCTGGGCGCGGTATGGGTCTTCTGCCTCCCCATCTGGTGGTGGGCCTCCGCGCAACCCCCAGGAAGGCGCTATGGCCTGCTCGGAGGCAGCCTCGCCCTCGCCGCGCTGCTCGCTGCCAGCGCGACCCCCTTCGTCCTCGGAACCTGGCGTGACCAGCTCTGGGAGCAACCCGCCACCGAGCCGAGCCCCTGGCCTCTGCGCGCGCTGCGCTGGACGGGAGCAGCGGACGATTCACTGGAGAGGGCGTGGCGCGATCAGCGCTGGAGGGCCTTCCTGGAGAGCGGACCCGGGGCCGCGCCCCTCCGAGCAGCCGCGCTCCGCGCGCCGGAGGATCTGCCCGCTGATGCGCAGGACCTGCTGCTCGCAGCGCTCCTTGACCTCGGCGACGAAGACCTCGCCGCCCCTCTCGCGGCACGCCGCCTCCGGGCTGCGGAAGCCGAGAACACACCGCGACCACAGCTCGCCCGCTGGCTGGCGGAGCGCGAGCGACAACGCGAGCCGGGAGCCCTGGGTGTCATCGTCGCCCGCGAGACGGAGCGCTGGCTCGCGTGGGAGGACGCTCTCCTCCGCGAGGACAGCGCCGCCGCCTGGACACACCTCGCATGGCTCGGCGAGCTGGCGCTGGCGACAGGAGAGGCGGAACACCTCGCCACCACGGCTGCGCTGCTCAGCCGCGGCCTCGCCCTGCTCCGTGCTGAGCGCTATCCGGCCGAGATCACCAGCTTGATCTTCCTCATGGCAGAGCCCGAGCGCATGTCGCTGTGGCGAGAGATCGACGTCGCCCTCGTGCTCCCCCTGCTGGAGATGCTGCTCGACCACGGTGACAGCGCGGGCATGGAGCGCCTCCTGTGGACCCGCGCTCGGCCGAATGATGAGGCGCTCCTCGCGCCCTACCGAGCGGGCCTCGCCAGCGCGAACAACGCAGCCAGCGCCACTCTTGTCCTGGAGGGGGATGGCTGGGATGGCTGCACGTTGACCGACGGTGTGCACGCCTGGCCTGCCCCCCTGCCCCCGCAGATCAGCCTTCGGCCGGGACACCACCACCTGCAAGCGCTCTGCGGAGAGGAGGTCTTCAGCCGGCGCACCTTCTTCACCCCCGAGCGCCCTATCACGTGGCGGCGCGAGTAGACGCAGCCGGCAACGAGGCCCCCTACTCGCCGCTCTCCGCCTGGCAATCCTCAATCCCGCTGATCAGGAGGCTGCCGCAGCCGAGAAAGGCTGGCGCGCAACACCCGTTCGGGCGGCTGGATCGGCACTGCCCTTCGCCGGGTGCGCAGTAGACTTCAAACACGGGCACGCAGTTGCAGCGCCTATCGCAGGCACCGTTGACGCAGAAGCCCTGGCAGCCACGGTTGCAGCCACCGCAGTGGCGGTGGTCCGTCTGGATGTCCACGCATTGGTTGCCGCAGAGGGTGCGCCCGCCAGAGCAGACGCACTGACCACCCTGGCAGGTGGACCCGCTCGGGCAGGTGCGGCCGCACTGCCCGCAGTGCTGGTTGGAGCTCCCTAGGTCGACACAACGGTCGTCGCAGAGCCCCTCGCCAGGGCGGCAGCGGCAGGTCGCGTCCTGACACTGGCTCCCCGTGGGACAGATACGCCCGCAGCTCCCGCAGTTGAAGTCGTCGCTCTGCAGGTTGACGCAGCGGCCACTGCAGTCGGTGAGTGAAGTGCCGCACCCACAGACGCCGCCTTGGCAGGCTGTCCCAGCGGCGCATGGGCTGTCACAAGCACCGCAGTGTGCGGCGTTGGTCTGAGGATTGACGCACTGCCCGCCGCACTCGATCTGCCCCGCCGCGCAGACACAGCGACCCGCGACGCACTGCCTGCCGGCCGGGCAGGCCACCCCGCACTCTCCGCAATGCGCAGGGTCGATGGAGGTGTTGACGCACGCACCATCGCAGAGGCTGAGGAAGCCCTCGCAGCGGCACGCGCCTCGATCGCATGTCGCGTTCGCAGGGCAGGTGTTGTTGCAGGTCCCGCAGTGGCGTGCGTCGCTCAGCAGATCGGCGCAGTCGGGTCCGCAGGTCGTGGCGCCAGCGGCACACACGCAAGCGCCCGCCGTGCAGGTCTGCGCCAACCCGCACGCGCGGTTGCAGCCGCCACAGTGGGCGCTCGACGTCTGACCGTCCACGCAGGCATCCCCGCATGCCAGGAGACCATCTCCGCAGCGGCACTGCCCCTCTTGGCACGAGGACCCAGGCGGACAGGTCACACCGCAAGCGCCACAGTGGTTGGCGCTGCTCGTGACATCCACGCACTGCGTCCCTCCGCAGCGCTCCTGTCCCGCGGCGCACGCGCACACGCCCCCGAGGCAGCGCTCGCCCGCCGGACAGGCGAGACCGCAGCCCCCGCAGTGCGCGCCGTCGGTGCTCGTGTCCACGCAAGCACCGCCGCAGAACGTGCTCCCCTCGGGGCAGGCGCAGACCCCTGCCGTGCAGGGTACGCCGGGCGGGCACGTCACCCCACACGCACCGCAGTGGGTCACGCTCGTCAGCACCTCTACGCAAGCCCCATCACAGAAGAGCGCACCCTCAGGACAACGGCAGCCCCCCGCCGTGCAAGGCACGCCGGGAGGACAGGCGACGCCACACCCACCGCAGTGCAGCCCGTCCGTCTGGGTGTCCACGCAGAGCTCGTCACAGCGGGTGCTCCCCACGGGACAGGCGCAGCGGTTGACCACGCACCGCTCGGTGGGTGCGCAGGCGTTTCCACACCCGCCGCAGTGCGCAGCGTCCGTACGCACATCGACGCAGGTGTCTCCGCAGCGGAGCAGCCCCGGGCCGCAGACACAGCGCCCGCTCGTACACAAGGCGTTCTCTGGGCAGGCGACAGCGCAGGCGCCACAGTGCTGCGCCGAGCGCTGGAGATCCGCGCATCGGTCTCCGCACTGCTGGAGGCCGGGGTCGCAGACGCAGACGGACTCGTCACAGAAGGTGTCGGCGGCGCATCGCTCCTCCTCGCCCGCCTCCTCACCCTCGCAGGGCCCGCAGAGCGCGCCGACGCCGGGCGTGCGATCCGCCAGCAGCGTCTCGCAGTCCTCCGCGAGCGGGGGGTCGACGTCCTCCACGTCCTGGGTCGCGTCCCCCGCCGCGTCCCCTACGTCCCCCGCCGCGTCCTCCTCGGCGTCGTCCTCGCCATCGGCTTCCTCATCGGCGTCGCGCGCATCCCCCTCGACGTCGAGGTCGGATGCATCCTCGAGAAGGTCCGGCGCGTCGCCCTCGACGTCCTGCCCGCTGTCGACCTCGGAGGGATCCGTGGTGTCCTCCGGGGAGGGTGGGGCCGTGTCCCGAGGGCGCCGCACGTCCTCCTCCTCCTCCTCGCCGACGGGCGGCGTACCTACCGCACAGCCACCCAGCGACCCGAGCGCGAGCACTGCCGCCATGAGGCCGAAGAAGACGAGCGTCGCTCGTGACACCGACGCGTGGTTGCTTGACATGACCTTGTCCCGACGAATTCACCTGCCCCCGGCAGACCTTGCCACCGTGGCGAAGCGATGACAAGTGCAGGAAGGTCGTCTGAACACGTCGCCGCTCGCTCTACCCTGCCCACCGGAGGTGAGCGCGAACGCCGATCCAGCGCGCCCACGTCGGCGAGCATCACCGGGGCGATGCCACTAGCAGGGGTCGAAGGCGAAGTCGCAGGTGAAGTTAGACCCGCAACAGCCCGAGCTGCCCGCGGGGCAGGAGCCCTGCCCGGGCTGGCAGTAGATCTGGTCGGGTGCGCAGAAGCAGCGCCGCGTACAGAACCCACCGGCGCAGTCGCCTTGGCAGAGGCGGAAGCAGGCACCGCAGTGCGCGCGTGAGGTCTGCGTGTCCACGCACTCCCCCGCGCAGAGGGTCTGCCCAGGGGGGCAGACGCACTGCCCGCCGACGCAGATGCGCCCCGGTGGGCAGGTGATCCCGCACCCACCGCAGTGGGACGTGTTCGTCTCCGTGTTGACGCAGGTGGTCCCGCAGAGCGTCTGGCCCGTGGGACAGGTACACTGCCCAGCGTTACAGACCTCCGTGGGCAGGCACGTGACATCACACGCACCGCAGTGACGCGTGTCGCTCTGCAGGGCGAAGCAGCCATCCCCGCAGGGCGTCAGGCCAGACTGGCAGACACACCCACCGGCTTGGCACATCCGCAAGGCGCCGCAGGCGCTACCGCAGCCCCCGCAGTGATCGGCGTCCGTCTGCAGATTCACGCAGCGACCATTGCATTCGACGAGCCCATCGGGGCACGCGCACCCGCCGGCCCTGCAGACTTGGTCAGCGCGGCAGGGGTTGCCGCAGCCGCCACAGTGGCGCGTATCGGTCTGCGGGTCCACGCAGGCGTTGTCGCAGAGGGCTCGGTCGGCCGCGCATTGGCAGAGACCTCCCGAGCAGGACGCGCCTTGGGGGCAGGTGTTGTCACAGCGCCCACAGTGGGTCGGGCTCGTCTGCGTGTCCACGCACTGGTCCCCGCACACTGTCTGGCCTGCGCCACAGCCACACTGCCCGCCGACACAGATCAAGTTGCCTGGGCAGGTGCGGCCGCACCCACCGCAGTGCGCGCGGTTCGTGGCCGTGTTGACGCATTGATCGCCGCAGAGGGTGAGCGCCGCGTCGAGGCAGACACACTGGCCCCCTTGGCAGCGCGTGCCGGCGGGGCAGCGCGTATTGCACGCTCCGCAGTGCTCGCTGTCCTCGGTGAGCCGATGGCAGGTCGCGCCGCATCGCGTGGCGCCAGCTTCGCACACACAGCTCCCGGCCTCACAGCGCTCAAGGTTGCCGCAGACCGTGTCGCAACGGCCACAGTGGCGGCGGTCCGTCTGCACATCGACACAGGCATCCCCACAGACCTGGCGCCCGTCCGGGCACTGGCAGACGCCAGCGCTGCAGGGCACGGAGCCGGGGCAACTGAAGCCGCACTGACCGCAGTGCCGCGCGCTTGTGCGGGTGTCGACGCACTGCATGTCGCAGACGATCGTGGAGCCTGGGCACTCGCAGCGGCCAGCCACGCAGGGAACGCCCGAGGGGCAGGCGTTCCCGCAGCTCCCGCAGTGCTGACGGCTGATCCGGGTGTCCGCGCACTCCCCGTCGCACCGGATCTGAGGCGATGGGCAGGTGCAGCGGGCAGCGATGCACGCCTCGGTGGGCGCGCAGATGGTGTCGCAAGCGCCGCAGTGCGAGGTGTTCGTGCGGGTGTCGACGCACGCCGTTCCGCAGGCGATCTGTCCCGCGCCACAGGTGCAACGGCCTTGCTGGCAGGTCGCCTGGAAGGGGCAGAGCTGTGCGCAGCCACCGCAGTGCGCCGCGTCGCTCTCGAAGTTCACGCAGGCGCCGTCGCACTGCTCGGTGCCTGCGCCGCATCGGCAGAGCCCCGCCTGGCAGGCCAGTCCGTCGCCGCATTGCCCTTGGTGGCAGGGGCCGCAGAGCGCGCCCAGCGCGGGGGTCGTGTTGGGAACCCAGGTCTCGCAGCTGCGCGCGGGGCCATCGCCGGGAGTGACGTCCGGGTCTCCGCTCACGTCGCCCACGCTGTCGGGGTCGGGTGGGACGTCGCCCGGCACGTCCGCTACGTCCGTCACGTCCTCGGGCGGCTCTACGACGTCCCTCGGTGGGGGCTCGTCTCGGACGTCGGTCGGCGGCTGGACGGTCTCCTCCTGCGTGTCCTGCGCGACCTCCTCCGGGGGGGAGGTTGGATCGCTGGCGTCGGGTTGGATGGGCACGTCCGCGACGCTGTCCGGGGTCGGCGTGACGTCGTCCTCCCCTTCGGGGGGCACCGAGATGCAGGCGCTGAGCCCCACGGCCAGCGCGAGCAGCAGGAGGGTCGGCAGCGGCGCGGCTCTCACGGAGCCTCCGGCGCGCGACGGAGCGAACGGAACTGCCGCGTGTGACGGACCAGGTAGCGAAAGAGCACGCCCGGCGCGTGGTAGCGTAGCCGATGCAGCCAGTGCACGTAGTCGGGCCAGAGCAGCATCCCCTGGTCACGCGCCGCGGCCTTCAGAATGGCTGCCGCGAGACCTTCGGGCGAGGCGACCGGGAGGGGATTCTTGGCCATCAGCTCGCCCATGCTCACGTTGACCGCCTTGGAGTCGGTGAGGATGGGCGTCCGGATGAAGCCTGGACAGACGCAGAGCACCTTCACCCCGAGGTCGGCGCCCTCCACGCGGAGAGACTCCGTGAGCCCGACCACCCCGAACTTCGACGTGATGTAGGGCGCGTTGAATCCGCCAGGGATGAGTCCGTAGGTCGACGCGATGTTGATGAGGTGGCCGTGACCCTGCCGCACCATCTGCTGGTACGCGGCGAGGCTCCCGTGGAGCGTGCCCCTCAGGTTGACGTCCAGCACGAGCTGCCAGTCGGCCAGCGAGAGGTCCCGCGCCTCACCCGCGATCGCCAGCCCCGCGCAGTTCGCCCAGATGGCGACGGTGCCGTGAGCGGCGACCGTCTCATCGAGCAGCGCCTGGACGGCCCCCTGGTCCCGCACGTCCAGCGCACGCGCGTCGGCACCGTGACCCAGCGCCCTCAAGCTCGCCGCAGCTCGCTCGGCGCGCTCCGCGTTCAGGTCCGCCACGATCACGTGGGCTCCACACTTGGCGAGCGCCGTCGCGAGCGCGAGCCCGATACCCGACGCGCCGCCTGTGATGACCGCGGCGCGACCGCGCCATGAAGAGGTTGTCATGCCAAGACCATCCAGTACAGGGGAGAGCCCCTAGCGGGGCGGGCCATGATCTTGCCATGGTGTCTGCCTGGAAGCAATCGAGGGGTCAAGGCCCCGCAGGGCCCGGTTGCGGGCGCAACCCTTCAGTGTACCGGCGGGACGCGTCAGTCGGTCGTTCCTCCTTGCAATGCGCGGCTGGCGTGACGACACTCCCACAGTCGAGAGACGTGGAAGGACGGGAACTGCACAGGCGCAGGTCCCCTCTGTATGGGCAGAGGTCCACGCCGATCCCAGGAGAGGGCACCCAGAGGGCACCATGTGGACCATCGGTCGAATTCCATCAAAGGAGACGCGTGAAGCGGCCAAGGTACAGGCGAGACGTGCGCCCCAGGTCAGCGATGAGGAGTGGGGCGAGATTCGTGCGGAAGCCAAGTCTGCCGCCAAGGCTGTGCGCGAAGCCGGTGATCGCCTCCTGCGTGTAGACGATGAAGAGCTCCGAAAGCCGATGCGCTGAACACCGCGGCGTTCGCTTCGAGTCGACGCTCGTCGGCGCGCCAGTGGAACTTGCCCAGCAGCTCGCTAAGCTGGCGCAGACGAACAGCAGCCCGGTGCCTCTGCAACTGGAGTACATCGCGCACTACGCGTTCAGGGATCTGGCAGCACGGCGCTTCGTCATTGAAGCGCCTTATGTCGATCGGCACTACATGGAGGAGTTTGCGGGTCACTAGCGAGAGACCTGTGTCCGCCGATGAACCGGACGACACGGGCTCACTTCTTCAAGGGCCGCGACTGCCCCATGGAAGCGATAGCTGCAGAGATCGATGGTGATTCGTTCGATATCGCCAAAGTCGAAGAACTGTTGAATGAGCGGTATCTCGGATTCTTCGTGCTCCGCCCGATTCCCGAAGTACCGGTTGGTCGTACAGCGCTTCGCAGTCTCGAGTCCCCGCGCGGAGACGAGGGCGAGCGTTGGGAGTGCGCGCGCAACGCTGAGCGAAGACGCGCGACGTCATCGCAGCAAGAAGTCTACCCCAACAACAGTAGACGTACAGCACGAACTCTGCGCCGCAAGTGCTAGTCAGTTGCCTTCAAGGCCGTGAGCGGGCTGGCGGCCCGCTCACCCTCAGAACACCATGTCGAGCGCGGCCGTCTCACCGGACATCATGACCTTCGCCTTCGAGGCCGCGAAGCGCAGGACCTCGGCGGCGAAGAAGCGCGCGGTGTCGACCTTGCCCGCGTAGAAGGCGATCTCCTTGTCGCCCTCGCGCTCCTCCGTCGTGAAGGAGGTCTTGCCGTACTTCGCCTCCAGGGCGTCCAGCGCGATGAGCGCCTGCTCCGTCAACAGCTCGCCGACCATCAGGTCGCCGAAGAGCTCCAGGAAGGGGGTCGCCTGCAGCATCGCAAGCTGAACGTTCTTGCCGGCCGTCTGACCCAGCCAGAAGGCGACCTCGCCGAGCGCACCCTGGGCCTTCTGCAGCGCTTGCACGCAGGGCGCCAGCTCGGCGCGGCCTCCGGCCTTCTCCACGAGGTCGTTGACGCTCATGATGTAGGTCATGAAGAGGGCCCCGCCCTTCTGGCGCATCTTGCGGCCGAGCAGGTCGAGGGCCTGGATACCGTTCGTGCCCTCGTAGAGGGAGGCGATCTTCACGTCGCGCATGTACTGCTCGACGGGGTAGTCCTGGCAGTAGCCGTAGCCGCCGAACACCTGGATGGCCAGCTCGGTGACCTTGAAGCCCTTGTCCGTGGAGTAGGCCTTGGCGATCGGCGTGACGAGGTCGATGAGGTCCTGCGCCCGCACCTTCTGCGCCTCATCCGTCGCGTTGTGGGCGAGGTCACCCCAGTACGCTGCCCGGGCGAGCAGCGCGCGGGTACCCTCCGAGTAGGCCTTCATGAAGAGCAGGTTACGGCGCACGTCGGGGTGCCGGATGATCTCCACGGACGCGCCGCGCATGTCCGCCAGATCAGGACCCTGCTTTCGGTCACGCGCGTACGAGAGCGCCTGCTGGTAGGCAGCGTTCGCGAGGGACGATCCTTGGAGGCCGCAAGCGATGCGTGCCTCATTCATCATCTGGAACATGTAGACGATGCCCTTGCAGGGCTCCCCGATCAGGAACCCGCGCGTCGGCCCGTTGACACCAAACGAGAGCTGGCAGGTCGCCGAGCCGTTGATGCCCATCTTGTGCTCGATGCCCTCGACGACGACGTTGTTGTAGGCGCCGTTCGACCCGTCGGCCTCAACGATGTACTTCGGGACCACAAAGAGCGAGATGCCTTTGATCCCGGCCGGATCGCCCTTGATGCGGGCGAGCACCAGGTGCACCACGTTCCCGTAGAAGTCCGCGTCTCCACCCGAGATGAAGATCTTGTTGCCTTCGATGAGGAAGGTCCCGTCCTCTTGGGGCGCCGCCGACGTCGTGGCGTCACCGACGGCCGACCCGGCTTGAGGCTCGGTGAGGCACATCGTACCGCCCCACTCCCCCGAGTACATCTTCGGGATGTACTTCTCACGCATGGCCTCGTCTCCGAAGGCCTCCAGAAGGTGACCGGCGGCCTGCGTCAACCCGCCGTACATGAAGAAGGCTTGGCAGCCTGCGTTCATGCTCTCCATCACCGCCGTCGCGACCGAGAGCGGAACACCTTGGCCTCCGTACTCCGGCGAGCGACCCAGCGAGAGCCAGCCGTTCTCACACATGGCCTTCCACACCGCAGCGAAGGCCGCCGGCGTCTTGATCGTCCCGTCCACAAGCTGCGCCCCCTCCCGATCCGACACCTCGTTGAGGGGCGCGATCTTCTCAACCGCGAAGCGCGTGCCCTCCTCGATGATCGTGTCCAGGGTGTCGCGATCGAAGTCGCTGTACGCCGGCAGGCTGAGCAGCTGCTCAACCTTCAGCTGCTCATGGAGGAGAAACTTCCAGTCTCGGAGGTCGACTTTGAGGTGGCTCATGGGGGGCTCCTTGGGCATGGCGTTGGAGTGAATGAAGACTCATTCACACGCAGTTCCTACGCTCCTTGCATAGGAAAATCAAGGGGCAGGAGACATCAACCACGCTCGCCAGCCCCCGCTCGCGGGACGGGCTCCCCGAGCACCGCCTTCCACGGGCCTGCGGCTTCCACGGGTCTGCGCCCGCGCCCTCACCCCGTGTTGCTCCGCGCCGTCGGCATGGCTAGAGCACCTTGGCCGCGGCTACACACCCTCCCCGCCACAACCCCCACAACCCGCCACAGCCCCCACAACCCGCCACAGCCCCACAGCCCCACAGCCCCACAGCCCGCCACAGCCCCACAGCCCGCCACAGCCCGCCACAGCCCCACAGCCCGCCACAGCCCGCCACAGCCCCACAGCCCGCCACAGCCCCACAGCCCGCCACAGCCCGCCACAGCCCCACAGCCCGCCACAGCCCCACAGCCCGTACAGCCCGCACGCAGGTAGCCCACGATGAGCACCGATAGCCCTCTCTTCCGCGACGCCTACGATCACGCCTACGTCCAGGGGCTTGCAACACGCCTCACCACCCTGGCCTCCAACGAGAGCCTGGTGGGGCTGACTCCCCCACCGCCTGGATGGGCAGATGCGCTCGCGCTGCGCCTTCCACCCTTGGCGATGAAGGCCCGCGTGGAGACCGTCGCCGACGCAATCGAGGCGTGGGTGGGGCCGCGCCCCCCGGCGTCGTGGTGCGAGCTCGCCCTTGCGCTGGTCGAGACGGACGCGCCCCTAGAAGGCTTTGCGGCATGGCCCCCCATCCTCCTCGTCGAGCGCCATGGCCCACAAGCGCCGGACGCGGCCCTCGACGCCCTGGAGTCGCTGACCGCGCGCTTCACCGGAGAGTTCGCGCTGCGACCCCTCCTGCTCACCGCCCCAGCGCTCGTCTGGCCACGGCTCCATGCGTGGACCCGCCACCCAAACCACCACGTACGGCGCCTCGTCTCCGAGGGCACCCGAACCCGCCTCCCCTGGGGCATCAGGCTCCACAACTTGATCCTCGATCCCTCGCCCGTCTGGCCCCTGCTCGACGCCCTGCGGGACGACCCCTCCGACTACGTCCGTCGCTCCGTCGCCAACCACCTCAACGACCTCTCCCGTGACCACCCACAGGCCGTCCTCGCATGCCTCGAGCGCTGGCTCCACACCGGGTCCCCCGCGGATGCGGACGTCCACCCCCAGCGCCAGGCCCTGGCCCGCCACGCCCTCCGGACCCTCATCAAGCGCGGCGACCCCCAAGCCCTCGCGCTACTCGGCTACGGCAACGCACGCCTCAGCGTCGAACGCTTCGATGTTGCCCCAGCCACCCTCGCTATCGGCGACAGCACACGCTGGTCCGCAACCCTCCGCGCTCCTCACGATGCTGGGGGGCGCGCCGTCGTGGACCTCGCCGTCGACTTCGTCCGCGCTGCGGGGCGCACGTCGCGCAAGGTCTTCAAGGGCGCAGTCGTGGACGTAGCGGCTGGGGAGACGCTGACCCTGACCCGCACCCTCTCCTTCCGCCCGGTCTCCACCCGCACGCTATACCCGGGTGACCACCGACTGACCCTGCAGGTCGACGGGCAGCCCTGCGCCGGGGCGCTGGTCCGGCTGCACTAGGGGCAGGCTGCCGCTGCGCCGACCTGCGATGTCATCCGCGCGTTTGGGCCGGGTCTGAGACCCGGCCCTACCCGGGACGGGTGGCAGGGCGGCACGTCGGCGGCGACGGCGCGATGGGTGGGTTTGAGACCCCGCCCCCAAAGAATCGTCCACAAACTGCACGTCGCGACCGACGATCGGACGACTTGGCAC